>ERZ1673961.84-NODE-84-length-46419-cov-2091.136787_pt1 | contig 46419 bp, 76 predicted proteins | sample MGYA00580189_ERZ1673961 | MGnify/ENA primary metagenome ERZ1673961 (study PRJEB41334, sample SAMN05608105) | rock metagenome | biome: terrestrial subsurface; feature: shale formation; material: shale | place: USA: Pennsylvania ... | reverse complement strand
AAAGGTATTTCATCTTCATCAATATCGATTTCAGGTATTTTATGCTCAGGAGCACTATTTTGTGCCGAGTTCATACCACCATAATTATTCTTTTGTCCATAATCATTTTGAGTACTTGATGGGTTGTATTGATTTTGTTGAGGCTGTGGACTTGATGCATTTGCATTATAGTTATTATAACCATTGTCCATTCCACCTTGTTGTTGACTGTCACTTTTAGAATCTAACATTTTCATAGTATCAACTCTTAATGAGTGTTTACTTCTGTTTGTTCCATCTTGAGCAGTCCATTGTTCTAATACAAGTCTTCCCTCTAATAGTACTTTTGAACCTTTTCTTAAATATTGATTAGCAACTTCTGCAGATCTTCCAAAGATATTAAAGTCTAAAAAGCAAACTTCATCTTTTTGCTCACCACTTGATGTTTTGTATTTATAACTAGTTGCAATTGCAGATTTTGCTATTGCTGCACCACTTGGCAAATATCTAAGTTCAATATCTCTTGTAAGATTTCCTATCATTACTATTTTATTATACACGTATTCCTCCAATATATATTTTTTAAAATTTAGTATTTAAATATTCTTCGTAAATTCCAGCTGCATATTTCAGCTGTAACTCCATGCTAAAGGTTTCTCTCCATCTTGAAGGATTAGCATGAGGACTCAGCTCTCCGTGCCTATGATGTTTAGAGCCGCATAAAGGAATAAGTCTAAAATGATTTTTCTTATCACTAGATCTTTCTTTCACATGATGCCATTCTATATCATCGCTTAAATTTCTTTTGCCACAAACAAAGCAAACTGTATGTTCTCTTGTTTGCAACCATAATAAATATTCTCTTTCTTCTTTTGTTAAAATCTTTTTAACAGACTTTTTCTTGATAAAAGACTTTTTTTTACAAAATTTACTTTGTTTTTTGACTTTATTTTTCTTTAGTTGCATCGATTTTGTGAACATTAAAACTCCTTGAAAGTGAATTAAACTTATTAATTAAAGAAAGGTTATTTGTTTCAATAATTAAATTTTGAATATACTCAAAAAGCATTTCTTGCTTTTTTAGTGATTCTTGAAGTTCCAAAATTACTATTTTAGAATCTTTACCATTTTGTATATCTTCTAAAGCTCCCATGTTAGTCCTTTATAAAAAATTGGTGAAGCGTATACTATGAAATATCAGAAATATCAGCAGCACCAGCTTCTATTTCTGATAAAACTTCATTTCTACTAAACTTTTTGCCATTGATTTTATATTCTATTTCTTTAACATAAAAATTTTGTTCATCTCTTGAAAGAATTTCATAATCATTTCTCTTAACAGAATCTAAAAGTTTTAACCATTGTTGTTTAGTTCTTTCTTTTTGCATATCAATTTTATTTTTATTTTCAGTAGTCATTTTTTTCTCCTATATGTAGTTGTAAAGCTCTTTTAGAACTTTTTATTATATCTTTCAAATCAGTTTGTTTATCTTTGTGACCTCTTAATCCAGTACATAATGCTTTTTTAATCAAATGTTGCAATGCGGGACACTCAACTTTAAAAGCTTTTAAAACATCATATACATCAACAATACAACTTTTGCCATCTTTGCCAATAATATCTCTATCATATTTATTAAATAAATCATCTTTCATTTTTTTCCTTTTTAAAAAATTGGTGGAACACCCTCCTATAAATAAAGACTCTCAAAAATTTCTCTATCCATAATAAAAGGTTTAAATTTAATTTTACCTTTTTTAATCTTAGTTTTTTCAATAATTTTAACTCTTGATCTTCTTATGATAGATAAATCAAATCTATCTTCTTTTAAATAAATATCAAAAGCTTTACTTAAAATACTAATATCACCGTAGTATTTTGATAATTTATTGTTAACTATACCTATAAAATAACCCTCACTATCTTCGCCTAAAATCATCTTTTCATAAATACAAATGATTTTAATATTATATTCAATTTCTATTTTTTTTAAATCCATATTTGTCCTTAAAATTAAAGTAAAAGCTGTCTAATCTTATTGTAATGGTTATAGCCTAAAGCTAAAGAATACTTTTTTAAAACAAAAGCATTGAAGCCATTGTCACATTTAATCTCACACTTAAGTAAATCATCTATCTTTTTAAATAGTTTATCTGAAATATTTATTTCATTTTTAAAATGCCCATTTGGCACAGTATCGTAAATAAGAATCATATTTATCCTTTCTAAAAAAATTGGTGGGCGATGCAACTATCACAACTGGTGGCTGTACCTACTATAACTATTTAGTAGATATATACTATTTATATCTTTTTAAAGTATTTATCATATTTGTTATCAAAAAAAGTAAATCCATTGCCTTTGTCATCAATTTTAATCCCTATGTTTCCAGTAGAATTTAAATCAACATGGTAAATCTTATTTAATTTAAATAAGATTTTTTGTTCATTGTTGCAAGTGGTTTTTAATTCTTTTGTACATATTATTTTATCGCCTTTTTTAAAAATACTTTTAGAAATATACTCTTTATACTCACTAGACTCTTTTATATCTTCTATATAGTCATCTATAGGCTTTAAAGTGTCTCTGATATTAAAAAAACTATGCCAAATTCCAAGAGAAGAAAGAGATATATAATCTCTTGGAATATTTAGAGCGTCAACAATTAGTGCCAATCTATCGTGAAGTATTGGAGATATTATATTGCGAAACCTTCTCATATCTTTAATTTTAAAAAACTCATAATATAGATGTATATTATCTTTAGTGATAACAACTTCGCCCGCTTCAAACTCTTTTTTTAAATTTTCTCTTTTCATAACATCACCTTTTTAACATAAAATTTGAGCTTTTAAACTCTAAAGAGTGCAGCTAACTACACCCTAAGAACTTAAAAAAAATGGTGGCAATATCTACTATGGTTATTTAGTAGATATGTCATTAATTAATTTTCTATAGTCTTTTATAACTAGTTTTAAACTTTTTTTTAATAGAAATAGATTGTTTTTTATCTCTTTATTGTTTTTTTGTCTCCCCCAAAAAGCGCTCTCCCAGTCTTCTCTTTTTAAGCAAGTTTTATACAAATTTATTTCAGAAATAAGCTTATTAATAAATCTTTTTAAATAATTTAAAAATTCATTTTTGCTAGAAATAATATATTTATTCATATTAATAAGTCTTTTTTCCAATCCTTTTGGGGGATTTAAATCTCCACTGCATAAAGTGCTATTAATGCTTTCTATGCAATAATTACCTAGTTTAAAATTGCGATCTACTTTCATAACATTTCCTTTTTTTAAAAATTGGTGGGCGATACAACTATCGCAAGTGGTGGCAACACTGCTAAGCTAAATCTTTATAATTTTTAGCATTATTGATATATTCCATAATATCATCTAAACAACCATTTAAAATAAGCTTGTTAGAGCCAATATCTACAAGCTCATAATATCCCTTTTGCAACTCTTTAATCTCACAAAAATCATAATATTGTTTAATCAAATAAGTCAAGTATTTTTCAGAAGCTTTTATTTCTGTTATATACTGATATATAGGCTTTAAAGTGTCTTTTGCACTAAAGCAACACAACGATATGTAAAATACTTCTGTACTTGTAACTTTAGCATCCATAGTACAAAATTCTAATAATTCATTTTTGTCAATATCTAACCTTTTCGCAACTATATCAAGTCTATTGTTAAATAATTCATTTAGTATTTTATAGTATTTCATTTTTTGACCAGGATTCATAAACTCATAATATAGATGTATATTATCTTTAGTGATAAGGATACTATTAGTTACAAGTTCAGCAGCTAATACACAATCATTTATGCTAAATGTATGACTATATTTTTCATATAGTTTACTCTGTAAATACTCTTTAGATACAACACCATATTTTTTAGCACTCATTAATAATTCAATTTTGTTCATAACTTAACCTTTTTATTTTAATATTTTTAGCTAAAATGTAGCAACTACACTTAAACACATTTTAGGACTCAAAAATAAATCCTAAAATGTATTTAAAAAATTGGTGGGCGATGCTCCTATGAGTTAAGCCCACTTTGTAAGTAAGTAAAATACATAACTAAATATGTAAATACAACAATACCAATAATAAAAAATAAATAATATAGTTTATCTATCATATGAAACTCTTTTTTAATAAAATACTATTTTAGTATAATTGTTGTGAATATATAAATTATCTTTCAATATTTGCTTACCGCTTATTAAGATAGTTTCTTTAGGTATTCTTTTTAAAATTCTATTATGTAGCTTGCAAACTAATCTATCTAATTTTATATGTTCTTCCCTAGCTTTATATTTTCTAAGCTTTTGCTTGTATTTCATTAATTTTTTTAATGAAATAGCCCTTTTGTATTCCCACTTGTTAAGTAGTATAATCATCTCTTTAACTCTTAAATCTTTTAATCTTTTCATAATGACCTCCTAAAAGGATATAAATTTTCTCCAGCTTATCGCTGCAACTTTTTAAACCCTAAGAATAGAAAATAATTTGGTGGGCGATGCTCCTATGCCAAAACTAAATCTTGATCCCAGTAAGTAGCAATAAAACCACTTTAAAGAGTACACTATAGTAAATGTACTCTAAAAATGGTTATTCAAATTCCCATCTAAAGTTCTCAGAAACTTTATGAGCTTTAAAAATCCAATTTTCAATATTTTTGATATGTTTAATCAAATTTTCAAATTTCTCTTTTATAACTTCGGAGGTATCTGTACTTCCAAATTGAGTATAAGAAGCTTCAAATTTTTTCCTATTACCATTTTTAGTTATTACAATAAGATCTGTATCGCTTTTATTGCCTGGATATACAAAAGAAATTTTACACCCAAAACTTAAAAATAAAGCTTCGGTAATAATATCTTGAGCATTTGCCTTAACAAATTTACCATCAACTCTAACTTTTAAACAACTATTACAGATAAAATCTTTTTTCCCTGTAACACTGTAATCAACTGTAATTTTTTTCATAACTTAACCTTTTTATTTTAATATTTTTAGCTAAAATGTAGCAACTACACTTAAACACATTTTAGGACTCAAAAATAAATCCTAAAATGTATTTAAAAAATTGGTGGGCGATGCTCCTATGCCAAAACTAAATCTTGATCCCAGTAAGTAGCAATAAAACCACTTTAAAGAGTACACTATAGTAAATGTACTCTAAAATGGTTATTTAGCATCTCTTTTTTTAACTCCATTATTAAAATTAAAACAATCTATTAAAATATTTTGTAGTTTTGAAGTGGTAGCACTATATTTTTTATTATCAAAATATTTATCTAATTCTCTATAAATTACAGTATCATAACTATAAACTATATAATCATTATTTATTGCAACACCTTTAACACTTGAACCTTTAAAATTTTCCCTGTTTAATATTTTTTCTTTTATTTGATTTTCACTAACATAAGCCATAATTTACCCTTTATATTTTTTAATCCAAATAAGTTACACTTAGATATATTTATTTTATAACTCAACCAACACAATAAATTTAGTTATATACTCAAATAAGTACATAAATCACTTAATAAAACTAAATAACAGCAAATAGTATAGAGTTTTAATCTATATTATTAAAGCATACCAACATTTGTACAATTATCGTTCATGCTAAAATAAAAAACTCTATTAACACTCAATAAAATAGCAGTCTTGCTACTAACTTTTTTATATGTATTCCCATTGTAGCAGAATTTTTGACCCTTTAAAACTTCTTTAAAAGTTTTCATAACTCACCCCTTTTTAAATAAAATTTGAGTATAAAATACCCTTAAACAATAACATAACCATAAGATAAAAGTTATGCTATTTATTAAAGATACTATTCATCTTCTTTTAATTGTTGTATATCTATAAAACCAGTTCGAGCATATATAACTTCATTTAAAGTCTCTATTTTATAGCCGTTAATAGAGGTTATAAGCTCAAGTTCTTCCCGAGTAGCTATATTATACTCTACCAAAAAGTCCCATATTTCATTAATATCTTTCATTTTTTTATCCTTTAAATAAATTGATAAGAGAAGTATATACTAAAAATATATTAATTGTCAAGTATTTTAACTAAAAAAACTAAAAGTTTCCATAATTAACCCTTTTATAAGCATATTTAAGATAATAATCTTAATAAGATGCTATATTATTAGCACCTTATAAAACTATTTTTTATATCTTAGTCTTCTTCATGCAAGCTTAACACCTCCACAAATAACATATATTTATTATTAAAAATACTATATTGCTTCCTTACCGCTGTTTGATACTCTTCTAAAGTTAGTATTTTATAATCTTCAAATAGGTAACCGTCAAAGAAGCCTAGCATATAATCATAACTTTTAAATTCCGTTTTTAAGTTTTTCTCGATTAGTTGTAAAGTAGCACCAGTTTGGTTTGTTACTTCATCATTAATAAGCAATACATAAATCATATTAATCCTTTTTACACTACTAAATAAGGCTTTATTATTTGTATATCATCTCTAATGAAGCCATCATAAAAGCTATCATTTTTAAGTTTATAATTAAAAGCTTTATGAATAATTTTATTAGCTTCATGCGTGTGTCCTGCCCAGCTTGCACTATTGTTATGACTTTCGCCTATCTCAATAAGCGATAAATCTTTTTTTTGTGCAAATACTTTAGTAGTTCTGTTACATCTTCTTTTATTAGATGTTTCGAACTCAAACACATAAAATCTATTTTGAAAGATTTTATCTTTTAAATCTTCTTTTTTAAAATATATTTCCAACATTTTTGACCCCTTTTAATGAATTGATAAGAGAATTATATACTAAAAATATATTAATTGTCAAGTATTTTAACTAAAAAAACTAAAAATTTTTATAATTTGTTTGAAACATATGATTTTATAGAGATTGTTTAAATAAATTTAATAGTTAATATATATATCAATAGTAATTACTATATAAAATATAAATATAAATATTAAAATGTATATAAAATATAGAGAATATACATAAGGTACTGTACAAAGTAATTGTTTTAACATGGGTCATCAACACCTCGCAATCTCAGTCTGGTTGAGGTTTTTTGTTTGATTTCCAATTCCGATTTATAAATTTTTTTTAAAGCAAGTATATTTACATGGCTGAGGTGTTTTTAAACTAGTTTAAGCAAGGGTAAGTATAATTACAAAAGCAATAAAAATTTAAATAGGAAATGGTATGAAAAATAACAGCAAATACCATCCAATATGCAACAGGGATGAAATAGCTTCGCTATGGGGAACAACAAGACAAAACATAGGAATGACTTATGCCAATAAAGATAACAAACAATTGCAATATGAAATGCTAGATTTGGGAACATACTGCATAAAAAATAACATAAATGGAGAAATGTTAAAGCTTTTAGTTGAATATGGAAATGAATTTAGTAAAAGGTTTAATGGTTGGACCGCTCAAGAAATAAAAGAATTTGAAGAATTTAGAAGATTTAAATTATTCCAGGAAACAAAATGATTGAAGTAGTAGAAGCATATGTTGAGAATGGGAAAGTTTATGTAGCAACAAAATTCCTTGAAAATTATTTTAAGACTTCAACTAGGAATATTGGTAATTGGATAAAAAAAGGATTACCTAAATATAAACTAAAAGGAATAAACTCAAATGTATTTATATTAGAGGAAGTTTTAATATGGCATGCAAATAATATAAATAAAACAAAATCAAGAGCTGGCAAAAAAAGAAAAGATGAAGAAGGAATGAACTATGAGGAAACAATAGATTTAAATCTAATCTCATATGAAGAGGCAGACAGAAGAAAAAAAATTCTTGATGTTCAACTTGCATCAGTAAAATTAAAAGAAGCAGAAGGCGAATTGATAAATGCAGATGAGTTAGACAAGGCTCTTTATGAACAAGCAATTATGCATATAACAAAACTAGACAATGATGAAAAAATATTGCCAATACTTTTAGAAATGAAAAATCAAGATGAAATAAAAAAAATACTAAACGAACACAATGAAGATCACCTGGATACTCTGTCAAAGCAAATAGAGAAAAAGTTTAAAGATGATCCAACAAATTATGATGTATTTAATGAAATATTAGAAAAAAGAAAAAATGGAATAAAGCCACAAGAGCTAATAGAAAAATTAAAAGAGATGTAAGTGAAAACACAAATACAATTACCAATACCAATATTACTAAACAAATTATATATTCCAGTTATAAAATATGTAAATGGAAAACCAACACCAGGAATAAGAAAAAATCCAGAAGCAAAAAAATACCAAGATTTAGTAAAAATATATGCAATAAAACAAAAAACAAAGCTAATAAAAGGCAAAGTATCTTTTAAAATGGATATACTAATAAACAAAAGAAAAGACTATGATATTGATGCAGTGGAAAAACTAGCACTAGATTCACTAGAGGGAATAGCCTATACAAATGATAAAAATATAGTAGAAAAAATATCAAGAAAACATCTTAAATCAAAAGATGATAAGCTTATTATAGAAATAGAGGAGCTGAAATAAATGAGTAAAATAGATTTATATAAAAGTGGCTGCTTAGATGTTATGGATTTTAGGGCATGGGATAAAAAAGAGAAGACAATGCTAAATTTTTCGGACCAAGGCATATCACCTTGCAGATGGGTTTATGATGGTGGTTTTGATGATATGATAAGCAACTCCGAAGAAGATGTCATATGGATGCAATTTTCAGGATATAGAGATTTTAAAGAAAATAAAATATATGCAGGAGATATATTATCTGGAAGGAAAAATAATCATTATTTTGTTACTTTTGATGGTGGTGCATTTACGGTGTATCACTTGCATCAAAAGGATTATGATGGAACTCCACTACGATGGGGGTTGTTATCGAGACTGTTTGATTCTGATATGAGAGATTTGTTGCCATTTTTTGAAGTTATTGGAAATGTTTTTGAAGACACAGTAGTAGAGAAAGAATAAAAGATGAGTGCAATAGAATTTATATTATTAATATTTGTAATTGGTGTTGTTTTTATGTTAAATAGCCCTTCAATAGATGAAAATAAATTAAAATTGTTAATAAAATCTATAGATAAAGAATTAAGTAAAGAATTTGAAAAAAGAGATAAAAAGATTAAACAGCTAGAAAAAAGAATTATTGATTTAGAAAAAGGAAAATAGTGTCAGTAGTTTACACAGGAAGAAGATTCAATAAAAATGCTTACACAAGAGAAAAAAAACTATGCCTAGAAGAGTGGGCTGGCAAAAATGTAATCTTCACATCAGAAGACGTATCTCCTATATTGGGAAATTTTAAAATAAAATATTCTCCACACTATAAAAAGCTATTTAAAATAACAGAGCGAAACCTAACTAGAAAAATGTTTGGAAAGTGGGCATCTCAATCAGGGAAATCACTATACGAAATAATAGTAGCAGCACACAAATTAGACCAAAACCCAGCAACGGTAATATATGCTCAACCAATAAAAGAAGATGTTCCAAAAATACTAACTTTGAAAATAAATCCAATTTTAAAATCAATACCTAAGCTATGGAAAAAGTTTGAAGACTATTCAAATCAAGAAAAATTCAGAACAAAAGATGCAATGAAAAGAGTTGCAGGTGGAGCTTTTGTTATAGCAGGCTCATCAGTAAAGGAAAGAAAATCACTAACATCTCCACTTGTAATCTTGGATGAAATTGGAGAGTTTGAAAAAGGTGCATTAAAAGAGTTCTCAGAAAGAACTAAATCATTTTCAAGATTTAATCCACTAGTAATAGGTGTATCAACGATAGTTGATCCAGAAGATGAAATATGTAGCAACTATAACACCTGTGAAGTAAAATTAGAATGGAGATTTATATGTGATAATTGTGAAAAAGATTTTTATCCAGGAGCAGAGACTTTAAAAATAATAAGCAAAGAAAAATACAAAAAAGAAATATCAGAAAACTATTCATATCCCGAATATGTTAAATACGCTGTAGAAAAGACTCATATAGAATGCCCTTGTTGTGGCAGCAAAATAAATGAATCAAAAAGAACCAAAATGATATTAGAAAACAAGTTAGACTGGTTCATCATAAAAGAAGATGGAAGCTCAACAAGACTTGAAATAGAAAACTTAAATACTGAAACATCTTTTGGGTTTGATATGAACTCGCTCGGGTCTTATTTTGCAACTCTAGACGATATTGCAAAAGAATATATTGAAGCAATAGAGTCAGAAAACAAAAATGATTTACTAGATAAGTTTTACAGAGGATGGCTAAATAAGTTTTATGAGCCAGAGTCAGTAAAAACAGATGTAAATGATATTTTACTATTATCAAACAATTTGCCAGAGTTTGAAGTTCCACAAGATACATTAAGAGTGTATATTGGTGTAGATATGCAAAAAGATCACTTTTGGTATAATATTCAAGCATTTACATATGGGAATATATCTCATTCTTTAAGTTCAGGAAGACTTGAAACATGGGGAGATATAGAAGATTTATATGTAAAATGTTGGGATTTGAAAGACTCAGCAGGAAAGCCACACATTGTTTCAAAAATGGGTATAGACAAAAGAGGATATAACCAAGATGGTGTAAGAAGAACAGATGAAGCAATATCTTTTGTGGAATATATGACAAACAAATATGGCTCAGATAAAGTATACCTAATAGAAGGACATCCAGATATAAAATCAAGTCCAAATGGATATGTAATAAAAAATGTAAAAGATCAGTCGTCAAATAGAACAACAGTAGATATAAAAATGTTAAAAGTATCAAACCTTTACTTTAAGAATAAAATGTCAGAAGACATAGCAAGAAGTATAGAAAATCAAAAATCAGAAGAAGAGATATATAGCCAAAGACTTTTTTATGTAAATAAAGATACTATAGAATCAGACATGGAAAAAACCATATCAACTAGTTACTCAAAGCAAATGACATCAGAAACTTTTGATTATCATATAAATCAAAAAACAAAAAAAAGAAACCCAACACAAACATGGGATATGCCTAAAAAAACAGATAACCATATTTGGGATTGTACTATGATATGTTATGTGTTTGCGGAAGTGGAAAAAATAGCACTAATGGAAAAGCCAAGTGCTACAAATATAGAAAAAGCAATAGCAAGAATGGATTTTTAGTTTTAGCCTTAATTAAGCTTTAAAAAGTTAAAATCTTAAAAAACAAAATTGGAAAACTATGAGCATATCAGAAGAAATAACCTTTTTAAAAATAAGGCTTGCTAGTTTAAATGGAAAAATAGAAGAGCATGAAAGCTATAGAGAAATAGAAGAAGGAAGTTCATCTGCTAGATTTTCAACTCAATTTACAGATATAGATAAACTTTATAAAGAAAGAGAAAGAGTTAAAGTTCAACTAAGGACATTAGAGGCTTCAACATGGAAATAACAACAAGTTATCCGCTTTGGGAATTAACAACAAATTATCTTCAAGGTGCAAAAGTTACAACTGCTGGAAAACCACTATTTGATGGAAATATTGATAATAAAGCAGGATATTCAGCTTCTAAAATTAGAAAACAAACACATTATTTAAATGCAAATGGCACAGACATACCATCAATTGTAAGTAAAAGCACAAATAGAACAATAGGCATATCTGTAAATATTCAGATAGAAAGCCCAGATGAAAAGTTTAACGAATCAGCAGAAAAATGGATAAAAAAATTTAAAAAAATAGGGCAAGGCGAACTTACAGGGAAACATCACTTTAATTCAGCGGCAAGAGCAATATCAGATTTTGATAAATTAGATGGAGGTGTGATAATAAGACACCACTATAATATCAAATGGGAAATGCCATACAAATATGAACTTGTACCTGTGGATATGATAGATGTAGGAAAAAATGATAACATTTTAAAACAAGAAGGTCAAGAAGAATATACTTTAAATGGTCTTGTTTACAATAAATGGAATCAAATAACTCACGTATGGATATACAATAATTCAAACAAAATGACATCAACAAAAGTAAGTATGAAAAACATAACTTATTACTCTGACGTTTGGGCTTCAATAAACCAGCAAACCGCAATATCAAGACTTACATCAATTTTGCCAACATTGGATCAAATAGACCAATACGGTAAAGCATCTCTTGAAAGCGCAATTGAAAGCGCAAAAGGTGGAGCTTATTTAAAATCAACCGCATATTCTGAGATAATGCAAGTATTACAAGATGCAATAAAGCAAGAGATAGCAACTTCAAAAACAGATGATAAAGTAGGTGTTGCAATAGATATAACAACACCTATACTTAAAAGACTTGCAAATGCTGGAATAAAACCAGTGGGGCTTACACCAATTCCACATCAAGATGAAGTGTCATTTGATAATAGAAACAGAGAAGGTGTATATGCGGAACTAAATAAAAATGCAGAAATGAAAATGGGTTCAGCTTCAGGAATGTCAGATATGTCAGTCTATTCAAAAGCAAATGAAGCAAACTATTCAGCAATGAAATATGTGTCTGAAACAGACCAAATTTCAGCTGATATAAGATTTGATAATTTTACAAACAAAATATTTGATGAAATAATTTCAAGAGCAATTTTAATAGGTGTGCAAATAGGTGAAATAAAATCAAGACAAGATTATTTCAAAAATCCAAGCTCATATGAAAACTATAGATATTTAAGACAAATATTTATAGATATTGAGCCATCAAAAACCGCAGAAGCAAATAAAACAAATATTGAACTAGGATTAAAAACAGAAGGTAAGATAATAGAAACAAGAGATGGAGTAAAATATGAAGATTTCTTGGCAGATAAAATAAAACAAAATAAGAAAAAAATAGATGCAGATTTAGAAGTAGAAAAATATAGACAAGAGCAAATAAAAAAATTAAACTTACAAGAGGTAAAAAATGAGAACTCAGCAAATTAAAAGTTTATTGCTAACACATGAGTTGGCAGTAGAGAAAAAATACCTAACAGGTCTTATCGATACAGTAAATTCAGGAATAGAAAAAGTAGAAACAAATAATGAAATATCACCAGCACATAGCTACGAAGAAAAAAATAATATAGCAATAATTTCTATTGATGGCGCAATGACAAAAAAGAATACTTGGATAAATGCAATATGTGGTGGATTTGCTTCATATGATATAATCGATAAATATATTGAAAAAGCAGAATTAAATCCTAAAATAGATACAATTTTATTTACTGTAGACACACCAGGTGGAATGGTAGCAGGAGCTGATGAAGTTGGAGAAAGAATTTATAACTCTAAAAAAAGAACAATAGCTTTTACACCAAATATGTTAGCATCTGCTGGAATGTGGATATTTTCTAACTGCGATGAGGTTTATGCTGGAGAAGTTGCTGAGCTAGGTTCAATAGGTGTAATGGTAGCATACAGAAAAGAAGATGAAGATGGTGAAAAAATAATGCTAACTTCAAAAAGAGCTGAAAATAAAAATAAAATAAATGATGATAAAATTACAGCAAGAATAAATGAAATAGAAGATATATTTTATTCAAGACTTATTAGAAATACGGGATTATCAGAAGAAAATCTTGCATCAGGTTTCAATAAGGGAGAAACTATTTCAGCGACAAAAGCAAAAAACTTAGGCTTTGTAAAAGAAATAACAACTTTTGATAAGTTGATGAAAAGTTTGGCAGTTATGCCCTCAGATAACGAAAAAATAACAAAAAAAAATTTAAAAGGAGAAAACATGGAGTTTAATGAAGAAAACTTCAAAGCATTAGTTGAACAAAACAAAGCATTTGCTGCAAACAAAACAACGATTGAAAATAGACTAAACACAGCAAATTTAAATTTAGAAAACATTAATGCTGAATTAGCTGCAAAAGATAATGAAATCATAAAATTAAAAGCTGATTTAGAAAACAAGTTATCTGAGCAAGCAACAAAAAATGAATCTCACATCAAAGAGATTAAAACAAGAGTGGAAGAAGCATACAAATGCAATGTAGATAAAGATACTGCTATTGCAATGATTGAGTGCAAAGATTCAAATGAGGCAAGCAAATTAGCAATTGCAGCAATGTCAGACACAGAAAATGCAACTGCAAATGAAGGTGAAAATGTTTCAAATAAAGAAAAAGAATTAGCAATAGCAATTGCTAAAAATATGAAATTCTAAAAGGAAAAGTTATGGCATTAGAAACAACGCTAGAAAATCAAGACAATCTTGATGTTGAAGTAAGATTATTAAAAAATGTAACAGTGAAAGCTGGTGAAGACCTTAAGAGGGGAGATCTTGTAAAGCTAGATGCAGTTGAAACAACAAAAGTTGTAAAATTTACAACAGGGAGCGATCCTTATACAGTAATGTATGATGATGTAGATGCAACAGCAGGAGATGTAGCTGGTAAAGCATATAGAGATGCAGATATTAAAGCTTCTGAAGTAAACTTTAATGATGGTACTGATGCAGAAGTAAGAGATGCATTAGATTTTAAAAATATTTTCTTAAGAGACTAGGAGAAAAAAAATGGCAGTAAAAACAAGCTTAATTGCAGCAGTAGCAACAATGGAAACAGTAGATATGTCAATCACAAGAATGGCATTTCCAGGTGGATATGAGCATGATTCACAAAAAGTAGAATTTGATGTTTATGAAGGTGGTTCAGAAATTGCTTTAAAGGGTAATTTTGAAAAACAATCAAATATTGTAAATAAAGATGGTTATAAAACTATTACTGTAAATCCAATGCAAGTAAATGAGTCTATTGTAGATTCAGTTAAAAACGTAAACAAAAAAAGAATCGGTCAAACTGTTTATGGCGAACTAGCACAAGGTATGTCAGAAGCTGAAATAGCAGCTTTAGAAAATGACATGAAAGGTTTTGGTAAACTTAAAAAAAGAGCGCAAAGGCTTATCAAAAAATCAGCCTATGATGTACTTACTACTGGTAAGCTAACAGTTTCAGGTCAAGGTGATGCAGTTGATGAAATTGATTTTGGTTTAACAAATAAAATTGTAAATGATACATCAACATCAGGACAAATTGAATGGAATGATGCAAACTCAAATCCAATTGAGCAACTAGAAATTGAAGCTGAAAAAATGGGTCAGCATGCAGTAGATACATATGTGCTTGGTATGGAAGCTAAAAAAGCGTTCATGTCAAATGCAAATGTAAGAACAACTGACAACACAACAAATGGTAAAAAAGCAAACTTTATTCAAGCTACAAAAGAAGAAAGAGAAGCAAAATCAACTGAATATTTTAAATATTTAGGTTCAACAACAGGTGATTATGGAAAACCAGTTGAGATTTACTATGAATTTGAACAATATGTAGATGCTTCAAAAACTGAACAATATTATCTAGATAAAAACTATGCAGTTGGGTTTAAAGCAAGAAATGAAGAAAACGGTCAAGTTCAATATGGGAATATCCCAGTTGCAACAGGAAGTGATGAAAACTCAGAACTTACTACTGTGGTAGGGATGGAGTGGATTGATGCGGAAATTAAAAAAGATCCTGCTGGTGTAAAAAGATACTATAGAAGTTCTCCATTGCCAACAATGAACCAACCAAAAGCTTTTATTTCAATCAAAGCAACTTTAGTAGCATAAGGATAAAACATGAAATATGTTAAGTTAGAATGTAAGTATAAAGGTTTCAACTACGGTGATGTAGTTGAGATTGGGAAAGATACAATCACAGAAAAAGAAACTAAGCAACTTATTGAAGATAAAGCAGCATCTTTATATGAAGAGCCTGTGTCAAAAGTAAACGGTGTAGACACAAAAGCTCTTGAAGATAAAGTAGCAAAACTTGAAGGAATTGTTGTTGAGGCAATTGCAAGTGCAAAAGACAAAGCTCCAACTTCATGGGAGGAATATTTATCTTCAAAGGATAAGTAATGAAAAGAGTAAATATTAAATTTACAAAAAAAGGTTTTGTAAGAAAAGAGTCTTTTAAAAAAGGTGAGACAGTTAGTGTCTTGCCTTGTATTGCAAAACAAAAAGTAGAAGTAGAAAAAGTAGCAAAATATATTTAAGGATTCATTTTGAACGCAAGAGATTTACTACAAGCAACAAGAGTAAAATTCGTAAATTCAAATACAATATCTCCATCGGTAACAATAATATACAAGAGAAAAGAAACTCTTGAGGATATTCCATATAAAGCTTTTGCTGGAGGAGGAGAATTTAACAAACAGGAAAAAGAAAAAATATCAAATATGGAAGTTTTTTCATCTGTGCCATTAGACTTTTCACCTTCAACAAGAGATAAAATTGAATTTGACATGGAAACTTTTAGTGTAAGAAGATGGATAAAAAGCGGTAGTGTTTATAATATATATTGCGAAAAATCAAAATCAACTAAAAGCAACCCTAAACCAAGTAGAAGACCATGAGTAGTGTAAAAATACAGATTTATGATGGCTTCACTCCATTATTAGACAAAATAGCAACCCTAAGCTATGGTTTAGGAATGGATGCTTTAGATCAATCAGCAAACACAATTAGAAAAAGTATTAGAAACCAAATGGAGTTATCATCAAGACACCTTTGGAGTCAAAGCGTAGTAAATGGAAAAAGAAGAATCCATAGAGGTGTGACCGCAAAAAGACCAGGAAGCAATATGATGAATCATAAAACAGGCGGTCCATATAGACCAAACCATATGAAAAATTTTATTACATCATGGGTTTCAGAAAGACATATGGTTGCAGTTGTAGGCGGAATGCACAAAGCATACAGACCAAAACTAAGAAGAAATGGAAAAGTGGTTGGTACAGGTAGAAAAGTAGGCGGTGTTTCAGAAGCAACATATGGGATACTAAAAAAGCTAAACGATGGAAACGCTAATGACTCTTCATATAAAAAAGCAAGACCAAGCTCAATGCCAGGTTTTAAAAATGCAAAATATAAAAAAAGAAATTTTGTTGAAAAAGGTAGAACAATGGCTATACCTAGAGTAAAACAAATTATGGGCGATAAGCTAGAAATGTTAATAGCAAAACAAGTAAATAGGGCAAACATAAAAGGGAGAATGGTATCGTGAGTAAATTTCTATTTCAAGACATAGATTTAGAAGGTTGGGCAATTGAAACTTTAAAAAATTCCACAGAGTTTAATGTTTTTGTTGAGAATATTTTAGGGAAAAGCTTAAACTATTATAGCTCAATACCTTTAGATGAAAATATGCAAGAGGAGACGCTACCATCTTTAGCAACATATTTCACTGATGAAATAGCTGATAAAACTGACGAATATGTTCAAACTTGGATATTGCCTCTTGCAATAAGAATAGAGCCAAATTTAGAGCCAGATTTAACAAATGGCATAAAAAGATGGAAATCTATGAAAAACTTAAAAAGCATAGCAATAAAAGCAATACAAATACTTCAAGAAGATGTAGAGCAATGCGGAATAAATGGAAATGGAAATATAAATATAATTGATGGAGAGTTAGTTATGAGTGAAATAGGTGAAGCAACAGAAGATATCCAAGCAAGTATATCCTTAGCTTTTAGAAAACTAAATCAAATTTAGGAGAAAAAACATGGCAACAAATTATAAATTTACAAAAGCCTTATTTTATAAAGAAGCAGAAGAAGGTCAAATTCCTTCAAATCCAGCAGCAGTTCAAACAGCTGGTATTATAAACTTTTCAGTAAAAGATACTCAGCAAACAGAAACAAATCCAACTATTGACAATAATGGTCAAGCCTCTAAAAAAGACAGAGGAAAATCAAATTTTGATGGAAACATTGAATGTAAATATATGGGTGACATGATGCCAATTCTAGTAACTCATGTAATAGGAGATCCAGATACTATAGCAACAACAACAGTGTCAGCTTGGCAAACAGCAACTGCATATGAAAAATACGATGCATTGGATGACACACTATCTATAGGAGATATTGTATCACATTCTGATGGTATTCATATGCTTGTTTGCTTTAAGGCAGGAACATCTGATGCAATTGAGCCAGATTTAACAGGAGTTTCAATAGGCTCAAAAATTGTTGATGGAACAGCAGAGTGGATTGTAGTTAAAAACCTTACAATATATACTGGTGTATCACAAGCTTGTTTACCATCGATTGGTATTGAGTATTCAGGTGATTCATCTTGTGGCGGTGCTTCTGATGTATTTAAGAAAAGAATCAATGGGGCTTATCTAAACGCAATGGAGTTAAACAAAACAGCTGGTGGAGTAATCCATAAGTATTCTATTCCTGTTACAGCAAGAAGTGCAAAAGACAATACGGAAGTAGATTGGACGTCAATAGAAGATGAGGCTGGATACACTCAGCAAGATATGATAGATTTTGCTTTTAAATATGATGACATGAAAGTATTAATAAACGGTATTCAGCCAATAGACACAACAATGTTTAGAATGACAATTACTAGAAACACAGCATATGAAGATGCAGTTGAGATTAATTCAAAAGTTTCAAATACTCCAATCATGCAAGTAGAAGGAGAAATGACACTTAAGTTCACAAAAGAAGAATATCAAAAAGCTTTCAATAATGAAGCAGCAGAAATTAAAATTCTTTTAGGAAATGCAAGAGGTGAGTTAGCTCATTTTACATTTAATAATGTAGAAAGAGACAGAGTAGATCCAGACTTTACTACAGAAAGATTTGCAGAAATTACTGTACCATTGACAGCAGATGGAAACAACAGCTACAGAACCGTAGATTATAAAGTGCAATCTCAAATAAACTATCAATAAATAAAATATTTAAAAAAAGGTGAGAAATGATTTTCTTGCCTTTTTTTTTATTTTATAGTAAACTTGTATTCTCAAAACAAAAAAAGGATGTAAAAATGAGTTTAGAAGAAAGAATAAAAAAATTAATTAAAGATAATCATAAAGAAGAATTAGAAAGTTTTTTAGAAAAGCTAGAAGAAAAAATAAGCTTGCCACAAGAGCTGCAAGATATTTTAAAAAAAGTTGGAAACAATCCAAGTGAAGAGCCAAAAATATTTAAGCTAGCAGAAAATAAAGCAGAATTTTCAGAAGTATTGCAAGAAATAATTTCAAAAGATAAAGATATACAAAAAAAAGACATAAAAATGAAAGCTGTTGAGTTGTGTGAAAAACACAATCTAGAAGAAGTAATCCTTATGTGTAGATTAGCAGTAGCGAAAGCAACAGATAAGATAAACACAGATGGAAGTGTAAAAGCAACACCAAATACAGAAAATTGTCATCTACCAAACATATTTGAAGCAGAAGAATTTATGAAAAAACAACAAGAGCTTGAACAATGTTTTTATGAGTATAGCAAAATAAGAAGTAGTGATGGAGAAATTGATGAAGATGTACTTGAAAAGCTAAACGAAAAAAGTACTAAACTATCAAAAGAAATAGAAAAAACAGCATTAAAGATATCAAAATTAGATGGTAGAAAGCTAAATGAATGGGAAAAAGAAACTGTAATAATGCAAATAGCTCAAGCAGTTACAAAAGCATATGAAAAAACAAGCTTGGGAAAGCACTCATCAAACTCTTAGAGTGGGAGTTTGATGAAGAAAATCAATATTTTAGAGAATGGGCTGAAAAATCAAAAATAACGTTAGAAAAAGCACAAAAGCAAGATTTTAAAGAAATGATAAAAGCCTTAACATACCCAAGAGTACCTTATGAAGCATATAAAATATATGACTTCTTTAGAAGAGAAATGTTTTCAGCAGTAAGGTATATTCCAGGAATGACACCAGTACCACACTATATAGATAAGCAATATTTAAGAATAGAAATGAAAAATCAAATAAACGATGATTTAGACAAATATCTATTCTTTGTAACAATATTTCAAGAAAAAATGTTTGCATTGCTAACTAAAAAAGACTAAAGGTTAGCAATTGCAATTTTATACAAAAAAAGGTATAATCTAAAAAAATCTCAGGGAATATAAATGGCTGATATAAAAACAACCCTTAAAATTGATAATACAGATGTACAAAAAAAATTAAATGAAGCAAATGCATATTTTAAAAAAACATACGGTCAATGGATAGAAGCTACAGATGACTTAATAAAAGTAGATAAAAAACTTATATCAGAAAAACAAAAGCTAGTAAATGCAAGCAAAGATGACTCAAAAGCAATAAAAGAAAATATTGCACAACTTCAAAAACAAAAAAACGCAATACAAGCAACAAGAACTGCAAGAAAAAATGAATATACAAGTGTAAAGCAAGGAATTGCAACAATAAAAGAAGAAAGTAAAGCAAAAGAAAAAGCCTCTACAACTTCTGAAAAATTTAAAAAACAACAAAAAGACCTAACAAACTCAGTCGTAAGACACTTAAGACAAATAGAAACATTAATTATAGCATATTATGCACTATCAAGAGGATTTCAAGCTACAATAGGAAAAGGTATAGAAGTAAACAGAATGGTAGAAGACAATACAGCAGGTATTGCAGCACTTCTATCAGCAAATACACAAAACATACTATCTAATGGAAAAGTAGTAAACTCTTATGAAAAATTTAAATTAGGTTTAACAACAGCAAAAGAAACAATGCATGACCTAAGAAAAGCATCTGTACAAACATATGCAACTTTTCCACAGTTAACTGAAATATTCCAACAAGCCATAGGTCAAACACTATCTATGGGAGACTCATTTGGTAAAACAACAGAGCAAATAATAGGCAACACAATCAGTCTATCAAAAAGAATGTCAAACATTGCTGGTGCAATTGGTATGCCTATGGATAGAGTTAGAGAAGAAATAAGATCACTTCTTTCTGGAAATGCCTCTACTGACTCGCTTATTTCTACTATGATTTTTGGAAGTCCTGGTGAAGCAAATAAAGCAATAAGAAATGCAAAAGACAGAGGAGCAAATGGAGTTAAGCAACTTCTTGATGAGGTGTTAGCACCTTTTGATTCTCTTGAAAGTGTAAAATCATTTACAAGATCACTTTTGACTTTTGAGGATGCTTGGTCAAATACGATGAGAAGCATGGTAGAAGAATCTGGTGCTTTTAGAGATATCCAAGGGTTGATAGATGATTTCGCATCAAGTTTAAATAATAACTCAGACGATATAGTATCAAGTTTTGATGCTGTATATAAAGAAGTTAAAAGACTTGCAGATGTATTCTATGAACCGCTAGGTTTAATAGCTGCTATATATGCAACAACAAAAGCATGGAATATCTTATCTAAAGCAGTAATCGCAAATCCTATCGGAGCAGTAGCGGTTGGAGTTGTAACTGCATCAGAAGCAGTAAAAAGCTACATAGAAGAGATGAGACTAGGTGGAAAGACTGTAGAAGAATTTAATGAGAAGATGGAGCAGCAAAATAAACTATGGTCTTCTCCGAAACAAACAAAGATAAGAATAGAAACAAGTCTTGGAGAAGCACAAGTTCAATCAAAAAGTCTTGAAAATGCAATCAAGATATATGAGAAACAAGGCATATCAGCACAAAAACTAAAAGATAGACTATCTGAAGTGAACACTGAGATAGAGGCTTACAAGCAAGCTCTAGTGTCAATAGATAAAGAGTTTGGAGCAATAATAGAGGCAGAAAGTCTCAAAGAAATAGGAAAGCTTCAAACAAAATATGCAATAAATATAAATAATATAAACACTAGAACTAAAGAAAGAAATAAAGCTTTACAAGAAGAGCTAAAGTTAAGACAGCAAATAAAAGAAACAGAGTTATCTTTAGACAAAATACAAACCGCAAAAAAGACAAAAGATCCAAAAGCAAGAAAAAGCTTTGAAGCATTGGAAAAAGAAGAGCTAAAAAATTTAGAAAGTTTAAAGGTAAGACTTGCAGAAGAAGAGCAATCTCAACTAAATAGAACTTTAGCAATATATAAAAAAAGAGAAGACTTTAGAATAAATGCAGCATTAAGATTTGCAGAGCTTAAAGACAATGAGTTTGAAAAAGAAAAAGAAACTGCAAGATGGAGACATGAAAAAAATATTTCAGATATAAATTTCAGATATGCAAAAAAAGAGATAGAACTAGAAGAATATGAAACACTATTAGCTCTAGAAGATGAACTTTATGAAAAAAAGAAAACAACTATAAGTTTAAGTCAAAAGCAAAAAGAAGCAGAAAAAACATATAAAATTAAAAAAGAAGAAATAGAGTTACTAAGAAATCAAGAGCAAAAACAAAAGCAACTTTTAGAATTAGAAAAACAAAGAAATATAGAAAAAATAAAAATGCTAAAAGAAAGCGGAGAGCTTTCAGAAGAGGAAGCAAATAAGCAAATAGCCTTAGAACATAAAAAACACAAAGTATTAAAAGAAAATATATCTGATGCCATGAAGATGACAAGAACAACTACTGATGCTTTAAAAGCTGGTATGACTGACTTTTTTGATATAACATCGGATGGTTTTTTAAATATGAAAAATTTAGCAGAAGATGTGTTGGGGCAAATTTTAAAAAGAATGATTCAATTAAGTGTTGTTAATCCACTAGTAGATGTAGCAACCCCAGTAATAAAAAAGTTTTTTAGTGGTTTTGCATTTGAAAATGGTGGGATTATGACATCACAGGGATCAGTACCTTTAAGAGCATACTCAAATGGTGGAGTTGCTAATAGCCCTCAGCTAGCACTATATGGAGAAGGGAAAAAACCAGAAGCATATGTGCCACTTCCAGATGGAAGAACAATACCAGTTACAATGAAAATGCCAATGCAAGAGCAAATATCAACACCAAATGTAACAACAGTAATAAAATTTGAAAACAGAACATCACAGGAAGCAAGCTTGAAAAAAATAGGAGAAACTATGAGTAGAAATCCTAATGGCGAACTTGTAAAAACAGTAAGTTTGGTGCTAGAGGGGATAAATAAAAACACTCTAGGAATAAAAGATGTATTAGGAGCATAAAATGGAAACATACCCAAACACAGTAAAAACAGAATGGAAAGAAACACCCGTAAGACCTCTTGTTTCTGTAAAAGTAGGTGCTTACCTAAAACAAAGACCAAATCAAACAAGATGGATAAAAAAATTTGAAACAGGATATAGTAATCTAACAGATTCACAAAAAGAAGAGCTAGAATTATTTTTTCAAAACAATCAAACTTTATCGTTTAACTTTATACATCCAAGAACAGGAATAACTCATAAATGCCAGTTTGATGAGATGGAAGAATTAGATTTTACTTTTAAACCAGCTATGAACTCATGGACTGCAAAAGTAAAAATAGTAGAGGTGTAAAATGCTGTCAAGCCAAACAATACAAGACAAAAATGATTTAAATACAGACGCGGTAATATTGTCACTTTTAGAGATAAATATCCCATCAACACCAATAGTTTATTTGACAAACAATAATGAAAATGTAATATGGAATGGGAATGAATATATAGCACTGCCATATGAACTTGAAGATTTAGGATTTACCTCAAAATCAGAAGTAACACAATGGTCAATAAAAATATCAAATGTAAATAGAATAATGAGCCAATATACACAGCAATATGATGCCTATCTTAAAAAAAATGGAATTGATGGGAATAAAATAACATGCATAATAAGAGCTGTAAATAGTAAAGATTTGTCAAATCCAGTGCCAATAATAGAATATAAAAGTTTTTTAAGCCAGCCTAAAAACCAAAGAGATTACACAACTTTTGTTCTTACTCCAAATAATGTTGATAAGATAAGATTTCCACCTAGAACAATTCTAAAAAATCAATGCACCTGGAAGTTTAAAAGTCAACAATGTGGATATGTAGGAGATGGTGAGTTTTGTGATAAAACTTTAACAACTTGTAGGGAATATAATAATTCTCCAAGATTTGGTGGTTTTGTAGGCGTAGGCGGAAGAGGAGTTATTCTTGTGGATTAATAAATATATAGGTATACCTTTTTCCGAAAAAGCAAAAGGTACTTTTAAAGAAGCAGATTGTTACGGAATAGTTGAGCTAATATACAAAGAAGAACTAAATATAGAAATATACAAGCATACATCAGCAGCAAGAAGCACTAAAAATGTAATGTTGGAATATGCAATGGAATCAAAATCAAACTGGATAAAAGTAGAAAAACCAAAAGAATTTGATGTTATAGCAATGGCACACGATATATCACATCCAAATATTATACAACACTTTGGAATATATATAGGAAACAATAAAATATTACAAACCCTTCAAGGAAAAAATAGCCATATAGTTGATTTTGAGCAATATAAATACTGTATAAAAGCAATACATAGGCATAAGGAAATGATTTGAAAGTAATAAGTTATCACAACCCATTTGATTTGGAAAATTCAACAACAAAAGAGCTAGATGTATCTAACTCAAAAGAGCTAATAGAGCACTTAAAATATGATGAAACTGCCTTTGAAATAGCTATTGCTAAAAATGGTGTAATAATGGAAGAACATTTCCAAATAGTACACGGTGATATAGTAAGTGTAATGGTGAAGCCAAAAGGTGGCGGAGGAGGTGGAAAAAATATACTTAAAACAATAGCAATGGTAGCTGTGGTAGCAGCAGCACCTTTTCTTTTTGGAGGTGTAGCAGGAAGTGCAACATTGGGTGCATATACAGCTGGAATAACTTCAACAGCAGGACTTATGAGTGTATATTATGGAACAATGGCACTAGGTGTGATGGCGGGTGGTATGCTTATAAACGCAGTACTCCCAAGCCAAACACCAGACTTAAACATGAACTTAGACCTAGAAAACATAAAGTCTTCACCTACATATTCTTGGAATGTACTAGGAAATGAAGTACAACAAGGAAAACCAGTACCAATCTTATATGGAGAAATGAGAGTCACACCACCAATAATATCAAGATATGTTGAAACAGTAAATAATAAACAATATCTAAATATACTTTACGCCATAGCAGATGGAGAAACTGCAATAGATGTTGACTCAATAGAAATAAATGACGAACCAATATCAAACTTTAAAGATGTACAGACTTATACAAGAAAAGGAATAAATGATCAAAATATAATAGGTCCTTTTGATGATGTAGTATCTGACAAGCCAGTTCAAAAAAAAATATCAACAGACTATGTATATGCTTCTACAACAGGAAACTCAGTAACAGAAGTGACAATAGGACTAGTAGCTCCAAGAGGAATATATTATATAACAGATAGAGGAGGAACTTCAAGCTACACTCTAAATGTAGAAGTAGATATACTTAAAGATGGAGTATGGACCAGCTTAGGAACAGACCAAGGCGGTGAAAAAATAGATTTAGGAAAATACTGGGTAAAAGTAGGTTCAAATAAATATGGATATTTTAGCGATGTGAGACTTGCAGTAAGATATCAAATAAGTGGGCAAGGGACACCGCAAGATATACAAGAAACTTTACCAGAAAAAACAAAATACGAATCAAGAACAGTTAGATTGTGGTATGTGGGAATAATGGACTATTGGAGCTTTGTGCCAGCAGGTTTTCTATCAAGAGTAGCTAAAGTTACAAGAAAAGTATGGGTACAATACGAAGATGCAATAGACCTGTACGGTTATGAAAAACTTACATCAAACAAGCAAGAAGCACTAAGATATACATTTACAGCATCGGACCTGCCAAAAGGGAAATATGAAATAAGAGCAAGATTTAAAAATGCTCCAGCATCGGGATCAAGATATGGAAGTGATCTAGTGCTAGAATATCTGCAAGAAAAAGTAACTGATGACTTTATATATCCAAATACAGCACTTTTAGGAATAAGAGCTTTAGCAACAGACCAGCTAAGTGGAAGCACTCCAAGAGTAACAGTAATAGCAAGAAATGAACTAACAAACCCATCTTTAATAGCACAAGATATATTGGAAAAAGCAGGTGAAGAAGGCTTGGTACAATCTGTATTTGATGAATTTGAGCAAGAATGCGATGACAAAAACTACACTTGTAATATATACTTTCAAGAAACAACAACAGTAAGAAAAGCACTTGATAAAGTAGGATTAACAGGAAGAGCAAACATAATACAGTTCGGTTCATCATGGTCTGTAATAATGGATAAACCAAACAAACTACCAGTTCAAGGTTTTCTTATAAATATGGCAAATTCAGAAACAGGAAGCTATGCAGATGAACTTTTACCAATAGAAAACAGAGTAAACACAATAGAAGTAACTTACTGGGATAAAGACTATGGATATACACCGCAAATAGTAACTGTATCAAATGCAAACTATGATCAAGTGGACGAAGTAAATAAACAATCTATATCTTACATGGGTTGCACAGATAGAAACATGGCTATAAAATACGCTAAATTTTTACTGAATTGCTCAAGATATTTAACAATGAGTGTAAGCATAAGTGTACCAACTGAGCTAATAGGATGTAAGCTAGGAGATATAGTAAGACTTTCACAGGATGTGCCAGGAATAGGAATAGGTTCTGGAAGAATAGTATCAGGAACAACAGAACAAATAATATTAGACCAAGAGTTAGATCTACTAGATGAAATTTACTATGTAGAAATAAGATACAATAATAACGACACATATAGAAAACTAGAAGTATTAGAAAATAATACAAAGACAAATACACTTACTTTTAAACCGCTGCCTATAAATCCAGAAACAGGTGAGGTAGATATACCAATAGTAGCACCACAGCAATATGACCTATATTCTATAGGAACTATAGATAGAATTTCTAAAGAATTTCAAATAATAAACTACACACAAACAGGAGACTATACAACAAAAGTAAATCTACTAGAGTATGTAAGTCAAGTATATGACGACTCAATTACAATAAATGATTTTATAGCACAAGAGTTTCAGTTTGGAGGTTTGTCTATATATGAAAATCTTGTATTGGTTGGCTCAACAATACAAAACAATGTTACTCTTACATGGATAGGAACATCGCTTTACTATGATGTATACATAAATAACAACTTACAAACAAGAGTATACGAAACATCAACTACTATCGAAAACTTACCAGCAGGAATATATAATGTAAAAATAGTAAACACAAATGGAAAAGAAATAACACAAAGCATAACAGTGCTAGGAAAAGAAGCACCGCCACCAAAAGTAATAAATCCATCATATAAAACAACATCAGATAACTTTATAGTGTCTTGGGAATATCCAGAAAAACCACTTGATTTTAAAGAATTTCAAATAATAAGAAATGGTGTAGTTTTAGCAACATCAAGCACAACAACAGTAAATATACCAATTGAATCAAAAACACTAAACATATCAATATGTGCAATAGATACAAGCAATATATTGTCAGCAGCAGTAAGCTTAAATATGGAAACAAATAAAATTGCAAATATAAATAGTCTTACAGCAACATACAATGAAGCAGGAAAAACAATACTTACATGGAATAGAATAATAGACAATAGAGCGCCAATTGGCTATGAAATAAGAAAAGGAAATACTTGGGAAACAGCTCAGCAAGTAGCAAAAACTTTTGAAACATCTTATGTGATACCATCATCTGGTGAGTATTTAATAAAAGCCTACTATACAAATACAAATAATTTTACACAATACAGTGAGATTGCAGATAGGGTTATAATTGATGGTGCAAACATAGTAAAGAACGTAATATCAGAAACAGAAGAATATCCAACATGGGAAGGTCAAAAAGATAATGTAAAAATATTTAATTTTGGAATATTTGAAAATGCTTTAACATTATCACCAAACTCAACAACAATAGATACAATAGACTATATAGACAATATAGCAAATATAGACTATATTGATGGTTCTGTTTTAGAAGGAATTTACACAAGCAATGAAATAATAACACTAGATGAACCCCAAAGATGTAGCATAATACTTGAGTATAATCTAGCAAGCTATAACATAGAAGATCTTATAGATAATTGGGGGCAAATAGATAGTTATGGTTTAATTGATGGTGAAGAGTCAAATGTTGTTTCGATAGAGCCTCAAATATCAATAGATGGTAATGCATTTACAACTTTTGTAAATGGAGATTATATAGGAGAAACTTTTCAGATGAGGTTTTTGCTTAAAACAGAAAATAACAATATATTACCAATAGTTAAAAACTATAAATATACAATAGATGTGCCAGATAAAATAGATCAAGAAACAAATCTAACTGTACCAACAGGAGGTATTAATGTTAACTTCAAGCAACCTTTTAATATAATACCAAATACACAAATAACAATAGTGAATGCTGAGGTGGGAGATGATGTAAAAATGTCAAATGAAACAAAGCAAGGATTTACAGTGGAAATACTAAATAATGGAACACAAGTAGAAAGACAAATAAATTGGATAGCACAAGGATATTAAAATGCAACATGATTATAATTTGGAAAATCAATCAGGAGCTAGCTTTAGAGCAGATTTGAATAATCTTCTAAAAGCTATACAAACAACAAACTCAGGAGCAATTGAGCCATCTTCGGCAGAAGCTGGTATGCTTTGGTATGATAATGCAGATATAAACACTCATTATTTAAAAGTAAGAAATCAGGATAATACACAATGGAATATATTATTTCAATTTGATGTTGCCGCACAAACATGGAATAATTATGATATTTCAGATACGATAGTAAACTACGCAGTAGCAACAGGCGGAGAAAATACAATCTTGCTTTCTGTGGAAAAATTAAGAAGCTATAAAAATAATCAAATATTCTTTTTTAAAGCCACTTATGATAACACAAGCACAACAACAGTAAATATAAACTCAATAGGTTTAAAAGATGTAGTAAAAGAAAATGTGCCTTTAGAAGAAGGTGATATAAAAGCAGGACAAACATACATGCTGATATACTCACTTGCAAATGATAATTTTGAGCTAGTATCTACAGCGAGTACATCATCAGGGGCATCAAGCGATTTTGTAAAGCCAGACAACAGTAAACCTCTTTTTATAAAGACATTACCAGCTAGTATAGAAATCCCAGCTGGTACAAAAATAAAAGTAGAAGATGCTCTAATAGAAGTAGCAACACCCGTTGCTCTATCTTTAAATTCAAATTTAGATACAGGCTCAAAAACACCAGGTACAGACTATTATGTATATGCAAAATCAAACTTTACTTTCTATATAAGTACAAATAGCTCTATAGCTACTGATAGACTTATCGGTGGATTTCATTATGGTTTAGTAGGTGAATCAGAAGCTCCAACAGGAAATAAAACAGAAGCAATGATGGTTGAACAAAGAGGAATTTGGGAACACTCTTGTTGGGATTTAAAGTTTAGACCAAAAGCCAAAAGACCAGAAGCTATGAACTATACTTCTTCTGGGAAATGGGTAGATATTTATTTAATGCATGAGGATTATGCAATAGATAAACACTCAAAAGCAAATGTAAAGATTGCAGGTGGAGCTACGGACGCTGGAAGAGGAATCCCTAAAATACCCTTAGAGTTTGGAGGGGATGGCTCTGTAACTTATGGTAAATTCACACACTTTCAAGCAAGGGAAATAGCTGCTTGCTCTGGTAAAGAACTTATTCCAAATACTGATTTTGCTAATTATGCCTATGGTGTAGCTGAGGGTACTGATAGTAGCACAGTTGGTGAAAAAGTTGTTGGAAATACAGAACACTACCCAGCATTAACAAGTAGATACATGGAACAAGCAACAGGCACACAATGGATATGGGGTACAGATATTGGAAGTGCAAGCGGTACAGTATGGGAAAGTAACACAGATAGCAGAGGTCAAACTTATGGCTCACCAAAAGCAGTGCTCTTCAGTGGCGGTCGTACGTATGGTTCGAAGTGCGGTTCGCGTTGTTCGCATTGGAGCAATGTTGTTTCGGCTTCGGGTTGGTTCCTTGGTTGTCGGTTCGCTTGTGACCACCTGCAACATGACTAGTGAGTGAAAACGAACGGAGTTAAAATGAGTAAAGATTTAATTCTTGTAGAAAAATATGATGAATTTTTAAAATATATCTATCCGAAGTTGCAGCAGATACCTAAAAATCATGGTGTATTAAAAGCAAGAGTGATTAATCTTGTTTTTGAACAACCAGAGATTTTTTACAAGGCAATTAAATCTAATCATATAAGTAAACTTTATGAAGCAGATGCCTCTCTTGCTTCAATAAGACACATGATTAGATTTTTGTCTTCTTTTGAGACAGTAGTTTATGTAGAGGATAAAAAGAACATTGGAAAGAAAATAAGAAAAAATGGAAAATTTCTACTAGATAAGACAGCAGATAGACATGCATCTCTTCTCTTGGTAGAAGTTGGAAAGATTTTAGGTGCTGCAATTAGCAGTAAACAAAAAAGGCAATAATAACCTTTGGGCAGATAAGACAGCAGTGATCTTCAGTGGCAATCGTACGAATGGTTCGAAATGCGGTTCGCGTTGTTCGAATTGGAACAATGTTGTTTCGAATTCGAATTGGAACATTGGTTGTCGGTTCGCTTGTGAGTATATAAAAAGAATCACAATACTTATTTAGCATAAGTGCTAAATAGTAAGACTTTTAAATAATATAGTCAGCTTATTTGTCCAGCGTAAGCAAACAAAGAACAGGGTCTGTAAAACTAAGAGTAGTGAAACATCGAAACTAGAAGACAGCAAATAAAAAAAGGAAAAGAGTTTGGGTAAAAAATATAGAAATCTTTTTAATAAAATTGTTGAGATTGACAACCTTAGAGATGCATATAAAAAAGCAGTCAAAGGTGGCAATAAATATAGCAATGGACACTTACAATTTAAAGAAAATCTTGAAGCAAATCTATATGTTTTACAACAACAAATGATAAATGAAAAATATAAAATTGGTAAATACTTTAGTTTTCCCGTTTACGAACCAAAAGTAAGAGAAATAAATAGTTTACCTTTTAGGGATAGAGTTGTTCAGCATGCAATAAACAATATTGTTGAACCAATCTTTGAAAAAACATTTTATAGCACTTCTTATGCGTGTAGAAAAAACAAAGGCACTCACAAAGGTATAAATAAAGTTCAATCTACATTAAGAAAAATGAAAAAAGTTGGAGAAGTATTTTTTCTAAAGATGGACTTTAGTAAATATTTTAAAAGTATTTATTCAAAGCTACTAAGAGAAAAAATAGCAAAAAAGATAACAGATAGAAAAACTTTAAGATTATTTTTTAAATTCATTTGTGAAAAAGGGATCATGATAGGAAATTTACTATCTCAATTATGTGCAAATATATTTGGGCATATATTTGATCACTTTATAAAAACCAAACTAAAAATAAAAAACTACTTTAGATACATGGATGATACTGTAATACTTAGCCATGACAAATCAAAACTCATAAGAGTTCAAAAAATATTAAATAAATTCATAAAAATATATATGAAGTTGAAATTTAGCAAATGGTTTATTCAAAAAGCAGATGTTCAGTTTCTTAACTTTTTAGGAATGAGAATTAAATCAACCTTCAAGCTAATAAGAAAAGACTCCGTAATAAGGGCAAAAAGAAATATAAAAAGATTTATTAGATTAAAGCTATTTGAAAAGTTGCGTGTTTTTCTGGGTAGCTGGCTAGGTCATGCATCCAAAGCAGATAGTTTTAATTTACTAAATTTATTAAGAGGAGAATTGCAAAATGCAAGAAATTAGCACAAGACCATTAGTAGACATACTAACAGAAATAACAGGAAGAACAGTAGTTATGAAAGATACAGATTATGTGTATCTTGATACAAAAAGAAAAGTTGTATCAGAAAAAGTAGAACAAGCAAGAGCAATAAGAGAAGATGAAAAAAGAAAAGAGAGTATAAAATTTTTTACAAGTTTTGTAGAAAATTATATTTATGAACCTATCAAAAATTATAATGAGGCAAACGGAACGTTATTTGAGAGTGTTCATAATTGCGCTACCTACATGCCAGTAGAAAACTATCCTCATAGAGATTTTTGTATTAAAGCAGTAAATTTTAACGCAAATGTTTGGGAGACAGCAAGAGTATTAGAAAAAGATATAACAGACAATAACAAACCAATACCAACAGAAGAAGAATTGGCTTTACAATTACCAAAATTTGGAGAATAAAATGAAAGATATAGTAATTAAAAAAAAATTCGGAACAGCAGGTGAATATATTATTTGTAAAGAAAAAGGAGATAAAGATAAATACTGTTTACAATATACTGATGAAAAACTTAAAATAAAATTATCAATTTTACCAGGTGGCGACACAGATGGAGGCTCTATACCTAACTTTGCAAAATCTGTTTTTGATCCACTCTTAGATAAGACAGCACATGGTTTTATCTTTCACGATGAACTCTGGAGGCATAGAGTTTATTATAAAGAATTGTATGAGAAATATGGAATAACTTTTCATGAAACAAATAGAATAATGAAAGATATTCATAAAAAAGCATCTTGTTCATGGTTTGAACAAAATCTTACTAGAATAGCTGTAAGGTGGTTTGGATGGTTTAAATGGTTAAGACCAGAAGAAAGAATAAAAAAGATAAATAAGCCAACACTAATCATAGAAAAAGTATAATAAACAAATTCAAAAAGGATAAAAAATGAAAAAAGTAATTTTTACAATATTGATTTCTGTAAGTATTGCAGTAGGAGTAACAGGTTGTTGCAAAATGAATAAACACTACCCAATTCCAGAGTGTTTTTAATAAAAGGAAATGACATGAAAAAGATATTAATAATAGGACTACTAGTTACAACATTTTTTACAGGATGCAGTTTTACTTATGAAGGTGCAAAAGACAAATATTTATCAGCAAAAGACAAATACATATATATAAAAGATAAAGCAGGGAAAATCATCAAAGTCCTTAAGAGGACAGATGAAATTTTAATAGATGTAGATGATAAGCTAAAAGCTTATGACTCTAAAAAATGAAATTGTAAATATAGACTAGAAAAAAATAGTCTATATTTTCGATGCTACAAATATTTTTAAGGAAAAACATGCCAGTTAAAGAGACAGCTGTACTTTATAGTACAACTGCTATGACGATGAATTTTTTATATATACCAGCGATTTTATTTTTAAATAAAAATGCTGAACAGTTAATGATTTTAATGTTTTTAATGAGCATAGATTTTGCAAGTGGATTAATGAAAAGTTATAGACTTCACAAGAAGTTTACAAAGTATAAATTTGTAGTTGGTGTATATATGAAATTTATTACTTTACTTATACCTTTTTTGTTCATATTTGCAGGTGTAGGAGTGGGATATGATTTATCTGAATTTATACCTTTTTGTCTAAGTGTTCTAATCCTGATTGAGTTTTATTCAATTTTAGGAAATTTTTACACAATTAGAACAGGAAAAGAGTTAGAAGACAAAGATATTTTATCTTATTTGCTTCTAAAAACAAGGAATAAAATAGACAAAGAAATTACAAAAAGAACGGAGGAGAAGAAATGAACTACGGATATGTAGATAAAAAATGCTTGCACAAGCAAGCGGAATTAATATGTAATGTGTTAGGCAATGGTAAAAATAATACAGCAAATAAATACAAATGTAGAAAATCAAACTCACAAAACAGAACTCTTGTCTTTAAAGCTAGACAGCATGGATAAAGATTTAAAAGATTCTAAAAAAGACCTAAGAGAAGATATAGATAGAGTAGATAAAAAAGCAGAAGACGCTATGCATGTGGCTGAAAAAGTAAAAGAAAAAATATTAATTTGGTCTGGTGGTATTGCGGCAGTAATGGCTGTGGGATGTATAATATGGGCTGTTTACTCTCAGATGAAACAAGACAACGATAAACTGGAAGAAAGATTAAGAAGATATGAAATAAATCAAGGGATAAACTATGGAAGACAACAAGGTTCTAAATAAAATATATGATTTAATAATGAAGCCTTTTAGACTAAATCTACCAAAAATGAAAAACTTTCAAAATAACTCAAAAAACTAATAAAACTTTAAGATAATTTCATATATCATTTGTATATTAAAAACAAAGGATGAATATGAAAAAAGAAAAACTAAAACCAATACATGTAGAATCAGAAGTACATAAACAAATAAAAATCCAAGCTTCAATTAAAGGTATGAAAATAAAAGACTATCTAAAATATCTTGCAGAAAAGGATAAGTAGTGAATATAGCAACACTTTTTTCAGGGGTGGGAACACCAGAACTTGCACTAAAAGCATTAGGTGTAGAGCATAAAACAATTTTTGCTTGTGAAATAGATAAGTATGCAAGAAAAACATATCTAGAAAACAACCAAGAACCAAATACTTTTTATGAAGATGTAACAAAACTAGATGCAAATAAATATCTAAACCAAATAGATATTTTAATAGGTGGTTTTCCTTGTCAAGCATTTTCAATAGCTGGCAAGCAGCTAGGTTTTGAAGATACAAGAGGTACATTATTTTTCGACTGTGCAAGAATAGTAAAAGAATGTAAACCTAAGGTATTTGTTTTTGAAAATGTAAAAGGCTTAATATCTCACGACAAACCAAAACAAGCACTATATTTAAACGGAACAATATATAAAAAAGGTTATCCGTCTCACTTTAATAAAGAATATGATGGACACAAAAAAGGGATAGGAAAAACACTATATACAATAGAAGCAGTTTTGATTGAACTAGGCTACCCAAAAATATATTGGGATGTGGTAAATACAAAAGACTATGGTATACCTCAAAATAGAGAAAGAATTTACATAGTAGGTTTCAAAGATGAGGTAGGATTTGAATTTGCCCCAAAACAAGAACTAAAATTAAGACTAAAAGATATGCTTGAAGACCATGTTGATGAAAAATATTTATTATCAGAGAAATTAGTTTCATATTTTAATGAACACAAAAAGAAACATAATGATAAAGGAAATGGCTTTGGGTGGAATCCAACAGATGGGAATACTGTTGCAAACGCAATAACAGCAAGATGTTTTAAGATGGGGGCAACTGATAACTATATCAAGTCAAAAATAGCTCATCCAGTAAGAGAAGTAGGTAGAAGATTAGATGAAAATGGAAAAAGATGTGATGATAACAAAGATATTCCAATTACACGCAGATATGAAATAGGAGAAAAAGAAATTTCAAATTGTTTAAGTGGAGTACAAAAAGATAGTTATGTTGCAATAAAAAAAACAGTTGATGGAGAAACATTTAAAGAATGGTATAGCAAAACAAAACCTTTTGGTGGAACTAAAGAAGAATTTAATAGACTGATTGAGATAGTGAATAATAAGGTAAAAGTAAGAGAAGCAACAAAAATTGGATATGCAGTAGCAGAAGAGGGAGATAGCATAAACATATCTGTACCATCTTCTAAGACAAGAAGAGGAAGAGTAGGTAGACAAGTAGCTCAAACTCTTGATACAGCTTGTAATCAAGTAGTGTTTAAAATAGTAGATGATACACAAGGTTTTGATGGTGTAAGAGAATATGAGGAATATTCACCAACTATTAGAGCTGGAAGAAGTGGTTTAAAGTGGAGTCAAAACAACTATATCTTTAGAAAGTTAACTCCAAGAGAATGCTTCAGATTACAAGGTTTTGATGATAGCTTTATCTTTCCACAAAAAATGTCAGATACACAACTATACAAACAAGCAGGCAACGGAATGAGTAGAAACGTACTAGAAATGATTTTTACTAAAATATTAACATCATACACAAAATACATAAAGGATAAAAAATGAAAAAATTTGACCTAGAAAGACTAAAAGGGAAAAAAGTAGTAGTAAATTGTAAAACAGAAGAACAAGCTCAAGCTTTTATTAATTGGGTTGCTAGTTTAGGTAAAGAAAAACCTTATAATAATCGTTGGCTTGAACACCAAGAAGATACTTGTTGTTATTTAAATAGTGATTTAACTTGTCAATATTTGCCTAAGGAATGGTTTAGAAAATATAGATATGAAATAATATCTTTTAAAGAAGCACTATTAAAAGAAGATAAGAAGCAAAATAAAAAAGACAAAAAAATAAGCAAATTAAATAAAGAAAATAAAGAGATAAAAGAAAAATTAACTAATGCAAATCAGGCGGTAAAAGTATTAGTAAATACAGGTGAAAAACTAAACAAATATATAGAAACATTAGAAAAGCAACTAGAGCAACTAGAGCAACAAGACAAAGCAATAGCAAGAAAAGATGAGCAGTTTTTATGGCTCACCAAAAGCTTATCAAGATGAGATTATAAATAATAATTAAACAAGAGATAGGATAAAAAATGAAATTAAACACAGATAAGCTACACACGAGAGTAATTAAAATAATAGAAGAGTTAGAGCAACACATGAAACATATTGACCGTTCAACTGTATCGTACAAGTTTATAAGCATCTATCACAAGAAGTTAAATAAAGCATTGAAGGAGTGTGAATATTCAAAAGAAAAGAAGTAGGGTAAGACAATGAGTGCTGAGGTAGACAAATACGAACAAGAACAAAATGAAGCACTATCTAAGTTAAAAAAGTGTAAAAATAGAGTAAAAGACAGCTGTATGCCTTGTAAAGATTTTTTTCAGTGTGAAACAAGAGCAGAATACGTAAAGAAAACCTATCAGTCTATGAATAAAGGTAGCACTGGTGGGTTTGAATTTTAAAGGAAAATAAGTGGAAAACAAATATGTAAGTATAGATATAGAAACAACAAGCGATAATCCAGAAACAGGAGAAATATTAAGTTTTGGGGCAGTAATAGAGGACCTAAAAACAAAAAAGCCAATAGAAAAATTATCTAAGTTTCATGTTTATTTAAAATCAAACAGTCACATAAAGGGAAATCATTACGCATTAGCAATGAATGCACCTATCTTAGATGCAATAAGCGGAAGAGTAAAAAGTGATATTGAAATTATAAAACATGATGAATTAGAATTTAGATTTTATGATTTTTTGATAAAAAATGGATTTCAAGAAAAAAATTTTAAAATTATAATAACAGTAGCAGGAAAAAACTTTGCAGGATTTGATGCACAGTTTATTAAAAAATTAAATTGGAATAGTGTAATTTTTAGATCAAGGGTAATTGATGTAGGTTCGCTAATGTGGGATAAAAAAAGTTTGCCACTTCCAGCACTTGCAGAATGCAAAAAAATAGCAAAAATAAAAAGTGAAGTATCACATGATGCTCTAGATGATGCAATAGATGTAATAAAATGTATAAGATATGCACAAGGAATATGAAATGAAAAATGAAATACTAGACTATTTAGCAGAAGCTGAAGGCTTAACGGTACACAAAAACAAAGGAGAAGAAGATATAACTTCTCCATATGGAATATATAAACATATTCATCCCGATGCAAAAATATTTGAATATATAGATAGTTTGCTTTTAGAATTAAGTATACAAAAAAATACAAAAAAATTAGAAAAAAAAGAATTAGAAAAATTAAATAATAAAATTAAAACTACAAAATTTATACAAGACAATATAAGAGATTTGGCATGGAACTTTTATGAAGACTATTTTTCAAATCTATATTTATCTCTTTTCCCAAAAGAAGCAGTGATATCTTTTTTGTCTATGTACACTACTTCATCAAAAGCAGGCATAATGTCAACACAAAAAGCAATCAATGATGTGATATCAAATGGCTTTATATCTTCGGAAGGATTAAAAAGCAAATACTTGTCAGAAGATGGAATATTTGGAAATGAATCAAGAAAAGGTCTAGCAAAAATAAATCAACTTTACAAAGATGGAGGTATATTTGTTGGATATTGGTTTGAGGAAAAAATGATAAAACATATGATACTTTACTATGATGAACTAGCAATTGAAAAGCCAGAAAAATTTAAGAAATTTTACAAAGGTTGGAGAAATAGAATGGAAAAACTTTCAGATACTGCATAAAGCATAAGCCCCTATATGGTAAAATAAAACCAAAAAGGGGCTAAAATGAAAAAGATAATTCTGATAATGCTATTAGCTAGAAAGTTGCTAGCTTTCCAAACATATGAGGCACTGACGCTAAACACAACTAACTGGGTAGAGCTAAACCCAAAAGTAGATGGGAATAATTATCTAAACATACAAAATCTAAGTAATGTGGATGTGGAAATATCTACAAATACAGATATTATAAACCCGCCAAAAATATACTATAAAGGATTAATGCTATGAAAATAGATACAGCAATTAACACATTGGGTAAAAAAAGCGATATGCCTTGTCTTGCTTTTGATACAGTTAGAGATATTTATATCGATATTGATAAAGCAAAGAAAGATTTACTTAGACAAATGCAATCAAAATCCAATGAAAATGGAACAGTAGATTTGGGCGATGTAGCATCTATTTTAGATAATGTGTTTCAAAAGAGATTTGGAACGAAATAACATACAATAAAGTTAAAAGGAAACAAGATGAGTAAAATTGATTTACCTGATAGTCTTAAAGAAGTTAAAAAGAAAGATTTAAAAGAATCGGCAAGAAGAATTTCAAACTGTTCAATATCTAATGAAGTTCAATTAACTATAAGTTATGATAGGGATGATTACATTTTTTTTAATTGGGGAACAGAGCAATTTAGTCTTGAAAATAATGCTTGTTTAAGCATGATAGGCACATTAGAATTTCATAAGAAAATGACTAATGAAATAATTGAAAGAATAAAGCAATATTCTATTAAGAATATGCAAATATTATACTAGTATAAAGGCTTATTTATTTTGGTTCACATATTGAGCAATCTGTTTAGGTTCACCAATTTTAACAATTTTTACTGTACCTGAAGATGCTCTTTTACGCCCATCAGTTTCATAAGTCACCTCATAGTCTCCATGTTGACACGAAACAATGCTTTTAGTTTCATTCAGTTTTAATTCTGAACAACCTTGAAAACTTTCTGCAGCAAATAATGCTGAACCTGCAACCATTAATGAAAATATAAATATTTTATCTGATTCATCACTAGATACACAGGTGCAAATAAAAATAAAAGGGCTAATAGATGAATTTGGTAGCTGGAATGAAAAAGAACAAATAATTACACTAAATGGAACAACTCCAGTATCAGTAGGAAATTTCATAAGAGTCTTTGAGATAGAAGTTGTATCATCAGAGTATCCGATAGGTGAAATATATGCCACAACACTAAGCACGATACCACTAAATGCAAGTGATATAAAAGCAAAAATAGAACTAAATACACAAGGAATATCAAGAGGCAGAAGTTTAATGGCTATGTATACAATACCATCTGGGAAAACAGGTTTTGTATATAGATATTTTCAGTCCACCAGAAAAGGTGAAGATGCAACTTTTTCATGGGATACAAGACCTTATGGAGAAGTTTTTAAAACAACAGGAAGACTAAATGCTTTTCAAAGCTCAGGTCAGTTTGAAATAGGAATGGAAAAACTTGAAGAAAAAACAGATATTCAAATATCGGTAGAATCAGCATCAAGTGGAGTGTCAGTAGACGGAAGTTTTCATATAATAGTAGTTGATAACAAAGAGCTATAAGTTAACAGCTCTTTGAATCTTTTCTATTGATAGAATAAAACATATCCACAATCTTTTTTGCATCTACTATATCTTGCTCTTTTTTCCATAACCACTTTTTATTTTCCAATAAAGCTATTTTTGTAAGCTTGTTATCAGGAGAAGGATTTTTTATAATTAATCTCAAAGCAAAAGGTATTGCCATAACAGAAGTATTTTTATCTTTAGTTATAAAAATAAAATCATCCCAAGCATTTTTTACTAACTTATTTAAGTTATATTTTTTCCTCGCATAACTTCTAACTTTCAAATTTAAAAAATAATAAAGTTGATTTAAATTGTCATTCATAGGATTGCCATCTTCTTTATACATAGCTAAAAAAGCCCTAGCAATAATAAACCCCTCAACAGATTGTGCTTTCATAAATATTTCCTTGTAATTTTAAGTTCATCTTCAAAAAACCTTATTTTTTTATTTACATCTCTAAGTTCGCTGAAACAACCATCTTTAATAAAAATACTTTTAGCATAATAAAGAGATCTTAATTTATCTTGTAAATATTCTATATCGTCTAAAACATCATATATAGCATAATCACCATATCCACCAAAAAATAATCTCTCGTAATCAAAATAATTATCAATAATGTTTAAATCTAACTTTCTTATGCCAGCAAAAGAACCGTCATGTAAATTTCCACCAAATAAATAATCACTCATTACATCATCCTTTCACTACAAAACTAGGCTCTTGATATTGGCTAACAAACTTTTTAACTCTTTCAATATCAATAGCTGCAACAATATTATTGTATTTTTCTTGCAACAAATTAAGTTTATACTCAATATCATTTATTTTTTCAGAAGCCAGTCTTAGTTCAGTGTTCTTACTTGCAATAGTTTTATTAAAATGACTAGTAATATCAGCAACTTTTTTCTCTTCAAGCTTAAGCAACTCATCTTTAACATTGAGAAGCTTTAATAATAAATCATTTTGTTCTTTTAGTGTATTTTTCATAATCATCCTTTAAAAATATAATTAATATCTAAATCAAACTCAACACATACAGGAAGAATCTTTCCATATGGAATAACATCGACACCCATACTTTTTTCTCTATGCCTATATGTGTTAATAGTATTCTTTTGTTTGTACTGAAAAAAATCTATCCAATCACTTTGTTTTGCAAGCAACCTATCAGTAACACCAGCTTTCAATAGCTCTTCACTAAACCTTTTTAAAATATCATCTAGTTTATACATTTGCATCCTTTTAATTGATATATTGAAAGTATATACTATATATACTGAAAGTATTCTTAAAGCAAGGACTCCTAATCCTAACTTCAATTTTAAAAACAAAACAATTCATAACAACTCCTTTAGATTAAATTCTTTACTTGCACATATAAAACAAACAACACCAGGTGGATCTAAACATGGAGCAAATCTAAAAACCTCTAATAACAAAACAACACTCTCATATAAAAAATCACCCCTTGTTCTTATATAACTTAACCTACTAAATACACAACAAAAAGAAAAAAGTTTTAGTCCTCTTTTTTTACTAAAATAGAAAAAATTATTAATAAAAAAATCTATCGACTTTTCTACCATATCCCTTAATACACCGTATGAGTAATACATAATCCTATATATCTTTTTGCTAAACCTATCAGTACTTTTAGAAATAAACCTAATCTTCTTGCCAAGTTGCTTTCTCATCCTCTTTTTTTGAACTTCTAAATTCCATATTTCATCATCTGATAAATCTTTAGCATAATCTTTAATCACATAGTTATATACTGCAATATCTTTTTCTGGTATTGTAAGATAGCATCTATTTTTGTTTAGATTAAATTTAGTAATTGTTTTTGATAGGATTTGTTCTGCTGAGGTTGATGAGGTGCTTGATGTTGCCGACACAGATGTCGGTGACTTAATCCATAACTGCAAATGAATATGAGGATTACTAAACTTTTTACCCAGCTCTATATTCATAAAATATTTAACATTATCACTATTATTCAATAACTTAGCTATATATGCTCTAATTCTGATTAACTCTCTTAGTTTAGCATATCTACCATTTTTAATAGTTTTACCTCTCACGGTGCTAGGAACAGTAAAAGAAAGCATATATTTATTCCATGAAGAATATTTATTAGCCATAGTGTAGTATTCATGTCTTATAGAACTATGTCTTTTTCTATAATTAGCTATTTTTTCAGCTTTAGTAAGTAAAAATTTGCTTTTATTAGAAAAATTAGTTATAATAAACTCCTACACATTAATAATCATCCTTAAAAGAGCCAGCTTTATCCCTGGCTCTTTTTTTATTCTCAAATAAATCTAAAAAATAATAAATTTATCAAAAAATAAAAACTCCCAAAAATTCGTACTTTAGTTAGCTTTTATCCCGTATAAGAATAAAAGCCATTTTCAATAAAATAATTTTTTATTTCCGTATTCCATTTGTTAATATCTCTTGTAATTTTTTTACTAGGGATATTTTTTTCGGTTTCTATTTGAAAAGATATATCATCTATTTTAGAAACAAATCTTTCATCTTTAAAAATAGAAACAATTTTCTTTTCTATGCTAGGTAATAATCTTTTTAATTTTTTAGCAATAAAGCCATTTGTTTTACCAAGAAGTCTTAATCTAATAATCTCTTCAGTTTCCCATTCTTTAAAAGGACCTTTGTTTTTAGCAGTTTTAGCAACATTTTTTCTATATTTTTCTTTATATTTATTTTTTTTATTAAAATTATAAACATATTTTTTCCTACAAGAAAGCTTACCACATAAAACAGCATGGGGTATACTAGACCAAGTTTTTTCCTTACATATAGCACAAAAAAATTCCCTGTCTTCTTTTAGTCTAGTTATGTTTTTATGTGCTCTTTTACATTCTGCATCACCACAAGAAACTTGTCTTTTATGGAAAGGAAAAAATAAAGTTTTACAGTAAGGGCATCTTTTTCTTCTTTTTTTAGGTTTATTTTTTAATCTCCAAAGTCTTTGCTGTTCCTTTTTGCAAGAGTCGCTTTTACATATTTTTTGATCGCTTCTTTTTGGTTTAAAATCATCGCCACAAATAGAACATATATACATAATAAAAATCCTTAGTTTAAAATCCTCATACAGAGCCTAAATAATATAGGCTCTTAATCAAGATTGCTCTAAAATTTCTCTTTCTTTTTGCAAGTCTCTAGTATCTGCTGCTTGATTAGTAAACTTTTCTGGATATCTAGCTTTTAATTTGTCAATGTTTGTTTTCATTTGAGTTTCAAAATCTGTATCTAGACAATCTAAGGCAATAGCAATATACCAAAGCATATCACCAAGTTCCTCTTTTAAATTGACTTTATCTAGAGGTTTACCGTAAAAAATATGCTTCTTTAAAGCGTCAGTAAATTCTGCTGATTCTGTTTGCATACCCATCTGAGCATGAAGTAATCTAATTTCTTTTTCTGTTAAACCTTCAATAAAAGGTAAGCTTTCTGTTCTTTTTGCATCTTCAATATATGCATCAATTGTTCTTTTGTTCATAATTTCTCCTTAAATATTTAATAATAATTGTTCTTGTGTTTTAGTCTTAAATTCTCTACCTATAACAACAGCAGTAAATTTAACTAAGTCAACTTCATCTTCTGTATCATATAATCCAACAATCTTAGCCATGCCAGTATGAGTTGTATTTGTATCTATTTTTTGCTTGTTGAAAAATATAATGTATCTTTTACAATCAGAATATGAAATAATAGGATTCAAATGAATATCATCAACAAAACAATCTCTTTGAGATAGTTCAAAATGAATATCATCTATATCTTCAAGATTCATCTTATATTCAAACTTTTCATTTAAAATATTTTTTAAATTAGGGTATTTAAAATCAGAATAATCAGCAGTATCACAATGCATCTTAGTATTTCCACATCTTAAAAAACCATTTCCATCGATACTAGCTTCATCATCTTTTTCCATATAGCTAATAAAGCCTTTTAATAATTTTTTATGTAAATATAAATCTAATCCCAACATGGGTGCATTAAAATGTATAGCTTTTTTAGTATCAGTAGCATATATCCCATCATCTGAAATACTTGAAAACTCTAACTCTTTTTTAGTATTCTTATTATCTATAAAACTAGCAATAAGATTTAAGTCATTTTTTGTCATATTTTATCCTTTATTTATTTCTTACTATCTCAAACTCATATACAAATACATAGGGATTGTCTTCCCAGCTATATTTATTTAAATCATTTTGACTTTTTTTAATCCCATTATGATATTTAAGTGTTGAGTTCCATAACTCACTAAACCATTCATAATTCAAAACACCTGAAGTTAATTCATTGTAGCCTTCATCTAAAATGTCATCGCAGCTAACATCTTGCAACCTCTCAACTCTCACGCCTATAATTTTTAAGAATATACGTGCATCTTTTTGTTTTAAATGTACTGATGGTTTCCATTTAAAGTTTAAGTCTTCATTGTCTGCTTTAAAAACAATATTGTCAAGATAATTTCTATAATCAATTCCATCAATTTTTGGCGGGTTATCTATACAAAACGTTTCTTTTACATAAAGAATATCGCCTACTTTATATTTAGGTTTCCAATGCGCAGTATTTTTTATATTTCCTTTGAATAAGCACATTTTGTTATCTTTAGTCCAAAAAGTCCATTTATCAGGATTTTTATTATACATATCACAATACATTCCATCATATGACTTTTCAGGTTGTGGATTTAATGCTTCTCTAAACTGTGTCTTTCTACCATCTGAAATAGCCTTAACCATTTCAGTATTAAATATTATACTTTTCATTTTTATCTCCTATATAATATCTCCAAGATTTAATCTCTGTATAAAAGAGACACCATTTTCAAACTCACAAATAGGAAGTTCGTTATATCTAGGAATAGAAAATCTATTTTTAAAGGCTTTCCAAGTTCTAGAGTGTAGCTTTCTAATCATAGCAGTATCATTTTGAAAATCATGCTTTTCTACTAGCTCATAGACTTTTTGATTTTTGACTTGTTCTAGTTTTTTTTGTTGCCAGTTATGAATCCTCATTGTTGATTCTATATTGTCAAGTTTTTTTTCTGAAGTTGAAACTCTACTATCCATAATGCTAATTTGATTTAAAGTTTCTTTAAGTATTTGTATTTGTGAGGATTGATTATTGATAATATTTTTAGCTTTTTTTTCAAAGCTAATAAAGTATTTTCTAATCTCTTTGCCCTTTGGATTGTTTTCCAACATAGCAAGTTCTTTTGCCATATCTAAAGTAACTATATAATCAATCTTTGAGATACCACCATTTGGATTGCCACTTTTCAAAATTGAAAAGTCGATGTTCTCTTCAAAATCATATTTTTCAATAGCTCTTTTAATCCATGTGGATAAATGAGTTTTAACCTCAAGATATTCGTGTATTTCTCTAGCATTTACAGAATTAACATTTTCTGCACCAATAGTTGAAGTTGAGATTTGTAGCAAATCTTTCATAATATACTTTCAGACTAATAATTTAAGGGGAGTAAGTAGAAGTGTCCAGGTTCTATTACTCGGCTAAAGCCCTTTAGAAAGTAGGAAGAACCTGGACGAAACAACCTACTTTATAAAAAGCTCTTTTAAAGTTAAAAAATTATAAAAGAGTATATAAGACTTAAAATAAAGATAAGCTTAAAGCTAAGCCTATCTTTCATGTTTTTTTAAATCATTTGTGTCAACAAACCAAGACCAGCCATCTTGATCTATAATTCTTGAATAGTCAACACCTCTATCCACAACTGCATATTCATGCTTCAAAAAGAACACACACTTGCCAGACATAACCATACTCAATAAATAATCATAAGTCACACCAGACTCAATAGCTCTCCAATAATCCATACGTTTGCATGCAGAAATAGTAGCTACTTCTGCAAAACAAAAAACACTGAATAATAAAACTAATAATAACTTTTTCATAACAATCCTTTCTCTACTACTGTATTTTCTATTTTGTTTCTAGCGTAGCAATAATGACCACACTCACAGTAATAGTGCTCTTCATCTTCAATAGTGAATATTTCTACAAGCACACACTTATGATGGTTCTTAAAATTTTTATCATCTGAAAAAAATATTTCCTTACCAACCTCTAAACAATCACCTTTGCATAAATCTATCTCACTCATCACTTAATCCTTCACACTATTTATTTCGCCAATCTTAATAAGCCCATGACTTATAGCAGTACAAACCTCCATAGCTCTAGCTATAATGCTATCATACTCTTTGACTACTACACCTTTTTTATTCTTTTTAAACCTACCAAACATAGCAGCTTTACTCATGTCATCTGTAAGTTTAAAATCATAACCAATATAGAGTAAGTCATCAATGCATACTCCAAAAACATCTTGACCTTGCTCTTCAAAAAAATCAATTCTAATTTTTTCAAAAGTATTCACGCCTGTTTCATCTTCATATCCAACCCCTAAAGGTAAATGTATTACCATAGGATTATCTTTTTTCTCAAAATTTAACATATAATTTACCTTTTTGACTTTAAAAAGTTTTTGTATATCTTTTGTGTCAATTTTTCATCCTTTCCACATAGTATATTATACTATGCTATTTTATTTCGTTTAAACCAAACATCTATATCTAAAGGCTTTAAATTTTTATGCCTAAAAGCTTCTAAAGCATTTTCAATATCACCCGTAAGGTTTTCTATTGGTTCAACTTGCAACGCAGGATACTCATCCATATATGCAACATAAACACCATCAATCAATATGCTGTCTTCTTGTAAAGACATACAGGAAGCAAGTTTATTAAACTGCTCTTGTGTATCTAAAAGCAAAACAATGCCAGGTTTTAAAACTGTATTGTTTTTATCGTGATTATTTTTCTTTAATTTTTTTAAAATACTCATATGTAATCCTAAAAGGGAATTTCATCTTCATTTATATCAATTTCAGGCACTTTTTCTTGCGTATGTGCTTGATATTGAAAATTTTGGTGGCTATGGCTACTATCGCTTTCAGAATTTTGGTGGCTATGGCTACT
>ERZ1673961.83-NODE-83-length-47198-cov-5.624313_pt1 | contig 47198 bp, 50 predicted proteins | sample MGYA00580189_ERZ1673961 | MGnify/ENA primary metagenome ERZ1673961 (study PRJEB41334, sample SAMN05608105) | rock metagenome | biome: terrestrial subsurface; feature: shale formation; material: shale | place: USA: Pennsylvania ... | reverse complement strand
CCGGCGTACGTTAATAGCGTACCTAGGGTTCAAATCCCTATCTCTCCGCCACATTCGAAAAAGCCGCTGAGTCATCAGCGGCTTTTTTCATTTCTGCTTTGCCATTCTTTTCGTATCAATGCACTGAGCATTACCGTTTCCAAATATCAGCGACGCAAAGTTCATATCGCTGGCGAACTTCTCTTCACAATAAAAAACACTCACCGCGCAGTTGAGAGTTGACGTCACAATCCTGTTGGTGTCATTGTCGGTCATCGGGCTGCATGACCTCGGCCTGTTTATTTTTGTCGAACTGACGCTGAACCTGATTAACACCTTCAAACGCAGCTCAGACAGTTATCAGGTCAAATACAATAAGGAGAAAATACTGTGCTCAACCACGTTACTGCCTACGCCGGAGACCCTATCCTCTCGTTGATGGAAAAATTCATGGCGGACAGCCGCGAAGATAAAGTCAATCTGAGCATCGGCCTGTATTACGATGAAAACGGCAAGATTCCCACTCTGGACTCGGTGGCTGCCTCGCAGGAACAACTGGCTCAGGCTGAGAAACAACCGTGCGTGTATCTGCCAATGGAAGGTTTGGCACCTTATCGTGCTGCCGTGCAATCGCTGGTATTTGGCACTCACCATCCGGCACTGGAAACCGAGCGCGTTGCCACCATTCAGACTTTAGGCGGCTCAGGCGCACTGATGATTGGCGCAGATTTTCTCCATCACTACTTTCCACAATCGAAAGTATGGGTCAGCAACCCGACGTGGGAAAACCACAACGCAATTTTCGCCGGGGCTGGTTTCAACGTCGGCACTTACCCTTACTTCAACCCACAAAACAAAATGCTCGATTTCGACGGCATGATTGCCGCGCTGCGCCAACTGCCTGCGCAAGACATCGTGCTGCTTCACCCGTGCTGCCATAACCCAACGGGCGTAGATCTGACCACAGCGCAATGGGACGAAGTGATTGACGTCATCAAGCAGCAGCAGTTGATCCCGTTCTTTGATATGGCTTATCAGGGTTACGGCGAAAGCATGGCCGACGATGCGTATGTGATTCGTAAGATTGCCCATGAAGAAGGCGTGGTGAGTTTTGTCTCCAACTCGTTCTCGAAGATTTTCTCACTCTACGGCGAACGTGTCGGGGGGTTGTCTGTGGTATGTGGCAATGCTGAAGAAGCGTCACGCGTGCTGGGACAATTGAAAGCAACGGTGCGCCGCAACTACTCCAGCCCGGCTAAATACGGCGCGACAGTGGTCTCTGGCGTGCTGTGCAGTGAAGCACTCAAAGCGCAATGGCTGAATGAAGTGGAAGGCATGCGCAGCCGCATTCTGACCATGCGTGAAGCATTGCACGACAAACTGAAGCAACTGCGTCCGGATCAAGATTTCAGCTTCCTGATTAAACAAAAAGGCATGTTCAGCTACACAGGCTTTAGTTCGGCGCAAGTCGATACGTTGCGCGAAACCCACGGCATCTACCTGATTGCGAGCGGCCGTATGTGTCTGGCTGGCTTAAATGCCGCGAACGTAGACAAAGTCGCCGCCGCGTTTGCTGCGCTGTAAGCACAACATCATCTCTGATCGGGCACGTCTGATCAGAGATGATTCACCTCTTCAGCATTACCCTGAATGTAACTGCCAAGGTGCGTGCTGAACCGCCCCTGTTGCACCAGTTCAATCAGTGGACCTAGCAGCTCTTTAGGGTACATACGCATGGTCGGCAGCTTATCCAGCGGCACCCACTCCACCGACTGAATCGCTTCTTCATCATTCAGTCCTTTGAGATTTTCGATGTGCGGCGTGCCCCGGTAACTATCGATGACATAGAAAAACTCGGCATGATAACGCTGCGGGTTGCGTTCAAGAAACTCGCGCACGCAAATCAGCTCACCCACTTCAACATCAATACCCGCTTCCTCACGAAACTCACGCTGAACACACGCTTTGGTGCTGCGGTCACCCACTTCAAACCCACCGCCGGGTGGAATCCAATATTCACCGGTAAAATCATGAATTTTCACCAACAAAATGGCGTCGTTTTCAATTAACAGACCCGCGCCGCGAATACGATGTTCCATGGGTTACTCCTTGTGAACGTGAAATGCGGCTTTAAAAAGCTGCATGTGAATCGGCACCAGTGTCTGATGGTCGCTGCGATAGCCACCACCAACCACACACGCCATCGGCAATTGATGCTGTCTGGCAAGGCGCATCATAAAGCAGTCGCGCTGAAAAATAGCATTGGTGGACACATTAAAGTAACCCAGTTCGTCATCCTGATGAATGTCGATGCCGGCGTCATAAATAATGAGGTCGGGGCGATGCAGATTGACGGCCATCTCCACTACCGCTTGAAAATGGCTCAGGAACTCGTCATCGCCCGCTTCACGGCTTAGCGCAATGTCGATGTCGGATTCGGGCTTGCGCGCCGGAAAGTTTTTGTCGCAATGAAACGACAGCGTAATGATGTCGTCGCGCGCCGCACATAACGTCGCGGTGCCGTCGCCATGGTGCACATCACTGTCAACGATCAACACTTTGTCAATTCCGTCCAGCATCAAGGCCTGATGCGCTGCCAAGACCAAATCGTTGTACAGGCAAAAGCCGCTACCAAAATCGCGGTGCGCATGGTGATAACCGCCGCTAAGGTGAATCGCCACGCCATGTTCCACGGCCAGTTTAGCCGTCAGACAAGTGCCGCCCGCTGAAGTCAGCGTACGTTCAATCAGTGTTTCACTCCACGGAAAGCCGATACGGCGCATTTTCGCCGCAGGCAGCGAGCCGGAAGTCAGCGCATCGACGTATTCGCTGTCGTGAACCTGTTTGATCTCCTCGCACGTCAGCGCAGTGGGCGAGAAAAATTCAAAAGCGTGCGACCAGTCCGAGTCAGCCTGCATGCCGAGCAGTGCTTCATACAACAGGCGGTACTTGTTTATCGGATAGCGATGCCCTTGCGGCAGAGGCAACTGAGAATAAATAGAATGGTAGACCAGAGGGATCATAGCCGTGCCAGTACAATTTCGAATAAGCGAATGTTAACAGCTTGCGGCTAAAAAATCACAGCACCCCTTTCCAGGTAGCGTTACGCCGCAGCCAGCCACCAGTGCGCAATACTCAGCATCAACGGAATGGTCACCAGTGACGCAGCCGTCGTGGTCAGTTGCGCTGTCGCGCAGAAGGCGCGCCGACCATACAGCTCACCCACAATCGCGTAGATACTCATCATCGGTACGGCAGTGATCACCACTAGCGTCATGGTCAATTCCGGTTCACCGGGCAGCAACCAACTCATCAACATCAGCGCCACCAAAGGGTGGATAATCAGTTTGCCCAGCATGGTCAGCGACAACGGTACCCAGCGGGTTTGTTTCATCATCACTCCGGCTAACGAGCCGCCGATAACAAACAGCGCAACCGATACGGCCGACGGTGCCAGCAGCGTCAGCGTCTGACGAATTACATCCGGGATCGGCACGGACAACACATTCCCACACACACCAACCACAATGGCGATCAGCAACGGGTTTTTCACCGTACGCCTGGCGACGCCAAGCAGACGCTGACGCAATCCTGTTTGGGTGGTAATCGAGTGATAATCCATCAGCACAAAACAGACGGGCATGATGCACAGGTTCTCAATAATCAGCGCCATCGCAAAGCCGCTTACTGGTGGCGTATCCATCAATTGCAGCATGATGGGATAACCAACGAACGCACTGTTGGGGACCACCATGCCCGTCATCATCACCGCACTGTCGAGTTTGCTCTGCGCGCCAGCTTTATTCAGCAGCCAATAGCCAAGTACCATTACGCTGACAGAGGTCAGCAGATACGCGAGCAGATAACGCAGATTGAACAGGTCATCCAAAGGCAGATCAATCAGGGTTTTGACGATGACCGCCGGCAGCGCAAGATACATAACATAGCGCCCCATCTCGGCAACAGATGTCGCAGAAATCAAGCGGCGATGAACACATAAATAGCCAAGGAAGATGACCAGAAAGATGGGAAACACGACCGACAAAACGTTCAAAACTGCTTTCCTTATCGTTATAGAAACCTAGCGCGATGACGCGACACCGACCGAACTGACAGCGCAAAGACGCAGAGGGTGACACCGTGCGGCATCACCCTCAATTCATGATCACATTGCGTGGGCGAACGCTTAGTTACTGCGTTGCTGCTCGCGAGCCTGAGCGGCTAAGCGAATATGCGCATTGGGCTCACCATAGCCCTGATAATTTACCCGTTGCACCACTTCAAAGAACACACCGAAATGCTCTTTGGTGTAGAAGTGGAAAAAATGGCCATCGTCATTTTCATCGTACAGCACATTGTACTCCTGCATCGTGGCTAATAATTCAGGGTCAAGCTGAAAACGCGCATCCAAATCACGATAGTAGTTCGCCGGAATCGGCAAAATGCACTCTCTGGCGACCTTTTTCACCGTAGCAAAAATGTCTTCGCAGTTGAATGCGATTTGCTGTACGCCCGCTCCCTGCGAACGGTTCACAAATCGTTGCGCTGCGGAGTTACGTGCCGATGACGAGTTGAACGGAATGCGGATTTTTCCGTCCGGACTTTTCGCGACACGACTGGTGACCAGACCATTAATGTCGGTCAGATCCTGACTTGGTTCGATATCAAAGCCAAACAATGCCTTAAAGAAGAAGGTCGCTGAAAGCATATCGGTATCGAGAACCGTCTGGCCAACGTGGTCGAATGCTCGCAAGCCGACCTGTTCGGTTTGCTCCTGATCGTGAGCCACCGGCACAAAATCGATATCAAAGAACTCCGGTTGCGATTGGCTGTCGACAAAGTAAATCAGTTGATCGCCGACACCTTTGATAGCCGGAATATTGAGCTCACCCGGCCCGGCCTGATTGTTAAAACGCGCGCATCCGTAGTGCTTGGTGCGTTTGATCATCTGCGCGACGCTGCTGGTCCCTAATCCGAGAGCACACACCGAAACACCGTGAGACAAAAAGTATTGGTGCGCCTGACTCTTCGGCTCATGATTGAGTACCAAATTAATGTTGCCTTGGCGCATCAAATCGACATTTTTAGAGCGGTGACGATGAGTGACCGAAAAACCAAGCTGTTTAAACAAATCCACCAGTTGCTGGCCATCTTCCCCTTCAATTGCAAACTCGATAAACGCCAGTTCATCAATGGTCGGCTTAGGCACTTCCGGCTCTTTGAGCTGCTCACCAAGCCAAATCAGCGAACGCATGCCATCAATCGCCTTTTCAGTCGCCTGCGATGCACGAAAGCCATCGTTAAAAATCTCATGCGAGATATAGTCGTGATAGCCTTTTTCCTTCAGACACTGCATGAACTCCAGAATCGGCATATCGCCCTGCCCCGGAAAACAACGGAAATGGCGGCTAAAATTGAGCACATCCATTTGCAGACTTGGCGCATCCGCCAGTTGCACCAACGCGATTTTGTCGGCGGTGATTTCGTTGCGCAGCGTATCGAGCGTGTTGTTGCGCGCGTACATATGGAAAGTATCGAGCAGAATACCCAAGTGGCTGTGGTCTGCTCGCTTGACGATGTCCCATGCCTGGTCGTAATCGTGCACGAAGCGTCCCCACGCCAGCGCTTCATAGCCAATCATGAAGTGCTCTTTTTGCGCCAGTTCGGCCAGTTCATGTAAATCCGCCGCGGCACGGGCAGGATCGTCAATCACGTGTGGCGAGACGTTAGAACAGATCATCAGTTTCGACGTGCCTAGCTCATGCATCAGCTCGAACTTTTTCCGTGCCTGATAGAAGTTCTGCTTACGCAGCGGTTCCGGCATGGCCTCAAAATTACGCAGCGGTTGCAGGGCAATGATTTCAAGCCCGAGACTTTCCGCCAACTGTCTGACCTGACGCGGCGTGAGCTCTGATTGCGTCAAATCGTTTTCGAAAATTTCCACGCCATCAAAGCCGGCATTCGCCGCCGCGTGCAGCTTCTCCACCAGCGAACCGGAAATACTGACCGTTGCAATTCCTGTTTTCATTTCTTTATCCTTAATTGGCGAGCCTGAAGGTATTACTCGGCGCTGATTTCACCACGTAGCGTATCGCTGTCGACCGGACAGTCAGCAAAACACTCATACGCATCCACGCCTTGGTGGATAAAGAGTTCAAAGCCGCTGATCACACTCATGCCTTGTTGCTGAGCCAGCGCGATAAACTCGGTTCTGACCGGGGTATACACCGCATCAAACACCCAGCGTTGCGACTGAACCTGCTCCTCAGTAAACGCTGCGCCCGGCGTGGTGTAGTGCCCCACCGGCGTCGCATTCACTAAGCCATCACACTCCAACGCGCAGGCAGTCAGTGCATCGCGGCTCACGGCGCTGCACGAAATACCCGCCTGCTGCAAATCATCGATCAGTGCCTGCAAACTGGCGGGTTGTTCGTCGTAAATGTAAAGATGTTCCACCGCAAGCTGACCTAAACCAAAAGCAATCGCGCGGCCGACACCGCCGGCACCTTTCATCAGCACTTTGCCAGGGCTCTGCTCCGGGCACTCTTTGCGGTAAGAGCGGACAAAACCGCTGCAGTCAGTATTGGTGCCACGCAGCGTGTCGCCATCGATCAACAGCGTATTCAGCGCCCCCAGACGCTCACTGGTTTTGAATTTGCTCTGCACGATATTCCACGCCCACACTTTATAGGGATGAGTGATATTCACTCCGCGGTAGCCGCGCTGCTTGAGATCATTCAGCAACGCAAACAGCGCTTGCTCGTTTTCCAGTTCGCAGTCAAACAGTTCATACGTGGTGTTAATGTTGAGTTTTTTACCCAGTAATTCATGAAGTTGAGGGGACTTACTTTTTTGAATGTGTTGACCAATGAGTCCGAGTTTCATACGACGTTCCTCTTCTGTTTTCTCTGACACGCGGCAGCAGCTACCCGCAACACGGCCACATAAGGGCTGTGCTGGGGTCATTACCGTTGTCTTAATAATGTATTCGGCGACGAGTTAGGTTATTTGGCGACGGATTTGCTATACAGGCATCGCCCTTTGTATTTCTTCCAAATCGGAGTTTGCGACAGATAGATGAGGGCAATCATCACCGCCAGCACGCTTGAAATCGGGCTGGTGAAAATTCCCTGAATCAAACCAATCACGCTGTCCTGCTCCGCCAGCATGGCACGGCGCCAGTTCTGATCCATCAAGCTACTGAGGATCACGCCGAGAATGACGGGAGCAATCGGGTAATTGTACTGACGCATGAAGTAGCCCAGAATCCCGAAGGCCATCATCCACCACACATCCGTGATCGAGTTGTTGATGGCGTACGCCCCGACCACCGACAACACCACAATCAGCGGCATCAGGATGCCCTTCGGGCAACTGACCAGTTTGCTGAACACCTTGATGCCCGTCAGGCCAAAAATCAGCACGAAGATATTGGCCAGCGTCAGGTTACCGACGGTAAACCAGAAGATGCTTGGGTTCTCAGCCAGCAACAGCGGGCCAGGGTTCAGACCATGGATAAACAGCGCGCCGATAAAGACCGCCGTCACCGCATCGCCCGGAATACCCAGCGTCAGCATCGGAATGTAAGCGCCGCCGACGGCCGCGTTGTTGGCAGACTCCGGTGCCACCAGACCTTCCTTCGCGCCCTGACCAAACGGCACTTCCGGATTTTTGGTGGTACGTTTTGCGTAGTCGTAGGCCATCAGCGAAGCAATGTCCCCACCGGTGCCCGGCAGTGCGCCGACAATCACCCCCATCAGGGACGATTTGATACTCAGTGGCAGATAACGACGCACGTCCATCCAACCGGGAATGATTTTGGTCAGTTTCTGTTTAATCACGGTTTTATCGATGTTGTGCAGTTGGCTCAGCACTTCCGACAAACCGAACATGCCGATCATCACCGCAATCGGGTTAATGCCATCCCACAACTCGACAATACCGAACGTGAAGCGCTCTTCCGCCGTCATCGGGTCAAGACCAACCGTCCCGACCAGGATCCCCAGCGCGCCAGTAAACATGCCTTTGGCGAAACTGCCGTTGGAGAGCGAACTGATGAGCATAATGCCCAGCATGCCAATCATCAGGTAATCACGTGGCTGAAACTGAATGGCAAACGTGCTGACCAGCGGCGCCGCAAAAGAGAGCACCAGAATGCCGACAAAGCCGCCAATCACCGACATAATGGTGGTCAGGCCGATTGCGCGTCCGGCTTCGCCTTTTTCCGCCAGCGGATAGCCGTCCAGTGCAGTCGCAATCGCAGATGGCGCGCCCGGAATATTAAGCAGGATTGCCGTTCGCGACCCGCCGTACACACCGCCCATGTATACGCCCACCATCAGGCACAGCGCGTTATTAAGATCCCACGGGAAGGTAAACGAAATCAGGATCGAGACGGCCATGGTCACTGACAGTCCCGGAATCGCGCCGATATAAATGCCGAGAAACGTACCGAGCGCGGTGAGCGCCAGTAAGTTGAACGATGTCCAGGACATCAAGAAATAGTTTAGAGATTCCAACATGTTATGCGCCTCCCTTCATCAGTTGTGACAGATAAGAAAGCAGTTCTGCTTCAGGGAAAACCCCTTCTGGCAGAATAACCAGAAACACTAAACGGAAGACGATGTAGATCACCACCAACGCGACTAATGCCATACCGATGGCACTGGTTAAGCGGCGCTTGTGCAGGAAATAGAGCGCGACAGTGAGAAAAATCAGCGCTGAAACAATAAAGCCGACGCTCTCAAGGCAGAGTGAAAATACCCCGATCAGCGCCATCATAAAGACGACATTACCCGGTAAGACATGTTTGAAAAACTGCGTCACCGCGGCTGGAACCGCCGCCTTCTTCCAGCTTTCCCACAGCGTGAGCGCTGAAAACACTAACATGATTGCAGCCGCACTCAGCGGAAATGAACCCGGTGAACTGAGTGTGTACAAATCAGAAATAAAAAAGGCTTGATACAGCAACACAAGGCTCAATACGACCATTAACGCGTTAAATACCAATTCACCCGGCTTTCTGGATTTAACATCCATGGCAAATCTCCTCGATAGTCCTTTTTATAAAGTGTGCGAAACCACTGGCATGCTCCGGCATGCCAGGGTCGCAGTAACGCTGTTACTTGCTGATCTTTTTAATATTGAATTCTTCAGGCGAGTGTTTGGCGATGCCTGAATCGTAGACAATCCATGAAGCGACAGAGCGGAAACGTTCCAGATAATCGTTCGCCGCGTCTCCAGACAGCCCCAGGAAGGTGAAGCCACGTTTGGTGACCAGATCTTTAAATTCTGCGCTAGCCGCAGAGTGGTTGAAGGCTTGTGACAGCTTTTGCACAGCCTCATCCGGCGTGCCTTTTTTCACGAAGATGCCGAAGAACGAACTGTATGGCAGCTGCGAGGCGAGTTCCGGATAGAAGTCTGTCACCGGTTTAACCCCCGGCAGTTCCGGATTGGCAGTTTTGTCCATCAGACCGATGATCTTCATCTGACCCGCTCGCAGGTATTCTTTCGCCGGGCCATAAGAGGTCGGCATCACGTCGATAGCGTTACCCAACAGCGCCGTCATCCCCGGACCATCGCCGTTGTAAGGAATATTGGTGACTTCAAAGTGTTCCTGGTTTTGCAGAATCGCCAACAGAATCGATGGCAGACCGCCCGGCCCGGTTGAACCGACTTTGATCTCTTTCGGATGCGCTTTCGCGTAGTCGATGAACTCTTTCACGTTGTCGTAAGGCGCATCATTGCGAGCCACGATAATTGAAACACCCTGAGCCAGAATCGAAATCGGCACCATATCGCTGTAGTCGATATCAGCCAGTCCCATCACTTTATACAGCTGAGGGTTTTCAGCACCCATCAGCAATGTGTAGCCATCGGCGCCACGCGCGTTAACGTATTTGGTCGCAATCGCCCCGACGCCACCGCTGCGGTTGGTCAGAATAACATCGGTGCCCAGCAGCTTTTCTGCTTCTGGCGTCACCGAGCGCATGATGCTGTCCGTTGCACCGCCTGCGCCCCATTGAATGATGCCCTGAATGTTCTTGTTCGGGTAATCCGCGGCCATCGCCAGCGTCGACCCCATCATCATCGCGCCAACGGCAAGGCGCTTGAAGTAAGAGTGTTTCATAATCTCGTCCTGTATTTATATTTTAATGAAATTAATGATTTAACTACTCAAGTAACAACAATCCGGCTCCCGTGTTGGAAATCGGTATATGGTAGTTGCTGTGTTTCACGGTCAGCTGCGGGTTGAGCACGCCGCGCATTCCGAGCCACATGATCAGCTCAGGTCCCTGAGAACCGGCCTGTTCAACCAAATCACGAATGGTCAGTTTGGTTAACGCTTCGGGTTCGTTAACAATCTTATCCATGCAATAAAGGTCAAATTCCTTGTTGATGAAGCCGGCACGCTCGCCATCCAACTGATGCGATAAACCGCCGGTACCCAGCACCACCACTTTCAGATCTTTGTCAAAGCTGCGAATGGCATCGCCCATCGCTTTGCCAAGGTCGTAGCAACGTTTTGGCGAAGGCATCGGATGTTGTTCAACATTGATGCACACCGGAATCACTTTGATGTGGTCGTATTGGTAACCGGGCCACATCAGTTGCATCGGTACTGTCAGACCATGATCGACTTTCATCTCCTGACAGATCGTGATGTCAAATTCCTTATCGACCAGTTCATTACAGATGTGCCACGCCAGTTCCGATTCACCACGAATGGTCGGAATCGGCTTTATCCCCCAGCCTTCATCCGCATTGTGGTACTCTTCCGCCACGCCGATAGCAAACGTCGGTTTACGGTCGATGAAAAATTCCAGACCGTGGTCGTTATAAAAAATCACCGCGACATCCGGCTGCTTTTCTGCCAGCCATTCACGCACTGGTGGATAAGCAGCAAAAAATGATTTCCAGTAAGGCGTGTCTTGCAGGCCTTCATCGATCGCTTTGCCGATTGCCGGAATATGTGATGTGGTGATCCCACCTAAAACTTGAGCCATCTGCTTATCTCCCTGCATCCACCAGCTTCTGTTTAAACGCTTCGACACTCATACCTGTCTGCAATGCGCCGATATCCTGCATGTTCATACCCAACGCTCCGGCGAACTTCGCCAGATAGTAAATGTTGCCACCCAGCTCAATCATGCGCAGCAGGTCGCGCTCGCGAACCGCCTGCTTCTGTTCGTCAGTCAGACCAAAGCGGTCGCAATAAGCCATTTCATCGCTGAAAAACGCTTCACGCGCAGAAGCTTCGTTGAGCGAGTAACACATTTTGTTGAGGCCATAACCCTTGCGCGCCATGTGACCATCGAAAAACGTGGTACCAAAAATGGGCACTTCATTTTTTACATACGCCATGCTCAGTTCCTCATTTCCAGTACAGTTTCATAGGGTTAGTCACCAGCAACGTTTGTTGCAGCGCTTCAGTTGGGGCAATGCGCGGAATCACATCCACCAGATGGCCATCATCCGGCATGTGCGATTTCATGTTCGGATGCGGCCAGTCAGTGCCCCACAACACTTGGTTAGGGAAGTGTTCCACCAGATAGCGGGCAAATGGCACCACATCGCTGTAATCCGGCGGCGTTTGTGTCAGGCGCTCTGGGCAGCTCACTTTGGTCCAGATGTGTGGATTGTCTGCCAACAACTGGGCGAATTTCTGGAAGTTCGGATGCTCGACACCCAGTGCAACGTCCGGGCGGCCCATGTGGTCGATGACGATTTGCGTGTCCAGTTCAAGTAAGAATGGCGCGATGTCGTCAAAATCCTGCGCTTCGAAATAAACCACAATGTGCCAGCCAAACGGGCGAATTTTTTCTGCGATACCGAGGAACACCTCTTTAGGCGTCGCATCAACCAGACGTTTCACAAAATTAAAGCGTACGCCGCGCACGCCCATATCATGCATGTGTTGCAGCTCTTGTTCGGTGATGTCGGGAGAAACCACCGCCACACCACGCGCTAAATCCCCCGCGGTTTCGAGCGCGTCCAGCAGAGCGGCGTTATCGGTGCCATGGCATGACGCCTGCACAATCACATTGCGTGCAAAACCGAGATGATCGCGCAGTGCAAACAGCTGTTCTTTGGACGCATCACACGGCGTGTATTTACGCTTCGGCGAATACGGGAACTGATCGCCCGGGCCAAACACGTGGCAATGCGCGTCGACCGCCCCAGCTGGCGCGACATAGTGCGGCTTACTTGGGCTGGGATGAAAGGGTAAGTAGTCTTTATCCATGTTTCTCGTCCTTATTATTCTAATCTTTCGTCAGTTTCACGCGGGTGTGGGGGTTAACGGCCAAACACCACACCATCAAACAGTTTGCGAGCGGTTCGCAGAATGGCAGCGCTCTTGACGTTGTCGTTTCCATCCAGTGTCACCACCACACTGAGCTCTCCGCTCGGATGCTCAATGCTGAGAGTCATACGCTGACTCTTGTGTACCTTAGCGACTCGGGCCGCAGGCGACCCCGGCAGCAAACACGCGGTGGCCACGCTCACCGCTCCCAGGACACCAATCGCGTCATGGCAGCGGTGAGGAATAAAAGTGCGCGTATTGATGGCACCGCCCGCTGAAGGCGCGCTCACGATACTCATTTTGGGCACGGACAATTCCGTCACATCACCCAGATTCATCATGGCTCCGGCTTTGATCCGCAGCTGTTCCAGTTGTTGGCGCAGCTCTTGATTGCTTTCCAACTCCTGCGGCGTTTCGTAGCCTGATAAGCCGAGTTCTTCGGCCAGAACCACCACCACCGGCATGCCGTTGTCGATCAGGGTGACTTGCAGCCCGTTGATCTCATCGACCGGATTGCCCGTTGGCAGCAGCGCGCCACAACTTGAACCTGCGGTGTCCTGAAACTCAATCTCAACAGGGCTTGCCATACCGGGCACGCCATCGATACGGGCTTCTCCCCGGTAACTTACCTGACCTTGCGGTGTTGGAATACGGCATACGGCAATTTGCTCTGTGTTTTCCATAAACACAGTGACGTCCGTCACTCCGTCTTGCGCGGCGACCAGACCATGCTCAATGGCAAACGGGCCAACACCCGCCAGAATGTTGCCGCAGTTCTGCTTATCGGTGACCAGAGCCTGATCAACGAACACTTGCAGAAACAGGTAATCCACATCCACGCCGGCACGTTCAGAAGGCTTTACCACCGCCACTTTAGAGGTCAGTGGATTTGCGCCGCCCATGCCGTCGATCTGTTTGCCATCCGGAGAACCCATGACGTCCAGCAGAAAGGCGTCACGCGCTACACGCTCCTGCGGCAGATCTGACGCAAGAAAATAACCGCCTTTTGACGTTCCGCCGCGCATCCACATGCAGGGTGCACAAAGTGGCTGCTCAGACATACTTGAGGCCTTCTTTTTCCAGGCGGCCGCGCATCTCATAAATGTCCAGCCCCAGTTCGCCGTTAGCTAAACGCACGCGTTTGGCTTCTTCACGCGCTTCACGGGCGCGTGCTTCTTCCAGAACCCAGGCCGCTTCTTCGCGGCGCACCACACAGACGCCATCGTCATCGGCAACAATCACATCGCCCGGATTGATCACTTCATCGGCACACACAATCGGCACATTGACCGATCCCAGAGTGGCTTTGATGGTGCCCTGCGCGAAAATATGTTTTGACCACACCGGGAAATTCATCTGCTTGAGTGTGCGGACATCGCGCACACCGCCATCAATGATGAGGCCAACCACGCCACGCGACTGCGCAGAGGTTGCCAGCAAGTCACCAAAGAAACCGTGGTTAGACGGCGATGTGGGCGCAAACACCAGAATGTCACCGGCCTTGGCTTGTTCCATGGCCACGTGCATCATCCAGTTGTCCCCTGCCGCACCGGAGATAGTCAGTGCCGAGCCTGCCACTGAGACATCGCTGTAAATTGGGCGCATGTAATCAGCCAGCAGGCCTTTGCGACCCTGCGCTTCATGCACCGTTGCCACACCACATTTCGCCAGCCCGGCAATGATCTCCGGGTCAACACGTTCAATATTCTGCACTACGACGTTATTACTCATCGTTCTTACTCCTTGGTTACGCTTTGCTTAGCTGCGCGTCTAAGCGGCTGAAGACACGGCGCGCGTTGCCTTCAAAAATCTGCGATTTCTCTTCGGCACTCAGCTTGGTGTTGGCGTCGATGTAACGTTTGGTGTCATCGAAGTAGTGGCCGGTTTCCGGGTCGATGCCACGCACGGCACCAATCATTTCTGAGGCAAACAGAATGTTTTTGGTCGGAATCAGATCCAGCAACAGGTCGATGCCTTTCTGGTGATAGACACAGGTATCGAAATAGATGTTGTTCAGTACCGACTCTTCCAGTGGTGGCAGACCCATGTCCTGCGCGATACCGCGGAAACGACCCCAGTGGTAAGGCACGGCGCCGCCGCCATGAGGAATGATGATTTTAAGTTCCGGGAAATCTTTGAAGACATCCGACATCAGCAGTTGGCTGAACGCGGTGGTATCGGCCCCCAGATAGTGTGAACTGGTGGTGTGGAAACAGTGGTTACAGGCGGCACTGACGTGAATCATGGCCGGCACATCCAGCTCGACTAATTTCTCATAAAGCGGGTAAAAGCTACGGTCAGCCAGTGAGGCATCTTGCCAGAAGCCGCCAGTGGTGTCCGGGTTGAGGTTACAGCCGATAAATCCCATCTCTTCCACACAACGCACCAGCTCAGGAATCGATTTGCTTGGCGTCACGCCCGGTGATTGAGGCAACTGTGCGACCGGCGCAAAGTTTGCCGGGTAAAGGTCACAGACACGGCGAATCAGGTCATTCTGATGCTCGGTCCAGTAACGGCTGGTGTACTCATTACCGATGTGGTGTCCCATCCAGCTGGCGCGAGGTGAAAAAATCGTTAAATCGGTACCGCGTTCACGCTGCAGACGCAGCTGGTTGTTCTCGATACTTTCACGAATCTCATCATCGCTGATGTGAATGGCCCCTTTCTCGCCACGATAGGCCGGGTCTTGTTTTAGCGCCGCCTTTTGCGACTCACGGTAATCCGCCACCTGAGGCGGCGTAGTGGTGTAATGTCCATGACAATCAATGATCATACTTAGTCTGCTCCCTGGTCACTAAGCAATTGGGCTTACTCAATGCGTGGATCACAGTATTTACATCTTGATTACCTTTTGCCATTTCAATTTACACCAATGGTATTGGTTTTTGATATAGTGAGTTCATACCGGATAAAAACATTACGCATGATATGGACAAAATTCCCAACCTACGACACCTGGTCGCGTTTGTGGCGGTGGTCAAACATGGCAGCATCAGCAAAGCCTCGGAAAGCATCTTTCTCTCCCAGCCCGCCATCACCCAGGCACTGGCCAAAATTGAGAAGGAGCTCAAGGCTTCGTTGTTTGAAAGAAAGACGGATGGCATGAATCTCACGCCGGAGGGAGAACTGTTCAGCTTTCGAATTGAACGCGCGTTGGAAATGCTCAATCAGGCGATCAAAAAGAACTATCGGCTGGATAAAACCTCCGGCAGCCCCGGTTCTCCAAGCCTGTTTGCCGTCACCACCACTCAGCTTCGAGCGCTGGTTGCGGTCTCCGAAGCGCAGAACTACTCGGCCGCCGGACGCAATATTGGCGTGTCGCAATCGTCACTCTACCGGGCGTGCAAAGATCTGGAAGAGTACATGGGCACCGTGCTGTTTGAAAAAACCAGCCTTGGCGTCAGCCCGAGTAAAGCGGCGCAAAGCCTCAGCCGCGCTATCAAGCTGGCTTTTAACGAGATTAATCAAGGCATTGCCGAGATTGATGCCAACAACAATATCAGCTCCGGCAGCATCATCGTTGGTAGCCTTCCGCTGGCCAGAACCTGCATTTTACCTAATGCAATCAATGAGTTTACTGAGATTCGTCCGGATTTTAACGTCAGTGTACTCGATGGTTTGTACGAAGACTTGCTCGAGCATTTACGTCGCGGTGAACTGGACGTCATCGTCGGCGCGCTGCGCTTTCCGATGCCCTCTTATGACGTGCACCAAGAGACGCTGTTTTTCACTTCGAACGTCATTCTGGCACGCAAAGGCCATCCGCTTGGCCAGCTGAAAAAGCCCGTGACGCTGGATGATTTGTGCCGTTACGGCTGGGTGGTGTCACGCAAAAACACCCCTGGCAGAACCATGTTCGAGCAGCTCTTTACCACTAAGGAGCACGTGCTGCCGCAGCAAATCATTGAAGCCAGTTCGCAGATGCTGGTTCGCGAAATTGTGGTCGGCAGCGACAAACTGACCATGCTGCCCAAGCATCAGGTGCACCGTGAACTGAGCGACGGTGCGTTTGAAATCATCCCGTATGATACCGAGCAACAAAAGCGCGCCATCGGCATCGCGATTCGTAAAAGCTGGCGCGGCACGACAGCGCAAGAAGCCTTCATTGATACCATTCGGAAAATCGGTCTTTCCCTGATTAAGCTATAAGAAATTGATATAGGCTATCCACTATTGGCTATTCAAAATTTGAATAGCCAATACTAAATTCTAATTATCCCCCTTCTTAACAGTTTGCTAACTTTTCTATCAACGAAAAGTTTTCAATACACTCCATTAACATAATTTTGATTCAAGGACTGTGTATGCCAAAGATATCGCGACTGGCCTTCATCGGTTTTGGTCACACCGCAGAACGCATGCTGAAGCTTGGGCTCAATCGCCCCGACCGCATCATTACCGCCTTCGACCCGAATGCGTTGCAGGACGACACCTGCAAAGCCCAGTTGGAACGGTTTATTTTCTGTGGCGTCCAGGGCTGCTTTTCTGTCGCCGATGCCATGCACAGCGCCCATCTGGTGCTGCTTTCAGACAGTGAACAAGACTTATCGCCTTGGCTGAAGGAACTCAAAAGCCACATTCAACCCGGTCAGATCGTCGCGGATTTACGCACTCACGGCGACGACAAATCTCAGCTCAAACAAGGGGTCGAGGATTCGCAGGCCATTTACCTCGACGGCCAGCTGCAAGTCGATGGCAGTGAACTGGCGATTGCCAGCACTCAGACCGAAGCGATGCTGGATATGCTGAAATCACTGGAAGTCTCACCCCATCAGATTGCGGTCAGCCGCCGTGTTTAAACCACATTATAAAAAGGAAGAAGTATGAATATTTGTGTCGTTGGTGCCTCTGGAGCTTTTGGAACCAAACACCTTGAAGCACTCAGCCAGATTGATGATGTTCAGGTCACCGCGCTGGTGGGTAGCGAAGTCGATAAAATGACGGCGCTCGGCAAACAATATCCACACGCGGTGATCAGCGACAGCCTGAGCGAAGCGCTTAAACTCGACAATGTGGATGCGGTGATTCTGGCAACGCCAACCCATCTGCATGCCAGTCAGGCGATTGAATGTCTCGAAGCGGGCAAACACGTACTGGTTGAGATTCCGATGGCCGACAACATCGAAGATGCACGCCGTTTAGTGGAAACTCAGCAGCGCACCGGTCTGGTGGCCGTAGCCGGTCACACTCGCCGCTTCAATCCGAGCCATCAGTGGATTCACAATAAAATTGCCGCGGGTGAACTGCACATTCAGCAAATGGATGTTCAGACCTACTTCTTCCGCCGCACCAACACCAACGCCAAAGGCGAAGCGCGTACCTGGACGGATCACCTGCTGTGGCACCACGCTTGCCATACGGTCGACCTGTTCCAGTATCAGACCGGCGAATCTGCCAGCCAGCTACAAGCCATGCAGGGACCGATTCATCCGCAACTCGGTATCGCGATGGACATGAGCATCGGCATGAAAGTGCCATCCGGCGCGTTGTGTACGCTGTCGCTGTCGTTCAACAACGACGGCCCGTTCGGCACGTTCTTCCGCTACATCTGTGAAGAAGGCACCTATCTGGCGCGCTACGACGACCTGTATGACGGCTACGAAAACCCGATTGACCTGTCAGGCGTTGCGGTATCCAACAACGGCATCGAACTGATTGACCGTGAATTCATCGCCGCCATCCGTGAAAAGCGCGAGCCAAACTCGTCTGTGCTGCAATGCCTGAGCGCGATGGAAACGCTGCACAAACTCGAACAGCTGCTGGAAAACAACGGGTAAGGTTATGAAACGCATCGGACAACTCACCAGTCGCGCCGTCGGATTAGGCTGTATGAATCTCTCGCATGCCTACGGTCCGGCGACACCGGAAAAACAGGCAGCACAGCTTCTTAATCAGGCGCTGGATTTAGGGTACGACCATCTCGATACCGCGACGTTGTACGGTGCGGGGGCCAACGAGTCGTTGCTTGGCCGCGCAGTCATGCACCGTCGCCGCGAGTTTCTGCTCGCCAGTAAGTGCGGCATGTATATGGATGCACAGGGCAAAAAACGCATCAGCGGCGATCCGGCGCTGATTCGCCAGCAGTGTGAAGCGAGCTTACGCCGCCTCAACACCGATGTGATCGATCTGTACTACCTGCACCGCTGGGACAAAGTGATTCCGATTGAAGAGACCGTCGGTGAGCTGAGTCGCTTGGTGGACGAAGGTAAGATTCGCGAAATCGGTCTGTCTGAAGTCTCAGCGCAGACGCTGCGCAAAGCGCACTCGGTGCATCCGATTGCCGCGGTGCAGTCCGAATACTCACTCTGGACGCGCAATCCGGAAATTGCCCTGCTTGATGCCTGCCGCGAACTCGACACCACACTGGTGGCGTTCAGCCCGCTTGGCCGCGGCATGCTCACCGGCACGCTGAAAAGCACCGACGCGTTCACAGAGAAAGACATTCGCCGCGCTATGCCACGCTTTGATGAGAGCAATTTTGCTCACAACCTGGCACTGATTGAAGGACTGCAAGCGCAACTTGAGGAGTGGCAACAGGCCGGTTTATTGGAGATGAACCTGGCCCAGTTGTCACTGAGCTGGCTGAACAGCCAGCCCGTGGAACTGGTTTCGATTCCGGGCACCACCAATCTGGCGCATCTGGCTGAGAACATCGCGGCCAGCGAGCAGTCGCTCAGCGCAGAGATTGTATCGGCGCTGAGCGAGATGATTCACTCCGCCAATGTTGCCGGCCCGCGTTACAACGCCGCGACACAAAAGGAAATTGATACCGAAGAATTCTGAGTAATACAGAACACTCGCAAGGAGGCGAACGACGGACATTCTGTCAGTCCGTCGGTGCCCGTCACCACGCCTGCTGCGAATCACCGGATTTACCACCGGACAAACGTGAAAACAAACAAAAGTATGGATGCGAATAATGAAAAAGATAACAACTCTTACCTACGCTTGTGCACTGGGCACTCTTATCGCTGCTTCATCCGCTCAGGCTGCTGACGTTACGCTGCGCTTTGGTCATTTCTGGCCTGCCGTCTCGGCGGCGCAGAAAGACATCTTTCAGGCTTGGGCGGATCAGGTGAAACAAGATTCCGACGGTCGCATCAAAGTCGATATCTATGCCAGCTCCATGCTTGCCAAGCCGCCTGCACAGTACGATGCCGTAAGTCACCAAATCATCGATGTGACGGCAACCGTTCAGGGCTACACAGCAAACCGTTTCCCGCTGACCCAAGTAGTGGAACTACCGGGCGTGGTCAAAACCGCAGTGCAGGGTTCGTGTGTGATTCAGAGTTTGTATAACGAAGGTTTGATCGCCTCAGAATACAAAGACACCAAGCCTCTGTTCCTGTTTACGCACGGTCCGGGCATGCTGCATACCAAAGATAAGAAGGTCGAAAAACCGGAAGATCTGGCTAACCTGCGCATCCGCCGCCCAACCTCCGTGGTGGCCAGTTTCCTGGAAAAAGTCAAAGCGCTGCCGGTCGGCATGCCTGCCCCAGACTCTTACCAATCGCTGCAACGCGGCGTGATTGACGGTGTGGCGCTGCCTTGGGAAGGCGCGACAGTATTCAAAATCAATGAACTGGCGAACAACCACACCGACATCGGTGGTCTCTACTCGCTGGCGTTTATCGTCACCATGAACAAAGACGTCTACAACCGCCTCGACCCGCAACTGAAAGCGGTAATCGACAAAAACTCCGGCATGTCCTGGTCACTGAAATCCGGCGAATCATTTGATGCACTGGACAGCAAGGGGATGGCGGAAGCGAAGAAGATGGGTGACAACATTTACACCGTGAGCGACAGCGACATGCAGAGCGAATGGAAACCGGTACTCGATTCCGTGACTCAGGATTACCTCAACGCTCTGGAAGCCAAAGGTCTGCCAGCGAAAGCGGTCTACAAACGTGCGATGGAACTGTCTTCGGGCAGCTGTGCGAATCCGGCCTGATGGCCGGACTCCGGGAGTTATCTCATGACTGTACTCAAGAATTTTATTAACCGGGTGTCCCAAGTGATGCATGTGTTCAGCGGCGTGTTCCTGATCGGAATGATGCTGGTAACGCTGCTCGATGTGGTGACACGCACGCTTTACGGTTTGAGTGATGGCGGTATCGAGTTGACCTTCGTCGGTGGTGTGGAACTGATCAAATACGGCTTGCTGTTTACCGTGCTGTTTACGCTGCCACAGTCGGTGGGTGACTCTCAGGTGGTAGTCGACCTATTTACCGAGCAGATGTCTGACCGCAGCAAAACGTATCTGGAATCTTTCTATCTGCTTGGTTTTGCCCTGTTGGGGGCCGGTATGACCTACCGCTTCTATTTAGCAATTGAAGGCGCGGTGATGAGCGGCGAAACCACTCAGGATCTGATGATTCCGATGCCGTGGATCTACCGCATCGTGGTGTTCGCAACGACTGTGCTGACCCTGCGCTGCCTGATCCTGACCTGGGACATGATTCGTCATCATCAGCCTAAACAGACCAGCGGAGAGCCGCAGTCGTCTTCGGCTTCACACTCCAATCATCAGCATAAAGAGGTGTTGTAATGGATGCGTCAATGATAGGTTTTATCTGCATCGCAATCATGCTGATTATGATCGCTTTTCGTGCCCCCATCGCGCTGTCGATGGCGGTGACCGGCTTCGTCGGCTTCGCGTCCATCGTCGCGTTTCAGCCAGCGGTGGCGATACTCGACAGCGCGCCGTTTGACGCGCTTTCGAACTACAGCTTCAGCCCGATTCCGATGTTCATTCTGATGGGGGTCTTTGCCTCCAAAGCCCGCATGTCGCAAGAGCTGTTCAATGGCGCAAAAACGCTGTTCGGTTCGTGGCGCGGCGGTATGGCACTGGCGGCCGTCACGTCGTGCGGTATCTTCTCGGCAATTTCCGGGTCTTCGCTCGCCACCGCGGCCAGTATGTCGCGCGTCGCACTGCCGGAAATGAAACGTAACGGCTACTCAGTCTCACTGGCGACGGGCACACTGGCGGCAGGTGGCACACTGGGCATCATGATCCCACCGTCGATCGCGCTGCTGCTGTACGCGCTGATCACCGAGCAATCGGTCGGTGACATGTTCATCGCAGGCGTGATTCCAGGTCTGCTGGGCTTGGCGCTCTACTGCGTGGCCGTTGCTGTCACGGTGTGGATTTTCCCGAACCTGGCGACGCCGGGCGAGAAAACCACATTGATGCAGAAGATCATCGGTCTGAAAGGTCTGCTGCCATTTACCGCCATCTTTGCGTTTATCATTGCCGGTATCTACGCAGGTTTCTTTACGCCGACCGAAGCGGCGGCCATTGGTGCTGCGCTGACACTGGTCATCGCGTTGATTCGCGGCATGAGCTGGGCGATGTTCCTCGAAGCAGTGAATGAAACGCTGTCTATTTCAGCGATGATTTTCTTCATGATCATCGGCGCAGAAATCTTCGGTTTCTTCCTGTCGGTGTCACGTATCTCCTACTCACTGGTCGACTATGTGCAGAGCCTCAATCTGTCACCTTACATGGTGCTGTTTGCCGTGCTGATGCTGTTTATTCTGCTGGGTTGTGTGATGGACAGTATTGCAATGCTGCTGCTTACCGTGCCAGTCGTTTTCCCGCTGATTCAAGCGGCAGGTTTTGACCCTATCTGGTTCGGTATCGTTGCGGTCATCACGGTGGAGGTAGGCCTCATCACTCCCCCGGTCGGCATGAACGTGTTTGTCATCAAATCGCTCGATAAAGACCTCAACATCACTGACATCTTTAAAGGCGTGATTCCGTTTGTCCTATCCGACGTGGTTCGTCTCGGATTACTGATCGTGTTTCCATCACTGGCACTGGCGCTGTTACCTCATTAAAGGAGCTGAAAATGAAAACCTTAAAGACTCAAGTTGCCATTATCGGCTCCGGACCATCGGGGTTGCTGCTTGGCCAGTTGCTCAATAAACAAGGCATTGACAATATCATCGTTGAACGCAGCTCTGCGCCGCATGTGCTGGGTCGTATTCGCGCCGGCATTCTCGAACAGGGCTTTGTCGACCTTTTGCGTGAAGCGGACTGTCACCAGCGATTGGATGAAGAGGGCCTCGTTCATCATGGTTTCTTCATCAGTGTGGAAGGCAGAAAGCAGCACGTTGACCTCACTCGCCTGACGCAAGGCAAAGTGGTGACCTGTTACGGCCAGACCGAAGTCACCCGCGATCTGATGCAGGCGCGCGAGCAATCCGGCCAACGCAGTTTTTATTCCTCGCCGGTGACCAAGCTGCACAACCCGGAACACGGCCTCGCCAGCGTCGAGTTTGAAGCGGACGGCGAAACCTATCAGATCGAATGTGATTTTATTGCGGGCTGTGACGGCTACCACGGCATCTCCCGCCCGAGCATCCCCGATGAAATTCGTACTGAGTACGAGCGCATCTATCCGTTCGGCTGGCTTGGCCTGCTGACTGATACACCGCCGGTGTGCGACGAGCTGATTTACTGCAAACATTCTCGCGGCTTTGCACTAGCGAGTCAGCGTTCTGAAACCCGCTCACGCTACTACCTGCAGGTGCCCAACAGCGAGAAAGTGGAAGACTGGAGCGATGAGCGTTTCTGGGAAGAGCTGAAACGCCGCCTGCCCGCCGCAGAAGCAGAGAAACTGCAGACCGGGCCGAGCATTGAAAAAAGCATCGCGCCGCTGCGCTCATTTGTGTGTGAACCGATGCAGCACCGTAATCTGTTTCTGGTCGGCGATGCTGCGCATATCGTGCCGCCAACGGGCGCGAAAGGCCTGAACCTTGCCGCTTCCGATGTCGCTGCGCTTTATCAGGTGCTGAGCGCTTACTACGCCGGTGAACCGCGCAAGGTCGTCGAGCAATATTCGGATGTGTGCCTGCGCCGCGTGTGGAACGCCGAACGCTTCTCCTGGTGGATGACCAGCATGTTGCATCATTTTGACAGTGAGTTGCAGGACCAACGCTCATTCGTCGAGAAGATGGCTGATTGTGAACTGGAATTTTACTTACACAGCGAAGCTGGCATGAAGCTCATCGCTGAACAGTACGTCGGTTTACCGTATGAACAGATTCAGCACTGCGACACAAAAAAGCCTCAGGCTGAGGCAGTCTGCAGCGCTCGCTAACACTGATTACAAGGAAAAGACAACATGGCCAGAATTATTGGCGGTATTGGCGCCTCTCATTCACCGACCATTGGTTATGCAAAAGACACCAACAAGGACAACGATCCGGGTTGGAAGCCCATTTTCACTGGCTTCAAAGTGGTGCAGGAATGGGTAGAGCAACAGCAAATCGATGTGCTGTTCATGATTTTCAATGACCACATTACGTCGTTCTTTTTCGACCATTACTCCCCGTTTGCACTGGGAGTCGACGATGAGTACCGCACCGCGGACGAGGGCGGCGGCGCACGCCAGTACCCGGCCGTCAAAGGCCATCTGGAACTGTCGCGTCACATCGCCAACTCACTGGTCGCAGATGAGTTCGATCTATCTGTGTTTCAGAAAAAGCCGCTCGACCATGGCTGCTTTTCACCGCTGTCGATGATTTCGCCGCAGACCAGTGGTTGGTCAGGCACCATCGTGCCGCTTCAGGTCGGCGTTTTGCAGTTCCCCATTCCGAATGCCAAACGCTGTTATAAGCTGGGTAAGAGCCTGCGCAAAGCGATTGAGAGTTTTCCAGATCCCGATCTGCGCGTGGCCATCGTTGCGACAGGCGGCCTGTCGCATCAGGTGCATGGCGAGCGCTGCGGATTCAACAACACCGATTGGGATCAGCGTTTTCTGGATATGCTGGAAGAGACGCCAGAAGCATTAGCCGACATGCGTCTGGCGGAATACGCCGAACTGGGTGGTATGGAAGGTGCAGAAGTCATTATGTGGCTCATCATGCGTGGCGCATTGTCCGACAAGGTAAAGAAGGTGCACAGCGCTACCTATCTGCCTTCGATGACCAACATCGCCACGGTGATCTTTGAAGATCTCGGCAACAGTTTTGACGACGCGCAGGCCGAGCAATACCGTCAGCACATTCAACATGAAATTGCGGGGGTAGAAAAACTGCCCGGCACCTACCCGTTTGGGCTGGAGAGTGCACATCGCGCCTATCGTCTGAATGACTTTCTGCATCGCCTGATTGAGCCTGCGCACCGCGAGCGCTTTAAACAAGAACCCAAAGCTCTGTTTACAGAATTCGGTTTAACCGAACAGGAGCAGACCATGGTGGCGGAAAAACAGTGGATTGACATGATTCGCTACGGCGTGAGTTTCTTCCTGCTGGAGAAACTGGGCGCAGTGATGGGCGTGCCGAATCCACATATCTACGCGTCTATGCGCGGCGAGGACATCGACACATTCCAGAAATCGCGTAACGTGTCGATGAACTACTCCGTCTCGGGCGGCAAATAATTTGCTCAAGGCTCACTCGACTCTCCCCTGAGTGGGCCTTTCTTCATCTCTTATCGTCACGCTAGGTGCGACTTTGTCCTTTCGGCTGACTTCGGTTGCTGCTGGGACGGCGTTTACGCTTAAACGCAGGACGTTCTACTTTCGGCAGTGAACGCAGTGATTCCGGTACTGGCCCTGTTTTGACCTGCGCCATCAGTTGATCAATACGTTGTTGTAGCGCCTGCATAAACGGCTGATAGGCCTGACCACGTTCGGCCATGGCTTGCAACTGATGCTCCCAGTGCGCCGTCATATCCGGATAGGTCGCATCCGATGGTAGCGCATGAATCAGGCCACGTCCGGCCGCCGAGCTTTTAATCAGCTTACCTTCGCGTATGAGTAGCTGACGCTTGAACAGCGTATCGAGAATGCCCGCGCGGGTTGCTTCCGTCCCCAAACCATCGGTTTCACGCAGAATTTTTTTCAGCTCTTTGTCTGCAACAAAACGGGCAATGCCCGTCATCGCCTGAAGTAACGTTGCCTCAGTAAAATGACGCGGCGGCTCGGTTTTGCGATCTTTGATTTCACCTTCACGGCACGTCAGCACCGTTCCTACCGGTAGCGGCGGTACGGTATCCACACCCTCTTCCTGCTCTTCTTTCTGACCCGTCAGGGTTTTCCAGCCAGCCGACAGCAGTTGGCGCCCTTTAGCGACAAACGTGCCGCCGGCAATGTCAAACACCAACTTGGCTTCGGCATACACCGCTGGCGGATAAAACTGCATCAGATACTGACGAGCAATCAGCTGATACACCTTCATTTCATAGCTGGAAAGCGCATTGACCGAGGCCTGCTTGGGCGTGGGAATAATGGCATGATGCGCGTCGACTTTGGCATCGTTCCACGCTTTGGATTTACGCGACAAATCGGCGTTAGCCACTGCGCTTGCCAGTTCGTTGGCATTATTGGCGATGGCCGCCGTCACGGAAGGCGCCTGCGCGAAATGTTCTTTGGGCAGGTAACGACAATCGGAACGCGGATAGGTAATCAGTTTGTGTTTTTCATACAGCGACTGACAGGTATCGAGCACTTGTTGCGCACTCATGTTAAAACGCTTCGCCGCATCAATCTGCAACACCGACAATGAATAGGGCAGCGGCGCAGACTGCTTGGTCTGGTTCTGCTCCGATTCCACCACTTTGGCGGGTTGTCCGGCGATGCGACTGGCCACGTTCTCCACCAGTTTTCGGTTGAACACGCGGCCTTCTTCATCCTGCCAGGGCTTGCAGGCGTCACTGGGCTTCCAGCGCGCGCGAATATCAAATGCGCCATTGGCATCCTGATAAGGGATCAGCGCATCCAGCGTGAAGTAATCGCGTGGCACGAAGTTTTCGATCTCTTCATCACGGCGCACCACCAACCCCAGCACCGGTGTCTGCACACGCCCGACCGAGAGCACACCCTGATAACCCGCTTTCTGGCCGAGCAATGTGTAAGCACGCGACATGTTCATGCCATACAACCAATCGGCCCGTGAGCGTGCCAGCGCAGATACTGAGAGCGGAATAAAATCGCGGTTGCTGCGCATCGAGGTTAATGCACGCTTCACCGCTGGCAGGTTCAAGTCACTGATCAGCAGCCGCTCCATCGACTCTTTTTTGCTTTTGGCCACTTTGCAGTAGTCAATCACTTCATCCACCAGCAGTTGCCCTTCACGATCCGGGTCTCCGGCATGAATGATGTGATTGGCTTCTTTCAGCAGTTTGCGCACCACGCTGAGCTGCTTACTGGCCGATTTACGCGCACGCAGTTGCCACTGCTCAGGCACAATAGGTAGGTCTGACAGATTCCACTTTTTGTAACGCTCGTCGTAAGCATCCGGTTCCACCTGCTCAAGCAGATGGCCGATGCACCACGTCACCACGTCACCATTGGCGCAGCGGATAAATCCTTGATCTTTCTTGTGCGGTTTTGGTAACGCATCGGCAATCGCGCGGCCAAGGCTGGGTTTTTCTGCAATGAAGAGACGAGTCATAGCGTTCAGTGTCTGACGACCAAAAAATTAAGGCCACATTATCGAATGTGGCCTTAATAAATCAAGTAAAACTGTGATTTTATACAGTGTTTTTACTGTTCAGAATCACTCTTCGCTGCTTGCTGCGCGAGCGGCGGCTTCTTTGATCAGTGTCTGAAGTTCGCCTTTTTGGAACATCTCGATGATGATGTCACAACCGCCAATCAGTTCACCTTCAACCCAAAGTTGTGGGAACGTTGGCCATTGAGCGTACACTGGCAGTTCAGCACGGATATCCGGGTTTTGCAGGATATCAACGTAAGCAAATTTTTCACCACAAGCCATCAGTGCTTGTGAAGCTTGAGAAGAGAAACCACAGCTAGGCAGTTTTGGTGAGCCTTTCATGTACAGAAGGATCGCGTTCTCTTCAATTTGCTGTTTGATTTTGTCGATGGTTTCCATTGCTTCCTCTTAATGGATTTCAAGTTTCATGGCGCCCATTCTAAATCATTAGTAGAGAATAAAAAGCACATTATCATTATGGTTATAGCATCCGTTTCGCGGAATCGGCAAATTTACACAGTGCGCCTTGCCTTTCGCTTCTCATCGGCCTACTTTGCCTAGAGTCGCTTTCACTATCTTCGGATGGATAAACGATTTTTCTCAAGATTGGGGTTTTAATAAAGTAAAAACTTGCTAAAATAGATCGCAAGTCAGTCGTATCGACGAATATAAAATAACACTGGAAGCAATCGAAAGAGGTAACTCTTTCATCTATATGGAGAATCGAGCAATGGCATTTGAATTACCAGCTCTTCCTTACGCTAAAGACGCACTGGAACCACACATCTCTGCAGAGACTCTTGATTACCACCACGGTAAGCACCACAACACTTACGTTGTTAAGCTGAACGGTCTGATCCCTGGTACTGAGTTTGAAGGTAAAACTCTGGAAGAGATCATCAAGACTTCAACTGGCGGTGTATTCAACAACGCAGCGCAAATCTGGAACCACACGTTCTACTGGCACTGTCTGTCTCCAAACGGCGGCGGCGAACCAACTGGCGCAGTAGCGGATGCAATCAACGCAGCATTCGGTTCTTTCGAAGAGTTCAAAGCAAAATTCACTGACTCAGCAATCAACAACTTCGGTTCATCTTGGACTTGGCTTGTGAAGAAAGCGGATGGCTCTCTGGCTATCACTAACACTTCTAACGCAGGTACTCCACTGACTGAAGAAGGCGTCACTCCACTGCTGACTGTTGACCTGTGGGAACACGCGTACTACATCGATTACCGTAACGTACGTCCAGATTACATGAACGGTTTCTGGGCTCTGGTTAACTGGGAATTCGTTGCAGCTAACCTGGCTAAATAATCCTGTATAGGATAAAAAAGCAATCGATACTAAGCCTGCAATTTTGCAGGCTTTTTTTATTACTTTTCTCCGTCAGCGCCCTAAAGCTTTCGCCACTTTGGCCGTTAAAGGGACATCAAACGGAGAACACCATGCAAGTACACACTTTAGATAAAGCAGGCCTGATTAACGAACTGCAGATCGGCACTGGCATCAGCCAGGCTGTTTTGCATGGGCGTCGTGCCGACTTTTCTTTATTGCTGGCTCTGTTCTCTAACGACGTACGTGATACCACCCCGGTTGAACACATCGAGCAAGTCGACACTACGGATTCACTGCTGCGCCAGCGTTTTGAACTGCAAGAACCGCAGGCATTGCGTAATGACCAAAGTTCCTACCAGATTTCAGCTCGTCAGGCTGACTTGTTTCATCAGGGTGGATTGGCGAGCGCCAAACTGTCTCACTACCTCAAACCTGAAGCCCTGACCTATCTCCCTGAAGATACTCAAGATTTTCCAGAGGAGATCTATCTCAATCTGTCAGGTCATGATCGCCGTCATCTGGCACAGAAAACACCGAAAACCCTGTTGCCATCAGACTTATACCCGCAACTGAACATGGCTTGGCGTCACGATCAACTGCGCGCACAAGCCTAGTCACTCATCTTTGCAATTGTTTTCTCTGACTTTGCGTCAGAGTGTGAATGAGTGCAAAAAATCGTCACCCTTCCGCCAGTCAGACCAAGTTATTTGAAGTTATTCACATCGTACTCACAGCTATTCAACCATCCTATCCTGACCTGTTTCATAACGAAACAAGAGAGAAACATGGAAAAGGTGGGCACAAAATGAATATAGAAAGTGCACTGGTTCTGATTACTTCAGCAAGCTCATTGCTCGGTAGTACACTGGCCATCCATTTTGCGCGACTGGGTGCAAGAGTCATATTGTGTGACACCAACCAGCAAGGATTGCTCGAGACCTTTAAACGTTGCCGGGATATCTCCCATGAGGTTGAGCAGTACCATTTAGCCGATTACTCATTACACAGCATTCACAATATGCTCGATCACATTGAGCATACCTACCAGAGCGTACCCGACGTACTGATCAATAACTGGCCCAATGCCCCGTTACCTTCCGTTGTGGATGAACATCCGGCTGAGCTGTTTATTCAGAAGCTGGCGTTGATGGCCTCATCGCTGTTTACCTTTGGTCAAGCCTGCTCAGAACGCATGCGTCATCGCTCCGCTAAAGGTGTGATTGTCAATGTACTGTCTTACAACTCACCGCAGGATATGCCGGGCATTGAAAATGCGACATCCATGGTTTCCGGTTTTACCCAAAGCTGGGCCAAAGAGTTGACGCCATTCAACATTCGAGTAGGTGGTGTGGTTCCGATGATTTCCGCTAATGACGAGAGCGTGCACTGGGCAGCGGTGAATGATGAGTTGATTCGCAACACAGAGTACATTGTTGCCAATGAATACTTCAGTGGACGGGTGATGTCGGCTTAACCGCTATGGGTTAAGCCGACTATCCGTTAGACCGTTAGAAGTTTTCTTCCATATAGTTGTCGAGGTAGTCTTCCTCAGCATCGTTGTAATCGTTTTTCTCTATCTCAGCGGTAAAATCACGGTGCTGCAGATAGACTTCACGAGTCAACGCGTAAGGATCTGGCGAATTGTCGAGCATCGCCTCTTGCGACACTAACGACGCACGGGTTTCCATGCCTTCCAATGCCCACTTACCGATGCTGGCCCAGATGTTGAGATACGACAGTGGTACATACAAACCATCGACGACATCGGTAGTTTCACGCACGGTAAACGGCCCGTAACCCGGCACCATCACGTATGGCCCGTTGCCTACCCCATAATGCCCTGCAGCATCACTGAACGCTTTTTCATCGTGTTTGGTAATGCCCGCTTCCGATGCAATATCAATAAGACCCAAAAGACCAAAAGTGCTGTTAATCCAGAAACGGTTGAAGTGGTCGAGAGCTTTAGTGCCATTGCCCATCAGCAGGTTGTTCACCATGCTGGAAGGTTCATCCAGGTTGGCCAGGAAGTTGGCGATGCCATGACGTATCGGTTGCGGTACATAGTCGACGTAAGCCAGTGAGACAGGACGCACCAGATACGGGTCGAGATAGTCATAGTTAACGGTCCACATGGCACGGTTAAAACCTTCCAGTGGATCGTTCGAAGTAGTGTCACTCGATGTGGTATTGGGTGTTGAGCTACAACCGACTAATACCAACATCAATATTGGGGATAGAATCCGTGCTAAGCGGCTAATCATTATTATTATCCATACGTAAAGGCCGATGCATTCATCGGCCTTTATTTTAATTTAAAACAAACAGCTAGCGCTAATTAATACTGTTTATTAATCACAACTTCAACCGGTTCGCCCAAATTCACTGGCTGACTTTCACCAAACCAGTCGCCGTCTTTAGTCGACACGTTGCCATCAGTATCAATACGAACGCGTACCATGAGTGTAGACAGATCTGACAGTTTACGCCCTTGCATCATGCTGTTGTTATCGTCCAATACCACCGTACGCGGGAAGCTGCTCAACGGATAACGGGCAGCCGCAATCGGCATTGGCGCGCCATCGGCGCTGTGCACAGAGACGATAAGTACCGCGTTTTGTGGCAGGACAACATTGTCAGCCAGAGAAATGGTCACGGAGACCGATTTACCCTCGACAACGCCTTCACCCATTTTACGTTTGGCACTGTCAATACTGCGCGTCAGCATTTCGTAACGACTGTCATTCGGGCCAATCATTTTTTGCATCAGGCCCCAGTATTGAATGGCTGACGGGTAATCGGCACGTTCGAACGCATCAAAGGCAAGCAGTGAGTAGACACGCAGGTCGACGTAATCGCGTTTAGCAAGACGTTGCAGAATCGAGCGAGCCTGAGTCTGGTCCATCTCATCATCTGACAACATCAGCGCCTGAGCATACCCCAACTGAATGTCACCATCCTGAGGCTCCAGCGCATAGGCGTGTTTCATTGCGCCAATTGCGGTCTGCATGTCACGGTTTGCCATCGCAATACGCCCTAGCAACAGCCAGCCTGTCGAGTCTTCCGGTTGGTAATACAAGCGCGTGCGCAGAGAGAGCGTCAAGTCTTCCATTTCCTGATCCGTTAGCTCAACACCCTGACCTTGCGGCGCCATTAGCTTACGAGTCAGCAGCGGTAAGTCGGCACTCACTTGTTGCCAGTGCTCCACTTTATCGTAGTTACCAAATTTGGCGTACATTCCGTAGCTGAGCAGCACGACCAGCAAGACTGACGGCACCAGTACTGCTAACGTCGAGACCTGGCTCTGCTGCGTCGCCTGCTTATCGGCCGGAATATCGTCCAGCAGAGATTGTTTCAGGTCGGCAATCAGGTCCTGTTGGTTGTCCACCAGGCCCTCTGCCGTCTCTTCCTGCAGCTCATTTAAGCGGTCTTTATAGAAAGCTTTGTTGAGCTCATCGCGCAGTACGGTGTCGTTGTTGGCCTTTTTCTGAATCAGCGGAATGGCAATGAAGACGCAGGCAATAGCCACCAGGATAAGCGTCGAAATCCAAAATAACGTCATTATTGCTTATCTCCGTCTTTATCTTCTTCCAGCAGCGCCTTCAGACGCGCTTCTTTGTCCTTATCCCATTGAGCGTTGTTGCTTGTTGCAGCCGCTTTGCTGCGACGGCTGCGAATGACAATCACGCCAAAACCGATCAACAGCACAGATACCGGTCCGAGCCACAAAATCGCCGTACTGAGTGTAAACGGTGGGTTATACGTGACGAAGTTACCGTAGCGGGCAATCATGTAATCGACGATTTCGTCTTTAGATTTGCCCTCTTTTGTCATTTCATACACTTTATGACGCAGATCTTTCGCGAGTTCAGCGTTGGAATCCGCGATTGAGTTGTTCTGACATTTCGGACAGCGCAGCGTATTGCTCAACTCCTGAAACTGAGTTTCCTGCTCCGGCGTATCGAAATCGTACACATCAATCGCGGCCAGCGCAGTTAAGGAAACCATTAGTGCTGCCGCAGCAGCAAGTATCCAACGTTTCATCATTTGGCCTCCTGCAACAACTGGTTGTACATCGGTTCCAGCGTCTCTTTCCAGTTGCGAGGATTCACATCCCCCACATGGCGATAACGGATGACGCCATTAGCATCAATCAGGAAGGTCTCCGGCGCGCCATAAACGCCTAAATCAAGCCCCAGCATGCCATTGCCGTCAAACAAGCTAATCAGATAAGGATTGCCAAGATCGTTCAGCCATTTCACGGCTTTATCACGCTGATCTTTGTAGTTCATACCGATGATTTTTACGCCTTTACCTGCCAACTGGTTGAGGTATTGGTGTTCGGCATAACAGGTGGGACACCACGTGGCCCACACGTTGAGCAGTAACGGCTCACCTTTGAAAATCGATTGGTCATAAAGTTTGCCGGGTTCGACCAAATCTTCCAGACGAAACTGCGGCACAGCCTGCCCCACCAGCACTGATTCCAGTTTGGTTGGATCATCACCTTCGGAGTTTTTAACCAGTTGGGTAGCGAACACTGCAACTAACGCCAGAAATGCTGCCAGCGGAATAAACAAAATCTTCTTATTCATCAATCAAGCCTCCTGCTGAGCGTTTTTTCTGAAACGGTAGCGTTTGTCACTGATGGCCAACGCACCACCCAGTGCCATCAGCAAAGCACCAGCCCAAATCCAGCGAACAAATGGTTTGTAGTAAATTCGTACTGCCCATGCGTTGTTGTCATCCAGACGCTCGCCCATTGCGATATAGAGATCGCGGGTCAGACCGCGGTCAATGGCCGCCTCCGTCATCATCGAACGCGCAGTGCGGTAGAAACGTTTCTCAGCATGCAATGTATTAAGGTATTTACCATTTTGAGTGATTTCAAAATCGGCAATGTAACCGTCGTAGTTCGGACCATCTTTATCACGCAGGCCTTTGAAGAAGAACTCATACTCTTGCAGTTTGAAATGCTCGCCAGGAGCCAGACGGACATCACGTTCGATACTGTAGTTCTGGACCATCGCGATACCGATGATGGTCACAGCAAGACCAAGGTGACCCAGCATCATCGACCAGTGACTGCGTTGCAGTTTACCGATACCCGCCAAGAAGGTGTGACGATGCGTCGCACGCTCATACAGTTCTACTGCGTGCAGGCACACAATCCACAGCGCCATCACCCAACCCATGAAGGCCATTGAGCTGAAGTGTTCTGTCGTCAGTTGCACGATCAACGCACCGAACAGCAGCGCAATGACGCCGGAAATCAGCATCGGTTTAATCAGTTTCGACAGGTTGTCACGCTTCCAGCGAATGAGAGGGCCGATACCCAGCAGGAAGGCAAACGGCACCATCAGCCATGCGAACAAAGTGTTGAAGAACGGTGCACCAATCGATACCGAGCCTAAACCCAACTGTTTATGCACCAGCGGTAACAGCGTACCAATCAGCACGACAACCAGCGCAGCGATCAACAGCACGTTGTTAGCCAACAGAGCGTTTTCACGCGACACCAGCTCGAAATTACCACGCACACGTACCGATGAGCCTTTCAGCGCGAACAGCAACAGCGAACCGCCGATGACGAACACCAGGAAGCCAAGAATGAACATGCCGCGCGCCGGATCGGACGCAAACGCGTGTACCGAAACCAGAATACCAGAGCGCACCAGGAAGGTACCCAACAGGCTGAGCGAGAACGCGGAGATAGCCAGCAGCACAGTCCACGCTTTAAAGGTGCCACGCTTTTCGGTAACCGCCAGCGAATGCATCAGCGCGGTACCGGCCAGCCAAGGCATGAATGACGCGTTTTCCACCGGATCCCAGAACCACCAGCCACCCCAGCCAAGTTCGTAGTATGCCCACCAGGAACCGAGCGCAATACCTACGGTCAGAAACAGCCACGCAGCGGTTGTCCACGGACGTGACCAACGAGCCCAAGCGGTATCTAAGCGGCCGGTCATCAGAGACGCAATCGCAAATGAGAACGCGACCGAAAATCCCACATAACCCATGTAGAGCATTGGCGGGTGAATGATCAGACCTGGGTCCTGCAACAGCGGATTGAGGTCACGACCATCAATCGGAAAATGCGGTAAGGTGCGGGTGAACGGGTTCGATGTCACGATGATAAACAGCAGGAAACCGACACTGATCAAACCCATCACGGCCAATACCCGTGCCACCGACTCCTGAGGCATACCGCGGCTCAACGTCGCCACCGCAAGCGTCCAGCCAGCCTGGATCAGCACCCACAGCAACAGCGAACCTTCATGCGCGCCCCACACCGCCGTCAGACGGTAATACCACGGCAATTGGCTGTTGGAGTTGCTGGCTACGTACTGCAACGTAAAATCGTTGGTGTAGAACGCCCACAACAAAATGCCGAACGACAACGCCAGCATCATAAACATGCCAATCGACAGCGGTCGCGCCGCATTCATCAGCACATGGTTGTTTTTGGACGCTCCGACCAGAGGAAGTACGCTGAGCAGCACGGCTAACGCCAGTGCCAGAATCAGCGCAAAGTGACCGATTTCCGCAATCATTTGGTACTTCCTTGCATTTGATCTTGTGAGTAGCTCATTGGCGAATGGTTTTTCTGCATCGCTTCGGCAATTTCAGGTGGCATGTACTCTTCGTCGTGCTTAGCCAGCACTTCGAAGGCTTCTACGGTCGTTGCATCTTTCAGCACGCCCTGAGCCACAATACCCTGACCTTCACGGAACAGGTCTGGCAGGATACCTTCGTAGATCACTGTCACTGAAGGGCCTTTGTCATGCAGCAAGAAGCTCACTTTAAGAGAGCTAGGATCGCGTTTAACAGACCCGACTTCGACCATTCCACCGATGCGCAGGCGCTGGCCTACTTCCGGCTTTTTACCATCTTTACCGTTCACCAGTTCACTCGGGGTGTAAAACAGGTCCATATTTTGATTCAGTGCGTACAGAACGAGACCGATGGTGGCACCTAAGCCGATGAAAATCGCCAGCACAATACCGAGGCGCTTTTTGCGTCTTGGATTCATAGTGTGTTCTCCATATTTTTCGCTGCATCGATTCGTGCCTGACGCGCTACTTTAGCCTGGACTTCATTCAGTAGCGTTTGACCGCGGCGAACACTCGCCACCCACAAAATCAACATTGATAAGAAAGTAATACCAAAGGAACTCCACACGTAAGCCGCGTAGCCTCCCATTGCCCAGAAATCGCTCATAGATTCAAAGTGCATCTTATTTCCCTCTCTGTGACTGCGTTGCGGCCAGTTGAATCACCCACGGGCGGTGACTCTCTTTGCTGATGATTTCATTGCGCAGGCGAATCATCGCCAACGCGCCGAAGAAGAACGCGAAGCCGAATATGTTCAGCAGCAGCGGCCACAGCATATCGCTCGAAATCGAAGGTTTATCGAATTTGGTGATGGTGGCCCCCTGATGCAGGGTATTCCACCACTCCACGGAATAGTGAATGATTGGCAGGTTGATCACACCGACAATCGCCAGAATACCCGCCGCTTTGGCTGCGGTTTTCTGGTCATCAAACGCGTGATAAAGCGCAATCACACCGAGATAGAGAAACAGAAGAATAAGTTCTGAGGTCAGACGTGCGTCCCACACCCACCAGGTACCCCACATCGGCTTACCCCACACAGCGCCCGTAATCAGTGCGATGAAGGTGTAGACTGCGCCGATGGGTGCCATCGCGGATGCAGCCATGTCCGACAGTTTTACCTGCCACACAATGCCGATAAAGGCAGCAATCGCCATCGACATGTAAACGCCCATCGACCAAATAGCAGCAGGCACGTGGATATAAATGATACGAAAACTGTCTCCCTGCTGATAATCAGAAGGCGCGTAGGCCAGTCCCCAGACTGTACCTGCGGATAAACACAACAGAGCTAAAATCGCAAACCAAGGCAGAAACTTACCGCACAGGCGATAGGCCGACTCTGGTTTGGCGTAGGGATGTAGCCATTTCCACATTGTTTACTCTCACTTTTACTTCAAGTACCGAATCTGAATTGTTCGGTTTGCAATTTATCTAACGGGAATTTTTCGTGCTTGATCGAGAACAACTAATTGACACTTACTCGCAACGCAGCACTGATCGCAAACGGTGTCAGGGTCAATGCGCCCATAAACATCGCCGCCAGAATCGCCAATTGTCCGTTGTACGCCATTCCCAGTGACGCCGCATCTATGGCTGATGTGGCGAAGATCAAAATTGGGATGTAGAGCGGTAAAACCAGCAAACTGAGCAGCACGCCGCCTTTTTGCAGCCCGACCGTCAAAGCCACACCGATTGCACCGATAAAACTGAGGGTTGGTGTACCGAGCAGTAACGTCAGCACCACTGACATCCAAGTGTTCATATCCAATGACAACAGAATGGCCAGCAGTGGACTGATTAAAATCAACGGCACCCCCGTCAGCAGCCAGTGTGCCAATACTTTTGAAATCACCACCACAGGTAATGGGACTGGCATCAGCATCATTTGTTCCAGTGAGCCGTCCTGATAATCATCGCGAAACAGGCGCTCAAGCGAAAGTAATGCCGACAGCAATGCGGCAACCCAAACGATGCCAGGCGCAATACGGGACAATAAACTTGGATCAGGGCCAATGCTGAGAGGGAACAGCGTAATCACGATGATGAAAAACCACAGCGGGTTGAAAATGTCGGCCTGACGACGAAACGCGATCAGCAGTTCACGACGAATGATGGTGGTCATGGTCGATAGCATCAGGCGTCTCCTAACTTAATTTTGCGCAGTTTCGGATTGTCGGCGAACATATCCTGGTGAGTGGTCAGCACCACTATCCCACCTTGTTCGGCATGCTGCAAAAAGAGGGCTTCCAATACTTTCACCCCTTGCTTATCAATCGCTGTCAGAGGTTCATCAAGGATCCACAACTTCTGGCGGCTGAGCCACAAGCGAGCCAACGCCACGCGGCGCTGCTGCCCGGCAGACAGCTGTGCCACTGGCACGTCTTCACGCCCGGCAAGCCCAACCTGAGTCAGCGCCTGGTACAAATCCTCTTCCTGCGTGCCAGCGGCGTGTACCGCTTGATAAAAACGCAGGTTTTCTAATGCGGTCAGCTCTCGTTTTACACCCGTTTGATGACCAAGAAACAGCAGTTCCTGATGGTAGCTGTCTCGATCCGCTTCGATGTTGACGTTATTCCAATGGATCTCGCCATCATCGCGGTCACCCAAGCCGGTCACAATGCGTAGCAACGTGGTTTTGCCAGTGCCATTACGGCCTTCAATTTGGACCAGTTCGCCAGATTGAATGGTGAAAGACAAGCCTTCAAACAGCACTCTTTCATCACGAATCGCAGTGAGATTTTTTACTTCCAGCATGGGCTTCTGAATCAATAAATTGGGGCGCCCATATTACCACACCACGGAAGAGACTAAATAGAGTAAGGGTATTACGAGTCACGAAACTAAGTAAGAAACTGTTAATTTTTAATTATTTTCTGAAGCAATTAACCCTTTTTAGTTACATGCTTTCATAAATCCCAGCCAACAAAAAAGGAAGTCTCACGACTTCCTTTTTATCTGTTCACATCAGGCTAACGAGAAGGTTTGCGTGCCGGTCTTTTGTCTCCCGGCGCAGCCACCTTTCTTTCCGGATGACTGGTCAGCGGCGGAATCGCCTCTTTACCAGAGAGCTTCTTCTGTAACGAGAGCATCAGCTCCGCTTCGGCTTTTGGCAGTTCGCACTCTTCGATCAGCTCATTGATATCAGCACCCAGCTTGACCATCTTCGACGCGCGGCTGTACAAACGGCCGTCCGTGTCGGCGTTTTCCAGCTCTTTGAGGCGTTCATTGAGGTGCAAGATAATGTCCTGCTGTTCTGAGACTTTCTGCCCCAGCCCGACCATCACTGAGCGCACTTCCAGAACCTGCTTATTGGATTTCTGAAGCTCTTTATCCAGATGGCGTAGCTGTTGGCGGAAATAGTCCGCCTGTTTTGACGAACTGCGGCGCAGGCGAAACAGTGCCAAGAGCAGCAGCAAAACAATCAGTACACTGCCTCCTGCAATAACAGGAGGCGTTAACCAAGCCAGATCAGCCATTACAGATGAGCCATTTCATCCCATTCTTCATCGGTAAGCAGCTTGTTCAGGTCTACCAGGATCAGTAGTTTACCGTCACGGTTGCTTACACCCTGAATGAATTTCGAGCTTTCATCGGTGCCAACGCTTGGTGTGGTGTCAATTTCAGAAGAACGCAGGTAAACCACTTCGGCCACGCTGTCGACCAGAATACCAATCACTTGGCGCTCAGATTCGATGACGATGATACGGGTGTTATCGGTGATCTCACCTTGCATCAAACCAAAACGAGAACGAGTGTCGATAACGGTTACCACGTTACCACGCAGGTTGATGATGCCCAGCACGTAATCAGGTGCACCGGGTACTGGTGCGATTTCGGTATAACGCAGCACTTCACGTACTTGCATTACATTGATGCCGTACGTTTCTTCTTCTAGCTGGAACGTCACCCACTGCAGCACTTCGTCGTTAGAGTGTTCTTTTCTCACTTCAACTTCGTTAGTTTGAGACATACCTTTTCCTCTCTAAGTCGTTTCCGACAAAAATGTATTATTTATCGAGTGCTTTTACATCAAGTCCTGCATTAAGCATAGCGATCAATGCTTCAACATGAACCAGAGCACACATTTTTTCTTTAACCATTCCAGCAAGCCAAGGGCGCTTACCCACTTGTTCCCGCCAGCGAACTTTTTCACTATTCAGCAGCTCGGTGCCTAATAGTTTAGTGCATGCCAACCCCCACATACTTTCGCCGAGCATGACGATGTACTGGTAGTCCGCTTTATAACTATCATCGCGTAGCTTTTCCGCCATCACCCACTTCGCCGTATCCACCACGTCCAGCTGTGCATCACGGTTAGTTTGGAGGCCAAGATACCAGCCCGGACGACCAATCAGGTGATTGAGAGAGCCTTTACGGTGAATACCTCCCAGCTCATCCAGCGGTACAGCAAAAGTCACCCCGTTGACGTCGAAGTAGAGTACTTGAAAGTTGTCGGCACGTACGGCGTTATCCCAACGACTGAGATCAAAACGGCCTGCCTGAGTTTGGGGTGTTTCATCAACCTCAATCTCCACAGTCAGTTCTTCTTCTAGACTGGTACTGTTCAGAGCTTCAACGTCTTCAAACGCTTCGACCTCAGGTTCCGCCACAAACGCCTGAGGTTCAACAACGACCTCGGGTTCGATGTTCCATTCCTGAATCTCTTCCACCACAGCAGGCGCTTCAGCCTGAGCGATCTGAATGGTGTTCTGCTCCATCACCTCTTCAAGATCCAGCTCAGCAACCGGGTTGCTGTTTTCTAACTGGCTCAGCAGGCGCTGGACATCATCCAGGTTGGGCAAATCAATTTCTTCGAGCTCTTCTTCGAAGTAACTCTTTTCCGCCACCGATTGCATCATCGGCTCTAATGCGGGTTCTGGCTCAGGCTGACTCTGCGGCGCAAGATCCTGTTCACCCAGCTCTTCATCTAGCAGAGCAGTGAAGTAATCATCCAGCGCTTGTTCACTCGACAGCAACGGGCTACTCATTGATAGACAGCCTCTCTAAAAACAGAAGTAATTGCTTGTACGCAAAAACACCCCGACTGCCTTCAGCAAAATGGGATGCCGGTAAACGTTTCAGGCTGGCATCGCGGAATTTGGTGTCAATAGGTACCGCCGATGTCCATACCTGTTCCGGGTAATCTTTCTTGAGCTGGTTCAGTGTCTGCAACGAGGCGCGCGTACGTTTGTCGTACATGGTCGGCACGATGGTGACCTTAAATTCACGATTGCGCGACTTTTGCATAATTGCCAGCGTACGCACCATGCGCTCCAAGCCCTTCATCGCCAGAAATTCTGTCTGTACCGGGATCAAAATACGATCGCTGGCCGCCAGTGCGTTAACCATCATCACGCCAAGAATGGGCGGACAGTCTATCAACACATAGTCATAACGTTGACGCAGCGCCAGCAAGGCACGTTTGAGAATCAACCCCATGCCACTGCGGTTTCCCATCACCCGATCCAGTGTCGCCAGCGACATGTGTGCCGGGATCAGGTCTATTCCTTCCACATCGGTACGCAGAATCAGAGGCTCAACCGTATGCTCGGTGTACTCGCGCAGCTGAAACAGGTCAAACAGGCTGGCCGGAACACCATCAGAGTCATAACCCAGATAAGTCGTCAGTGAAGCGTGCGGGTCCGTATCGACCAGCAAAACACGCTTACCTTGTTTGCTCAGCAAGCCAGCAAGCGTGATGGTCGTGGTCGTTTTACCGACGCCGCCTTTTTGGTTTGCAACACTCCAAACAATCATTGCGCTTCCTTAGGCCAAACCGACTTCGACCAGCATGCGCTCTGCAATGCGATCCAGAGGTAAATCTTCACTCGAAATACCGGCTTTTGCGACGGCCTGCGGCATGCCATACACCACGCAACTCTCTTCATCCTGTGCCCAGATAGTCGCGCCTGCATTCTTTAACATACGCGCACCTTCGCGGCCATCAGCGCCCATTCCGGTCAGTACCATCGACAAGACTTTGTCGCCGTAGACTTTGGACGCTGAACCAAAGGTGACATCTACACACGGCTTATAATTCATGCGCTCACCGCCATCAATAATGCGTAGCTTAGCCGCGCCAGGACGCCCTTCCAGCATCATTTGTTTACCGCCCGGCGCCAGATAAGCGACACCAGGACGCAGCACATCACCATCTTCAGCTTCTTTCACTTCAATCTTACACAATGAGTTCAAACGGCTGGCAAATGCGGCGGTAAAGGTCGCAGGCATGTGCTGAATCAGCACAATCGGATGCGGATAATTTGCAGGTAGCTTGGTGAGAATTTTTTGCAATGCGACCGGCCCCCCCGTCGAAGTACCGATAGCTGTAAGCTGATATTTCTTACCGGAGGCTTTGAAACGCGTTGCCGCCGCAACGGGTCTGCTTGGACTTGATGACGGAGTCGTTGGCTGAGTCCGGTTAAGCAAACTTGAGCCAGAAGTTGGCGCAGGTGATGACACAGCCGGACGAGATACGACCGGGCGGCGCATAAACGCTTTCTTCGCGGCAATTTGCAACACGCGTTGTTGCAGCAGCGCAACCGCTTCGTCACGGTTACGCGCGATATCTTCAAATTTCTTCGGTAAGAAATCCAGCGCACCGGCATCCAGCGCATCCAGCGTCGCTTTCGCACCATCGTGCGTCAGCGATGAAAACATCAGAATTGGCGTCGGATTGGATGCCATGATCTCACGGACAGCAGTGATACCGTCCATGACTGGCATTTCAATATCCATCGTAATGACATCGGGTTTGAGACGCTGTGCTTTGTCCACCGCCTCTCTGCCGTTAGTCGCGACATCAATCACTTCTAAGCGCGATTCGGAGTTGATGATTTCACTCACACGACGTCGGAAGAAGCTTGAATCATCAACAACTAATACTCTAATCGCCATAGTTATCCTTATCTTAGGTGGTCAACTAGATTCGAGAAGCAGCAGCGTACTGTTTCAACAAATCCGGCACATCTAGAATCAGTGCGATATGACCATCACTGGTGATGGTTGCGCCCGCCATACCCGGCGTACCTTGCAGCAGCTTGTCCAGTGGCTTGATCACCACTTCTTCCTGCCCAATCAGAGCGTCAACCACGAAACCAACGCGTTGGCTGCCAATCTGGACGATCACTACATGGCCATGCCCTTTACGAGCTTGCACTTTACCTGCTTTTGGCGCCAGCCAGTTTTGCAGATAGAACAGTGGAATCGATTTATCACGAACGATAATGGTTAGCTGACCATCAACCACGTTGGTGCGACTTAAATCCAGATGGAAAATTTCATTGACGCTCGCCAATGGCAGCGCGAATGGGTGACCGGCAACACCAACCATCAGCGTTGGAAGAATCGCCAGAGTCAGCGGCACTTTAATCGTGATCTTGGTGCCTTTGCCCATCTCAGAATCGATATCAATCGAACCGTTCAGTGTGTTGATGGCGGTTTTCACCACATCCATTCCTACGCCACGACCCGAGATATCCGAAATTTGCTCTTTACTTGAGAAGCCCGGCATAAAGATCAGGTTGAAACACTCTTTGTCGGACAGACGCGAAGCCGCATCTTCGTCCATCATGCCGCGCTTCACTGCGATACTGCGCAGTTTATTCGGATCCATACCGCCGCCGTCGTCGACGATCGCCAGCTCAATATGGTCCCCTTCCTGCGACGCAGAAAGAATCACTTTACCGGTACGTGGTTTACCCGCTTTAACACGAGCGTCCGGCATTTCGATACCGTGGTCAACCGAGTTGCGCACCAAGTGAATCAGTGGATCCGCCAGCGCTTCAACCAGGTTTTTATCCAGATCTGTCTCTTCACCGCGCATTTCCAGCACGATGTCTTTATTCAGGTTACGCGCCAAATCACGCACAACGCGAGGGAAACGGCCAAAGACTTTCTTGATTGGCTGCATGCGGGTTTTCATCACCGCGCCTTGCAAGTCAGCAGTCACCACATCCAGGTTTGCGACCGCTTTCGACATCTCTTCGTCGTTGCTGTTGAGGCCTAGGCTCAGCAGACGGTTACGAACCAGTACCAGTTCACCAACCATGTTCATGATGGTATCCAGCGTTGACGTATCCACCCGAACTGTGGCTTCTGCCTGAGCTTTCTTCGCGCCACCCGCAGCGACTTCGCGTTTCTCGCTTGAATCATCAATCACTTTTGGTGCAGGTGCCGCTTTGGCCGCAGCCACTTTCGGTGTTGTCTGAGCCGCCGCTGGTGCTGGTTTCGCGGCTGGAGCTTTAGGCGCTGGCGTAGGTGCAGGCTTTGGATTTTCGCTTACCGGGCGAGTCGCCATCTCCAGCTCTTCGATAGAAGGGCCTTTACCCACACCGTGCAATTCATCCAGCAGCTTTTCAAACTCTTCGTCTGTCATCAAGTCGCTGTCTGAAGGCGACTTAGGCGCTGACGCTTTAGCCGTTGGCGCAGGTGCTTTTGGCTTTTCAGGTTCTGCCGGAGTATTGACAGACGGGCCTTTACCTTTGCCGTGCAGTTCATCCAGAAGACGTTCGAACTCGTCATCGGTGATATCGCCACCGGCATCACTACTGGCAGGCGTCGGCGCTGGCGTTTTGGGTGCCTGAGCGACAGGTTCAGCTTGTTGAGTGTCAGCACCTGGCGCACGGCCTTTGCCATGCAACTCGTCCAACAATTTCTCAAATTCGTCTTCTGTGATGTCGTCGATAGAATCAGCCGCGACGGCGCTCACCGGAGCACTGGCAACAACTTCAGGTTCAACAATCTCTTCGACCACATCTTCGATTACTGGCTCTTCAACCTCGGCATGAGCTTCATCTTCAGACTCAGGACGGCACAAGTGGTGCAGCTCGTCGAGCAGTTGCGGATCGGCAGGTTCAAGAGGTTCATGATCTTGCACAGCACGGAACTGTTCGTTAACGGTGTCCAGCGCGCGCAACATGGTATCCATCAGGCTCGGTGACACACTGCGCTGACCGTTTCGAAGAATATCGAACACGTTTTCAGCACCGTGACACGTTTCAACCAGTTCGGTCAGGGATAAGAAACCCGCACCGCCTTTAACGGTATGAAAGCCGCGGAAAATAGCGTTTAAAAGATCTCGGTCTTCCGGATTGTTCTCTAGCTCAACCAGCTGTTCTGAGAGCAATTCGAGAATCTCACCCGCTTCAACCAAAAAGTCCTGAAGAATATCTTCGTCTAAATCGTAGCTCATACGTTACCCCTAAAATCCAAGACTCGATAGCAAGTCGTCTACTTCGTCTTGAGATGAAACCGCGTCACTGCGTTCGTGAGGGTTGAGAATTGGTCCCTCAGGCTCAGTTGATGCTTTCTTGGCTTTATCTTGTTGTTCTATTTGATTGGTACCAAAGACTGTCAAAATATCGACCAGACGTTTTTCAACTTCATTCACCAGCGTGATCACGCGACGAATGATTTGTCCGGTTAGGTCCTGGAAGTCTTGAGCCATCAGAATTTCGGTTAATTGACCACGTAGCTCACTACTGTCACCTTCGATTTGGGAGAGAATATTATCGATACGGTGACACAGGGCTTTGAACTCACTGAGTTCAATTTTGCCATGCATCAGTTCGTTCCACTGAGGGCGAACCAACAGTAAGCTTTCGTGCAAACTGTCTGCAATCGGCATACAACGATCCACGGCATCCATGGTTTTGTTCGCTGCGACTTCGGTTTTTTCAATGACGTAATGCAATCTGTCTCGGGCATCAGGAATTTCGTCATTGGCTATCTGACTCATTCGCTCATCGATATGGAATTGATTCAGCGAATCGTGCAGATCGCGCGTCAAGGCGCCGATCTCCTGCAACATTGGGTTGCGTTCCGATTCATACAGCTGCTTAACCAAAAGGTTCGCGCTGTCCTGCTGTCCATTCTCAAGCAATTGAACGAGTTCTTTGGCTTGTTCTAATGAAATCATCCTGTAATTAGCCTTTCACGCGTTTGAATAGAGCAAACTTTTGTCTAAACGAAAGTTTTAGAGACGCTCGAAGATTTTTTCTAGTTTTTCTTTCAGAGTCGCCGCTGTGAATGGCTTAACGATGTAACCGTTAACGCCCGCTTGAGCTGCTTCGATGATCTGCTCACGTTTTGCTTCAGCTGTGATCATCAGGACAGGAAGATGTTTCAACTCTTCATCCGCACGAATGTTTCTCAGAAGATCAATGCCTTGCATACCAGGCATATTCCAATCTGTCACCACGAAATCAAATTCACCCTTTTTAAGCATAGGCAAAGCCGTCAAGCCGTCGTCCGCTTCCTGAGTGTTGTTGAAACCCAGGTCACGAAGAAGGTTTTTTACAATACGGCGCATTGTTGAAAAATCGTCAACAATAAGGATTTTCATGTTTTTATTCAAAATTGCCTCCACTGAGTTCGAAATCAGTGATATTTAGTCGTTTTGTGTCCAGGAACTCAACTTGGTTCGCAGACGTTGCATTGCTTGGCTCAGTATTTGGCTCACGCGGGACTCACTCACGCCAAGTACTTCCCCAATTTCTTTCAAGTTTAGTTCTTCATCATAATAGAGCGAAAGTACTAAGGCTTCACGCTCAGGAAGCGATTTTATTGACTCAACCAATGCTTTACGGAACGATTCGTCAGCAACCCCTTTGAAAGGAGAGTTGTCTTCATCATCGTCCACAGGCGAAATGGCGTCGTCCGTCACTCCCAGATCTTCAATTCCGACAATTCGCGAACAGTTTATGTCGGTTAACACGCTATGGTATTGATCTAACGACATACCCAGGTGTTTTGCGACTTCTGTATCGGACGGGTCACGATTTAGGATCCCTTCCAGTTCTGCAATTGCCTGACTGATTTCCCGGTTATGTTTGTGTACCGAGCGTGGCACCCAGTCACCCCGCCGAATATCGTCGAGCATCGCGCCTCGAATACGAATACCAGCGTAGGTTTCAAAACTCGCACCTTTACTTCCGTCGTAGTTCTTTTGCGCTTCAAGTAAGCCGACCATGCCGGCTTGTATTAAATCTTCAATGAGTACACTAGGAGGTAAACGCCCGATTAAGTGATGAGCTATACGCTTAACCAATACGGAATATTTTTCCAGAAACAATTTCTGGCTATTGATATTGCCGTATTGATCATAAGTAAGCGCTTTATTCACCGAATGGTTCCCCTACTATTTCTGACCGGTTAAGCAGCCTTTCGACGAAAAATTCCAGATGCCCACTCGGGGTTCTCGGGATCGGCCAGGTTAAGGCCTTGTTCGCCAAAGAGCTGATCGCCAGCGATGCGGGTGAACGCGGATAAGCATCCACCACGATTTTCTGTCTTTTTACTGCCTGACGCACGTTGTCGTCCAGAGGAATACAGGCGACAAGCTCAAGGCTTACATTCAAGAAGCGCTCGGTGACCAGTGTCAGTTTCGCGAACAACTCTCGTCCTTCACGATAGCTTCTGACCATGTTGGCAACAATCTTAAATCGCTGAACCTGATGTTCTCTGCTCAAAAGTTTGATCAGTGCATATGCATCTGTGATAGAAGTGGGTTCATCACACACCACCAGCACAACATCTTGCGCAGCACGCGAGAAGCTGACCACCATGTCGGAGATACCTGCTGCTGTATCCACCAGCAGAATGTCCATCTCATCTTCCAACGAACCGAAGGCACGAATCAACCCCACGTGCTGAGCGTGTGACAGCTCAGTCATGGATTGCGTACCAGAAGTCGCCGGGATGATTTTAATCCCATGTGGTCCTTCTACGATAGCATCTTTCAGCTCACATTCACCGGCCAACACATGGCCTAAGTTGCGCTTAGGACGAATGCCGAGCATCACGTCCACGTTCGCTAATCCCAGGTCGGCATCCAGCACCATGACTTTTTTGCCCTGGCGTGCCATGCAAATGGCCATACCCAGAGTCACATTTGATTTGCCCACACCGCCTTTACCACCAGTCACCGCGATGACTTTGGTTACAGAGGGTTGGGTTAAACGACGTAAGCCGCTTGCTTGGTCATATATCATTTTGTTTGTCATATCTGTCCGCCGCCTAGAATCTTTCTGAATCACTGTTCCAGTAGTGAGGTTCATTCTCTGTCGACTTCTCTAGCAACTCGTTTGCTTTCGCAACCATATATTTGGGCTGAGCAATCACTATATCTTCGGGTACACGCTGACCATTGGCGATGTACGCCACAGGCAACGAATTTTGAACTACAACACTAACAAATTCACCTAAGCTCAGACATTCGTCGAGCTTGGTCATAATGCACCCTGAAAGAGGAATTCTTCTAAAGTGCTCAATGGTTTCCTGCAACACTTTGCGTTGCGCCGTGGCAGGTAACACCAGATAACTGTGGATGACTTCTCCACTCTCTTGCATGAGGGTATCGAGTTGCTCAGACAGGCGCACATCGCGCTGTCCCATGCCGGCTGTATCCACCAAAATTAGGCGACGATTGCGTAGCTGATATATTACATCGGCTAACTCTTTGGAATCTTTAGCAACTCTTACAGGACAACCCATAATTCTTCCATAAATGGATAAT
>ERZ1673961.82-NODE-82-length-47622-cov-7.385225_pt1 | contig 47622 bp, 52 predicted proteins | sample MGYA00580189_ERZ1673961 | MGnify/ENA primary metagenome ERZ1673961 (study PRJEB41334, sample SAMN05608105) | rock metagenome | biome: terrestrial subsurface; feature: shale formation; material: shale | place: USA: Pennsylvania ... | reverse complement strand
TGGTAACTTTGATCTTCGTGACAAGAATGAACGACCTGGTCGTAACCCGAAAACTGGTGAAGATATTCCAATTACTGCTCGACGTGTAGTGACTTTCCGCCCGGGTCAGAAATTAAAAGCTCGCGTAGAAAATCTTAAGAAAGAACAGTAAGCTAACCAAATAGATCACGCTTCGTCGTGGTCTTTTGTCGTGCATGCATTTTCGTTTCGGCATGCAAAAGAAAACCACCGCATTGCGGTGGTTTGTTGTTTTCAGAGAAGCAATTTTTTATGCCGCTTCTAAGTGAGTTGTTAAGTATGGTTGCCACGCGTGTTGGTACAAGTTCTTAGCTTGGCTTCGCATGCTTCGAATCGCTGCCGTTTCAAATTCAGTCAGCTGGCGTTTTTCTGCCATTGCCTGACGTTCAAGCTTTTGAATTTTCTCATAAAGGTCATGCTCAGGACCATTCTTCACATCCGCAATGGCTTTCAAATGGAGCTGAACTTCTGCAATGAGGTTTGTTTTCGGCAAACGAACCAGTAAGTTTAAATCTCGGTAACCCGAAGGCCCCGGCTTTTTGAATCTGTTTTTCACTTTAACGATTGTTGTTTCGCGCTCTAGTGTTTCATAGATAGAGACCAAACTTGCCACATCTTCCGCAACTATCGTCGCACGTGCTAGATCGGTAATGCGTTCAACCTGACCATCCAGTTCGTAAGCAATTTTTTCCTCTGCACGTTGTTTGGATTTTACGCCAGCGAAGTAAGGTTGGGCGTCGTTGAGAAGGGCGGTACTTTTACAGATGGTTTCCAGTTCGAACTGAGCTTGGTGAGCTTTGGAGTAAAGAATATCAAAATCAGCGTATGGCTGAGTTGGATTTGAGTCGATAGTTTGAATGCCATATAAGCCACTTAGGCTATGTTTGAAGAGTTTTGAACAAACCTCGTTTTGACTTGCAGAACGATTCTGTTCACTCGTTGTTGGCGCAATAGGCATTGCGGCAATTGCAGGTGCACGGCTTAGTACCAAAAGCATCAATGCTGCTGTACGTAAAAATAAGCTCATTCACTCTCCTTAACTTGCTTGCACTTAGAAAATGGGGACAAAGAAGTCGCTAAGATTTGCAAATCAGGTTGTTATTAATAAATGGGGATCTTTTGAAACATTCCAAGGTTAACTCTCATGTTTACAGTGGAATTATGCGTTAGATCACTATTTATATTTTCATTATTCTGTTAATTAAACGTCAGTATCATTTCGTATATCGTGATTGCATCGTAGCATTTGAGGATTAACGAAAGATGAACGGCATAGACAAATTCGAAAAAATCATTAGTCTTACTCCACAAAACGTAATTCAGCCGATAAGTAGAAAGTAAAATGAGAGACCCAGAATTTTGGCACAATAAGTGGGCCAGCAATAAAATCGGATTCCATTTGGAAGATGTAAATCCATTACTGCCTCAGCATTGGCACCACACCAACCCTAAGCGCGAAGACACTGTGTTGGTTCCGCTTTGCGGTAAGTCTGAAGATCTTGTGTGGTTGGCGACCAAACATGATGAAGTGAATGGCGTTGAATTAAGCCAAATTGCAGTACGCGCTTTCTTTGCAGAGCACTTTTATACTCCAACTGTTACGCCATTAAGTGGTATGCATGAGTTGTATCAGTTTGATGAGCTTTCTATTTATACCGGAGATTTTTTCACGGCACCGGTTTCTCAAGTCGATATCATTTACGACCGAGCGGCTTTGGTTGCGCTGCCACAGGAGATGAGACAAGAGTACGCCGAGCGTTTGAAACAGCTACTTAAACCGGGTGGCCGTATTCTGCTTGTGACACTCAATTACCCTCAGCAAGAAATGGCGGGACCTCCATTTAGCGTACCAGTGAATGAAATCGAACAGTTATTCTCGGGCTACAAAGTAACTTGTCTCAACGTGGACAAAGCGGATGAGAATCACCCGAAAATTGCTAAGCAAGGCTTAAGTCGTTTTTCTGAAGAAGTGTATTTGATTGAAGCTCAGTGATTTCGAATAGCGTAAGTGACTGACTACGTGTACGAAAAGACTAAAAAAGCGCAGCTATTAAATAGCTGCGCTTTTTGTTAATAAAAGATGGCTTAGTAAACGATGTTTACCTTCGATGCATTTGCTACCGCATCTTGAACGGACTCTTCTGTACTATTTCGACGAGTAAGAACAACACCTAAGCGGCGGCGACCGTCGATTTCTGGTTTGCCAAATAGGCGAACTTGAGTCTGTGGTTGTGCCAGTGCTTCAGACACATTGTCAAAACGAATGTTTGTTGACGTACCTTGACCAAGAATCACCGCTGATGCAGAAGGACCATATTGAACGATCTGGTTGATCGGCATACCAGTAAACGCGCGCACGTGCAGTGCAAACTCAGACATTTCTTGAGAAATCAGCGTAACCATACCTGTGTCATGTGGACGAGGAGAAACTTCGTTGAAGATGACTTTATCGCCCTTCACAAATAACTCAACACCAAAAATTCCGTAGCCGCCAAGTGCATTCACTACTTTTTCCGCAGTGTATTCCGCTGCTTTGATGGCTTCTTCTGACATCGCTTGAGGCTGCCAAGACTCACGGTAGTCACCATCTTCTTGACGGTGACCGATTGGTGCGCAGAAGTGTACGCCGTCAACCGCACGTACGGTTAGTAGGGTGATCTCGTAATCAAAGTCAATGAAGCCTTCAACAATGACACGACCAGCACCAGTGCGGCCACCTTCTTGAGCGTAGTTCCATGCTTTTTCAATATCAGCTTCTGATTTAATGACACTCTGGCCTTTACCAGATGAGCTCATCACTGGCTTAACTACACAAGGGATACCAACAAATTCAACTGCGGCTTTGAAATCGTTGTAGTTGTCTGCAAATCGGTAAGGGGAGGTAGTAAGCTCAAGCTCTTCAGCAGCTAAACGACGGATACCTTCACGGTTCATTGTAAGCTTAGTCGCCTTTGCTGTTGGAACGACATTCAGACCTTTTTCTTCTAACTCAACCAGTTTATCGGTCGCGATAGCTTCAATTTCAGGAACAACATAAGCAGGTTGCTCTTTATTGATGATTTCTTCTAATGCTTGACCATCCAACATATCAAGCACGTAGCTGCGGTGAGCGACTTGCATCGCCGGTGCATCCGCATAACGGTCACACGCGATGACTTCCAGACCTAGTCGTTGGCATTCAATCGCGACTTCTTTACCAAGCTCGCCAGAGCCTAAAAGTAATACACGAGTAGCGTTTGCGCTGGTTGCAGTACCGAACATATCGTTCCCTTACAAAATAAAGTGATGAGACAGAATTTGCAGGGGATCATACTGAATTTTTATCGTAAAGCAAACGTTTGCGTATGGTTTTTTGCTAATAAAAAAGCTCTACATCATGTAGAGCTTTCATCGACATCATTATGTAAATTACACGTTAACGAAACTTAGTGGAATGTCGGGATTCAACGCTTCTAACGTTGATTGCGTATCAGCAAGATGACTGATCTTACCTTCTGAATTTTCCACTAAAGCGGCCGCTTTGATGTTATCAAAGGTTTCACCCGCCAGTAGTACCTGAATCAAAGCAACTTGAAGAGGAGGAAGGCTCGGGTTAAACGCCGCATTCTCTGCGTAAGCGCCTTGGAAAACGCGACCATCAGCAAGCTCTAACGCCAGTCCACTCAGGTTATTGGTGTAAGGAGCATGGCTCATGTTCATCGCATCGACAGCTTTTTGAATCAACGCATCGTTCTCATCACATTCGAACTGATGCTTAACTTCTGCCATTAAGCCAGATTTGATACCCAAATCGGCCGGGCCAAATGCTTCAGGCAAATATTCATGTAACGATTTTTCTTCACGCTCTGGCAATTGGACTTTTAAGTCTTTCGCTGTAGACAGCTCGTTCATGAACTGACGACAGTGGCCACAAGGGCTAAAGTTAATCGTGATGTCTTTAACACCGCGTTCACCCTTCATCCAGGCGTGGCTGATTGCAGATTGTTCTGCGTGAACTGTTTGGCCAAGTTGAACGCCAAGAAACTCCATGTTTGCGCCGAAGTAGAGACGGCCAGAAAGCCCGCGAACAATGGCACCAACATAAAACTCAGAAATAGGCGCGTAAGAATAAGCAGCGGCAAAAGGAAGCAGAGCAACACGCAGCTCTTTGTCAGATAGAGCGGTAGCAGACAGTAACTGCTCAAACTGCTGTGCTGAAAGAGTAGCATCAAAATCGTCGGCTAAAACGATAGGAGCAAGTTGGTTTGAAAGTGCTTCAGGTGCGCTTGCTAGCGCTTGTTCAATGCGACTTTTCATGTTGAATCCTTGTTATTGCATGGACAGTTATTCTATGCAAAGTGGGAAAATGTTCTGTGCTTTAGATCACGCAAAGTAATGCAATTAAAATTCACGTTACATAATTAGAGTGAAGTCACACATGTATTCGATTGCACAGGCGCTGAATGTTAGGTCGATCTCTTAAATATATTAACTCATACACATATCGCCAAGTAATGAGGCATTGATCGTCGCTCTATTACATGTCCAAGAGGTCAGGTTGCGAACGGATTTCAATCTATAGAGGGAGACTTGGAGAGAATTGGGGGAAGACCTGCCCAGATGATAGGCAGGCCGAAAACCGTGTCTTATTGATATAACCAGACTGCCAGAGCAAAAAAGCTCGGAGCCAGAACCGACGTAATAATGCCGCAAAGCACTAACGCCAAAGACGAGAACGCCGCGTCTGCTGGTTGTTTCTCAACACACGTCGCAGTACCCAGTGCGTGGGACACCGTACCCATGGTTAAACCTCGGGCAATAGGATGCTTGATCCCAATAAGGTTGTAGATAGGGTAAGCCACAATCGCACCCAACAAGCCCACCAGAAGAACTAAAATCGCCGCAACTGCCGCTTCACCACCAAGGTGGCTGGAGATTTCCATCGCAATAGGGGTGGTCACTGATTTACCAACCAAGCTCGCGATCAAACTTAACTCGGTGTGAAAAGCAACGGCGATGAGAGTTGCCGTCATCATCGACATCACACTACCCAAAATACAAGCGAAGGTAATGATGCGCCAGTTTGCTCTGATCTGAGGAAGCTGCTCATATAACGGGTAAGCTAGCGCCACAACGGCTGGTTGTAGCAGGAAACTAAACACTTCGTTGTCGGCGTAGTAAGTGTCAAACGGCACGTTCAAGTAGGTCAACAACGGAATAATGACCGCAATACAAATAAGCAGTGGGTTAACAATTGGGTGGTTCGCTTTAATCGCAATCTGACGTGCAACAAGGAAAACGACAATAGTGAGTAAAATCCACATATTAGTGTTTCTCCTTTAGCAGATAATCCAGCAGCCATGCGAGACTCACCAGCACAATCAAGGTGCCGCCGACCGCACTTGCAAGAATGGGTAGTGCATTGGCGAAAAGCATGTCGAAATGATCCATCAGTCCAACACTAACCGGAACGAACAATAAGATCATGTAGCGAATAAACAGAGTTGCGCCAGTCTTTACCCACTCTACTTTGACAAGTCCGGTTGCCATGGAAAGGAATAACAGGATCATGCCGATAACACTGCCTGGGACGGAAGTGTCAGTAAATCTTTGAATAGTAACTCCGATCCCAAGTGCTCCCATGATGAGAAAGAGGGAAACGAGCAATTGGGTCAGTTGTAATAATCGATCTTTTATCATTTGGGCAGCATATAAAAACGACAAGTGCACCTGACGGTGCCCTTGATTAAGTAAGAAATTAAGAGGCTAGGCTCTCTACGTAACGATAAACGGATTTTAATAGTGCTATTTTCTTTTCGTCACTTTCATGTTCGTGAACTAAGTTTTCTAAATTCAACATATACTCTTCGATTTGGCTTTCAAACACTTCACGGCAGTGCTGTGCCCAACGTCTTTGTTCCTGTTCGTCTAGCGTGCCAGGGAAGTTTCGAGCACGGTAACGGAACAACAGTGGTTTAATGCGTTTGTCATCGAACTCAATATCCAGAGCGGCCAGATTATTCGGGTCGGTCTCGCGAATAATATCCATCGCTGCGCGATCCGCCGGAGAGAAGAAGCCATCGTACAGTTGAGTATCCACATCATCACTTTTTTCAAATGTGCGCTCAACAGAAAATAGGCTGATCAGCTTTTCTCGAATCTCTGGGTGCTGACGCAACAGAGCCAGATTGTTCAAGCATTGCTGACGGTCAATGCCGATAGACTCCGCGTTTTCAGCCGTCAGTGTTTTCGCTGGTGCCAGAATAGGGCACTTGTTCAAGTGAACAAGTTTAACTGGCACAGGCAGCAAATCACCGAGATCTTCTCGCTTGGTGTACAACCTTTCGTGCAGCTCTTCCGCAGACAGCTCTAGGATTGGTTGCGGATCTTTGGCTAAATCAATCGTGATAACCGCGTTGTTGTTCGTCGGATGCCATGCAACAGGCACAATCCAGCTTGTGTACTGACACTCACGTCCTAACATGCCAGAAACGTGCATCAGAGGCGTCATATTAACGATATCAACCAATTCATTCAGCTTACGCTTTTGACGCATGGAGAAGAAGTAATCGAACAACTTAGGCTGAGCGGCTTTAACTTTCTTCGCCATCTCGATCGTTGCGATAACGTCAGCCATGGCATCGTGTGCATTGCTGTGTTCAATACCGTTGGCAACAGACAAATGCTCAAGTTTGAAGCTAGGAAAGCCTTCTTCATTTTCTGGCCATTCAACGCCTTCTGGTCGAAGGGCATGACAAGCGCGCAGCACATCAAGTAAATCCCAGCGCGAATTGCCGTTCTGCCAACTCCACGCATACGGGTCAATAAAGTTGCGGTAACAGGTGTAACGTGTCACTTCATCATCAAAACGAATACTGTTGTAACCCAAACTGGTGGTATTGGGTTTGGATAACTCGGCATGAATTTTGGCAATAAAATCAGGCTCAGGCAGACCTTCCTGCACCGCCTTTTGTGGGGTAATGCCAGTAATTAGAGCAGCTTCAGGAGAGGGAAGGTAATCAGCAGGTGGCTGGCAATACATAACTAAAGGCTCGCCGATGATATTGAAATTTTCATCTGTGCGAACACCAGCGAATTGACTCGGACGATCTTTTGCAGGGTTTGTTCCCCAAGTTTCGTAGTCAAAGAAGAAAAAAGTGGGCTGATTATCTTGGTGCATTCTGCTTACCGTTTACGGAACCGATAAGAGTATTAGACCATTCAATGCCTTAACTCGCAACGAAAGATGCAAGGTAAAGTTGTGAATATGAAAAAGCCGATAAGTGTCCATCGGCTTGATTTTTCCGCAACTATTGTGAGCCCAATTTGAAAGGTTACGCGATAACTTAATCTTTCCTCAGTGGCGAGCCCACGACTTCCGCCGCAGTATTTCTACCACCTGTTCAGAACTCGGCACCATGCCGCACGTGACCGAAAAAATGCTCGGGCATGAGCTGGTTGGTGTAATGGCGATTTACAACAAGCATGATTGGCTATCAGACCAAAAAGAAGCATACGAAAAGTTTGCAGAGACTTTGTTTGCTCAACAGCAAAAAGGGCTGGAGCATGGAAAATTAGCTGTGAGTTAGTATACATATAGCTGAACAATTAGTTGCATTGATCACTAACTCACCGGTTATGCTTTGAAGCTCATAATGAAAGGCGGCATGATAACTAAATAAAAGGCAGCTCTGAGCCAAATAACAAGAGTTAAGCCTCAGAAATGGAGTACAAATGAAAAGTATTGATAGTCTATCTACCAAAGTAAAAGGTCAAATAAATAGCGGTAAGTGGTGTCTATGTATTGGAGCTGGTGTATCTCGTGGTCTTATTCCAACTTGGGATGAACTAGCAGGAAGAGTACATGAGTAACTTGAAGTTTTGCCCTGATATAAGCGAAATTGATAGCGTTGAGTTTCGTCCGTATATGATAGAAAATGCTTACGATTATTTTATTATTAGCACTAACTCCCCACATCAAAGAATGGGAATTCAATCTGTATTGAGTGCATTATGCATTGAGATCATTCTTAAAAGTTTTCATGTTACCGTTGCTAGTAATCACGGAAAACTAAACGAAACTTATGTATTCAGTTCAAAAGAATCTCTTCCTCGCAAATCTAATCCGCATGATTTAATGACTTTATATTATGTACTGCCCGAAAATATAAAGAGATACCTATTCGACGCCGTTGATCTGAAAGTTCTACTTGAAAACAAGGAGTTATTTACTCAAAGTCGATATGCTTATGAACCCAATGCTAATACAATCCACCATGATGATATAGTGAAATTAGCAGCTTCTTTGATTTGTAAAATAGTATATCTGTATCGAGAATTTGGGTGTACAGATCCATTTATTGAGTACTTTAATATAGAGGAATTATATTTCACTAGAGTACAACAATTTGTTTGGTATTCTGAGTAACAACTCAGTTGCCTTGATATGTTACAGGATAACTATGGTTCATCTCGGAAAGATTTATGAAGGGAAGTACAAATACAAATATGTACCTTGTGGAGATGGGGCAGACGCCATATTAAAAAATGCGACAATGAAGTTTACAGATCCTAAAGACTTCAATGACCCTTTTGATTGTGCTCCATCATATGTACTTGAAGACTTTGACGAGCTGCTGAAAGTAAACGCTGATGCCTATACGCGAGCGATTAAAGACTTAAAACTCTCGCCAGCTAAACGAATTCAAAAGAAAAAAGAGTTGAAAGCTCGAGTTAAGCGTTCTCTAGAAGATGGGACTTGGCAGGAAGGTATACGAAGTCGTATCGGTATATGTTCCATGACTACGAAAGCTTCTAATCTATTAATGTGGGCTCATTATGCAAAAGAACATACAGGAGTTGTTTTTGAGTTTCACAATGTGATCCCCAAAAGGTCAGTTCTAAATTCACATTATTTGTGTGCATTTCATGTAGAGTATAAAGATGTTAGGCCTGTATTAGAACTTTCTGATGCTAATTATGTCCATGATTTGCTCACCAAAGGGGTTGACTGGAAATACGAAGATGAAATTAGATGCCTTAATGTTGAAAGAAAGTCTGGTATCTACAAATATAAAAGAGAATTGTTAGCATCAGTAATTCTCGGTGCACGTATAAATGCTGATGATGAAGCTAACATACGCAAACTGGTTAAAGAGGTCAATCAAGAACATGGACTGTCAATCGAGGTCTATCAAGCAGAAGTTTCAAAGGATAAATTTAAATTAGTCATTCCTGACCATCCTGTTTACGCTGACCTCAGCTAAGAATGCTTTACACCGTAAGCTAAACCCCAGCCTTAAACCCTCCTTCATGCTCAACCCATTCCATCACCGCAGCTCGTATCCAACGCAGCGGTGATTTGCTAATTTGCTCTGGGAAGTTGGGTTCTTGGTTTATGCAATTTTGCTAATATGACTATTATTGCTAAAAATTAGTTCCATAGATCACTAACTCACTGATTTTACTTTGAAGCTCATAATGAAAGGCGGCATGATAATTAACAAAGGATGGCTAGGAGCCGCCTTATAAGCGTTAGGCAAAAGGAACAAAAATGAGCATCAAGCAATCAGTTTTAGTGCTACTTATAGGAACAACGTTAGTCGGTTGCAATAATAATAGTGATAAAGAAGAACCTTCAAATGAGAGTGGTGCCGAGCCAATCAAGGTAAAGATAACATTTGAGGAGTTTCAGGCTCAGGTCCTATCTACTATCCCCGATACAGGGTTGTACGTAGATTGTGGTGTTTCTCAAATAGATCAAGATGTAGACGAAGTTCAAAAGTGTATTGAATCATCGTTTTATGATGCTAAACCGTTTTATGGTTTTGACAAATTTGTGGGTGTTGACACTTTGCTGGGAGCAGCTTCAATCTTGAACGAGAATGGTACAGTTACAAATTGGTATTACGATAAACACTGTTTATTCGGCGCAGCAGAATGCAATAGCTTTGTTGAGTCAGTTACTTGTGAAAATCCAGCACTGCGATCAATAGATGAAATTCAAGAGAAAGAACTTATGATGCAGTTCAGAGATAGGTTTTTTGAATGTAGTAATAGTAGTCAGTAATTTGCCCAACAAAGAGTTAAATGGGACTTGGCTCGCGCAGCATCAGTCCTTTTACATAGATATATTTACTAAACATCCAGCCAGTTTAGTAATGGAGAATTGAGTGTGAAACAAAATAAATACGACGATCCGGCTTTTTTCGAAGCTTACGCCAAGATGCCGCGTTCAACTGATGGTCTAAAATCCGCAGGTGAGTGGGAAGTATTTCGTTCCAACTTACCTAAATTGTCGGGGAAGAAAGTACTGGATTTAGGTTGTGGCTACGGATGGCACTGCCAGTATGCCGTTGACCAAGGCGCTGAAGCTGTCGTAGGTATAGACTTATCAGAAAAGATGCTAGAGAAAGCTCGCGAGTTAACAGATAAAGGCAATGTTACTTTTGAGCGATGTGCGATAGAAGATTTTGACGCAGAAGACGAATCCTTTGACGTTATATTTAGCTCCCTTGCTTTACATTATGTTGAAGATCTTCGCTCGGTTTTTCAAAAAGCATTCAAGTTATTAAAGTCCAAAGGTGTTATCTGTTATTCCGTCGAGCATCCAATTTTTACTTCAAATAGTTCTCAAGATTGGTATTACGAAAAAAGTAAAATTCAACACTGGCCTTTGGATAATTACTTTCATGAAGGGGAAAGAAAAACGGAGTTTCTAGGCAGTGAAGTCATTAAATATCATCGCACAATAGAAACGCATATCTCTACTCTGTTATCCGAAGGATTTGAAATACGATCGGTATTGGAGCCTAAACCCTCGGATGAAATGGTGGAAAAAATGGGGTGGCAGGATGAACTGAGAAGGCCAATGATGTTAATAATAACAGCCGTTAAAAAATAGCCACCTAACAAGTGATTTACTTGCTCTTCTTTAAGAGGTTTTACCCATCTAATTTGTATTATGGATCGCTAACTCACTGATTATCATTTCAATATTCGAATGAAAATCGGCATGATAGCGGAAGGAAAGGACTCTCAGCCAATTTACAACCGGTCTGTGCTGGAACATAAAAACAGGGAAGGTTGATGAAGAGAATAAACGTCGTTGGGACGAGTGGGAGTGGTAAGAGTACATTCGGTCGAAGGCTTGCGCAAAAGTTGAATTATCCGTATCTGGAAATGGACGCGATGTTCTGGAAACCGAACTGGCAAGAGTCACCTGATGACGAGTTTTTTGCCACACTTGAAGTGCAGTTAAGGGAAGAGCATTGGGTGCTTGATGGCAACTATAATCGTACTGCGCCAATAAAATGGGCAACGGTTGATACTGTTATATGGATTGATTATTCGTTTCCCAGAACGATTTATCAGGCGGTAAAAAGGGCGGTCACCCGTTCTTTAACCAAGCAAGAACTCTGGCACGAAACCGGGAATGTTGAATCATTCAAAAAGTCGTTTTTCAGCCGAGACTCCATCATTCTTTGGACATTGAAAACGTATAAAAGCAATCGGCTGCGTTATCAGGAAATGTTCTCAAACCCGCAATACAGTCACATTAAATTCGTGCGTATCTCATGCCCTAGAGAAGCGCAGGCGTATATCAATGGCTTTCACACCTAACTAGTGGGATTCGAAATCAATCAACTGCTCAGTTTGTAATTAATAATGGAGTAACTGTGTTTCACGTCATCTACCGTTTAGTCGCAAGTCGCGACTCGTTTCTGACTATCTTGCTGCCTTCAATTTTGTATTTTTTGGCTTATCAGTACGTTGGTTTAATGTCGGCAGTGGTAGTCACTTCACTATATGGCCTGCTAACCCTCTTGTTTCGCAAAGAGTTAGGCATGATTGCGTTAGCCTTTGCCTTGTCTGGCTTTGTTGAGTTAACCATCGCAGCTTTCGTTCCCAGGGAGATTCTGGTTGAAGCTGTTGTGCTTAAGCTAGCCATGGGGTCGCTCAGCACTGCCAGTGTGTTTCTAGTCTTTTCGTGGTTTAAAAAGCCTATTCCTATGCTGGTCGCAGAAATAACCACGCCAGCCTTAAAGGGAAGTCGGGAATCAACGGGCATTCCCAGTTTGATTACGTGGCAAAGGGTCAACGGGGTTTGGGTATTTAGCTATCTGTGTAAGAGCGTTTTTCTGCTAAGTGTTGACTCGGTTTCTGAATCCGAATTGGTGGGCTACACATTGGCGCTGGGTTGGCCCTTACATGTAGGTTTAATCGTAGTGTCAGTATGGGTTGTAAACAACAGCTATAAACAAGCATGCCACAAACGGGCTGCTAATAAGTCGTGATGAGGGATTCCCAACACTTGGCAAGTTTGCTCTAATTGAGTTTGAAATTTGACTGCATAACAGGTTAGGCGAGTGGTTTATATTACGCCCTATATCCGCGGTGTTCCGGGTCATGGAGCGACGGCTATTTTGGGTATGAACTCTATTTCTCTGGTCTGAAATGAAGGGTATATAAGCATCGAGGGAAAGATGATTTCAATTGAAAAATATAGTGATAAATGGAAATCACAAATAGGGTTCCTGAGTGTAAAGCAGGAACAGGCAGAGTTTACGGTGAGCAATGTTGGCGACGTTATTCCCACTTTGCAGCAACACGAACATCCTTTTTTAATTATTGAAAATGATAAAGTGGTTGGCTTCTTTCTTCTGGATTTATCGTATTCAGAAACGTATAACTTCGGCAGTAGGAAAGCGCTGGGGATACGCTCTCTTTTAATTGACCAGCGATCTCAAGGAAAGGGTATTGCAACCCAAGCAATCAAGTTATTGCCGGATTACGTTCGCTCAAATTATCCTGATTTTCAGGTTCTCCAACTAACGGTGAATTGTCGTAATAAAGCCGCTTATCAGTGTTATTCCAAATGTGGCTTTGAAGATACCGGAAAATTGTATTTGGGCGGCCCAGCTGGCCCGCAACATATAATGCAGAGAGAGATTGTCTAGCAATGGATTCAACAAGGGCTAGTAACGCTGATGGATTGTAGTCGTTGAGATCGTTTGTTTAGGTTTGGTGCTATTGCCCGCTTTGTAACTGAATAACTTATGGGAGCATTACACAGCTCGAAAATATGCAAAAGCCGATGGCGAACCATCGGCTTAAGTTTTGCGCTGAACTGTTTCATTGCAGCTAACGGATTACGCTTTTGCCTCTTCTGGCTTTGCGTCCACTTCAGTATGAGTTGATTTCAACAAGCGGCTTGTGATGGTACCTGCCGTCATTGAACCTGAAACGTTAAGTGCAGTACGCGCCATATCGATGAGTGGTTCGATAGAGATAAGCAGTGCAGCGATAGTTACTGGCAAGCCCATAGCAGGAAGCACGATTAGCGCAGCAAAGGTTGCGCCGCCGCCAACGCCCGCGATACCGAACGAGCTGATCGTGATAATCGCAATCAGTGACAGGATAAAGTTGAACTCTAGTGGGTTAATACCCATTGTTGGCGCAACCATCACAGCAAGCATTGCTGGGTAAATACCTGCACAACCATTTTGACCAATCGTTGCACCAAATGATGCTGAAAGGTTAGCAATCGCTGGTGGCACGTTTAACTTAGTGATTTGCGCTTCTACGTTCAGAGGAATCGTTGCCGCTGAGCTACGTGAAGTGAAGGCAAACGTCAGTACCGGCCAAATTTTCTTGAAGTATTCTGCTGGGCTAACGCCAACAAAAGAAACAAGGATACCGTGCACAACAAACATCAATGCAATCGCAACGTATGACGCAACGATAAAGCCAAGCAGATTCAGAATGTCCGCTGCGCTTGATGTCGCAACCACTTTGGTCATCAATGCTGCGATACCGTATGGTGTTAGCGCCATGATCATCTTAACTAAGCGCATTACGATAGACTGAGCCGCTTCAACGAATGTGCGAATTGGTGATTCCAATTCTGCTTTTTCGGCCATTACTTTACGTGCTGCAATACCCGTTAGAACACCGAAGATAACAACCGCGATAATAGACGTTGAACGTGCGCCTGTTAGGTCTGCAAATGGGTTAGTTGGAATAAAGCTAACCAGCATTTGTGGAATGGTTAGATCGCTTACCGAGCCAGCACGGCTTTCCAATACCGCAATGCGAGCTGTCTCGCGAGCACCTTCCGTCAAGCCTTCTGCCGACAGGCCAAACGCAGACGTAACGAAAATACCAATTAATGCTGAGATCGCTGTGGTGATAAGCAGGACTGAAATTGTCAGGCCAGAAATCTTACCCAGTGAGCCGCCTTTTTCCAGCTTCACAACCGCTGAGATCATCGATACCAACACAAGTGGCATGATCACCATTTTCAGTAGGCCAACATAGCCACTACCAACGATAGCTACCCAAGAAAGGGTTTCAGAAATGACGTTGCTGCCTTCACCGTGGATCAGTTGAAGGGCAAGGCCAAAAAGGGAACCAGTGACAAGACCAATTAAAACGAGACGAGAAAGTGTGTTTTGTTTTTGTTGCTGGTTAAAAAGAAAGAATAATATGCCAACAAAGACTGCAAGTGAGGCAATTACTGCAAAATTCATACTCTTACCTTAGTACTCAGTCAATATGCTGAGGGTTGTATACGAGGTGATAAAGGGGGCAGTAAGATAGCTTTCAATATATAACTTTTAAAATGATTAACGGGTATTAGATATATCAAAATGGAATATGTTTTGACGTAAGTGACCCGTTAGACACTTGCGCGGTGCGTACTGCTCTTAGTTTTAGCTACTCGTAGTGTCGCAATAAATCGAGCATTTCTCTGCGTTGCAGATAAATTATTGAGTCTTCTTGATAGCTGAAAATCTGATAAATCATGGCCTTGGCGACCACTTCCGCATCGATTGGAATAAAGTTAGAGAGTTTCCCCAACATGAACGGACGAATCACTCGGAAAATCCATTGAACGATTTTCTCGTCATTTCTTGGATTTGTACGCTGACCAACAAGCGGACCCGGACGGACGAATACCACTTCTTCAAATCCCATTTCTTCTATGTTGGCTTCCATTTGACCTTTGCAAGCCAGGTAATGCGAAGGGGATTTACTGTTCGCACCAAGGCTAGAAACCACAGCGACTCGCTTCACGCCGATCATTTTCATTTGCCTGGCAACGTTTGTCACAAGGTCGACATCAACCTTGCGCAAGTTCTCTTTACTGCCAGCTTGCTTGAGCGTCGTTCCTAAACAGATAAAGCCGATTTCTGGCGTCAGGTGTTGCTCATCCCAATTTAGGATAGAAAGATCAGCATCTATCATCGGAACGATTTTTTGCTCAGGGTCTGAGATATCGGTAAGAGGGCGTCTGGAAAGTGAATATAACGTGTGGATACCCGGTTGGGACACCAATTGAGTAATCACTTTGCTGCCAACTAAGCCAGAGGCTCCAGCAATGATTACACAGGTATTATTACTCATGCCTCTTCTCCTCTATGGCAGCAGCGTGAGTTAATAGTAGCCGATTTCAATGACTTATACCCAGCTTTTACGTGGCTTGAGTGTAACAACACACATCGTTTTTGAAATAAGTTGGTTGCTTGTAAACACGGCATCACGGCTTTACCGAGCGAATCGACATTATTTGGCGAAAAGTTTTCGTAATTAGGAGAAAGTAGGTGAATTACCTTTAGAGAAAGGTACACTGTTTCTCTTTATCGTTTGAATTTGCGATATTATTTCGGCACACGCGAATCAAGGAAGAAAAATGAATGTAGACGTAAGCACACTTGCTCCGACGCAGGTGTATCACCTAATGACTCAGGCGGTCATTCCTCGCCCGATTGCTTGGGTGTTAACGGACTCTGGTGAAGAGAATTTCAACCTGGCTCCATTTTCATATTTCACCGCCGTTTCCAGCCGTCCTCCCTTGCTAATGCTATCTGTTGGTAAAAAGCCAACTGGCGAGGTTAAGGATACGACTCGCAATGTATTAGAGACAGGAAAGCTGGTCATTCATATCGCTTCGAGCGCACTGGCGCAAAAGGTTACGGATTCATCTGCTGGTTTAGATCACGGACAGTCAGAATTAGCGCTGACAAATCTGGAAACGGTTGAGTTCGGTGGATTTGAACTTCCTAGATTAAAAGACGCACCGATTGCGTTCGGTTGTAAATTGCATGAAGTCATTGAGATGGGTGAAACCCCTCAAAGCTTAATTTTTGCCGAAATAGAACACATTTATGTCGATGAGAAAGTGATAACTACTCAAGGCGACAGATTAAAAGTGGATGCATTAGCCGTTGACCCTCTCTCTCGTTTAGGCGGAAGTGAATACGCCACTCTAGAGAAGACTTTCTCAATTGCTCGTCCCCAATAAATAAAAGGAACCAAACACATGGACCGCACTTTCGCCGCTGATATTCAAGCGCGTATTGATAACAAAACCAAACCAGTTGGATCGTTAGGGCTGCTTGAGAAAGTCGCCTTGGAACTGGCACTGATACAAAGCCAAGATCAAAGCGCAGCGGTAGAACAAATCACAATTCGTCAGCCAACCATGCTGGTATTCGCTGGTGACCATGGTGTAGCCGAAGAGGGCGTAAGCATTGCACCTAGCGCCGTCACACAGCAAATGGTCGCTAACTTTCTCGCTGGCGGCGCGGCAATCAACTGTTTTTGCGAGCTTAACCAAATTCAATTCAAAGTGATCGATTGTGGCATGTTGTCACCGATAGATACGCTGGTACCGGACTTTAAATCGCATCCGAACTTGATAGAGAAACGCTTGGGTAATGGCACTGCGAACTTTTCCAAACAAACCGCGATGTCTTTAGAACAAGTGGCGCTTGGTTTGGAATATGGCGCGAAGGTGGCAGAGCAAGCCATTTTGTCGGGTTCCAACCTGCTTATGTTCGGAGAGATGGGGATAGGCAACACAAGTTCTGCGTCGGCATTGTTAACCGCACTTAGCCCACTGGAAGTAGATCACTGTGTTGGATTGGGTACTGGCATCAATCAAGAGCAGTTAAACCGTAAGATTAGAGCCGTTGCCCACGGTGTGGCGCGTTGCCATGAACTCAGCACGAAAGAAGTGTTAGCCCAAGTGGGTGGCTTTGAAATTGTGCAAATGGTGGGGGCATTTTTAGAAGCAAAACGCCAGAAAACACCAGTATTGGTCGACGGCTTTATTGTTTCAGTTGCAGCATACATTGCCACGCTGCTTGACGAAGAGACGCGCGATTTCATGTTGTTTGCTCATTGTTCTGAGGAAGCCGGGCATAAGTTTGTTCTGGAGTATTTGCAGGCAGAGCCTTTATTGGACCTTGGTTTGCGTTTAGGTGAAGGAACGGGTGCAGCGCTGGCTTTACCTTTAGTGAAAGCGGCAGCTCAGTTTTACAACAACATGGCGAGCTTTGAGAGCGCTGGAGTAACAGTTTAGTGTCAGAAGCACCTCATGAAGCAAAGACAGGTAATTGGCGTTATCAATGGGAGCTGTTCCTGTTAGCGGTGAGTTTCTTTAGCCGTTTACCTGTTCCTGCAAATTTGCCATACAGTGAAGCTCGCATGAACCAAGCCGGGCGCTACTTCGCGCTGGTTGGTGTGGTGCTGGGCGTACTGTGCGCAGCGACTTTTTGGCTGTTGAGTTTGGTTTTTCCTGCTTCCGTCGCGATCGTTTTAACCATGGTATTTAGTCTGCTGCTGACAGGGGCATTTCATGAAGATGGTTTAACCGACATGGCGGATGGTATCGGCGGTGGAATGACCGTCGAGCGACGACTGTCTATCATGAAAGACAGCCGTATTGGTACTTATGGCGCTGCAACTTTGGTTATGGCACTGCTGGCGAAGTTTGTCTTTTGGGGCGAGCTGGCTCAGGAGCCACAATTTTTGCTAATGATTGTCGTTGCATACACCGCCAGCCGTGCTTTGGCGGCTACGCTTATCTACGACATGCCGTATGTCAGTGACAGCGACACTTCCAAAAGCAAGCCCCTTGCCAACAAACAGTCGTCATTAGAAGTGGCGATCCTACTGTTCACCGGTGGGCTTGTTACTATGTTTCTTGGCGTTACTCAGGCCGCCGTTATTGTGCTGGTCTTAGCGGTATTTCGCTATGGTTTTAAACGATGGCTGACCAAAAGAATTGGTGGATTTACCGGCGATTGCTTAGGGGCAGCTCAACAGTTATCTGAGTTGCTGGTTTATCTCACTCTCATTGCCTTTTATCACACATTATGAAGCAACTAATATTAGGTGGAGCACGCTCCGGAAAATCCAAGTTAGCAGAACAAACCGCGAGACAGGTTGCTGACGCTCAACACGCTTGCTTGCATTACGTCGCGACGGCGTTGCCGTTTGATGATGAGATGCGTGATCGCATTCGTCACCATCAAAAGCAACGCGGAGAAGGGTGGCAGGAACACGAATGTCCGCTGCATCTTGCTGATTTGCTATTAAGCTTTAATCACGATGACGTCGTTTTGATTGATTGTCTGACACTGTGGCTGAACAACTGGATTTTCGAACTGGGAGACGAATGCTCAAATGAGAAGTTAGAAGCAGAAGTTCATAAACTAGTAGAAGCGGTGTCTCACTCGCAAGCGACGTTGATCTTTGTCTCTAATGAAGTCGGGATGGGCATCGTCCCACTTGGTGCGATTAGCCGTTATTTCGTCGATAATGCCGGCCGAATGAACCAACAACTTGCGCAAGTGTGCCAGCGAGTTTCATTTGTTGCTGCTGGCTTACCACTGGTACTCAAAGCATAGGGCTCAACATCATGGAAACGCTTAATATCTATCTCATGCGTCACGGTAAAGTGGATGCCGCACCTGGGTTGCACGGTCAGTCGGATTTAAAGGTAAAAGAGTCCGAGCAGCATGACATTGCTCAGGCTTGGAAAGAGCAGGGACGTGAAGTCAGCGGTATTATTACGTCTACACTTTCCCGTTGCAGCGACGTGGCAGAAATCATCGGCGAGCAGCAAATGCTTCCTGTGAGCGAAAGTTCTGAACTAAGAGAAATGAATTTTGGCGACTTCGATGGTGTGCCGTTCGACATGCTGAACGACAATTGGAAAAAACTTGAGTCCTTCTGGCAATCTCCGTCACAACACACCTTACCCAATGCTGAGAGCCTTAACGCATTTTCACAGCGTGTAACTAGTGCCTGGTCTCAAATTATCAATGATATCAATGACAACCTGCTGATTGTCACGCATGGTGGCGTTATTAGAATGATTCTCGCTCATATATTAGACGTTGACTGGCGCAACCCGCGTTGGTATTCGACGTTAGCGATCAGCAATGCGTCAATCACACATATAACAATCACTATTGATGACCAAATCTACGCCTCCGTTCGTTCTATAGGTGTGCCTTTGGTTGAGCATAGATAGTAAAAGTCACGGAAGAGGCCAATTTTATTCCCTAAAACAATTCAAATAGGGAAGGGTTGGCCAGATTACATAAAAAGGAAAGATAAATGACCACTCCAAGTTGGGACTTATCCATCGCATATCAGGATCTCGCTGATCAGCGAATTCAAGATGACATTGCTTTGGTAGAGCAATGTATTGAACTTCTCAATAAGCAGTCATTGGATTGCCAGAATGTTGAAGTGATGCAAAACGCCATTTTAACCAACGAGGCAGCAAATCGCTTAGCACGTACGATTTTTAATTTCGCTAATTGCTATTCATCTGTTGATTCAAGCAACGCGGAAGCAAAAGCGTTGTTAGGGCGTATGACCCGTATTTTTTCTGAGTTATCGCAAGCATTCAGTGCTTTTGAGTTAACGCTAACACACGCGGATGATGATTTTATTGCGCGTGTTTTGAACCATAAAAATACCGATGTGAGTGGTCAGGCGTTCACCATCGAAAACTTGAGAAACCTGGCTGATACTCGTCTAAGTACAGAGGAAGAAAAGCTGTTGGCGGCGATGAGTGTGGATGGCAAGTCTGCATGGGGTAAGCTGTACGACAACTTGACTGGTTCATTGAAAGTAACCCTGAATTACGATGATGGAAGCAGTGAAGAGCTTGGCTTCTCTCAGGCAGCCAGCATTCTTTATGGATCTGAATTTAACCGACAAGAAGCGGCGTGGCGCGGTGTACAGACTGCGATGGCAACACATCAAGAGTCCTTTGCTGCCATTCTCAACGCGCTTGCTGGTTGGCGTCTGACTGAAAACAAAAAGCGCTCGACGAAGCGTGAAGTCCACTTCCTCGATCCAAGTTTGCATGGCAGCCGTATTCAAGCGGAAACACTGGATGCGATGATGGCTGTAGCAAAACAAAGCCGCAGTATCGGCCAAAAAGCGGGTTTACTGATGGCTCAGGTGCATGGTTTAGATGAGATGAAACCGTGGAATCACCTTGCTGCTATGCCTGCCCTGAGTGGTGACGCTAAAGTCTACGATTTTGACGAAGCGATAGATGTGATTTGTGAAGCATTTGAAACGGTAAACCCTGACATGTCAGAGTTTGTTCGAATGATGGTCAAGAATGGCTGGATTGATGCGAAGCCAAACGCAAATAAACGCTTAGGAGCTTACTGTACTAAGTTACCCGCAACGCGTACTCCATTGGTGTTCATGACCTGGAGTGGCAGTCGCTCAGATTTGATGACGCTAGCACATGAATTAGGTCATGCATTCCATAACTGGGTTATCCGTGATTTGCCGCTTTGTCAGACGTATTACCCAATGACGCTGGCCGAAACCGCTTCAATATTTGCGGAAAACATCGTTCGTGATCATTTGATTTCAAAAGCTGAAAGTGTCGACGAAAAGCTGGAAATGCTATGGGAAGAGCTCTCTTCTGCACTTGCGCTGATGGTAAATATTCCTGTTCGTTACGAATTTGAAAAAGCATTCTATGAACGTCGCCAAAACGGTGAACTGACTGCGCAAGAGTTTTGTGAGTTGATGTCTGAAACCTGGAAAGATTGGTATGGTGACGTGATGAGCGAAGCCGATCCGTATTTCTGGGCGAGCAAATTACATTTCTCAATCTCAGGTGTGAGCTTTTACAACTACCCATACCTGTTTGGTTTCCTATTCAGCAAAGGTATTTATGCTCAGCGTGAATCAAAGGGCGAAAACTTCTACACCGATTACCTTAACTTGCTTCGCGATACAGGCAACATGACCGCTGAAGAGGTGGTTGATAAGCATTTGTCGATGGACCTGACAAAACCTGATTTTTGGCAGCAGAGTGTTGCTTTGGTTCAGCAGAAGGTCGATGAGTTTGAACATCTGCTTAATCAACGAGCCCAGACAGCATAGTATTGTGATGGTGCATGAGCTCGACGCGAAAAATATCGTGAAATCATAATGATCTTAATCAGGGCTGTGTTAAAGTTCACAGCCTTATACCCAAGTGACTTGAGATGCCATTTGCACTAGGTTACTTGGGTATAACAATTTGTAATTGATTAACAAATAAGCGGTTTGTTGCTTGGTTTGAGTGTATGGCTCGAAACGGTATTGGATTTTCGTTGAAAATGTCGATTTCTACTCATAAGTGGGATCGCAGCAACAAAAATTCTTTGTACAATTTATTAACATACCCGCCGTGCAATTAAGGAGTAACGCATGACGAAGTCTTTCTTTCGCCAATCGTTTTTAGCTGATACGTTAGATATGCATATTGATGTAGAACCAGCAGAGCTGGCGCTATCTAATGGAGTGACACTAAAACTCTATCAGCGTGGTGTGCTAGAAGTGGTCCCTGAGAACTACACTCAGGAGACGAAAAACATCATTATCTCAACAGGTATTCACGGCGACGAAACGGCACCGATGGAACTGGTCGATTCAATGATTAAAGACATTGAATCCGGTTTTATGAAGGTTGATGCCCGTTGTCTATTCATCATCGCTCACCCTGAGTCTACCTTGGCGCATACGCGTTTTCTTGAGGAAAATCTCAACCGCTTATTCGATGATAAAGGTCATACGCCAACCAAGGAGTTGGCTATTGCAGATTTACTGAAGTTGCACGTCTGTGACTTCTTTAAAGGTACTGACCCAGAAACGCGCTGGCATCTTGACTTACACTGTGCAATTCGTGGTTCTAAACACTACACGTTTGCTGTGAGTCCTAAGACACGCCATCCGGTTCGAAGCCAAGCTTTAATGGAGTTCTTGGATAGTGGCCACATTGAAGCGGTTCTATTATCAAACTCTCCGGCGAGTACATTCAGCTGGTACAGTGCAGAAAACTTTAGCGCGCAAGCTCTGACAATGGAGCTTGGACGTGTTGCTCGAATTGGTGAGAATGATTTAGATAAGCTGACGGCGTTTGATTTAGCGCTGCGCAATTTAGTTTCAGGTACCAAAGCTGAGCATTTGCCTAAGCCATGTATTAAATATCGTGTTAGCCGTACTATTGTGCGTTTACACGATGACTTCGACTTCATGTTTGACGACGATGTAGAAAACTTTACGTCGTTTGTTCATGGTGAAGTGTTCGGTCACGATGGTGATAAACCACTGATGGCTAAGAATGATAACGAAGCAATCGTCTTTCCAAACCGTAAGGTTGCCATTGGTCAGCGCGCAGCTTTAATGGTTTGCGAAGTGAAAACCCGCTTTGAAGACGGCGAATTGGTATACGATTAAAGCAAAGCTTTCAGACGCATAACGCGAAATATTAGGTGTAACGCTTCGAAGTCGTTGCAATTTACCGAGGCTTAACTGTAAGGTTAAGCCTCGTTTGTTTTTATCGGCTATTATGGATTTTCAACAACTTATCCTGAACAAGGAGCGTCGCTGGCAGCGCAATCTTTTGATTATGTCCGCCGTGCTCATATTACTCTCTGCCATTCACCTGATGGTCGGAGAGATTTTCCTTTCTCCTTTTCAATCGCTTTCCGCATTCGAGCACAAGTTATTAGTGGATTTACGCTTACCAAGATTGTTGTCTGCCGCCATTATTGGCGCTGCGCTTGCTGTCTCTGGTGCAACACTTCAAGTGCTGTTAGGCAACGTTCTCGCTGAACCGGGTGTGCTTGGTATTTCCGGTGGCGCTAGCCTCGCCATGGTATTGGTGATGTTTGCAATTCCTACTTTGCCGACGCCGCTGATCTTTATGCTGGCCGCCATCGCGGGTTCGATGTTGTTTACCTTAATCTTGGTTTCTATTGCAAGAGTGATGCACCTGACAACCGCACGCTTGTTGTTGGTTGGTGTGGCGTTGGGAATATTCTCCAGTGCGATAGTAACCTGGGCATTCTATTTCAGCGATGATCTCAGCCTTCGCCAGTTAATGTATTGGCTGATGGGGAGCATTGGTGGGGCGAGTTGGTATCAGCATACCGTAACATTAGTGATGTTGCCTGTTTTGATTTGGCTGTGCTGTAAGGGCAAGCCGCTCGATAAGCTGATGTTAGGTGAAATCCACGCCACTCAGCTCGGCATCGATGTTCATCAAATGCGCTGGAAATTGATATTAGCGATTTCAATCCTTGTCGGAGGTTCGGTTGCTCTTGGAGGGATCATCAGCTTTGTTGGATTAGTTGTGCCTCATCTGCTGCGTTTAGCATTTGGTACCGAGAATCGCTACTTGCTGCCGCTGTCTGCGATAGCGGGTGCAGCGTTGTTGGTGTTTGCGGATATCGGTGCGAGGTTACTACTCGACTCTGCTGAACTGCCACTGGGCGTAATGACCACATCGATTGGTGCGCCTATTTTCATTTGGATGCTGGTGAAGAGTCATGATGCACGTTAAGCATATTGCGGTAGGAAACCGACTATTACCATTGTCGTTTGAATGTAACGCAGGGGAGATCGTGCATGTCGTCGGCCCGAATGGCTCGGGGAAAAGTACGTTACTAGCCGCGATTTCTGGCACGCTTACCAGCCACGACTCTGTGAGTGGTGAAGTGAGCGTTAATAGCGGGGATTTACTCACAATGCCGTTGTCTGAGCAGGCTTACCTGAGAGGGTATTTATGTCAGCAATCCAGACCTGTATTTAACGTTGATGTATTTCAGTATCTCGCGCTGTCTTTACCTAGTGGGGTGAAGATCAGTGACAGCAAAGTGCGCGATGCGGTAAACGCAGTGATTGAGCTTGTTCAGTTACAGGATAAGTTACACCGTAGCATTCAGACGCTTTCTGGCGGTGAGTGGCAACGTGTGAGACTGGCCGGTGTCTGTTTGCAGGTTTGGCGCAGTATCAACCCGTATTCGCAGTTACTGATTTTGGATGAGCCTGCTGCTCCGTTAGATATCGCCCAAGAGGGGCTGCTCTATCAGCTGATTGCTGAAGTCGCGGCTCAAGGTGTTGGTGTGTTGGTTGCGAACCATGATTTAAACCGAACACTGAGGCATGCTGATAAGGTACTATTGCTCAATAATGGCGTGTTGCACTCATCAGGCAAAGCTGAGGATGTATTAACAGAAGAGGGACTGGGAGAGGTTTTCAATACTCAGGTAAGAAGGGTGATGGTTGAAGAGAAACCGTATCTGCTTTTCGAATAGGTTTTCCTATTCTCTCTTAGTTTTCAAGCAATAAAAAACGACCCACGCGGGTCGTTTCTTCGATGTGATTTTTGTCGCTGTTTATTGCGTCAGTGGCTTAAGGTCCGCCGGACGGTAGTAAACCGATTTTAGCACTTTGCCTTTACGTACTGTTTTGCCTTCAGATACAAAGTCTTCTGCACATTTGGCGATGATGTACTCACCCTGATGTACCGCCATCAGCTTGATGCCTTGTTCGGCGTAGAATGCTTCTGTTTCTGTGTATTCTTTTTCGTTGCGGCACACTTTGCTCATGTTGCTTGAGTGCACTTCGTCCCAGCAAGGGATAAAGTCGATACCACGGTTTACCGCAACGTTCAGTAGCAGGTCAATCAGGTAACTGATCGCCAGATTGTCTTCCACTTTGCTGTTACCAAGGTGTACAAGACGACCCATAAGAACGTAAACGCTGTCTACGATTGCGTCTGCTTGTTCTGTTTTACAATCTGCTTCTGCCAGCTCAGTCAGCTCTTCGATCGCCAAAGATGTGTGTAGCGTATCCGCTTGCGCATCCAGACTCGCTTCGTCTGCGACTGGAAGATCGAACGTGCTACGGAACTCGGTGATGTCACGGTATAAGTGATCAAAAATCTCTTGGGTTAGCTTTGACAGTTGCATTCTGATGTCCATTGAATCGATTGAAGCGGTCATGATAACAAACCGCTCTTTATTCCCCAAGAGACAAGAGTCTAACTGACTATTAAATCTGCCGCTTGGAGTGAAGTAGGGTGCCGCTCTGAAGGTTATAAGCCGTAACTTATCGAAATAAATACGGGAACAACGTTTTGCGCTCTTCCTCTGAAAGGGCAGAAACACGTGCGATGTTGGTATCTGGGATTGACTCAGGGTCAGGGTAGTGTTTCAACACCTTTTCCATGCTCTCTTCACGAATAAGATGGAAGATCGGATAAGGCGAGCGGTTCGTCAGGTTCTCGTCGTCTTCTGGCTCTGCACCACCAAAACAGTAATCTGGATGGAACGTAGCCACCTGGAAAATACCTTCCCAATCTTGCTGCTTGATTAAGCCTTCAACCCAATCAATAAACAAGTTGTAGTCCCAGAAATCGTCGAGCATATTCGGAACAACGACTAAGGTCGTTTCCAGCATCTCTGGCTCTGTATTACTGAGTTCAATTAACTGCAACAAAATATCTTCCAGCAAGGCTTCTTCTTGAGACGCCTCACTAACGAAGATTTTAATTTGTTTATTACGTTGCGGTTTGGCTGCAAACGGGCATAAATTCAGTCCGATAACGACATCATTCAGCCATTGATCCACTTGTTGGGTGATCGCGTTTACATCTGTAGTTTGGTTTGTTGGTGTTGAGCGCGTTGACATACGATTTTTAAATCATTTTGAAAGTGGCGCAAGCATAGCAGATATACTAGGGTCTGTTGACCCTAATTAACTTCTTCTCAAGCTGGCTACTTCTTCACTTTCCTTTGTGTCGTGTGTCTGTGTGATGCGTTTGAGATAAGCTATCGCGCTAAACATCGCTAGATAGACCACGCTACCGCCGATAAGTACTGTTGACCATCCACCATGTTGCCAGCAGTATAGCAGTAAGAATCCACCAAGACTGCCGCCCACATAGTAATGCACCAGGTATAGAGCCGTTGCGGTCGCTTTCGCGGTTGTCGCTTTTTGGCCAACCCAACCGTAAGCCAAAGTGTGGGTGAAGAAGGCTCCAAAGCTAATCAGAAGCAAGCCGAACAGCATGGCAGCCACACTTTCAATTGCCGCGATCCACATGCCGCTCATGCTGAGAATGGCACCTAAGAACATACCCAAAATCGACGAATAACGTTTACTCCAGTGGCCTGCACAACGGGATGAGAACGTACCACCTAAATAACAAACGAAGATAAGTGATGCCAAGCCGACCGGAATGTTGTGCGGCTCACTAACCAATCTGAAACCCATTACGGAATACAGGTTAACGAATAGTGCGAAATTAAGGCCACCAATCAACATGGCGAACCATATACGCTGGTTTTTGAAGTGACCTAAGATGGCGCGGTTCTGTTGTCGTAATCCACTTGAAGAAGGGGTGAAGTTACGTTGTTTTGGCAGCAAATAATGTACGCAAATTACGCCTAACAGGGTCACTACCATTATGGCTTCAATCGCTACATCCACACTGAAGTTGTCAGCCAATAAGCCGCCACTAATACGTCCCACAATGCCACCTAATGAGTTGGCTGCAATATAAGTCCCTATCGCCATGGAGAAGGCGTGCTTATCGAGTTCTTCTGCCATATAGGCGACCGCTACGGCAGCAAACGCCGCCAATGCAACACCAATAAGGGCGCGGCAGATAACCAAAAATAGGAATGAATCACCAAGTAGCATCAGTGCAGACAGAACCGGGATAGCGAATAAGCCAGCCATCATGACCGGTTTTCGCCCAATGGTTTCAGACAATACTGCCATCGGTACGAGGCTGAAAGAGAGCGCCAGCGTGGAGGAGGCAAACAACCAGTTCACCTGCGTTTCAGAAATGGCAAACAACTGAGCAAAGGTCGGCAACATAGGCTGCAACTGATATAAGTTAGAGAAGACTAAGAATGAACCCAGCGCAAGAGCGAGCGTGATTCGTTTGTATTCTGGCGTGCCGAAGATGACCATGTGTCCTGCCTGATGCGAGAGCGCAATATAAAGAAACTGTGATCAATCTATCAGCTAATCATAAATTAAAAAAATATATTAAAAATATGGATACCATATATTTTTGATCTAGTGGAATCGAAGCAACTGAAACATTTCCTTGCTGTCGCAGAGCAAGGCAACATAACCCATGCCGCAAAGGTGCTGAATATTGCTCAGCCTGCCTTGAGTATCTCTATTAAAAAATTCGAGCAGTCTCTGGGAGTCACGCTGTTTCGGCGAGAAGATAAGAAGATTAGCCTAACCCAAGAGGGCGAAACCTTGTTGGTGCATGCAAAGCGGGTTATTCAGCAATTGCACGATGCACAGCTCGCGATTAACGAACTGAAAGGGTTAGCTAAAGGTGAAGTGCGCTTGGGTACGCCGTCGATGATGGGAAGCTATTTTTTCCCACGTATCGTTATGGCGTTTAAGAGCCGGTTCCCGGATTTGAAATTAACGCTGGTGGAGGCGGGTACGCATTCGATAAGAAGTATGTTGCTTGATGGACGGTTAGATATCGGGGTGATTAGTTGTGACAATGTACCCGACGATCTCGAGACCGATCATCTGTTTACCAGCCAGATGGTTGCCGTTGTCGCGCCAGAGCACGAGTTAGCACAGCGTGAATCACTCACCTTTGATGAGTTTTTTGAACACGAATTGGTGATGTTCCAGCGCGGCTATTTCCATCGTGAGTTTTTAGACCAGGTCAGCGAGGAGCACGGCTTTACCATGAAGTCGTCATTTGAAACCAACTTATTGCCATTGATCCTCAGCATCGTAAAGCATGAGTTTGCGATTACGGCGTTACTCGAACTGGTCACTCAGCATGAAAAAGATGTGGTGGGGATTCCGTTTAATCCGCCAGTGAAGCTCGATCTGGCGCTAGCATGGCGGAAAGACGGTTATTTATCGATTGCAGACAGAACGTTTATTGATTTCGTTAAACGTTATTTGTAATCAGACCCTAGTCACCTTTATACATATTTTCAAAGTTTTTGGGATTCCAGCCAATCATCAACTGGTCGCCAATTTTGAGGACTGGAAGTGAGCGGGCACCGAGCGCATCCAGTTCTTTACGGCCACGTTGCATTTTTGCGTTGCAAAGGCGATAAGTGATGTTTTTCGAATCCAGATAACGTTGAGCATCTTTGCAGTGGGGGCATTTATCTTTGACGTAAAGAACGACACGTTTCATTGAATTTCTCTCCATTATCTTTGGGATGCGAAGTTTAACGGCCTTTATCGACAATTGAAAGGCGAAATCTATTGTCAAAGCGAGGGTGAAAGTGCTGATTATCTCAGGTATATTTAGCGCCTTTCCCTTGTCATAGCAGACTTTATACCATGCATCCGTCACTTCGATACATTCAGGGTTACCCTCCACACATTGTTGAGCAAGTTAGCTCGCTGGTAGACAGCGGTAAACTGGTTCCTTGGTTTGAAAAGCGCTATCCAGAACGTCATCAAATTAAAAGTGAAAAGGCGCTGTATGAGTACGCTATAGCGATAAAAAATCGTTACATGAAGAAAGCAGCACCTATCAGTAAAGTGGTCTACGATAAGAAAATTCACTTGATTAATAATGCGCTAGGGCTGCACAGCGTGATCAGTCGTAATCATGGTGGCAAGCTCAAATCGAAGAACGAGATTCGTATCGCGAGTGTTTTTAAAGAAGCTCCGGAGCCACTACTGAGAATGCTGGTGGTTCATGAACTGGCTCATACGCGAGAGAAAAACCACGATAAAGCGTTTTACCAACTGTGCTGTTATATGGAGCCCGAGTATCACCAGTTAGAGTTTGATGCCCGTCTGTTTATGATTTACCTCGATTTAAAAGCGAATTCGAATGAAGAACAATAACCACACCGCTAAGCCAGAAAAATCTAAAAAAAATGCCAAGCCAAAGCAGAGTAGAGGCGATGCAAAAGGCGAAAAGCGTGTGAAGCAAAAAACCTCTGCTAAAGCAAAATCGCCAGTGGCAACGAACAGCGATGTGGACTTCATTAAAGTAGCTAAAAGTGGATTACACGAACGTAACCAGCATCGTGGCCGTTATGACTTTAAAAAATTGACGGCAAGTGAGCCTGGGCTAAAAGCTTTTGTGATTAAAAATCCGAACGGGGAAGACTCGATAAACTTCTCTGATCCAAAAGCGGTCAAAATGCTCAATAAAGCCTTGTTAGCCGCGCATTACGATATTGAATTCTGGGATATCCCTGAACACTATCTTTGCCCACCAATTCCAGGACGTGCGGATTACATTCACCGTGTCGCTGAGTTACTCGATGGGGAAGTGAAAGGTAAATACCCGCATCACGATGTGCGAGCGTTGGACATTGGTGTTGGTGCAAACTGTATCTACCCAATCGTTGGAGTGACAGAATACGGATGGCACTATACCGGAAGCGACGTTGATCCTAAGTCAATTGAATCGGCTCAAGCAATCGTCGATGGCAATGTGTCACTAAATGGCAGAATCGAACTGGTTCGCCAGATGAGCCAGGCAAACATATATCGCGGGGTAATTCAGCCGAATGAGCGTTACGATGTCACAACATGTAATCCTCCATTTCACCGTTCGGCAGAAGAAGCCGCGATGGGAAGTCAACGTAAAGTGGACAACCTTAGAGCTAACCAACGTAAGAAAGGTGTGAAACCAGCGCGTGCAAACACGGCAAAACCAACGCTTAACTTTGGTGGTCAAAACGCAGAGCTTTGGTGCGAAGGCGGAGAAGCGGCGTTTATTCGTAAAATGGCTAACGAAAGCCAAGCCTTCAGCGCCCAAGTGCTTTGGTTCACTACGTTGATTTCGAAAAAAGAGAATGTTCGCCCTATGCGCAAACAGCTTGAGAAATTGGGCGTAAAAGCCATTCGTGTGGTAGAGATGAGCCAAGGACAAAAAATCAGCCGTTTTATTGCCTGGTCGTATATGGATAAAGAGCAGCGAAAGGCGTGGCGAGCACTTAAGTAGCCAAATAAACAATGTAGCTCACCTAAATCTTTCAATCTGTCAGTTCTTTATTTACTCTGCAATCAGAGCTGACAGATTCTACTTAGTTATTCCCAGCGCATACTCCATTTTTGCTTTAAGCCTACAACATCACTTTCTATTTTGACGAATTTTCAGGGCGTTACTACTATTCAATAAACTCCCTTATATGAGTGAATAAACATGAAGGTAGGAATTGTTAGAGAATATTCTTCAACGGATAAAGTTGAAGAAGACGAATGTGTTGTCATGTTAGGAAAGGCAGAGTTAGTCGCTGGTGAGATCCGCATAAGTGGTAGCGGTGAAAGAGATCCAACCTCCAAACATGATGGGTACGCTTTGACGGGGTATGTCATGCTTCACCCTTCCGAATTTCAAAAGGTGGTCGATATGGCGCTTGCAGCTGGCGTGATCACGATAAATGTTGCGGATAATAAATAGATGGATATTTAAAATGTGAGATTTAAGGTTTCGCCTTATCTTTATTTGCCCACTACCTCTTTCCACCCGTCAGCTCTAATTTACTTCGGTATTTAGAACTGACGGACTGCTTTATTTCAGCCATCCCTCTGTCATTTCGCATTAACACTCCCTCATTAGCGGATTGTGTGCCTTTCCCGAACAAAAGTTCCCCAAATGGCTGCTTCACATCGAAAGTCCAGAATAATGCAATATTGTATAGTTAAATTCGTAGTGTCGATCGCTAACTTACTGATTATCCTTTGAAGTGCTCAAAAAAAGACGACATGATATTTGACAGAAAATGCAGGCTTGGTGACGTCTAAATAGCGTTATGTACAGTAAATTCTGTACCCACCCCAAAGAAATTATACAAGTTGCTCTGTTGAATAAACGAGACGGCCACATTCGTATGATGAGGTATGCAATGAGATCAGTATGAAAAATCTATTTAAATTTACGACCATTGTTTTGCTTCTTCTGACTTTAATTGGATTGTTGCTCGTGTTTGCTTTGGTTTACGTTTTTTATTCCAATAAGGGTGCGAGTATGGAATTCCAAAACGCTTCTAGCCAAGTTGTTGAGTCTGCAGAAATAGCTGTTAGTGATAAATCGTGTTCGGTGAGCGGCCTAGTATCAGGTGGTAAATTTCGGTGTTACTTTGAAAATCTGTCCGATAGCAGTTATCGCGTTTCCGTTAAGTTAAAAGATGGTCAGCTCTATACAAAAGAAAGTCTTGGCTATCTATCTGGTGGCTTCGACTTTTACCATGTAATTAGAGTTAATCAGTCTGGAGATATTGAGCTTGTATCAAATCCACGCACATAACAAAGCTTTGAAGAGTGATTCCCAACGCATGGCATTTTTCATTCCATCTATGGGTACTGTGTTTTCGTTGGTATGGTTGAGTTTCGTGGTAGCGTTGCCACACCTTAATGCGGCGTTAGGCAAATAGATGAAAAGTGGATGCGTAAATTAAAGTCGTTGTTAACTCGTGCATCCCCAATGGTTATTGATAGTTTTGGCGATCTATCGCTCAAAGGAGTTTGTGTGGGAACTAAAGCAATTTTGCATTCTAAATGGTCTCTATATTTTTGGTTATTATTGTTAGCTATGCAATCGTACTCTTTTACCAATGATCTTGCCGATGGATTTACATTGGAGAGACTATCTGACCCATTACTGCCTTTATTCTTTATTCTTTATTCTTCAGCATGAGAAGATTATGAGTAAATTAAATGTAACGTTGGTAACGATATTATGCTGGTTGATAACAGCAATACTTGCTTATAACTTAGTGATTAAGCTCTCTAACTTCACTTAATGTTTAATAATTTACCATACAAGCGGTTAAGGCAGCGTTCCCAACGCTTGGCATTCTCAGCTCAGGATTGGGTCATGTGTTTACGTCGCAATGGTTATGGTCAGGTTACTGCGTCGCTCACACAGTAATGTGGTGTTATGTGCTTTGGAGAAAATATGGAAGATCGAGACCTATTAAAGATTGATAGGTATTTGGGAATTGAGTTAGTTAAAGATGCTGTATTTTTTGGCGCGCTTTATGCGGTTTCTAGGGAGTTTGGCCTATTTCTGCTCATATGTTTCGTTCTATCATCTGTTTTTCTAGCTTTTGATAAACGAAAGTATCTTCAATTTATCTTTAAAAATCTTTCTGTCAATACAACTCGCGGGATTATTTTTTGGGATGGACATGGTTGTGATGTTGAGATTTCAGGTTTTAGCATATGGTCATATTTAGAACTGACTTACATGGAGGGTATGATTAGACGCATGGTTAGAATTCCATGTACTGTATTTAGCTCTACTGAATGGCAACAGCTGGTTAAGTATCGCACCTAACAAATAATTTAAAAGCGATTCGGCACACGTGGTATTTTTACTATGCGTTGGCTTAATCGATTAAGGTGTTTTACGGCGGCTCGGTATTCGTTGTTCACCCATTAATAGGGCGTGAAGTTGCCCAATAAATTTGATTGTCTAGAGTTTGAAAATGATACGAAAGTACAACGAAAATGACTTAGATTCAGTTCTTGAAATTTGGCTTAACGCTTCAGTTCAAGCACATAATTTCGTTTCAGCAGAGTTCTGGGAATCTCAACTCGATAACATGCGTAATATCTATATCCCATCTTCAGAGACCTACGTTTATGAAGTTGAGTCTAAAGTAATTGGTTTTTATGCGTTGTATGAAAATAACTTGGCTGCCATATTTGTTGCTCCTGAACATCAAGGTAAAGGCATTGGTAAGCAGTTGTTGAGCCATGCTAAAGCGCAGAGAACGGAATTAAGTCTGTCCGTATACAAGGAAAACCAGGCTAGTTGTCAGTTTTATTTGTCTCAGGGGTTCAAAGTGGTCAGCGAACAACTAGATGAGCATACTGGACACCCAGAACTCACAATGTGTTTGGGCTCCTGAAAACTACTTAAAATGACGTTATAGAACAGGAGGAAAAATGGAATACTTTCAGTACTATGGGATCGACTGGATTGCTATGGTGCTTACATTTCTCGCAATTTGGCAAATCGGGAATAAGAACAAAATTGGCTTCATTCTAATGATGTGCGGAAATATGAGTTGGGTCGCGGTTGGCTACCTTACAGGCAGTGTTGCCATGATTATTGCAAATATCATCTTTTTCTCAATGAACCTAAGAGCAATTATCAAGTGGTCAAAACCCGAGCAAGAATCGAAAGTTGGCGTGGTTGAACAGTAACTCGCAAACCAAAAAAGTACGCACATGATGAGGTACTTACGAGGCGTTTGGCTACAAGTAACATATAAGGAATTAAATGGAACAACTGCATGGCGGACGAGAAAATGCAATTTATCGCTTAGGGGACAAGGTGTCTCGCCCAAGTGGTAAATGGTCTGAAACCGTTCAAAAGTTGCTATTACATATCGCCAATAAAGGTTTTACTTCTGCCCCAAAACCTTTCGGCTTTGACAACAATGGCAATGAAATTCTGTCATATGTTGAGGGTGAGGTTTTCAACTATCCTCTCAAAGGAAATATCGCAACTGTAGAAGCTCTCGTTTCAGCTGGCCAGCTATTACGTCAGTATCATGATGCATCTCGCTCATTTATATCAGAAAATTCAGCAGAAGATTTAACTTGGATGCTCCCATGTAGAGAACCAATGGAGGTTATCTGCCATGGTGACTATGCGCCATATAATGTTGCTTTGGTTGGTTCCAAAGTCGTAGGGGTTATTGACTTTGACACTGCTCACCCGGCTCCAAGGAATTGGGATGTTGCTTACGCACTTTATTGTTGGGCTCCATTCAAAACAGATAAATATGATGCAATGGGGGATCTACATTCGCAGTCGATTAGGGCAAAGCAGTTTTGTGATGCTTATGGTTTGAGTAAAGCGGAACGAATTTCTCTTGTTACTGATATGTGCCACCGAATCCAAGCGTTGGTCGACCATATGCTTAATGAAGCGAGTAAAGGAAATGAAGCTTTTATCGCAAATATTAAAAATGGCCATCACTTGGCGTATTTAGCTGATATCAAATATTTGCAAAATAATTCACACCACATTGCAGACGTATTGATGTGTGACGAATGCCTATAGCAAAGCGCATAAAATTGATTCGCAACGCGTGGCCTTTTCGCTTTGCGCTGCTCATCCCTCAACAGAATGTTAAAAAAACTAGAGAGTTAAAATGAAAAATTGACGCAAGTTTATAGTGGTAGCTTCCCTCATAAGCGGAATGTGTGCCTTTCCCGTAACAAAAGTTCCTCAAATGGCTGCGTCACATCGAAAGTCCAGAATAATGCAATATTGTATCGCTAAATTCATAGTGTCGATCGCTAACTTACTGATTATCCTTTGAAGTGCTCAAAAAAAGACGACATCATAGTGGACAGAAAAAGACGCTTGGTGACGTCTGAAAAATGTGGGTTGTTAGTCAGAAAGGAGTCGTAGTGAGATGAAAAAAATACTAGCTTCAGTGTTACTCATTTTCGGATTATGTTGGGACTCTCAGAGTAGTACTCTTGACCTACCAGAATGTCAAATGTCACGTACTCTAGAAACACCAATTACATTCTTTATCTCAGATTCAGTTCAAAAAGATTACGAGTCATTTGTCATCGAAGATCACATTCAACGATGGATAACGTTTTCGAATAGCGCTTTGAAAAACTCATGTATTCCTATAAAGCGGACGTTGGACAAAATTATCTATGCTCCCAAAATTCTTGGGGAAGAAGCGGAAGAATTTAGCGTAGTGCACGATTTTTTAGCGTATTACTACTCTAAAGAAGTTGAGCGGGTCAATGGCAGTAAAACGGGTTTTTATGGTCTGGTTTTCAAAAAAAACATCTCGCAATTTACAACCGATTGGTGTGGTGAAACTCGTCCATCAGTGTATCCTCAGTTTTTTACAATTGGACTTACATGTAAAGATCATGTGTTAGAACATGAGTTAGGTCATTTGGCGTGGGCAAGCCATGATATGGAAACGCTATCGAATCAAACCGGTGGAATGCCATTTGATCTTTCAAAACGACTCCCCTTAAGCTTAGTGAGTAAAATTACAAAGTATTCATATGGTTATATTTGTGGTGGCAAAGGTACCATCATGGCTTATGCGGATGAAACGCATCCATTCTATTCATCACCAGAGATTAGTTATGAAAACATTGTTTGTGGCAATGCGGCTTATGCAGACAATGTCAGAGTTCTTCGTGAGTATGCCATCGGTCTTATGGGTGAATAAAATAGCTAACAGTGTTTAAAGCAGATTCGCAACAGATGGCACTTTATCTGCCTTTTCTTCTCCCTTAACAGAATGTTAAAAAACTAGAGAGTTAAAATGAAAAATTTACGCAAGTTTATGGTGGTAGCTTTACTTGTGGCTAGCCCAATTAGTGGTATGGCAGCTGATAAACAAGAAGTCGTCGATCGCTTACTAGAGGTGATGAAAGTTGAGAAGCAGCTTTCCGGTGGCTTTGAAGCAATGACACCAGTCATCGAACAATTAGCGAATAACCTTCAGTTGAATGCAATTGAAAAAGAGGAACTCGTTAACATTTATAGAGATTGGTTCATCAATGATATCAATCGCCAAAACATCATCGTTGAGATGGGTGCACTTTATTCTCAAGCTTTCAGCCAACAAGAAATCGAATTAATGATTGAGTTTTACGCGACACCTGTAGGGCAAAAACTTGTAGAAAAATCGCCGGCATTAATGCAAGCAGGCGCTCAACTAGGCATGCAAGAAGCTGAGCGTGCTCAACCCAAACTTATTGAGAAACTGACTCCTTTCTTAGAAAAGCACCAAATACAGTAGACGCTATGTGTTTAAGACAACAATGAGGATCACATGAGTATTTTTCCAAAATTAAGGCAGCCAGAGGGCAGTTTGTATTGTGGTCCTTATTGTGTGGTTGCATGTTTAGCAGCTTTGGGGAGATTGCCTTTTACATCGTCTATTGAATTACGAAGATATGTACCAGAAGAAGTTGCATTCACAGGGTCTTCAATAGAAATAAACGATTCATACGACTTAACCAGCCTTGCACTAGAGCTCTACAAAGTCACCGGGATCATTACACCCGGAGAGAATCCAGATTATATAGAACACTCCGGATACAACTCTCTAGGCGCAATGCTTTATGTTCTTGGTCAATTTGGCTTGCAATGTAAAGTTGTCATTCGTGACGATGAAACAAACCAATACTTGCGTAAAGTGTTTCCTGTCGAATTCCAGCTGATGGAAAAATTACAGGTTCCGGTGAGCATTCTGGATATGGAGGAATCTACCCCAAATAAAACGATGCTTATATCCGTCATTTCGGTGGATGATTCATTGCATTACATTCTCAATAGTGCTCAAGGCGAGTGGTTCGACTCAGGCGTCGATGATGTGACGAACTCCAAATGGGACTTTATTGAAAATTGGCACTCTTCAAGCGATAAGCGAGAGGGGGCGTCTTGGCTAGGGATATCAATTCAAATTTCGTATTAAACGCGAAATAACAACCAAACTGGATGTGTTCTCAAGTGATAATTTATTGCTAGATATCGGCAGCTATTGCGATATCTAGCAATATTCCATCTACGCCAATTTACCGAGTTTCGCCTAACTGGCCTTCATCGTTCTGATGAATGGTACGCCGTCGTTGTCATGATGAACATTCGCTTCCACTTGATAGATGTCTTTCACTAACTCTGTGGTTAAGACGTCTTTTGGCGAGCCTACGCTAACCAATTCCCCCTGTTTTATTACCAATAGATTATCGGCGTACTGCGCGGCGAGGTTGAGATCATGCAATACCATGACGCTCACGTAGTTCTCGGCACGGGTTTGAGTCACGAGATGATCAAGCAACACATGTTGGTGATGAAGATCAAGCGCGCTGACGGGTTCATCAAGCAGCATAATTTGTGGGTTACGCATGATGGCTTGAGCGAACAAGATCATTTGACGCTGACCACCACTTAAGGAGCTTACGTTCCGGTTTGCTAAATGCGCCATGCCAATACTGTTTAGTATTTGTAAGCCTTCACCAAGTAATTTGTCATCGACACGCAGGCTTAAACTGTCTAAACGTCCCATCAGTACAACCTCAAGAACGGTCAGACTAACCTGTAAGCCGATGTCCTGTGGCATGTAACCAAACTTGGCTCGCCATGAGGAGAGAGACTTGCTATCCAGCTCGTCACCGTAATGAGAAATGGAACCACTGGCCAGGTTAACATCTCCAAAAATGGCTTTGAGTAGCGTACTTTTACCCGCGCCATTTGGACCAAGAACGGCGGTTACCTGACCCGGTTCCAATGTGAAATTGAAGTTCTTGGCAAGGGTAAGTGACTCAATCTGAATATTTACATTATTTGCTACCAGCATCATTAACCTCGCTTCGCCAAAATCAACCAGAAAAAGAAAGGTACGCCGATGATCGCCGTAACGATACCGATCGGGAATAATGCACCTGGAACGATGATCTTTGACAGTACTGAAGCGCCAGAAAGTAAGAACGCACCAATCAAGAAGGAGAGCGGTAAGAAGAAGCGCTGATCTTCTCCCACCATAGATTTAGCCATGTTTGGCGCGACAATGCCTACGAATCCGATTATCCCAACGAAACTGGTGACAGTAGCGGTGATGACCGCGACAATAAACAGCGTTTTCATGCGTAAGCGAGTGATGTTCACGCCGACGCTTTTCGCTCGCTCTTCACCCAGTCGTAGGGCGGTAAGCTTCCATGCGTCTTTGAGTAATAATATCCCGCCGACGAAGACAACTGCAGAGGTAATCGCGACTGTATTCCAGGTTGCTTTCGTTAAGCTACCAAACAGCCAAAACAGGATCTGCTGGCTAAGCTCTGGAGAGGAGACAAACTGCACCAGAGATAAGAGTGACTGGAATAAGAACAGCAGGGCAATACCCGCCAGAATGAGTTGTCCCGAGCTAATATGACGAGCTGATGCTAACGAGAATAGAAAACACGCTGAAAGCATACAGCATAAGAATGCTCCCATCGGCACCGCGTAATAGCTGCTTAAACCGAAGGACCCCATATAAAGAGTAATCGCCGCGCCAAAACCAGCCGCTGCCGCCATACCCAAGGTGTACGGACTGGCCATTGTATTATTGAGTAAGGTTTGCATCTCTGCGCCGCCCATACCAAGCGCGCCGCCAACAACAATCGCCATTATCGCGATTGGAAGTCGCAACTCAGTCACAATGATCTGGGTGGATGGCGCAACCTGATAGGGCAAGCCGATGAACTCAAACAGAGAGTGGAGTACTTTGGTTGCATCCAGTAAAGAGGGGCCTGTCATGATATCAAGAATGAAGGTCGTCAGGATGAGTAAGCCAAAAGCTCCGATCACCAAGATTCGACGTTTTTCACTCTTACGTTGTTGTTGAATGAGTTGTTCTAAAACTGCAGATTGCACGACTTACTACCTAATTATTATTTATTTTACGACCAGTAGAGGGGCCTACAGAGCTCGTGAGAAGGTGGCGATATTAGCACTAATGATAGTTAGTTGCATTATCGTTAACAAAAGAATTAATATACGCCACGAGGGTGGAAGTGTCTCTGCCTGACTCATGGAATAAAAAGGAACCTTCTTGATGTTGAAACACTTATTCGCGCTTGCTGCTGTCTGCGTTAGCACGTTGTCTTTTGCCGAACAAACTACCGTTACAGATGTGCTAGGGCGTGAGGTTACGTTTGATTCGCCGGCGAAAAGAGTGGTAGTGGGATTCTACCCAGAAGATTACATGGCGATCGGTACCGAAGCGGCGTATGACAACGTTGTAGGCATGTCAAAGTACATTTGGCAGGCACGTTCAGCAAGTTGGCAGGCGTATGTGGCACATCGACCATCATTGGATAATATCCCTGAGATTGGCCGTGTCGATACCAATGCGTTTTCCGTTGAGAAGGTAATAAGCCTGAGCCCGGATGTGGTAATGCTTGCGGATTGGCAGTTCAAAGCACTGGAGTCAGACGTTGAGCGCATGAAGAGCGCAGGTATTGCCGTTATCGTGGTGGACTACAACGCTCAAACGGTAGAGCGTCATGTTCAGACGACTAAGCTGATTGGTGAAATCACCGGCCAGCAAGAGCGTGCAGAGACCATCGCGAATGAATACAAACAGAACGTTGAGATGATCAGCGAGCGATTAGCTAAAGCAAATCTGGATAAACCGAAAGTTTACACCGAATACGGTGCATCTGGTGTCAATGAGGTTGGCTATACATTCGGTAAAAACATGTGGGGCGCTATTGCGACAATGGCGGGTGGCGACAACATTTCTGCACCGTTTGTTGAATGGTGGGGCAAACTGAACCCAGAACAGATCATTGCAGCAAACCCTGATGTTATCGTAATGACTGGCTATGAGTCCGGCAGTGCGGATGATTCGATGATCATGGGTGAAGGTGTTGACGAAGCATTGGCAAAAGAGCGATTAGCGGGCTTTAAAAATCGTATTGGTTGGTCTTCAATTTCTGCGGTGAAAAGCAACCGTATGTATGCAGCTTACCACGGTGCTTGCCGCACGATCATCGACGGCGCGTTGATCCAGTTTTATGCCAAAATCATGTACCCAGATGTGTTTAGTGATTTAAACCCTGAAGCGGCTTACGACAACTTTTATGAGAAGTACCTGCCGATCAAACCAGCTGGCACTTTTATGACCGAGCTTTAATCTAAAGCCTTAATATTTAATAAGCCGAAATGAGTCACTCTTGATTCACTTCGGCTTTTTACTTCGCGCTATTCATTGACTACGCGCTATTCATTGACTAACAGTAGCTAGGCGATTAATTTTTTTGAGTTAGCTTATTTTTTAAAACTTAGCGGCTCTGGATTGAAATACCTGCAAGATCAAAACGAGCCATTAACGGCTTTTCATGCCCCTGATACCAGCTCGCCGGCATATTTGGCTTGAGCTTTGCGTGCTCTTGCTTGCTCACCACCACATAGTGCAAAAACGTGTCTAATGTTTTCGCCATAGCGTCGAAAGACATTTCTCCATCTTTGCTTAGCGTTTTAAGCAAACCAACTACTGCCTCTTCAGGAACCAGCGGGTCAATCACACTGTTTTTTCGAGTTTGAACTGAGCTTGATGCAGGTAATTCATTACGCGCGGTTTCCCAACACGGCTTATTCGTTTTGCTAACGAGGTTGTGTTTGTAGCAGTAAAAACTAAACAGGAAACGAGGGATGTTGTGCCAGCGTTCTGCCTGAACTTCTAGCCAAATGTGTTGAAGCTCGATATCAGCGTCGGTCATAGAGTTTTACGAAGTTATCAAAAGTAGCGCATTTTAGCGTGGGGCGATGGTATTCGTCCATAAAACGCCGCTTTTGAGCGAAGTGAATGTTTTGGATGCTGAATCAAAAAGGCCCTCGACGAAAGCGAGAGCCTTTGTATCCAACCCGTATCGCCAGTAAGAGACGATATCTCTGTTTTCGATTATTTCACTAGGTAGTGCTTGATGAACTGAGTGATTTTCACCATATCGTCAACGGCGATGTACTCTTCCGTGGTATGCACTTTTGCCATCCCAGTAGAAAGGTTAACGGTTGTCAGGCCTTTCTTGTTGAAGTTGTTCGCATCGCTACCGCCACCCGTGCCTTTGGTAAACGCTTTGATGCCCATATCCGCGAATGCTGCTTTGATATCAGCAACGTGTGCATTGTCTTCTTCAATAACAAACGCATCGTATGCACGTTTAGATTCGATGTCGACTTCTGCACCGTGTTTTTCTGCAACAGACTCAAAGGTCGAGATCATGTGGTTGACTTGTGCGTCCAGTTTATCGCCATTTAGCGAGCGCGCTTCGGCCACAATTTTTAGCTCAGGCATAACAATGTTGGTCGCCTGACCACCGTTTACCATACCGATGTTAGCCGTAGTTTCTTCATCGATACGAAGGAGTTTCATCTGATTGATTGCATCTGCCGCAACCATGATTGCGCTGATGCCTTCTTCTGGCGCTAGGCCTGCGTGCGCCGGGCGGCCTTTGATCGTCGCAACGATCTTTTGCTGGCCCGGAGCCGCTGTCACGATCGTTCCGATTGGGCCACCTGTATCAAGTACGATTGCCTCTTTTGACGTTACATGCGTCATGTCGAAGTATTCAGAGCCAAACAGGCCGCCTTCTTCATGCACAGTGAAAGCAAGTTCTAACGTTTTGTGCGCTAGATTTTCCGCTTGAATGCAACGTACAGCTTCCATAATTGCGGCGATACCGGATTTATCGTCACCACCAAGGATTGTATTGCCTTTCGAGCGAATAATACCGTCTTCAATGATCGGTTCAATACCGATACCTGGCGTGACTGTATCCATGTGGCAACTCATCAGAATAGAGCCTTCTTTCTTTCCTTCCAAACGCGCATATACGTTGAAGCCATTGGAAATATGTTCCGGAACAGGAAGCTTTTGAACGGTAAAGCCTAACTCGCCCAATTGTTCAGCCAGCGTTTCTGCAATTTGCTTTTCATTCATCGATTCGCTGTCAATGCGAACCAGTTGGCAGAAGTGGTCAACTAGACGTTCTTGATTAATTTGTGTCATTTGGAGGTCTCATCTTGTAGGGCGAGGGCGTAAACGGGGGAGTTAGAACACGTCCTCTAAACAGAGTCGTTGTTATTACATACTGGAGAGTGAGGGATACTGAGATGAATCAATAAAGTGAGGAGGCTGACACAATTATAACCAGATATGCTGAGAAACTGATCGCATTGTCAGGCTACAAGAGAAAGGTCATGCAAGCTGAAGGCGCTGCTTTAATGTAAGTGAATGATTTGTTTAAAACATCACCACACTGCCAATAAATATCACCACGGTAACAATCTGTTTACATTGGTCTGTGTGGTTGTAATTCAATTAAAATAGAATAAGTAATTGAAATTAAAGTTTAATATTGTGAAATTTTCGGGCAAGTATTGCATAGAGAATGCGCGTAACAAATATTTTACATTCACACCTTCAAAACCTGAAAACAGAGATTTTGGTTGATGTATTCCAATTTTCTTCCGCCTGCGCCAAGTTAGAAAAATAGTTTAGAAACGCTGTAAACAAATTAATGACGCAAGGAGAAAGTCATGGTGGACGCATACAACCCATTAGGTACAGACGGATTTGAGTTTGTGGAATACACGGCTGCAGACAGTAAAGGCATCGAACAACTCAAAGCACTGTTTGTATCGTTAGGCTTCGCAGAGATTGCGAAGCACCGTTCGAAAGAAGCTTGGTTATATCGTCAGGGTGACATCAGTTTTATCGTCAATGCGCAGCCTCATAGTCAAGCTGAAGCGTTTGCGAAGGTACATGGCCCGTCAGTGTGTGGGATGGCATTCCGAGTAAAAGATGCCACGGCGGCGCTTGAGCACGCAATACAAAACGGCGGAACAGAATACAAAACCGAAATCGGGCCGATGGAACTCAGCATTCCTGCCATTTATGGTATCGGCGAGAGCTTGCTCTATTTTGTTGACCGATACGGGAAGCAGAGTATTTATGATGTCGACTTCCGTTTTTACGATGATGCGCAAGCGCGTCTGGCGAAATCTGATGTGGGTCTTTACGAGATCGATCACCTGACCCATAACGTTAAACAGGGCAACATGGATGTTTGGTCTGGCTTTTATGAGCGCATCGGTAACTTCCGAGAAATTCGTTACTTCGACATTGAAGGTAAACTCACAGGCCTTGTCAGCCGTGCGATGACCGCACCTTGTGGCAAGATCCGAATTCCTATCAATGAGTCCTCGGACGATAAATCGCAAATCGAAGAGTTTATCCGTGAATACAATGGCGAAGGAATTCAGCATATCGCTCTGACAACGGATGACATCTATCAAACCGTTCAAACGTTACGCGACCGTGGTATGGACTTTATGCCAACACCAGATACCTACTACGAGAAAGTTGACCAACGTGTTGAAGGTCATGGAGAAGACGTCAGTAAACTTCGTGAGCTGCAAATCCTTATTGATGGTGCACCAACGAAAGACGGTATCTTGCTGCAAATCTTTACGCAAACCGTGATTGGCCCGGTGTTCTTCGAGATCATTCAACGTAAAGGTAACGAAGGATTTGGTGAAGGTAACTTCAAAGCGCTATTTGAATCGATTGAAGAAGACCAAATTCGCCGAGGAGTACTGAACGATGCATAAATGGATCACATTCCCTCATCGGGAGGGAGTGTGCTCAAAGCAAGCACATGCTGATTTCCCGGAAGAGGCAATTTATGAACGTGAAGCAGGTCGAAGTGGATTCTTTGGCCCTGCGGCACATTTTCATCATCAACACGCACCAACAGGTTGGTCTGAGTGGGAAGGGGAGCTTCGCCCACGAGCGTTTGATTTCAATCTCGTAGAGAAAGCCAGCCACATAACGCCTTGGGCAGTGCCGCATTTACTGCATAACGCTAACTGCAAAATCCGTGTTTGGCGTATGGATGAAAAGATGGATTTTCTGGTACGAAATGCGGACGGCGATGAGCTGCTGTTTATCCACCAGGGGACTGCCGATCTTTACTGTGACTACGGGCACTTAAAGGTGAGCGAAGGGGATTATGTCATGATCCCGCGCTCAACGAGCTGGCGCTTAGAGCCCAGCGAGCCGATGTTTATTCTGATGATAGAAAACACCGATGCGGCTTATACCTTGCCAGAAAAGGGCATGGTGGGAAATCACGCTGTGTTTGATCCTGCCGTACTGGAAACACCGTCGATAAACGATGAGTTCCGAGCGCAATATTCTGAGAACCGCACACAGGTACAGGTGAAGCGTCACGATAAAGTGAGTGTTATCACCTATCCGTTTAATCCTTTAGATGCAACTGGTTGGCATGGTGACTTAGCGGTAGTCAAAGTGAACTGGCGTGATATTCGTCCACTTATGTCGCACCGTTACCACTTACCACCGTCCGCGCATACTACATTTGTAGGAGCAGGATTTGTGGTGTGTACGTTTGTTCCTCGTCCGATTGAGAGTGATCCTGGCGCGCTTAAAGTACCGTTCTACCACAACAATGATGACTATGACGAAGTCTTGTTCTACCACGCAGGCGACTTCTTTAGCCGTGACAATATTGAAGCGGGCATGGTGACATTCCACCCGGCTGGCTTTACGCACGGCCCTCACCCGAAAGCATTTAAAGCGGGTCAGGAGTACAAGAAGAAGTTTACCGACGAAGTGGCGGTGATGATAGATACGCGCCACGCGCTTCAGTTCTCGGATGAACTGGAAAAGGTAGAAAACAAAGAATACGTCTACAGCTGGCAAGAAAAATAAGAGGCAAGGATGAAATTAGCAACCAAGAAAAATGGTACTCGCGACGGCCTGTTGATGGTCGTGAGTAAAGATCTAACTCGCTGCGTACCAGCGACAGAAGTGTTCCATCCAAGAAATTTAGCGCCAACGATGCAAGTCGCGCTGGACAACTGGGACGTAGTGGCGCCGCAATTAGAAGAATTGTACATCGCACTGAATAATGGCACCGTCGCTGGATTTGAAGAATTCGAAGCGCACTATTGTGAATCTCCTTTGCCACGAGCATATCAGTGGGCAGATGGCAGCGCGTACGTAAACCACGTGGAGCTAGTTCGCAAAGCTCGTGGAGCAGAAATGCCTGAGAGCTTCTGGACAGATCCTTTGATGTATCAGGGTGGCTCAGATGCGTTTATCGGCCCTTGCGACAACATCGAATTTGCCAGTGACGAGTGGGGCATTGATTTCGAAGGCGAAGTCGCGGTAGTGACGGGTGATGTGCCAATGGGTGCGAGTATTGCCGAGGCGCAAGAATCGATCAGGCTCATCATGTTGGTTAACGACGTATCGCTACGCGGATTGATTCCGGCAGAGTTAGCGAAAGGGTTTGGCTTCTTCCAGTCTAAGCCGTCATCCGCATTTTCTCCTGTCGCGGTGACTCCAGATGAACTCGGTGATGCGTGGTATGAAAACAAAGTGCATTTACCGCTGGTTTCGACCTACAACCACAAGCCATTTGGCTGCCCGAATGCAGGGGTGGACATGACATTCGACTTCGCGGATCTCATTGTCCATGCTACTAAAACGCGTCCGCTGTCCGCTGGAGCGATAATCGGCTCTGGTACCGTGTCTAACAAACAAGGTACTGAACATGGCACATCGATTGAAGAAGGTGGCGTTGGTTATTCTTGTATTGCTGAAGTGCGCATGATTGAAACCATCCGCGATGGTAAACCGTCGACGAACTTTATGTCGTTTGGTGATGCAATCAAACTTGAGATGTTTGATGCAGATGGCAACAATATCTTCGGTTCGATTGATCAACAAGTTAGCCAGTACTTGAAGCATTAATGCAGGGAAAATGAATGAGCGAACAGATCACGCTTTATGGATATTGGCGATCCTCCGCGGCTTATCGTGTGCGCATTTGTCTGAATCTTAAAGAGATCCAGTATGAATCAAAATCGGTGCACTTGGTGCGTGAGGGAGGAGAGCAGCACAGCGAGGAGTATCACAAACTGAATGCCTCTGAGCTGGTGCCGGTGCTGGTGGATGGTGAGCTTCGATTAAACCAGTCGCTGGCTATTATTCAGTATCTCGATGAAAATTATCCGGATGTTGCTGTCATTCCAAAGCGTTCGCCTTTGCGATATCAAGCGCTTTCCATGGCACAGGATATTGCCATTGAGATTCACCCTTTGAATAATTTGCGCGTCTTGCAGTATTTGGAAGGGGAGTTGGCGTGTGATGCAGAACGTAAAGTCGCCTGGATTCACCACTGGATTAACAAAGGGTTTTCTTCATTGGAGGAGAAACTTGCAGCCCATCGAAAAACGTATGGTGATTGTAAGTTCAGCCTGACCGATTCGCCGTCTATCGTTGATATTTGCTTGGTACCGCAAGTGTATAATGCGTTGCGCTTTGGTGTTGATTTGGCCACTTATCCGATAATCAACTCGATTGTTGAAGCCTGTTACCAACTTCCGGCTTTCATTGATGCAATGCCAGAGCATCAACCGGATGCCAACAGTTAGATCTTAGAGCTTAATAGAGGCCTCTGTTAAGCTCATTTCCTACCTTGAATCTCACCATTATTGCAAAATTGAGCCCTTTTGTTGCTCTGGTCAACGTTTCGATTTAGGCTTGAGCAACTTGTTGTTTTCGGCTCGATTTCTCTATGACCAACATTTTTATCATCGTAGTTCTTCTGGTTGTTTTTTTCTTCATTATTCAAAAGTATGTGCTCAAGCATGATGACACCCGAGACTACTCATATCGCTCAAAAGGCTCTTTGTTAAGAGGGCAAGAAGCTGCGTTTTTCAACGCCTTAAGAACGGCTGTTGGCGATCACGCGGTGATATTTAGCAAAGTTAATATGTCCAGCTTGGTTGCGCCGAAGGACATTAAAAACAAAAGGCAGCTTTTTGTAGCGAGTAACCGTATTTCCAGAAGCTATTTTGACTATGTAATTTGTGACCCGCGTACGTTAGAACCGCGAGTGATCTTAGAGTTGGATGATGGAAAGCCTCTCAACAAAGGCAAGGCTGCGCGACAAAAGCTGTTGATTCACGTGTGTAAAACAGCCAATTTACCGTTAATTGGTACATCGATAAAACACAGCTATCAAGTAGGGCGATTACGTCGTTTACTTGCGGCCCACATCGATTTGATTGAGCCGGATAAAGAGGTGCGTTTTTGTAAAAAGTGCAGCAGCCCGATGATAATTAAGACAGCCACCCAAGGTGAATTTAAAGGCCGACGCTTTTTCACGTGTAGCCGTCAACCAAACTGTACTTACACCGAGAACTACAACGTGGAGTTTGATGTTCCAAACGAGTAAGAATAGACGATTAGTGATCTAGAAAACGATAAGTAAAATTTATCTTGGCTGAGGCTTTGACTTGTTTGAGTCAAAGCCTTTTTAGTAACTTAGGACCAAGCATTTAGAAGTAATTTGGATATCAGTCCTATACTTTGAAAAGAGAAACAAAAAGTAGGTTAGTGCTATGCGATATGGATGGATTTTTGCTCTGCTGCTGTTCGTTTCAAATGCTAATGCTTTTCCTAATTTAAAGCCGTTGGAATGTAGGCTTACTGATACACCAGAAGACCATTTTTTGTTTTATCGAGATCAAATGGTTTATCACAGCGAGCAGTTTGTTATTTTTCAAAACTTCAAAGGGCGAGTTGTCACTCAAGTGGATCTTAAAACCGGCGAATTGATTCGTACCACCTATATCGGTGAACCATTTGAGCCTAAATACCAAATTCTGTTCGGTTCTTGTCCTGATGTTTCCTACACCTTGCAGATATGGATGTTGAGTGACGTACCTTATGATAATTAAGCAAAAATTCGAAAGTTACCTAGATCACGTTTTTATATCTGAATTGGATGTGTTTCGCTTATAAAAACGCCTGAAAACGAGGCTTGAGTTTACATTTTCGCCAAACGATTCAAAGTTAGTGAATTTATGCTTGCACCCCAGATAGCTTATGGCTAATATCCCTCTCGTTCCAGAGAAATGCGTCCGTAGCTCAGCTGGTTAGAGTATCGCCTTGACAT
>ERZ1673961.81-NODE-81-length-48153-cov-7.628966_pt1 | contig 48153 bp, 42 predicted proteins | sample MGYA00580189_ERZ1673961 | MGnify/ENA primary metagenome ERZ1673961 (study PRJEB41334, sample SAMN05608105) | rock metagenome | biome: terrestrial subsurface; feature: shale formation; material: shale | place: USA: Pennsylvania ... | reverse complement strand
ACAGCTACCTTTCGCAAGTCCTTGCAGGGCAAGGGGCTTCGTAATCTTTCCCTGAAAGCGATCCCGACAGATTTTCTCGTGCCAATTGCCCAGTCTTTCGTTGGCCGAGCTTTTGATACTCAGCAATTGATCATTTGTGACGACTTAAGCCAATCCGATGAAATCGATTGTGTCATGCTGTCTTCAAGCGGAATGGGGACTTGTATGGATGCGCCCTTGATGCACGGCAAGGCTTGTTTGGGTACACTGAATGTCGCCCACAATCAAACCCACTTTTACACTAAAGAACAAGCCTCGCAGCTGCAATGTATCGCGAACTGGATTGCATTGAATATCGCTTTACATATTCAGGTCATGAAAATGGAGCATCTTGCGAAAACGGATGACCTGACGGGAATACCAAACCGCAGAGAGTTCATGCGTGAGATTGAAAACCGCCTTTCAGACTACCGTACTCAGGGAATCAAGTTCCACGTAGCTATTCTGGATTTAGATCACTTCAAGAAGTTAAATGACAAGTATGGGCACGATGCTGGCGATAAATCGCTGATTCACGTAGTTAATACCATAAAGGGTCATTTGCGTGACTACGATTTACTTGCGCGAGTTGGAGGCGAAGAATTTGCGATTGTCCTTCGACGACGATCATCTCAGGAAGCACTTGATACATTAGAGACTATCCGCAACGCACTAGAAAGCACCGTCATGAAACACTCTGGCCTTGAAATGCCGATAACTGCCAGTATTGGGGTTACTCAAGTGTGCAGTGTTGATAATTCGTTTGAGCCACTGATTAAAAGAGCTGACTTAGCGTTATATAAAGCAAAAGAAACGGGTAGAAACCGCGTTGAAATAAACCATGAAGCCCAAAATAAAAAAAGGTAGCGACCTAAAACGCTACCTTTATCCCTACTCGCGCTGACTCCAGACTTACTCAGGTACCAGCGAGATGAGCAGATTCAATTATGCTTTCTTAAGGTCTTTAGTTGGGTATGTTAACGTCGCTTCGCCCGCTTTTACGTGTGTGTAATAACCGCCGCTGCTCACACCTCTAACTACCATTTTACCTAGGTCAACACCCTTAGTTGCAACTACTTCTTCGCCGATTGAAAACATATAAAATACCTTTTATTCAGATTTAGACAATGAGTCAATGCGAGGTATTTAATATGAAATAGCATCGTTTACCTAATCAGCTTTTTTGTCGTTAGGATTAAGTTTTTTACTATTTCCACCCCCTCTCCTTGCTATTTTTCAACACGGATAAACTTCACCAAATCATAAAAAAACAAGTAATAAAATTCCGTATAGTAAGTTAATATTTTCACACATAAGAATAGGAGCAACACCTGCTCCCATTGGAGAAGTATCATGACGAAAGGGCTTAAAATGCGTGCGTTAGAACGATCGGACCTTCGTTTTATCCACGAGCTAAATAACAACCGCAATATTATGGCTTACTGGTTTGAAGAACCTTACGAGTCTTATGATGAGCTAGAGGAGCTGTATCGGAAGCACATTCATGACGATGCAGAAAGGCGCTTCGTTGTAGAGGATATTGACGGTATTGTTATCGGCTTAGTTGAGCTTATCGAGATAAACTACATCCACCGAAGCGCAGAGTTTCAGATCATCATTGCGCCGGAGCACCAAGGCCGTGGCTACGCCATGGAGATGATACACAGAGCGTTAGACTATTCATTTTCTATCCTCAATCTGCGTAAAATTTATCTATTGGTCGCGGTAGAAAATGAAATTGCAATCCACTTATATAAAAAGTGTGGGTTTATAGAAGAAGGCCACTTAATTGAAGAGTACTTCATTAATGGTGGTTATCGAGACGTTAAGCGTATGTATATTCTGAAGCATCAATATCAAAAGTCGATGGAAGATAAGAAAGAAAGCAATTAATTCGTCGCAGCTTCAGCCTACCCAATCAGCTATAAATAAAAACGCAGCTCAATCACTGCGTTTTTATTTCATCTAAACTCGGGGTACCGATTAATTCTTATTATTGATTTTTCCAGCTATAGCCGAAGCTTAGGAAGTACAACGTAGGGTCTTTGTATCCGGCTAGCTTCGTACCATTCGCCAACGTCGATTCCGACGAGTCAATGATGACAGCTTCAAATGCGACGCTTACCGTATTTTTCTCGTCCCACTTGTAATCAACGCCTGTGCCTAGTCGGTATGCATCACCAGTAGGAACAGTAATGTCCCCCTTCGACTGATCCTCATACATACTGCTATCAAACGCCACACCAGCATTCCACATCACTTTGCTATTCACCTCATACTGAGTACCAAAAGCGACCTGATAAGTATCCTGAGTATCGACATTCAATGTGGTTTGGTACTCGCTCCAGTCTTGCCAATTCACGTTACCCATCCACGCAAACTTATCATTTATCTGCTGATAAATACTGAAGATCACTTGTTGAGGTGCAACAGATTCTGAGTTTTCAAACTCAAACTTCGTCTCGCTCGAGTAAGATAGGCCGAAACGTGTCCCTGGAACCAACTCGTACAGAACCCCAAAGCGACCATTCACCTGAACATCGGTATCATCATCTTCGAATGAGAAATTATTATTTTCCGAGCTGGCGTTTGCTTCCACTTGATATTTACCATACTGAACACCGAGCGCAGCTCCCACCGACCACTGGTCATTAATTCGATAAGAAGCACTCGGCTGGACAGTTACCGCTTGTGTAATCGCGGTAGGAATATCTAGTTTAGCAACGGTTCTGTCCACCAACCCTTCGTAGCCCAGTCCAAGACCATAGTTTCCATATAGACCGATACCCAACGTCCATTTTTCGTTCACTTTCTGACTATAAAATGCAGAGCCCATAGGAACAAAACCAATTACGTTACCCGCATCTCCCGCTAATGTATCCAGTTGCGCATCGCCATAAAGACTGATTAAGTGACCAGAGAAAGATTGACCTGAAACATTTGCCAAACCAGCAGGGTTTGCTGCCATAACTGACGCATCCTGTGCTCTTGCAGCCATCCCTGCAGATGCGAGACCGATGTCCGTTGTATTCGTTTCGTATAAGTATAAACCAGCTGCTTGAACCGTCGCGCAGCTTAATAGCGAGCCTGCGACGATGATTTTTGATAGATTTTTCATAACAAAGCCTATTATTTTTAGATAGAACCTATGCCACAGTGAACCGATGTAGGTTATTGAAAAACACTGCCGTTGTTACAAAGCATAGGTCTCAATGAAGTAGAGCGCGAAGAAAGTATTGAATCGATAGTCCAGATTTACTTTTGCTCTCCCAAACCTTACTCATATTGGTATAAGGACACGCGATGAAACTGCATGCCCTATGAGATTGTCAGTGTAAAAAACGGTCCTACTCTGGCCGTTTAAAACCAGTCTATTTTCAATTGCGATTTACTAGTAAAGAGTAAACACAGCGACAAAAATCAATTTCTGTCTCAATATTTATACACATGAAAGCACTCTGTGCCTCCGCCTCACGCTCTTTCCGACTAAACCGTGAATAAGCAGCTATCATGAGACTCAGTGCATCGTCGAAACCAAAATTAGTGAGCGAACAGTCAATACTAACAAATCACTCCAACTCATTACTTTTATTGATCTTTATTTACACCTTTAACTGGTTTCGAGATCTTGTCGACACAATTTTTTGTCAAGCCATACTATGCTTAGGGTGAATATAATCCACTTAAGGGCGTGGTTATGAAATACAAACATATTCTTGTCGCACTAGAACTTGCTGATGAAAGCACAGTGCTGATTGATAGAGCAGTAGAAATGGCAAACTACCTCGACTCCGACATTTCATTCATCCATGTGGATGGTACTCATGGTGAAATTTATCGCGAGCTCGTGGATATAAAAGCTAACCCAGATCATGTACCGCTAAATGAGCATTCGATGGAGTGTCTAAAAACGTTCAGCGATTATATGGACTACCCACTAAAACACTTCTTTGTGGGTACTGGCGATTTAGCTGACAAACTAGAAACAACCATAAAAGAGCAAGAAGTCGACTTACTGATCTGTGGTCACCATCAGGATTTGTGGAGCAAACTTATCTCCTACTCTCGTCATCTAATAAATAAGTCACCAGTCGATATTCTGGTTGTGCCTATTCACGACTAGGGTTCTGTCAATCAGATACGATATCCAATACAAAGCAAAAGCCGATAGTGAATCACTATCGGCTTTTTTGTATCGACGTTAATTAAAATTAAGACTCAGCCCACTCGTTCACTAATTCCTATTAGAGTAGGTACCATCCTGATAGGCCAATGCGGTTAAGTAGTACCAACGTAGAAACTAGCTAGGCTAAAGTTTATGAGTTAGATTTGGTAACTATACGCAGCGTACCTGTTCCCAATATAAAACAGGTTGTTACTCCTCAAACGGTTAAGCAGCTGGCAAGGATCCCCATGACCAATAAAAAAGTATTAATTCTCTTTGCTCACCCTTCTCAACATCGTTCAGAAGTGAATATAAAGCTATTTAAAGAAGCTCAAAAAATACATGGCGTAACATGTGTTGATCTTTATGGTGAATATCCGCGATTTAATATCAATATCGATCGTGAACAACAGCGCTTGCGCGACCATGACGTGGTGATTTTTCAGTTTCCTCTATATTGGTACTCTACCCCATCGATTCTAAAAGAGTGGCAAGATCTGGTTTTAGAATATGGTTTTGCTTACGGGACCGATGGTACTGAGTTACAAGGCAAAACCATGCTTTGTGTGCTTTCTGCTGGCGGCAAAGAAGAAGCTTACAAAGCGGAAGGCTATAACCATTTCACGATTCGTGAGCTGCTGGCTCCTATTGAACAAATGTCCGCTCTTACAGGCATGAACTACGTCGCCCCTCTGGCGATGTTTGGATCTCGCACCGCAGCAGAAGAAGGCCGGATACCTCGGCATGTGGAACGCTACAGAAAGCTATTAACCGCATTGGTTGAAGACAGGCTTGATATTGATGCAGCTGCTTCACTGATTAAACTCAACAGTGCTCTGCCTGAACTGATTAAGGAAGCCTCATGACAGGAATATTTTTACAGGCTTTTGTCTACCTTTTTGCCGCAGTCATCGCTGTACCGCTCGCTAAGCGGTTTGGTCTTGGTTCCGTCTTAGGCTATTTAATCGCGGGCGTTGTCATCGGCCCAATTATTGGTTTAGTTGGAGAAGAAACAACGACCATCCAGCACTTCGCTGAATTTGGCGTCGTGATGATGTTGTTCTTAGTCGGCCTGGAACTCGAACCTAAAATGCTTTGGGCAATGCGTAATCGCTTAATGGGTTTAGGTGGTCTTCAGGTTGTAGGAACCACAGGAGCTATCATGGCGATTGCCTTGTACTTTGAACAACCATGGACCATTTCGCTGGCGATAGGTTTGATTTTTGCCCTTTCTTCCACGGCGATCGTACTGCAAACTTTCAGCGAAAAAGGTTTAACCAAAAGTGATGGTGGGAAAAACGCATTTTCCGTGCTTCTTTTTCAAGATATTGCAGTTATCCCTATGCTGGCTTTCATTCCACTTCTCGCATTACCTGAACTCGTGGAGCTCGCTCAACAAACTGCTCAAACTGCAGCGCAGCACCACGACGATTTAAATCTCGTCGCCGATTTACCAGGCTGGGCGTACGGGCTGGTGATAACCGCTTCGATCGCTATCGTCGTTGTTGGCGGACACTATTTGAGCCGTCCTCTACTCAGTTACGTTGCCAGCTCAGGGCTGCGCGAAATCTTTACCGCCACCGCCCTGATGTTAGTGATCGGTATAGCTGCACTGATGAGCTTGGTTGGCCTATCGCATGCGCTGGGAACCTTCTTGGCCGGCGTAGTGTTAGCCAACAGCGAGTTCCGCCATGAGCTTGAATCCAACATCGAACCATTTAAAGGACTATTGCTGGGCTTGTTTTTTATCACCGTTGGCGCGGGGATTAACTTTTCCGTTTTGTTTGGTGAGTTCTGGTTAATCTTGGCGCTGACACTTAGCGTCATGGTGTTAAAAGCCTTAGTGCTGTTTAGCCTTGGGATCATCTTCCGAGTTAAAGGCAGTAACCGCTGGTTGTTCACGCTGAGCTTGGCTCAAGCTGGTGAGTTCGGTTTTGTACTACTCAGCTTCTCAGTACAAAACCACGTGATCCCTTATGAGTTATCACAAACCCTGTCTCTTGTTGTCGCGATATCCATGTTCCTGACGCCAGGACTGTTTATTTTGTTTGATAAGGTCATTCTGCCTCGATTCGAAAGTCAGTCTAATCAACGAGAAAGTGACACGATTGAAGAAAAAGGAACGGTAATCATTGCGGGAATCGGGCGCTTCGGGCAAATAGTGAATCGCTTATTGGTGTCCAATGGGGTCAATACCGTGGTGCTGGACCACCAAGCCGATCAAGTTGATAACTTACGCCAAATCGGTACTCGTGCCTATTTTGGTGATGCAACTCGTCCAGACATGCTTCATACCGCTGGCATCGAAGAAGCAGCAGCATTTGTCGTCGCTATCGACAACCGAGAAGCCAGTGTTGAGTTAGTCAAATACGTAAAACACACCTACCCGAAGGTAAAAATTCTCGCGCGCGCTTTTGACCGAGGCCATGGCTACCTTTTGAGACAGGCGGGAGCAGATATCATTGAGTCAGAAACTTATCACTCAGCGTTAGAATTGGGAGGGCAAACAATGAATGTTCTTGGCATTCACCCTTTCTATGTCGAACAGCAAAAAGCGACCTACAAACGCGTCGAGGAGCGTAAATCAGAAATGCTGTACAAAGCGTGGGAAGACGACTCGGAAGGGAAACGCTTTGATAACAACTATCGCCTGCTGTTTATTCAGTTAGAGGAAAAGATGGCAGAGGAAATGGGCAAAGACCGCCACGACAATCTTTCTCGTTCTGAGCGTGGTTGGACTCCGCCACCTAAAGAGTATGCAGATACTTTTGAAGGTGAAAACGTTCACGAACTGCACCTTCCCAAGGAAGAAACCCAGTAGTTTGCTAAACAAAAAAACCTCCCTGATTTAGGGAGGTTTTTAATATTTAGAACACCACTACACGCCACTAGAAGTCGAAATCACATAAGATCATTCATTAAAATCTCATATTCTTCACTCGCTTCCTCGACTAAATGAGAAAGCTCTCTAGCGTCAGAAACCGCAAGCTTAAATTGCCAAGGAGTCGCGTTGTCTTTACCGCAAATTCGCGTCTCGTTGCCGCGGCTTTCAAAAGACAAATCGTCAAACGCGGTCGAGTGACACTCTTGAAGTTCGACGATTTCGACTTTTAATTTACCGACTGGGTTTACTTCTATATGCGCGTGTAAATCCGGGCGTCTGGATAAACAATAGTCTCGATGAACTGCAATCATAGCCGTCTCCTTGTGCCTGCCGATTCAACAATAAGTGTAGATGACCTAATGTGACCGACAGGTGAAAAAATGGTTAAGATTGATCTGCCTCATCAGATCAAACAAGTTTTCTCCCAAACCAAAATATCGGCATGAAACTCTCCGAATACACGGGCGATGAAAGCGAAATTCTGGCTGCGCTTGTGATTAAACCGATAAGGATGAAAACTCTACTCGCTGAACTGGTATAAATATCACATTTCTCAATGCTTCCCCAAAATGCACAATATTTCTCCGAAATGCAAAGTGTCGACGCGCTGAAATCTTTAAAGTCATCTGTCAGAACCATCTTACAACTGCGTTCTTAGGTTCATTAGGTAAGAAACCTCAAATAACAACAAGGAAACCCTATGTCTGACTTTAAAACTCTACCAAAGCTAATCACCGTTGCTGTCGCACTTGGGTTAGCAGGTACTGCGACTGCTGCTAACGATAAAGACAATCTACAAATTCAGGACAGTGGCGTTAAGTACACTAAAAAAGCAGAATCTATGCTGAAAAAACTTAGCCTCAGCGAAAAACTGGATATCTTGTCTGGCCCGGGTATGGACTTAACCACCTATCAAGGTCAGGACGCGATTAATCTCGATCCTGAAAAAGATGTGACAGGTGTAGCTGGCTACATAAACGGTGTTAAAAACAAGAAATTGGATATTCCGGCAGTGAAACTGGCTGATGGTCCTGCTGGTTTAAGAATTCAACCATTACGTGATGGTGACAGCAACACGTATTACGCAACCGCGTGGCCAATTGGCTCTTTGCTGGCTTCAACATGGGATACCGAACTGGTTCAAAAAGTAGGTCAAGCTGAAGGTAACGAAGTCAAAGAATATGGCGTCGATTTTTTGTTAGCACCTGGCATGAATATTCAGCGTAACCCACTTCTTGGTCGTAACTTTGAGTACTATTCAGAAGACCCAGTCTTATCAGGAAAAATCGCAGCGGCGATGGTGAACGGGCTCCAGTCCAACAATATTGGTGCGACCATCAAACACTTTGTCGCAAACAATGCCGAGACCAACCGATTTTTCAATAACACAGTGGCTGATCCACGAACCCTGCGTGAAATCTATCTGAGAGGTTTCCAGATTGCCGTGGAAGAAGCGCAACCATGGGCGATCATGAGCTCATATAACTTAGTTAATGGCACATACGCTAACCAACGTAAAGATCTAATGACTGATATCCTGAGAGGAGAATGGGGCTTTAAAGGATTGGCGATGTCAGACTGGTTTGCAGGTAACGTAGCTGGACTAAGTACTGACTTTAGAACCCAAGTACCACAAGGGCGAGATGTAGAGTCAGCGGCCAAGCAAGTGAAAGCTGGCAACGATTTGATTGAACCAGGCGGTGTAAAAACGGATCTTCTTAACTCTTATAATAACGGTACGCTGACACTAGAAGAGATCGATAACAGCGTTGTGGCAATTCTTGCCCAAATGCAGAAAACCCCTTCTTACAATAACTACAACTACTCCGATGCACCGGATCTTGATGCTCATGCGGCATTAGCCAGACAAGCCGCCGCAGAAGGTATGATTCTACTTAAAAATACAGATTCTGCCCTTCCACTTGCATCAGGTAGTAAAGTGGCTTCATTTGGTACCACTCAAGTGAATACCCTCAAAGGTGGTACGGGGAGTGGTGATGTGAATGCTGCTTACATCGTAGATATTGCCTCGGCGCTAGCGAACAAGTTTGAGCTTAACCAAGGACTTACAAGCTACTACAGCGACTACTTCGAAGCCAACAAACAATCGACAGGAACGCTAATCGGTGCTTTTGAATTCTGTTTAGAGCCGGAAGTTGATGCTAGCTTGCAAGCACGTGTCGACGCCGCGGCTGAAAATGATGATGCGGCAGTCATTACCATCGGCCGTCAGGCTGGTGAAGGTGGTGACCGAAGTGCAGAACAAGGTGATTACCGCCTGACAAATGAAGAGTTGGCGATCATTGATGCCGTATCCACAGCATTCCACGAACAAGGCAAAACGGTCACAGTGGTCCTCAATGTAAACGGCCTTGTTGAAACGACTGGTTGGTCAGAGAAAGTAGACTCTATTGTTCTTGCCTACATGGGTGGTCAAGAAACCGGTAATGCAGTCGCTGATATACTATCTGGTGTAGTTAACCCAAGCGGTAAACTTGCGCAAACTATGCCAGTAAACTACGCAGATGTTCCATCAGCAGATACGTTCCCAGGCGCTGATACCGATGGGGACGGTCTAGAAGATGAGTCTCTATATAACGAAGGTATCTACGTCGGCTACCGCTACTACTCTTCGTTTGATAAGGCTCCAGCATACCCATTTGGTTACGGCCTGTCATACACGAACTTTGAGTACAGCAACCCATCGATTGTCTCCAATACGTTGTCCAAAGGTGGTGCATCAGGCTCTATTACCATCAGCGCAACAATTACTAATACCGGTAGTGTGGCTGGTAAAGAAGCGGCTCAGGTTTACGTAAATGCACCAGAAGTGAAGCTGAAAAAACCAACCATCGAGCTTAAAGCCTTCAATAAGACAGATCTGTTGAACGCTGGCCAGTCTGAGACATTGACTTTCAATATCCCAGCTCAGACCCTCGCGAGCTTTGATGCGGAAAACAATCAATGGATCGTTGAACCAGGCGCTTACACCGTCTATGTCGCGCCGTCTTCAGATGTGACTGGCACCGAAGCACCATCAGTACAATTTACTGTGAGCAGTGAGATTGTTGTAAGTCAAACAACTCCGAACGCGCTTGCATTAGAAGAAGGCGTCACAAAAGAAGATCTTCTGACTATTAAAGAGTAATTCACGTTTACCGATCAAAGCCCGAAATTTTATTTCGGGCTTTTTTTAGATCTTATGTTGTCCATACGTTAGCTATCCACATCAATCGTTCATCAGAAGTAAGAATCTGATCTCGATTCCTATTTTTTCACGAAGTAAAATATATTTTTAGCAGTAGATCACTAATTCATTTTTCCGTAACGGAAAAATATCAAAAGAGATATACCATGTTAATGGTTGGGTTTTGTTCATTTATAATATTAATAAAGGACGAATAATGAATGGCAGTGTCTCTAATGTATTAACATCTACAATGCTTCAACAACTATCTGTATTAGGACATGATACAGATAAAATTATACAAAGTTGCGGTATTAACAAATATGAACTCAATAAAAAGAATGGAAGAATCTCTTCGGCTGCGCATTATGCTCTTCTTGAAACGTTTATGCCTTACCAAAAGCGATTCTTTAAAGATTCTGGGTTAGAGGGCATGTATTCATTATTCCCTGATTTATTTAGTTTATGCATTAATGAGTCTTCTGCAGAGTCGGCTATGAGTAGCTATATTCAGTACCGCGCCGTCATTGGCAGTTGCGACCGGTGCGAAGTACAAGTAGATCAAGATACGATGAAGATAAAATATACCGATACTGGGCCGAATAAAATGATATCCAGTGCATTATCAAACTTTGTCTTTATTCGTGAAATTATTAGCCAGTATATTTCAGATGGAAAATACTCTGTAGGATTAACTCATACGAACTTGATCCCGCACCATACAGCAAACGAAAAACTCGATACTAAATGCTTATTTGGCCAAAACGAAAACTACTTAATTGTAAAATCTCCGCAAATAAACAAAAGAAATGCCTTTTTTAACGAGAATCTCTACAGACTACAAAAAATAAATTTAGATAAAGTCAATAATGAAATTAATCAAAGTAAGTTTTCATTTATTGTTGAAGATATTGTGAGTTCTTTAGTATCTGAACAACTGGTTTTTTGCGATCAAAAAATTTTGGATAATGTTTGCGACAAATTAAAAATGAGTCGCTGGACACTTAATAAAAAGTTAGCGATAGAAAACACGTGTTTTACCGATATTTTTAATAAAGTCCGGTTAGATAGAGCCGTCAAACTTCTCACCGAAACCAATAAGAGCATGAACGAGATCAGTGAACTGACTCGATTCTCTTCTCAATCGGTATTTTCCAGATTTTTCCGTACGCATACCAATATGTCGCCTAACCAATACCGAAAACAAGCTCGTCACGCCTGAACTAAGGTACTAAGGTACTAAGGTACTAAGGTACTAAGGTACTAAGGTACAATGCTGTTGTTCTAAGCAATCACAACACATAGGTAGCTTGTTTAACGCCTTGATTAATAGACGTTAAACAAGCTTAAAGCACTACAACTGGGCCAAAAGTAGCATTGACGACTTGGCCGGTACCTTGATCTCATCTTGGGACGAAACTGAGTTTCCAGTCATCATATCTAACCAATTTCCTTCTGTTGCAAGCGACAAAGACTGCAGACGAGATGATTTGTTGAGGACCACAATACCTTGCTCCCCCCGCTCTAACACCAGCATGTCGTCGTTACCTTCGAGAACCTTCATAGGTTGACCATGAACGGCGTTGTGGAACTTAATCATGGTGGCCATCCGAGGATCACTCCATGCGCCTTTCCATCTTGGTTTGCCATTTTTACCTTTAATGCCACTGGTGTCTAAATCGGTGTAAACCAGAGGAACACCGCCATCTCGACCCAATATATACGCATACGCCAGCCATTCGTCTTCTTCATCCATAACTAAGTCGAGGAACACATCGTTATTCGGGATGTCATGCGTCACTGCAAAAGTAATGGCTCGCCCCGGAGACAGTGCCTCACCGAAACAATACGGATCAATTAACGTCTTAAAACTGCCGTTTTTCGAAAACGCTTTAAAAATGGTGGTAAACAACGGGAAGTCATAGGCACCTAAGCGAGTTTCTTGTAAATATGGCTCTAGAAACAGCTGATACTCTTCGACGGTCGCCCCGCCATCTGTAATGATCTCGCCAAAAATGTGCACATCTTGGGTAATATCGTCGGTCCAGACTAGCTTAAGATGCTCAAGGGTCATATGTTTAGCCGCATCAATACGGAACCCTTTCACCCCGATCATTTTCAGTGCTTTTAAATAGGCTCGTTGCTGCTCAACAACATGATCACAAACACGCAAAGTCGGTAAACCGGGATCCGCTGGTCCTCCAGTAATACGGCCATTTTGTACTTGCCATTTGTCTTTCCAGTTCTTAATACCAAACGCTTTCACAAAATCTTCTTCAGTGAATAGCGGCTCAGATAGGTCCCCAAACAGCTTGAGCGCTTGGTATTTCTCTGGGTTCTTTTGGTATTCCTGTAAAATTTCTTTGCTTGGGTATTGCAGATCTGAGCGCATGTGCGCTTCATTCGCCATATGGTTGAACACAACGTCTGCGTACACAAGTACACCAAAACGGCCCAGTTCATTAACCATATGGATAAAATCTTGAGTGTTACCAAGGGCATTGTCGATAACACGATAATCTTGAGGTTGATAGCGCTGCCACCAGCGTTCATCGTTCGCGCTTTTCATTGGTGGAGAGACCAGAACAGAACCATAGCCTAGCTCATGGATCTCTTTTGCACGTCGGGCAATGTCAGCATACTTCCAATCAAAAGCATGCAGAATCACATTCGCACTAGATGATTGTATTTCCTGTAAGCCACTCATGTTTTTTCTCCTACTAGCTTCCACTTACTCGTTGCTGCTTGTTTGGTTTTCGATTCACAGTAAGCGGATTCAATAGTAAAAATTATAAGTGCTATCGCTAGGAGCCCCTCACCCTTTGAGGTTTTACTCAAGGATGAAAATAAAGGCGTACACCCTACTCCTTTCCCACACATAAAGGCTTACTTTGCTCTTTACCGTGTGACAGCTCTTATAATAACGCTCCCCTAAAATATGTAATCCTTTGTTTTATAATCCAATTTCAATCATATAAATACAAAGCTCACATACTCCCTCATTTCACTAACCTTGATAAAACAAGCACTTCCAATCCTCTAGATAACAAAAATTAAACAAAATGATTCTGGACACTGGATCACATTCGGGGAGAAATAAAACCGTTCTCAAATAGAGTAAAACAAGCACAATTCAAGCCAAGGAGCCCGATAAACAGCCATTTTTCCTATCGCGTTGGTGAGCAATGCGTAGATATAACGCCGAAAGAGATGTTAAATAGAGAATCAAATTTAAGGTGAGACGGTTGTAGTAGGAGCGTACTTCCTCAGATACTCTAAGGAAGTACGGTATAGCCTAAATTCAGCATCGGCAACATAAATTGCCAACAGCGCTGTCGAGTACATTAATAGGCTAAGGTAACCCGTGATTTACTGCGACAGGTAGTATTTATAAAGCGAGCTTTAATATCTCCACTGCATCCTCAGGCGTGACGTCTTTATGCTCACCCATTGCCAGCATACCGTGTTGAATCAACTTGTCTTTAACGGCAGGAATGTCGTTCTCACCCAAACCGTATGCAGATAGCGTGGTGGGATTCCCCATTGCGGCAAAGAACGCTTCTGTTTTTTGAATGGCAGCATCAATTTTCTCATCTTCTGTGCCTGACGTAATGTTGAATACGCGCTGTGCATATTGCAGCAACTTGCCTCGTTTTTGTGCTTTTTTGTATTTCCACATGGCAGGAAGAACGATCGCTAAAGTCTGCGCATGATCCAATCCATACAGTGCGGTCAGCTCATGGCCAATGGCATGCGTTGCCCAATCCGTAGGGACACCACACTTCAGTGTGCCATTGAGTGCTATTGTCGCAGTCCACATCAGATTTGCACGTACTTCGTAATCGTTTGGCGTTTCAAGAGCCAATGGGCCGTCTTCTAAGACATTAAGCATCAGACTTTCTGCGAAGCGATCAGACACTTTAGCATTCACTGGGTAAGTCAGGTATTGCTCCAAAATGTGTACAAAAGTATCGACAGCACCATTGGCAATTTGTCGTGCCGGCAGAGAGTACGTGGTTTCAGGATCAAGAATAGAGAAGGACGGGCGAACATACTCAGACCCAAACGAAAGCTTATCTTGAGTTTCTGCGCGGGTAATCACGCCGTTTCGGTTCATTTCAGATCCTGTCGCAGGCAACGTCAGCACACAGCCTAACGTTAAGGCGCTTTCTACACAGCTTCCCCCCGTCGCGATGATGTCCCAGTAATCGCCTTCATAACAGGCAGCAGCACTAATGAACTTACTGCCATCAATAACGGAGCCACCGCCTACAGCAAGAATGACATCAATGTCTTGTTCCTTGGCGATTTCCACCGCTTTCACTAATGTCTCGTAATGTGGATTAGGTTCGATTCCACCAAACTCAAACACGGTGTAACCATCGAGAGCAGCCATCACTTGCTCGTATACGCCGTTACTTTTGATGCTGCCACCACCGTAGGTGATCAGAATTTTGCTACCGAGTGGCACTTCTTCTGTAAGCGTCGAAATTTGACCTTTACCGAAGTGCACTTTGGTAGGGTTGAAGTAAGTAAAGTTGTTCATATTGCGTCCTGGGAATCGATGTATTGTTTTGGCTATCGATAAATCCTCAACGATTCAAGCACTACAAGTCAAGGGCAATCGACATTGATATCAGTATGAATACTGACTTTTCAATCAATTGAAATATGATAGAGTTTCGACAGCTTTACATAACGTTAACGGAGTAATAATGCAGTACGATGTGATTGTTGTCGGTGCAGGATCGATGGGCATGTCCACAGGCTACTTTTTAGCTAAACAAGGGAAAAAAGTACTACTTCTTGATGCTTTTGATCCACCCCATTCACACGCCAGTCATCATGGTGAAACCCGCATTATCCGACATGCATACGGAGAAGGTGAAGAATACGTACCATTGGCGTTACGAGCGCAAGAATTGTGGGGCGAGTTAGAACAGTTATCAGGCAAATCTCTATTCCTCAAAACAGGTGTTCTTAACATTGGGAATGAGCGCTCGCCTTTTATATCAATGCTGATTGCCAGTGCAGAAAAACATCAGCTTCCGCTTGAAATTTTAAGTGCGGATGAGGCGAACCAACGCTTCGAAGGCCTCAACCTGCCACCAGAATATATTGGTTGTTTTGAGTCGACGTCAGGCGTGCTTAGAGTGGAAGATTGCATTCAGGCATACCGTGATCTCGCCCTTGCTCACGGCGCAACACTGCTTACACACCACAAGGTATCTGGCATTGAACGCCTTGAAGATGGTGTCAGCGTTACAGCAAACGGCAATACATTTCAGGGTAAGAAATTGGTCGTCTCCGTTGGTGCATGGTCAAACGACCTGCTGGATATGCTAGACATAAAGCTCCCTATCAGCCCTATCCGTAAAACCTTTGCCTGGTATAACGCACCAGAGGCACTTTACGGTGAAGGAACTTTCCCAGCCTTTTCCTTTGTGACGCCAGAGGGTATCTATTATGGATTCCCAAGTATTGATGGCGCAGGATTAAAAATAGGCCGTCATGATCTAGGTGAAGACCAAGATCCCAACGCAGAGATCACGCCTTTCGATAACCAAGCAGATTCAGCAGACCTTCAACAACTACTAGATAAACACATGCCCCACGTTGAATCGCTGAAGTTTGGTAAAACCTGTATGTACACCCGAACACCAGATGAAAACTTCATTATCGATAAGCACCCTGATAATGACAATGTCGTGCTAGTGTCTGGCTTTTCCGGGCATGGATTCAAATTCGCCAGTGTGATTGGCGAAGTGGTCGCGGATATGGCGATTGATAGACCGGCTAAGTTTAACTTGTCGCTGTTTTCAGTGGATCGGTTTAACTAACTCAATCGCGACATCAACGAGCTAGGCCGAACTCGAAACATGGTTGTCTCGGGCAACCATGTTTCTCTTTTTTCTGTCAAATCTATACATCAAAAGTTACCTGCATTCAATCGGGTGGCATCTTATCCCTTGTCTATCCGCCCACCAGCAACTTGAAATATTTTCATATACAACATGATCAAACTGAGATTGAGCTGATGGGATGATAGCGCGACTATTCAGACATCGAGACATGTTAATGTCTTGTTTCAACGTCGAGGTAAATAGATGTCAATTCAAAGCCATATTAATCCTATCACCACGCCTTTCTATGCCGATCAGGTCGGCAGTTTACTGCGCAGTGAAATATTAAAAAAAGCACGCTTACAGAAGCAGAGCAACGAAATTAGCGCAGAGCAACTCATTGAAGTTCAAAGACAAGAGACCCGAAAGCACGTCGAGAAACAGAAGCAAGCGGGCCTTAAGGCAATTACCGATGGCGAATACTCTCGCGCTTGGTGGCATTTTGACTTTTTAGAAGGATTGAATGGCGTCGAGGGTTATACACCAGAGACACCGCTTAACTTTAAAGGCACGAAGCCTAAGACTCACAGCATCAGAGTTATCGAGAAAATTAGCTTTTCTGAGCAGCACCCATTCCTTGCTGACTTTGAATTCCTAAATTCATTGCTGGATCCACAAGAGCACGTTGCCAAGCAAACGATTCCGAGCCCGAACATGCTGTTTCTACGTGCCAAGAATACCGCGAGCTACTATAACGAGACGAACAACGAGCTCTTTATCAAAGACTTAGTTACTGCTTATCAAGATGCGATCCAAGCTTTTTACGATAAAGGATGTCGCTACCTTCAGCTCGATGATACCGCATGGGCATCTTTCTTCTCAGAAGAAGGCGTTGAAGGTATCAAAGCTCTGGGGTACGAAACCGAAGAGCTGCTTGATATTTTTGCCAATCTCTTAAACGAGTCCATCAAGAACAAGCCTGAAGATATGCTGATTACCATGCACATCTGTCGTGGCAACTTTCAGTCTACCTACTTTGGTTCTGGTGGTTATGACGCTGCCGCTGAAACGATTTTCGGCAAGCTAAATGTCGACGGCCTGTTTCTGGAGTTTGATGACGAGCGTTCTGGTGGGTTTGAGCCACTTAAACACGTCACAAGGAAAGATTTGTTTGTCGTACTCGGTTTGGTGACGTCAAAATCACCTGAGCTTGAACCAAGTGAGTACATTCAGTCACGTGTTAAAGCAGCAACTCAATTTATTCCACTCGAACAACTGCGTTTAAGCCCGCAATGTGGTTTCGCTTCTACAGAGGAAGGCAATATCCTTACGGAAGACGACCAGTGGAACAAGCTTAAACACGTTGTAGAAATCGCTGAACAAGTGTGGAACTAACTATCGTCAGCCTGGCTAGGTCTGTAGCGATAAACCCAAAGTGCCGATGAAATCATCGGCACTTTTTTTAATTTGAACAAATCACTACGCGTTAGTTTCAGCCTCAGTTTTGAGTTTCTAGGCTTGGGCTGTTTCACCAACCAGCGTGGCATCGCCAATAAAGTAGCCATCTTCGCCAAACCGCTTGATCGCGTCGCCATCCAAAATAACCGTTACTCTGCGTACATCCGCAAATTGCCAGTTACGCCACTGGTACATAAAGTGATTATTTTCAATCCACCAGTAACCTTCATCCGCGTCATTCGGTCTATCCGACACCCCTGTCATCTTGCCATCCGCCTGAAAGGTGATTCGGTATGGGATATTGAAGCAATCTCTTGTCAGAACGACCCTATCAGAAAGTAACTCTCGTATACGCTTGCCGTTTAAGCGAACGCCTTCTGCATCTTCTACTCGCGCAATAGGTAGTATTTTCTTTGCCAATTGAGCGAGCTTCTCGATACCGCTGCGAATATCGGAATTCTTTATCGACTGAAAACTGAGGCGGAAACTGTTATTACGCTTTTCACACGTATAATACTTGGCACCGTTGTTTATCAATATGCCATGAGCCTTCGCCAATTCCTCAAGTAAACCGGCATCAAAGTCTTCACGGTAATCTATCCAAAATGCGGTTCCCGCGAGCGAGGGAATAACACCGGACTGAGGAAAATAAGTGTTTAACGCTTTTTCCATGGTTAACCACTTCTCACGATATTTCTTCAACATCTTCTGGATTAACGAATCGTAATAACCAAGGCTGATGAAAAGTGCCAACGTCTGGCAGTTGTTCTTTGGCGGTAAACTATGCATCCGCTGCTGAACTTGCCTTATCTGCTTAATAAGCGGTGGCGAAGCCACAATAAACCCTAACCTTAAGCCCGGTGCGATAATCGAGGAAAAGCTAGAGATATAAATAATACGCTCACTCGGGTACTCGCTACGAAGCGCCGGGCACTTGTCGCTGATAAAGTTGATGTCATGCTCAAAGTCGTCCTCAATAACGAGCAAATCTTCCTGTTCAGCCTTTTTCATCAATTGTTTTCTTCGTTGCGAAGACATCCTAACCGTCGTAGGAAACTGATTACTCGGTGTCGTGTAAACAAGTTGACAAGAGTTCAGTCTGTCGTCGACAACCATGCCTTCTCTATCGACTTCTAATGGTTGAACGTTGGCTCGCCTTGCTCTGAACTGCTGAAGGGCTTCAGGGTATCCGGGGTTTTCAAAGCCGACTTTTGTATAACGTGAAACCAACAGTTTGGAGATTAAATACAAGCTGTTCTGACAACCATGAGTTAACGCTATCTGATCCGCATCGACAAAAATTCCGCGATTCGGCAGTACCCGGGTTCGAATCTGCTCAATAAGATCGTGGTAGTCATTATCGTCGGAAGTCCAACTTTTGTGATTAATCTTATTCAGTGATTGAATACTGCATTTTCGCCACTCGGATACCGGAAAGAGATCCTCATCGACCTGGCCATGGACAAAGAGGTAAGGATAATTCTTGAGATTATTCGCGGCTGAGCCATGCGCTTCATCCCCCTCTATCAGGTATTTTTCCCAATCCAGTTGCCTTTCAGATTCAAGTACGCGTTCAGGGGCTTTTTTTTCGGAAACTTCTAACTCAGGATTAACGAAGTAGCCTTTTCTCTCTACCGAAATGAGTAAACCTTCATCAGTGAGTTGGTCATAGACTCTGAGTACAGTGTTCCGAGATACAGATAGGGACTGAGCGAGCTTTCGTGATGATTCTAGGCTCCGGTGTTTGGAAACAAAGCCATCAAATATCGCCTGAGAGATGCTGCTTTTAATTTGTTCTTGTAACGTACGAGAATCGAGAGGATCGATGTGAATGTAACCCTGGAGCATAAATGACCTAGCCTTTACTGCGCCGGCCATTTACACATGCCCGGCTTCAACTACTTAACCTGAATTCAGGCCACTAAACCTTACCACTCAAAAGCAGCACGTTAAATGCCGCTTTTGAAGGTTTTATCAGCTATCGAGTTAAAGCCTGCAACTCAGATTTGATGATATCTAACCCTTTACAGATCAGTTCATCTTCAATCGTTAGCGGTGGCAGAAAGCGGATAACGTTTCCTTTTACGCCACATGAAAGCAATACCACGCCTGCTTTATTTGCACTTGCAACCAGCTTTTTCGTCAGTTCAGGTAATGGCGCTTTAGTACCAGGGTCGTTAAATTCGATTGCGATCATTGCACCAACTTGGCGAATATCACCAATTTGGGGCACTTCTTTCTGCATCTCAGATAACAACTCGGCGAAGGTTTGGCCAATCTGCTCTGCTCTTTCACACAAAGATTCTGACTCAATAATGTTAAGAACTTCAATACCAGCGACACAAGCCAAAGGTGAACCAGCATAAGTACCACCTAAACCACCTGGATTTGCTGAATCCATGATCTCAGCTTTACCAACAATACCCGATAGCGGGAATCCACCAGCGATACCTTTTGCCATTGTAGTGATATCGGGAACGATTCCAAGATATTCTGAAGCAAACATCTTGCCAGTTCGAGCAAAGCCGGTCTGAATTTCGTCACAGATAAGAACAATGCCGTGTTTATCACAAATCTCTCTCAGCTTTTTTGCCCACGAAGCAGGTGCCTGGTAAAAACCACCTTCGCCCTGAATTGGCTCAAAGATCATCGCCGCAACGCGAGTTGGTTCAATATCACACGCGAACAAATCATCCAATGCATCTAAGCTCTGTTGCTCAGAGATACCATGATATTCATTTGGGAACGGCAAGTGATAGATTTCGTTAGGAAAAGGACCAAAGCCTGCTTTGTACGGGGCTACTTTACCCGTTAGGCCCATACACATATTGGTACGACCATGAAAACCACCTTTGAAGGCAATCACGCCACTACGGCCAGTATGAGCGCGTGCCACTTTCACTGCGTTTTCCACCGCTTCCGCACCCGTGGTTAAAAAGGCAACTTTTTTGTCACCTTCACCCGGAGCAACATCGACGATTTTTTCTGCCAATTCAATAAAACTGCTGTAAGGAGTTACCATCGAACAAGTGTGACTGAACTTTTCTAGTTGCTCTTTTACTGCTGCAATAATTTGAGGGTGAGAATGCCCTGTGTTCGTTACTGCGATACCAGCGGCAAAATCGATGTATTCTTTGCCTTCGATATCCGTCAAAAGTGCATTTTTCGCACTCTCGATGTATACCGCGCTAAGGTTTGCCATGCCCTTAGCAACTACTTTTTCTTTACGTTCTTGCCATTGTGAATTTGTCATAGCCTTGTTCCTTTAAAACTATCGTCAGTCTGTTGTTTATTACATTCCGCCGAGGCAGATGTATTTAATGTTCAAGTATTCATCGATACCTTGTTTTGCACCTTCGCGGCCAAAACCAGATTGTTTAACGCCACCAAACGGAGCAACTTCATTTGAGATGATCCCTTCGTTCACTCCCACCATTCCGTATTCCAGCTTTTCGGCGATAGAGAACGCGCGAGTCAGCGTATTGGTGTAGAAGTAACTGGCTAAGCCGTAAATCGTATCGTTGGCGAGCGTAACCAGCTCTTCGTCATTGCTAAAACGGATAATTGGGGCGACTGGGCCAAATAGTTCCGTCTGCACAATATCCATATCCTGAGTCACATCCGTCAGAATCGTTGGCTGTACGTATAATCCACCCAGGTCATCACCACCAAAGGCTACATTCGCGCCTTGTGCAACAGCTGTTTCGATATAGCCCATCACCTGTGCTTTCGCTTTGCTGTCGATAAGTGGCCCAATTGTCACGCCAGGCTCAATACCGTTTCCGACTTTGAGCTCAGCCACAGCGGCTTTGAATTTTTCAACAAATTGGTCGTATACGGCATCCTGCACATAGAAGCGGTTAGCGCAGACACAGGTTTGACCCGCGTTACGAAACTTAGAGGCGATCGCACCTTTAACCGCTTCATCAATATCGGCATCATCAAACACAATAAATGGCGCGTTTCCGCCGAGTTCCATGGATGTACGCTTGATGGTGTCAGCACACTGTTTTATCAGTTGGCTACCCACCCCAGTCGAGCCAGTGAAAGACAATTTTTGAATATCTGGGTGTTGGCAGAAAAGATCGCCAATCGCGACAGAAGAGTGATTGTTCACCACAACCAGCAACTCTTTCGGCAGTCCAGCCTGATAAGCTAATTCAGCGATAGCGTAGGCAGAAAGCGGAGTTTGATTTGCTGGTTTGACAATAAAGCTACAGCCTGCTGCCAATGCTGGCGCGGCTTTGCGCGTGATCATCGCAGTCGGAAAATTCCATGGTGTAATCGCTGCAGCAATACCAATTGGCTGCTTGATTGTCATGAGTCTTTTGCTACCCGCTGGTGTCGGGATGGTATCGCCATATGTGCGCTTCGCTTCTTCGGCAAACCACTGAATAAATGATGCGCCGTAAATAATTTCACCTTTCGCTTCAGCTACTGGTTTGCCTTGCTCCAAGGTCATAATGCGGGCGAGATCATCACTGTTTTCGATAACCAGATCGTACCAACGCTTTAAAATGGCTGAGCGCTCTGACGCGGTTCGATCCTGCCATAATTTCTGAGCTTGTTTGGACTGCTCAATTAGCCCTTCAATTTGCGCTGGCTGTAGTGATGGAACATAGCCAATCACTTCATTTGTTGCTGGGTTCACAACAGCAATAGCGTCATCGCTTGCATCACACGTTCCCTTTAACAGGGATTGGTTCGAAACCTTGTCCATAATTCACTCTCTTACTTTCGTCTATGAGAAGAATGCTATCGACAAAAAAAACGGCGCCTAAGTACCAGTTTGAAAATATTCATGGTACCAGCATAAAAATTTAAACTGGTACCATCGTATGTCACCGACTGGTTCTATTCCTTTAGCACTCGACTCTTAATATGAGTATCGAAAACGGAATCGAAAAACATTTAGAAGAGGACTTTCTATGCTAAAGGGAAAAGGTAAAAAGCTACTGAGCGGTATGCTTGCAGCGACACTGGGATTGGGCGCTATGGCTACTTCAGCGGCAAGTTTTGCTGCAGAGCAGAACTGGCGCTTTGCCAACCTTTATGGTCGTGGAACGGCTTATGGACAAGTTTACGAAAACCTAGCAAAGAATATTGAAACCATGTCTAACGGTCGAATCGCTGTACAGGTTTTATATTCAGGCGAAGGCGTTGGTACTAAGGGTATTCTGGGCGCTGTTAAATCTGGCCTGATCCAGATGGGTGCACCATTTCAATCTATGCACGCGGGTGAACTCCCAGCTGGCGTTGTCGAGATTGGCTTACCGGGTGGTACTGACGATGTGGGCGAACTTTCGACCTTGTTCCACGAAAAGGGTTGGTCTGAAGTATTAAAAGACGCCTATGGTTCTCAAAATCTGGTGTGGTTGGATCCTTACATTCAGCCTCCGGTTTACATCATTACTAAAGAAGAAATTAAGTCTGTTGAAGACTTCAAAGGCATGAAAATTCGCGCGCCAGGTGCTTACGGTAAGTTCCTGAGAAACCTTGGAGCTTCACCGGTTTCACTCGCTTGGAGTGAAATCTACACCTCTCTGGCTACAGGCGTCATCGACGGTTCAATTGGCTCGAACATGATTGACCACCGCGACGGTAACCACGTTGAAGTAGCGAAATACATGTACCCGCTACCTCTGGCTGGCGCACAGGTGTTGCCGATTGTGGTCAACAAGAAAGCATGGGCAAAGCTATCTCCCGATCTACAAGCTATCGTCAGCGCTGCTACCACCGTTCACGCACAAGAGCAGATGACCAAATCTATCCTGTGGGAATCTCAGGCAATCGCCGATATGGAAGCGAAAGGTTTGAAATGGAGCCCAGAACCATCTGAAGCAGACAAAAAAGCATGGGAAGAAGCGGGTAAATCTCTTGCAGCAGAATACGCAGCAGCAGATAAGTACTCTAAACAGCTTATCGACATATTGGAAAAACAGTAACAAAGAATTGAGAGGTGGAGTTCGCTCCGCCTCTGTTTGTCTGTTTTGCAAGGAGGCCACATGATTGAAAAAATTCTCATAGGATACTGTCGAGTCGTTCAGAGTGTAGTTAGAGGTATTGGGCGTTCTGTTTCCTACCTCCTGCCAATACTCGCTAGTGTCGTCGCTTACGAAGTGTTCGCAAGATATGTTCTGGACCGCCCGACCATTTGGGGATACGACACATCGTTGTTTCTATTTGGTTATATTTCAGCTCTGGGTGGCGCTTATGCACAGCAGAAAGGCGCTCATATCAATGTAGATATTATCCACGCTAAGGTTTCCGAAAAAGTTAGACGCTGTTTCGATTTGCTAACAGCCGTATTGGCTATCGGCTTCTTAGCCGTAATGGCCAAAGTGTGCGGTGGCATGTTTTTCGAAAGCCTGGAGCTTAACTACCGAACTCAGAGTGAATGGGCTCCACCGTTACATCATTTCTGGCTGATGATTACGGTATCTTCAGGGGTATTTATTGCCCAGTACTCGGTGCAAATCATTTGCAACCTGTTTTATCTGCTGACATCCAGAGAACTTCTGAAGCCATCAAAGCACGACGTACCCTCTTCGCTTGAAGAGCAGCCGTTCAAAGTAGATTCAACAAAATTTAATAAAGAGCAAAACACAGAGGAAGTGGCATATGGAGATTGAAGTACTTACAGGGGTGTTATTGGCCTGTATCCTTACCGCTTTTGCTTTAGGTGCACAAGTCGGACTCGCATTAGCGGCAATCGCCATGGGCGTTGGCTACATAACGTGGGGCGAAGGCCTATTTAATATTATTCCGACTACCGTAGAGAGCACCTTTTTCAACTTTATCCTTTTGGCGATACCACTATACATTTACATGGGCCAGATCCTGACTCGCTCAGGCATCGGGGATGCCATGTTTAACGCCAGTCAGTTAGCTATCGGGCGAATTCGCGGCTCATTGGCGATCAGCGTTATAGGCGTGTGTTCAATGATTGGCGCTATGGTTGGTATTATCGGCGCAGGTATCATGACGTCGAGCAGCATCGCATTAAAACCGATGCTAGAACGTGGCTACGATAAACGCCTGGCATTGGGTGTGATCATGGCTGGCGGCTCTCTAGGTATACTCATTCCGCCAAGTATCCCTATGATCATGTTTGCATCCGCGACCCAAAACTCGGTCGGAAAGATGTTTCTTGGCGCTATGGTTCCCGCGTTGATTACCATTGTGCTTCTTATTAGCTACGTAGTGATTTCCTGTAAACTCAACCCGGATCGCGCTCCACTAGACACTGATAGCGACAATGACATCGAGATCCCGAAAGGTTATGAGTTGTTCAGAACCATTCGTGACGGCGCATCTTCTCTGTTACTCATTGTTGCTGTGTTGGGCAGTATTATCGCCGGTATCGCGACACCGACCGAATCCGGTGCAATCGGTGTTGTAGGTGCGATTATCCTGTCTATTTTGTTTAAACGCTTTAAGCCAGCAATGGTTCAGAAAGCCGGACTACAAACGGCAACCTTAGTCAGCGTCGCAATGTGGATCATCCTTGGTGCGTCAGTATTCAGTAACTTCCACCTTCTGATGGGAGTACAAGGCATGGTTTCAGACATCACAACCAGTCTCGATCTTCCACCGATCATGATCATCATCATGTTCCAGATCATCATGCTACTTCTGGGCTTCATCATTGATGAGTTCATTATTGTGTTGATGTGTGCGCCGATCTTTACACCTGTCGCAGTCGCATTGGGTTACGACCCTATCTGGTTTGGTGTTCTGATGATCCTTAACATCGTTATCGCAGTACAAACTCCACCTTATGGTTTCGCTCTGTTCTACTTAAAAGGCATCGCGCCAAAAGGCATTACCATGCTGGATATCTATAAATCAGTCACCCCATTTATCCTGGTGCAATTGCTGGTTTTATGTATCGTTATGGTTTTCCCAGATTTGGTCACTTGGCTACCAAACCAAGTCATGGGCTAGATATTAGAGAAAGGAAAGGCTGTTGCAAAACAGCCTTTTTTATTGCGTTCAAGATGTTAGCCACGACTGAATTTTTTCCGCTTGAGGGACTCCGCCAGAATGCACCAACTCTTCGTCCATCACCACGGCTGGTGTAGACATCACTCCGTAGTTCATGATGGTTTCCATATCAGTGATTTTCGTCACTTCAACCTCAACACCTTGCTCCGCCGCAATTTTTTCAATCAAGTTAGCGGTATTAACGCAGTTCGCACAACCTGACCCCAACACTTTAAAAATTTTCATCTCCAGCTCCTAAAATCGCCACAGTGGTAAATTAAATATCCATCCCATCATCGTAAACGCGAGCAGCAACATACCGAAAAGCATACCAAGAAGCCGCCACTGCATAACTTGTTTCAGCATTACAAACTCAGGAATACTCGCCGCAACAGTACTCATACAAAATGCTAATGTGGTACCGATTGGCAAACCATTTTGAAGTAAGCTTTCCATCACAGGGATCACACCAGTCGCATTTGAATAGAGCGGAATACCAATAAGTACCGACGCCGGAACCGACCACCATTGACCGGATCCCAAATGTGTTTCTATCCAACCATCAGGAACAAAGCCATGTAAGCCTGCTCCAATGCCGACCCCAATAAACACCCACTTCCAGACACGACCTACAATCTCGACCATCTCTTGCTTGGCAAACGTGTGTCGCTCTGACAACGTTATTCTCGCGCTTCCATTGCCACTTAGGGTTTCATGACTCTGTTGCGGAGTTTTGGCGTTTCGCATCGCCTTTGATGCCAGTGGCTGTAACCAGCGCTGTGCGCCGATCACATCAAGGATCCAGCCACTCACGATGCCGATAAGCATCCCTATCACCACGTACATAACGGTGAACTTCCAGCCAAGTAAACTGAATAGCAACAACACGGCGATTTCGTTAATCAATGGCGAGGTGATCAAGAAAGCCATAGTGATACCAATAGGAATACCTGCAGAGGTAAACCCTAAAAAGATTGGAATGCTAGAACAAGAGCAAAATGGTGTGATTGCGCCAAAGAAGCTGCCCGCAAGATAACCAAACCATCTACGTTTTCCCGCTAAATAGTGCCGCACTTTTTCGACATTTAACGAGGCTCTAAACAGCGCAATCACATAAATCATGACGACCAGCAGCACCAGGATTTTACTGACGTCTTCAATAAAAAAGTGAATAGCATCCGCGAGCTTGGTATTGGGCTGAAAAGAAAAAAGCTGGTAAGTCACCCAATCAGCGAGACGTGTAAAAACCTCAAACATATCGAATCCTTATACTTACTACGATGACCAGTCTGATCATCGATATTGCAAGTAAGTCAACAGCGTGAGACAAGGCACTCTGATACCTTGAGAAATAAGTTCTTTTACTCTAATTCTAGTCTATATCTTCAAGCTAATTTCATTTAACAGCACTATTTCACCTTTGTTTTTTAATCTTTCACGACAAGCATTTAATAGTCTTATTGGCTAGAAAACACCAAGTTAAAACCTTCGACATCATCATTGCCGAATCCTTAGCTATAGTTAGTCACAGATACAACGATCAAGGAGTTGTAAAATGAACGATGAGACAAACCCGAAAGATAAAAGCAACTGGGCTATTGGCGGTGGAACACTACTCGGCTTAGGGGTGGGAATGATCTTTATTCAGCATTCTGCGCTCGCCTTTGTCGGCTGTCTGATTGCTGGCATCGGGATGGGGTTAATCATTGCGGCCGTCATTAGCTGCAAAAAGTAAATTCGATCGCGTGAATGATAAACAGATAAGGAACATTAGGTACTTTTTAAATTAATCAGGAATCTTATCCAAAGATGAACCATTATTAATTCATAGGTTTAGCGCAGCCAATAAGACGTCCAGTAAGTATGAATGTTCCTGATATTTTTATATCATCGATCTTAGGTATCGTATTGTTAATCACGGTATCCGTGGCTTCGTCCCTGATTGCAAGAGCGCTGCGAGTCCCCTTCCCAATTATTCTGGTGATGTCTGGTGTTTGCCTTACACTTCTACCCGAACTGCCAGCAGGCATCAGCATATTCTACGAACCCGATATTGCAGAGAAGACCATCTTATTCGTCTTCCTACCGTTATTGGTGTTTGAGGCCGCCTATAAATTCGATTTCGCTAAGTTCACCGCTAACTGGTCCGCGATTATGATCATGGCCATTCCCGGCGTCATGTTCTCAACGTTAATCATTACAGCGACACTTGTTATTATTGGTATTTTAACGCCTCAGACCGCCCTAATCCTTGGGGTTATTTTAAGTGCTACCGACCCCAGCGCCACGATCGCTATTTTTAAGGAGTCCGGCGCGCCTAAAGATCTCATCACGATTGTAGAGGGAGAAAGTTTATTTAATGATGCAACCGTCATTGCTGCATACAAAATCGCGGTGCTAATTTTTTCCATGCACCTAACCCCGACCGAAATGGTACTCACGGGGCTTTGGCAATTCACTTGGGTCTTTTTAGTCGGCGCACTTTGTGGCTATGTCACGGGTCACCTGCTTCTCTGGCTGATGAAGGCGCTGCCCGACGATCCTTATATCGAAATAAGCATCAGCCTTATCACTGCGATTGGATGCTTTGTCGCTGTTGAGCAGTTTGTCCATGCCAGCAGTATTGTCGCTTTGACTATTTGCGGTTTGGTCTTGGCAAAAAACACACCATTGCCGATAAGTAATGAGTCCAATCAGTATCTAAATAGCTTCTGGACCTACTTATCCGATCTCGCTAAAGCCATGATTTTTATACTGGTGGGGTTGTGGTTAAACTTGGAGTTGATCGCGTCGCACTGGTTAAACACTCTGCTGGTGATCATTAGCATGCTTGCCGCAAGGGCGGGTTTTGTGTACTGGATTTTGCCATTTTTCGGGCAACTTAGCCGCCTGTCTTACTCGCTGCCTCGATCATACCAGCACATCTGCTTATGGGGTGGACTAAGAGGTGCGGTCACTCTTGCACTTTCAATATTGGTGATTACCGATACCTCATTATTTGCTATCGAAGAACGAGAAACCATGTTAGCCGTTGCAATGGGTGCGGTGTTCTTTACCATTTTAATTCAAGGGCTGACGTTATCTCCTCTTGCGAGCCGCTTAAAACTGGATGAAACCAGCATTGAAGAGAAGATTACAAAGAAAGAACTTATGTTATCGGCGATGAAAGCCAGTGAGAAAGTGTTGGCACATCTGGCTAAAACACCGTTAGCCGACAGCGGTGCTCCTGATGAAATCATGCAATCACTTAAATCGCATGTGGATGAAGAAAAGCGCGACTTACGCCACCTCTACACCACAGCAGTGGACACTCAAAGTTTGTATAAGAAACTCATCATGGAAGGCCTGAGCATCGAAAGTGAATATCTCTATCTACTTTATGATCAAGGCTTGATATCAATGGAAAGTTATCAAAAGCACAGAGAGTTTTTTGATCAACAAATGGACGCGGCGCGCCATAAATACCAGCAGCCAAATTCTCAACATGCTCACAAGCGATCGCTTTTCCGTGTGCTTGATAAGTGGACACACAAACCTACGTCAGATGTGTCCATTCAATACGAACTCGCTTGGTCTCGATTACTTACTACCGATTTAACGCTTATTGAACTTAAAGCTCTGCTAAACGACTACCCAGTTGAACCCGCTTTGAAAAAACAAGTGCTTCAGGTTTGGGCGTCCTGGCGCCAGCAAAGCGCAGATACCGTCAGTCAGCTGGACAAAACCTACCCCGTAATTACGGCGACAGCCCATAGAAAATGGCTACATCATATGCTGAATACGGTTCAAAAAGCGCACCTTGAGAAGTTTGTCAGGCAACGTCTGATCAGTGAGTCGGACAAAGAGCAGATCGTAAAACAGCTGATGCATACCACCTCATCCTTTTATAAGGATTCGGTTGACAACATTCGAACTGGAAGTGACTCAACCCACTCTGATGACGACTCTAAATAGCGAAACCAACCCAAATATTTCTATGGCTTGAACCCTATTAATCATTTGATTAAGCAGGGCTGGTTGTAACTAAACTTCTACGTACGTTTTGCGAACTCGCTTAGTCAGTTTGATTACGAGCTCATAGGGAATGGTACCTATGTGTTTCGCGACTTTTTCAATCGGTAGATTGTCGCCCCAAAACTCGACGGTATCGCCGACAGCATCACGTGCATCAGGCCCAAGATCCACAGTAACCATATCCATAGAAACGCGACCAGAGATAGGAACGATTCGTCCGTTGATATAGACAGGTGTACCTACCGGTGCATTTCGTGGATAGCCGTCACCATACCCCATCGCGATAACACCAATGTTGGTATCACGTTCTGAAGTCCAGCTTTCACCATAACCGACAGGTTGATTCGCCTTATGCTCACGTATCGCAATGAGCTTTGAGTTCAGCGTCATTACACAACGTAACCCATGCTCCTTACCCGTTTCATCTTCATTTGGGCAAATACCATAAAGAGAAATGCCCGCTCTCATGTAATCGAGGTGAGAGTCAGACCAATACAGAATGCCCGCTGAGTTAGCTAATGTTTTAGGTCCTGGGAAGTCGGCGGTTTGCGACAGAAACAGATCGATCTGCTTTTGTGTCGCAGGAGAGGATAAATCGTCAGCACAGCTAAAATGACTCATGAAACCAACCGGTCCCGCGAGTTTGTTCGTCGCTTCGATTTGTTGAACGTAGTCGCTGAGCTCATAGGGGTGGATCCCCAATCTATGCATCCCAGTATCCAGTTTGAGCCAGACAGTAACAGGGGTAGTGATATCAGCCTGTTTAAGATCTTCCAACTGCTCTTTGCAATGAATCGCCGTATGGAAACCTTCACGTGCAGCCGTTTCCAGATCGGCTTTACAAAAACAGCCTTCCAGCAGCAGTATTGGCTGTTTAATACCTTCGCTTCTTAGCTCTAGCGCTTCTTCGATACGAGACACAGCAAACATGTCGGCTTGCGTCAGTGTTTGTGCAGTTTTTACTGCGTTATGCCCGTAAGCGTCACCTTTTATCACAGCGACAACAGATTTATCAGCGCATTTATTTTTAAGTACATCGTAGTTATCGCTAAGTGCTTTTAGATTGATAACAGCTTCAGCAGTGATCATTAACTCTTTCCCAGTAATATACCAATCGGAGTAAGTTTTTCATCATTCTTGCAGGTTAAAATCGCTGATGGTTGGGTAAGAGATCGGTAATTAAAATAACAAGTTAATGCTATCGACACCTTGCTCTACGCGATTTATCCAACGCAATGAAATGACTATTTTCTCATTCAAATTGGTATTGAATTTCTTCCATGTCAGCTCTACAAACACAATTCATTGGATTGTATCTGATGAGCCGATTAATAACGGTTCTAGCTCTTGTTTTGCGATAATTTACGGTCTTTCTACCTACACGAGTTGCCTAAGCCACCAAATAAACTCAACGCAAATATGCTCAATATCAATTAAGCAATATACAGACCATCGTTCCAATCAGCACATACACTTAGCCATTAAGCTTTTTACAGTGAAATACCCTAAATAAACTCTCATGGTATAAGTTCCGAACTGGAATTCTAAAACCTGTATATTATTTCGATATAAATCAAAATATCAGATTAATATATAAAAGCAAGCACCAATAAAACCATAAAATAAATATGGGATTATTGCGATAAAAATAAGACAAAAATGGCAAACTACGCACCATTTAGGGTCAATATGTATTATTTTGGTGCATTTCGATGAATATTAAAAAATATCATTGGGCTCTAATTATGAAACCAACCAGGAAAATTTGAATTACATCACAAAATAGAATCATCTATATATTAATTTAAACTCAGTATAAATGACCAACGAATAAGTCATAGCTTATTTTATAGATAAGACGCGTAATTCACTAAGTACTAACACAATCTGTTACTGACATACACATAAACGACATTTAACGCGCGACGCCAAGGTTAAAATCAGAATATTATGAAAGCCAAACAAAATGAATATATATGCATTAATTTAATTTTATTTGAATATATATTGCATGTTTTTGAGTTTCATTGCTTATACTTTAAATATTTTCACGTATCGACTGATGTTGATGTCACGAATTTTGCACTGTAGTTTGTATTGAGAAGCAAGATTAAAAGCTAGTAAGAAATCCAATTCACGACATGGAGTTAACACAAGATGGAACTTAAACAACCTTATCTATTATTTTTAGGCGATGCTGCAGATGCTTTAGCAGCGAAAGTAGCACAGGGAATCAAAACGTGGCGACCAGAACATTGTGTTGGACAATTACGCCTTGAGGGTTGTAATGCTGATGTTGGTCTTGACGATCTAAGTGTGGCACAAGCTGTTGAGGCGGGTGCCAAAACATTGGTTATTGGCGTTGCTAACCGAGGTGGCGTGATTTCTGAGGAGTGGATTTCGGTCCTGATCGAAGCACTTGAATCAGGTATGGATATCGCTGCAGGTTTACATAATAAATTAAGCGACATTCCAGAACTGGTAGAGAGTGCAAAGAAAAATGGCTGCAGCCTTTTCGATGTTCGCTATCCAACACAAACCTACCCTGTCGCAAACGGTAAGAAACGTTCAGGCAAACGCCTGCTAACGGTAGGTACAGACTGCTCGGTAGGCAAAATGTATACCTCGCTGGCGATCGAGAAAGAAATGAAAGAACGAGGCATCGATGCTGATTTTCGCGCCACCGGTCAGACGGGTATTCTGATCACTGGTGATGGTGTGAGTGCAGACTGTGTGGTCGCCGATTTCATTGCCGGTGCTATTGAAACCATCGCGCCAGAAAATGATCCACAGCATTGGGATGTCATAGAAGGCCAAGGATCGTTATTCCACGCTTCATTTGCAGGTGTTACCACAGGTCTTATCCATGGCTCTCAAGCAGACGCTTTAGTGTTGTGTCATGAGCCGACTCGCACCCATATGCGTGGCCTGCCTGATTATCCATTACCGGATATCAAAGCTTGTATGGAAGCCAATATTGCCACCGCAAAACTCACCAATCCAAATGTCCAATTTGTCGGTATCTCAATCAACACTTCAGGCCTGTCAGAAAGTGAAGCAATGGAATACATGGATAGCGTTGAGTCTGAAGTAGGCTTGCCAGTTGTCGATCCATTCCGTCAAGGCGTAGCGCGTATCGTAGATGAATTAGCGGAGCTGTAATGAAGGTTAGTCTTGAAACGAAAAGTTGGCCGATTCTCGGTAGTTTTACTATCTCTAGGGGTAGTAAAACCCACGCAGAAACCATCATTGTTGAAATAGAACACCAAGGCTTGAAAGGACGTGGCGAATGTGTCCCATATGGCCGATACGGTGAATCTATTCAAAATGTGTTGGCAGAGATAGAAAGCATCATCCCTGATATTGAAGCTGGGATAAGCCGAGAAGAGTTGCAACCGTTATTACCATCGGGCGCAGCGCGTAATGCCGTCGACTGCGCTCTGTGGGATTTGGAATGTAAAACCGCAAACCAGTCTATCTGGGAAAAAATTGGTTTGGCAGCAGGTGAACTAACCACAGCGTACACCCTCTCTTTGGATACCCCAGAAAATATGGAGAAAAAGGCAATTGAGCATTCTCATCGACCACTGCTTAAACTGAAATTAGGTGGTGCAGAAGATCTTGAGCGTGTTCAGGCAGTGCGCCGCGGTGCACCCAACTCTGCGATCATTCTGGATGCCAACGAAGCATGGACGTTAGATACCTATAATCAGCTCATACCTGAACTATTAAAGCTGGATGTTTCAATGATTGAGCAGCCGTTTCATGCCGATGACGATCATATATTGGATGACCTTGAACGACCGATAGCAATTTGTGCCGACGAATCTTGTCATGATCGAATGAGTCTACCAAAGATCATTGGTCGATATGACATGATCAATATAAAGCTCGATAAAACGGGTGGCTTAACTGAAGCTCTGGCACTGAAAGAACAGGCTCAAGCGGCAGGTCTACGTATTATGGTCGGGTGCATGGTGGCTTCTTCATTAAGTATGGCGCCAGCATTTGTCGTCGCCCAAGGAGCGGAAGTCGTCGATTTAGATGGCCCGCTGCTGCTCAGTGAAGATATCGAACATGGCTTTGAGTTCGAAAACAACTCTATGCTGCCTTTCGACAGAAAATTGTGGGGATAAGGGGAAAGTAATGGAACGAATTGTATACCTCAATGGAAAGTTTCTCGCTGAAAGTGAAGCAAAAGTTTCCGTATTTGACAGAGGATTCCTCTTTGCAGATGCCGTCTATGAAGTAACGGCGGTATTAGATGGTAAATTGATTGACCACGAAGGTCACCTTGCCCGCTTAGAACGTTCGGCTAAAGAGCTTGGCATTAAGATGCCAGTCACTGGTGAACAGTTGATGGATATTCAGCGCCAGCTCATTGAAAAAAACAGTTTAGTGGAAGGGGGAATCTATCTTCAGCTAACTCGTGGGAATGAAGGTGACCGCGACTTTTCATACAGTGACAAGATTGAACCCACACTGGTGCTGTTTACTCAATCACGCAATCTGATTGATAGTCCCAAAGCTCAGACAGGGATTAAAGTCATTTCGTTTAATGATATTCGCTGGCGTCGACGTGATATTAAAACCACCAGCTTGTTACCCGCGTGCTTAGCGAAACAAATCGCACACGAAGCTGGCGCAGAAGACGTTTGGCTAATTGAAAACGGTTATGTTACCGAAGGTGGTTCAAGTAACGCCTATATTGTTACCCAAGATGATGTGCTGGTCACTCGCCCGCTAAGCAATGATATTCTGCACGGTATCACCCGAGCATCATTAATGGCGCTCGCTAAAGAGCTGAACTTAACCATTGAAGAGCGTTTCTTTACCATCGAAGAAGCTTATCAGGCGAAAGAAGCGTTTATCAGCTCTGCAACAACCTTTGTGTGGCCTGTCGTAGCAATCGATGATAAACCGATTGGCAGTGGCAAACCTGGTGAAATCGCATTAAGGCTGCGCGATATTTACATTAAGACGTCAAAAGAACTGGCGGTTTAACTCCAACATACTATTCAACTATTGTGGCCAAACAACCTTGGCCACGGTTGAATCTCTTTTCACACCGATGAGTTACACGAAAACAATCATTGTGCGGCTGCCGGATAGGTAAAGAAAATTAGATGAGCAAAGTTAAACAGAAAATGCGCCAACACCGCACACCATAATCGGCCAGTCACGTAGAAAATCAACCCGTAGCCTAACCCTGCAAGCGTCGCGAATAAGACAAGTAATCCGCCACCAGCGATATGCGCGACACCAAACAACACACCCGCAACTACCAAGCCAACTTTCCAGTTAAAACGACGGCCTAGAGATTGTTGAATCAACCCGCGAAACAATGCTTCTTCCGCAACGCAGGTAATCATCAAGTTATTAACAGCAAATAACCACCACCAGCCAGGCAGGCTGAGTTCCACCTTCAAGGCTCCTAAAAAACTCGCAATTGGTAGCAAGCTGAGCAACGGAACCAATATCAATAAAATATGCTTAAATTCGATTCGCTTTGTTTCCCCCAATAACTTCGGGTAAGCGAGTAGAAGTGCAAAAAAGGCGAGTGGTTTATCCAAATTCAAATACATTGAGAAGGGAATACTCTGCGGGCCCGATTTAACCTCATCAAGCACTTGGAGGTTGTTAAATCCCGGCATAGCGTGGGTAAACAGCAACGCACACCAAATCAGAACAAGTGCCCAGCCACTATAGTAAACCCACCTACCCTTTTGGTTGTTAGCAAGCCTGGGTAATTGGTAAGCGGTAGCGAGCACAAACAATGCCGTAATAAACGCGATAAACTCAATGCGGTCAACGATAAGAGCACATACCAGAGCCACGAGTAACAGCAATATCGCCGTCAATTTATGTCGAGTGAAAGCTGTAGCTGTCGCAAACAAAAGGGGTAGCCATACCCAGACGGTGGCATCAAGAAGCATGAAAAAGTCCTTTTTTATAATTGTGCTTCAGTAAATCAGGGTTGAATTGTAAAGGAAAGAAGTACAGACAGTAAGAAGGCTACCGTGAATCTTGGTAGCCTTTTAGCTTTGATAAGATGCTACGTGATGCTTTAACTTTACTTTGTCGTATTCGCGGTCAAGAAGCTTGAGAATGCTTGCCAAGATTTCTCATCCGCATCTTTACGATAACGATCGGAGTCCCACACGGTGAAGGCATGAGGTGCACCGCCGTAAGCCACCATTTCATGTGGAACTTTGTTTTGCTCGAGTTCGTCAGCCAACTGAGCAAATTCGCTCATTGGTATTGCAGTATCAGCCGTGCCATGAAGAATAAGAACCGGAGCCTTGGTATCTGCATAACTTTGACCTTCTGGTGTTTTAAGGCCACCATGGAAAGTAACGAAGCCTTTCACATTCATGCCAGATCGCGCAGACTCCAGTACTGCCGCACCGCCAAAGCAGTACCCCATCACAACCGTGTTATCTAAATTGCCACCCAGCTTACCCGCTTCTGCCAAGCTAGCGTTCATTAGCTTTCTCAGCTTTTCCCTGTCCTTATAAAGCTCCCCGGTATGCTGCCTTTTATCTTCCACTTTAGTTGGGCGTACTCCTTGACCAAACAGATCAGCAGCAAATACGTTGTAACCCATGTCGTTAAGCATTTGCGCTCTCTTTTCTTCGTACTCGGTCAGCCCGTCCCAGTCATGGACCAACAACACGAGCGGAGCATTATCGTCAACTTTAGCCCAATACCCTTCGTAAGAAACATCGCCAACTTGGTAAACCACGTTCTCACCAGCAGAAACAGAGCAGCTGCCAGCCGCAGCAAGAAGTGCCAACCCAATGAGCTTGATTTTCATAACAATTCCTTTTTGTATTATGTTGATGGCTGTCTAAGTAGCTTAGTACATCCTCAAAAAGGAACGGTTATTTGAAGATGAAACTTTGCGACTCGTTCAAACAACTTATACCAGCGAGGAGAATAAAATGATCAGGTTATATAACACCATTAAGTAACTAACTATCAACAATCTGGATAGACACTCCAAACTATTTCCCGCCCCCAAAGAATAGAAAAGCCTCACTGAAGAGGCTTAACATGAACGTAGCTTAAATGGAGATTAACTCTCAGAATAAGTTGGGTAATCAATCAACCCTTTTTCGCCGCCACCAAACAGAGTGTCAGGGTGATGCGATGCCCAAGGGTGACCATGTTTAATTCGGGCTGGTAAATCTGGGTTTGACACAAATGGTCGTCCAAACCCAATCATATCAGCCAAACCTAAATCCAAAGCTTGAACTGCTTTTTCCACGTTGTATTTACCCGCATAGATGATGGTACCAGAGAAAACCTCACGTAATTCCTGCTTAAATGTAACGGGCATCAGAGGAGCATCTTCCCAGTCTGCTTCTGCGATGTGCAAATACGCAATGTCATGTTGATTGAGCAACTTGGCTGCCGCAACATAAGTTTCAGTAGGATTCGCATCCACCGTTCCATTTAATGTTGTCAGTGGTGCCAGGCGCACACCAACGCGGTCAGAACCAATCGCCTCACACAGTGCGGTCACCACTTCGTCAAGAAAACGGAGTCGATTCGGTAAACTGCCGCCATACATGTCTGTACGGTGATTCGATTCAGAGTCGATAAACTGATTGATAAGGTAACCATTCGCAGCATGAAGTTCGATACCATCAAATCCGGCTAGCAACGCATTCTTTGCTGCTTGATGAAATTGACTAATGACCTGCTGAATATCTTCTTCTGTCATGGCTCTTGGCTCAGCAGTATCAACAAAACCGGGTGCATCCGTACCATTATCAATAAAAACTTTAACCCCTTCAGCACGAATGGCTGATGCTGAAATAGGTTGTTCGCCAAGAATGTTATCTGGATGAGTAACGCGCCCCACATGCCAGAGCTGTGCAAAAATGACACCACCTTCAGCGTGCACGGCATCTGTCACTTTTTTCCAACCCGCGATTTGCTCTTCACTGTAGATACCAGGCGTCCACGCATACCCTTTACCGTTAGGCGCAATTTGAGTCCCTTCGCTGACGATGAGGCCCGCACTCGCTCGCTGAGCATAATACTTGGCCATCAACTCATTTGCCGCATCATGTGGTTGAGTCGCTCTTGAACGAGTCATTGGCGGCATAACGATACGGTTAGCTAACTGGAATCGACCTACTTTGAGCGGTTGAAATAATGCGTCAGTCATAAGAGCCTCTATTGATATCTGAATACGTTTTAGCAGAGTCTAACAACGCAGCTCACATCAATTAAGCAGCAAAAGGACAAAACATTTTTGCAATAATTGCAAAAGTAGCAGGAGAAATGACAGATGGAACTAAAGCGTCAGACGTGGCTTGATAAAGTCGATGAACGCCGATATCCGGCGAGCGACGTGTGAAGATTTGTAATACACGGCATTGATCAACTCACGCTCTGAAGATCGAGTCATAAACGAGTCCAAAAGCACCACTAATCGCCCTGCGGCAATATCTTTCTTTACCATATATCCAGACAGACAACTGACCCCATTTCCACTGAGAACAAGTTGTCGAACCGTTTCACCACTGCTACACGCAATAGTAGGTTCAATATAATCAACACCTTGCACTGGCCAGACATTTAACGCCCTAGGCGAAGTGAAGCCGATAATATCGTGCTGTAAAAGGTCTTCGGGCGTAAAAGGGAAGCCTTTTCGGGCGAGATAATCGGGAGATGCCACCACGAACAACGCACTCTTACCCAAGAATGATGAATGCAGCGAAGAGTCGGCGAGTTTACCGATTCGAATCGCGACATCTGTGCGCTTCTCAAGTAAATCTACGTAACCTTCGTTTGAGGACAATTCCAACTCAATATCAGGAAAACACTCGTGAAATTCCTGAGTGAGCGGGACCAACTGATTAAGCATAAACGGACTTGCTGCATCCACACGAAGCTTGCCTTTAGGGAGCACCCGGCTGACGAGCAAATCCTCTTCCGCCTGACGAAGGTGTTGCAAGCCAAATCGAATCGATTCAACAAAGCGCTTTCCTTCTTCCGTGAGTTCCAAACGTCGCGTCGTTCGATTGAGGATGGTAATACCAAGTTGTTTTTCTACTCTACTAACCGAGCGAGAGACTTTGGCGACTTGAATACCTAACACTTCGGCGGCAAGCGAGAAACTGCCACTATCGATGACATTAACCAGTATTTCCAGATCATCCGATCGTGTAAGCATTTCAATTCCGTTTTATTGCAAAAATGACAAAATTCGTTCCACTATCATAGCGAAACTAATGAATATGAAAAGTACAGAGTCGTCATGTCCTCTAAAGAAGGAAAATGCCTGATGGCAGTTCAACAGCTCAACTTAGGTTTTTCTGAGTGGACAAGTAACGTGCCTAATTTTGCACTTTTGAGCACTCACCCTCACTTAATGACACAGTTGTGACCTTGATCTCAGCATTAATTTTCTTATCTCAATCACGTCGTAAACGCACCAAAATGCGGCGCAATGCGACATATATGTGCATTAGGTGAGCGCTATTCTCCGACACGAAAGTTAAAGAAAAGCACCAATAAATCTTAGCTAACATGAGCCGAAATGCTGTTGTCACCAAGGACTAAAATCGCCCTAATGGTTTGATAAATCTGAGTTTTAAAGCTGTTGTCATCGTTAACGGATTTCACTGGTAAAGGAACCACTAGAACTATAATAAGCCTCAACAAGGAGACCTTATGTCCTACGAAAAATCAAACCGCGCCGTTGTTTACAAAGGCCCGGGCAAAGTTGCTGTCGAGTCAATTCCATACCCAGAACTCGCATTAGGCAATCGTAAGTGTGAGCACGGCGTAATCCTTAAAGTGCTGACGACTAATATCTGTGGCAGCGACCAACATATGGTACGTGGACGTACGACCGCTGAAGAAGGCTTAGTACTTGGTCACGAAATCACGGGCATCATTTTAGAAAAAGGCCGCGATGTCGAGTTCGTTGATGTTGGCGATATCGTTTCAGTGCCGTTTAACATTGCTTGTGGCCGATGCCGCAACTGTAAATCAGGCATGACTGGTATCTGCCTCAACGTAAACCCTGCTCGTCCTGGTGCGGCATACGGTTATGTTGATATGGGCGGCTGGGTTGGCGGCCAATCGGAGTACGTAATGATACCGTACGCTGACTTTAACTTGCTTAAGTTCCCAGATCCGGATCAGGCAAGAGAGAAAATTAAGGATTTAACACTTCTTTCTGACATCTTCCCAACAGGTTTCCACGGTTGTGTGACCGCTGGCGTTGGTCCTGGTTCTACCGTTTATATCGCTGGTGCAGGTCCCGTGGGTCTGGCAGCTGCAGTATCGGCTCAACTACTTGGCGCCGCTTGTGTCATCGTTGGAGACATGATCCCAGATCGTCTAGAGCAAGCTCGTAGTTTTGGTTGCGAAACCATTGACCTACGCGAAGACGGCAGCATGGAAGACAAAATTGAAGCCATTCTGAATGAGCGTGAAGTTGATTGTTTTGTTGACTGTGTTGGTTTCGAAGCGCACGGATGTGGCTGTGGTGGTCATACTCAAGAAGCACCAGCAACAGTACTGAACTCTGCGATGCAAGTAACGCGTGCCGGTGGTTCGATTGGTATTCCTGGTCTTTACGTTACTGACGATCCGGGTGCGAAAGACGAAGCTGCGAAAGAAGGTGCGCTAAGCATGCGCTTTGGTCTTGGCTGGGCGAAGTCACATTCTTTCCATACTGGCCAATGCCCGGTAATGAAATATCACCGTGGTCTGATGCAATCTATTTTGTTCGACAAAGTTAAAATTGCTGACGCCGTAAACGTACAAATGATTTCACTCGATCAAGCACCTCAAGGTTACGCCGACTTTGATGGTGGTGCAGCTAAGAAATTTGTTATTGACCCGCACGGTGAATTTAGCAAGTAACGCTATTTCAGAAAATGCCTAATTTTTAGGGGATAGGTTATTAAATTAACCAAAATCAACGATAATAACTGCGATCGTTAATGTGGGCTTGACTCCCCTGCCGCGGGCTGAATTCCAGCCCGCTTTTTTATATCTAGCAATTTATTCCATCGTTATTTTTGTGATTTTTAATTTTAAAATGCAGATACTATCCACACATAGAACTAAATTCGTATTAGATTAATTGAATAAAGTAACAACCTGCACTGTATTTGTCTTATTTATTAATTAACCACTGTTTAATAACTTTTATCTCAGAGCTAGACAGCCAAAAAAACTAACTATCTGTCCCATTTTTAGAGCATACATTTTATTGTATCGCCTAATTAAATATTGATAATATCAGCCATACTAAACCAGAAAGTCATTACTTAGGTGTATTCATGGATCTTGCAAGTAGACTGGAACTACTACTCGAAGTTTCTAAACAGGGCTCTTTCGCAAATGCTGCGGACGCGCGTGGTATCGATCGCTCGGTATTATCCAAACAGATAAGAAAACTAGAAGAGTCGCTTGGTCTCAGGCTACTTAATCGCTCTACACGCTCACTGTCGCTTACTCCCGCAGGCGAAGAAATAGTAAAGCAAGCCCAGCAAGTTAGCGACGCTTTAGAAAAGACTCGTCAACTTGCGGATACGTTCAGTGATACACCTAAGGGCCATCTCAGAATATCTTGCCCATCACTCTTTGGCCGGAAGTACGTAAAGGAAAGTGTGGTCGCTTTCCTCAAAAAGTACCCGCAAGTCAGTGTCGAAGTCATCCTCAATGATAGGAGAGTCGATCTTATTGGAGAACGTTATGATGTTGTATTTCGCGTCGGTTCTCCCGTAGACTCAAACTTAGTGGCGAAAAAACTGGCAAATCATCAGCTGCTATTACTTGCATCAAAAGACTTTATCGCTGAATACGGCCACCCTGAAACACCTCAAGAACTCGCCGCGTTACCCGCTGTCATTTATTCCAACGGCTCATACCAAATGAATAAAGTGCAATTATCATCAATGAAAGATGAAGAAGCACATCCCGTCACCGTTACGGCTCAAGGTCGCTATCATGTCAATGAGGTGGAGTTATTAATGGATGGTGTGCAATCGGGGCTAGGCTATGCCATCGTGGGCCAATTGATGCTCACGCAGAGTATCGAAGAGATGCAGCTGGTTAGATTATTACCTGATTATGAAATCTCTTATACCGGTGGCTTGTACGCCTTGTATCCACACCGCAATCAGCCTCCGCTGGTCAAACTGTTTATTGAAACGGTACAAAATACGATTGGAAGCCCACCGATATGGGAGAGTTACATGACGTAAACTAAACAATATTTATATTTTGATAAATATTCAATTTACGTCAGTATCAGATTTATTGGCATTTATTATTGGGGGAGTATTATGTCCCCCAATACAATTAAGATAATATTTTAGATGTGGATGTTTGACTAAATAAGCCATAACTTAGTCATGTAGTCTCATTGCGTTGAAGTGGTAATCCACATTTAGAACTGCTCGATATTGAATGTCATCACGAGCGTAAGCCACTTCTTTAATAATCACTTTACTGTCATCGATGTTGATATTATTTACATTAGTGTATCCAAATAATCCAAATTCACGTCGTAACTCTGATTTAGACATTGATTTTAATGAATCTGACAAATCAAAGCCTGCATTGAGTGCTTGCTCTCTGCTCTGATAAGTACCTGCATCCATATTTGTATGTTCTGTAATAGTAATATTTGAAGCAAATACTGATGAAGCCATAAGTAGACCAGTAGTTAGTACGAATAATTTTTTCATAATAAAACCCTTTAATGTATTAATTAATATTGATAGGAACCTATCGCGTTTTGTTGGGTTTATTATTCATATTTGAACTAGGAAGATAAAGAGAGGTTTCAGAATTTCACTATGGGCGAAATGGCACTAATAGCCTTGGTGACTAGCGCTGCTGAAGCACTAGATTACACCCGAAATCTGACCTGGCATTATGATAGGGATCAAAAGACAAGCACTTACCCTTAGGTCGAGTTTCACCTCTTATAACCTAACAACATGCTGAGGCATGTACCTTGCTGTGGAAAGTTAACACTAATTGAGAAATAAAATGCTGCTTCTGGGGATCCAGCCTGGTTAAACATTGACATGTTGTTCTATCAGAGAAGATTGCTATGCTAACTAAATGTAACAAAATGCAAATAAAGTACTAAGTAGAGAATGAGACAGGTCAACTATTCACTCATAAGAATGATGGATTGAACTCATTAACTACGAGTAACGTTAGATAGCAGGAACAACAATGACATCTAAGAAGGCAACCTCACCTTTATCTCCGCATGTTCAGTACACTGCACTGGCACTTTTTGCCGCGTTATTCTTCATAGCCGTGAATCTCTGGTTCCGACCTATTTTTCCCATCGATGAAACCCGTTATGTCTCTGTCGCGTGGGAAATGTGGCTCAACAATGACTGGCTGGTACCACAACTCAATGGGCAACCATACGATCATAAACCACCGTTAATGTTCTGGTTATTCAGCGCCGTTTGGTCCTTATTTGGCACATCCGATACCGTGACGCGTTTAGTAGTACCAGGCTTCGCTTTGGTAAACCTTTATCTTGTAGGAAAACTGGCGGAGAAAATTTACCCCGACTCAGCACAAGCGAAGTGGTTATCTCCCCTCATTCTTATCAGTTTTCTTGGCTGGTTTTTGTATTCCAGTATGATCATGTTCGATTTAATACTCGCCGTATTCCTCCAACTTGCGGTATTGAGTTTTTGGCGATACACCGAAACAGAACGTGATTCATGGTCATATTTAAGTGGTGTGTGCCTTGGGCTCGGAATGCTGACTAAGGGACCTGTGGTGTTCGTCTATTTTATCCCTTTCCTTCTGTTAGCCCATCTTTGGCACCCTTCACCCGCTTCCATCAACAAAGCTTTTTTCAAAGCGATTCTCAAAACAGTGGGTATCGCGGTTATAGTCATCCTGCTTTGGGCACTACCTGCAGCGATAGTCGGTGGAGAAGAGTACACGAAGGCCATTTTATGGGTGCAATCTGCCGGGAGGGTACAAGACTCTTTTGCCCATGCCCGACCTTTTTACTGGTATGTGTCACTCTTGCCAGCCTTACTTTTTCCTTGGCTTTTCCTCATTAGTTTCTGGCGAAACCGTCCATGGATTTGGGTCGGACGACGAGATACCTTCTGTTTCTCGTTGTTTGTGTTTGTGGTGGGAATATTCAGTTGCTTCAGCGGAAAACAGATTCACTATTTACTTCCGATTTTCCCTTTTATCGCCATTTGGATCGCCAAGCGATTGGATCTCGCGAAGGTAAAAACCGAGCCAGCGATAGTGGGAGCCATCGTGCTTATTACGCTAGCCATCTTAAGTGCTTCACTATGGGTAGAAAAAGCGTTTCGCAGCACGGACGTCACGGATGTTCACTTAAGTTGGAGCCTGTTGCCGGCGATGTTGATCGTGTTGCTATTATGGAAAAGAAAGCTGCCTATTGATCGTCTTGCGCTTAATATCGGGGCACTACTGCTGAGCTTATCCGCCTTGATGGCCAGTCTGTCACCAGTACTCAACAACGTTTATGACGTCACAGAGACAGGTCGTCAAATCCATCAGTTGCAATCTCAAGGACACAGCGTTTCGTATGTTGGCAAATATCACAACACCTTTGGTTTCGCCGGAAAACTAGAAAAGCCGCTAAATTTAATTCCGTCTTCTCAACCAGAGAGAAACACATTTTTAACCACGCAGCCGGGCTATACCATCTGGGTTCAACGTAAGAAAACACAGCCTTTGGAAACCAATGCCATTTACATGACTCCCTACCGTGGCAGGTGGCTGTTTATTGTCGACAATCAAGTACTGGCGAACCTTCTTGCACCAAGTGGCACTAGTGAAGCAGCGGATAAGTAGCCGCTTTATCTAAATTAAAACAGGCATCAAAAACCGGGCTCGTCGATGAGTGTTCGCAAACGAGCCCTAGCTAAACTGCGATAACCGCCCAGTTGTCATTTCCATTGTTTATTCGAATACATAAATTAAAGATCTGAAGTATAAACAGAAACTTCTCGCGTCTTTCCCTGCATACGATTAATGCGATTTTCAATATAGGTAAAGCCGAGTTTTTTGATCACTGACTTAGAACGTTCATTACCCAAAAGGTGCATGACATGTAACTTGCTAAACCCAAGGTTCGATTTACCAAAGGTGATTATTGCCTTCGATGCTTCAGTCGCATAACCGCGCCCCCAATAAGGTACGCCCAGCCAATAACCTAAGGTGCCTACACCATTATCTATTCCTAGAAAACTCACCGCGCCAATAAGCTCACCGCTCTCTTTTAACGTAATGGCATAGACGACACCTTTACCACTATCAAAGAGTGGCTCATGAGTATTAATCCACAACTCCGCATCGGCAAGCGAATAAGGATGAGGGATGTTCGCTGTCATGTCCGCAATAACCTTTTCACCAGCCAGAAGCGCGACACGCTTGGCATCCGATAAAGTAAAGGGTCTGAGTATCAACCTATCCGTTTCTACATTTTGCTGCATAAACTCCTTTATGTTCCTAGCGCAAGTTAGGTGAGAAAAATTTAGGTTCTCTCTGCATAATCACTTTTGAGTGTTAAAAAAGCTAAATAAATCAGTCCTAACGGGGGGATCAAGGCTAAAAGAACACCGACTAACGCAGAAATCATTGGAGTACTGGTTTTACGCCGACCCAAGTAGTAGCTCAAAAGTAAGCTGATCACCAAATAGACAGAAGCACCTTGAAGCAGTAATGTCGCGTCTATATTCATTGCAATCTCCTTTGCATATAACGCCTGTTCAAAAATAATGGTGCCTTCTGTACCAATATGCAACAAAGTAATAATGAATTTCATCAATAATGAGGCTATAAAACGTTTTACGTTAGTTAGCTGCTGTAATCACTATAACCAGATCCCTTAAATCAATTTTAAAAAATCATGTTGCTATCGTAACAGTTGGAAGTTTGGGGCAAACGTCGATCCTTAGAAACGTTACAAGTAACGAAGTATACTGCTGTGCTCAATGGCTAAACTCAATCTAGTAGCGTTATTGATGACTAACGCCACTTTAGCCCTTAAGCATCACTTCTTCATCATCTTCGCTAAATCAGCAAATGGATTGTATGTCGCGCCTTGGTGCTCATCTTCACCAGGTTTTATTTCGCTGCCGTAACGTTCATGCTCTAGATACTTACTATGTTCATGATCGTGGCAATAGAGACATAACAACTCCCAGTTGCTACCATCTTCCGGGTTATTCGTGTGGTCATGATCCTTGTGATGAACCGTTAATTCACGCAGATTTGAATACACAAACTCTCGAGCACACCTTCCGCATACCCAAGGATAGAGCTTCAGTGCTTTCTCGCGATAACCGGCTTCTTTACGTGCATAACTGGCACTGGTTCCGTAATAATCTGATGCCATACGTATAACCTCACGTGTGATTTAAAATAAGATGCTAGCCCAAGCACAAAGTTCCTGTACTCGGGCTAAATATCATGTTCTATATAATACTTTTACCACATGCCAGCCAAATTTAGTTTTTACTAAATGCGGTGTTAGCACTTCACCTGAAAAACAAACTTTGTCGAACTGAGGCACCATTTGCCCACGACGAAACTCACCAAGATCACCACCGCGTTTTCCAGACGGGCAAGTCGAGTATTTCTTTGCCAGTGTCTGAAATTTAGCCCCTTTTTTAAGTTGCTTTATGATGTCTTCTGCTTGTTCTTTGTGTTTCACAAGAATATGCAATGCGGCTGCTGTATTTGCCATCTGTTTATCTCTCGCTGTTCTGTTAGCGCAAGTTTACCGAATACACCCAAGCACGCCAAACATTTCTCTCACCACGCCTACAGGGAAGCTCTATTTGTGTTTTGTTAACACGACCTGAGCGGAATTTAAGCATTCTCACATCTGCAAAGCTAATAGATTGAATGAAAACTTAACTTTTCGGTGTAGGGCTGTTGATGCCGCCGGTTTATCCGATTAGATTAGAGGTAATCATTTGGTATTTATAAGGTTATTTCATGGCAAAAGTCGTTAGCAAAGCGAATCAATCTCAGGGGATGTTAGTATTCAAGCTTACCCTGCAACAATACTTCGCGATAGGCACTCTTAAAGTCCGTGAAATTGTTCCGTACATGCCGACCACGAAGATCCCATACTCCCACCAGCACGTAATCGGCACTGTGACGATTCGCAACCTAACCGTGCCTGTGATTGATATGTCCGCAGCCGTCGGGTTCCGGCCGATTCAGGAAGAAGAGTACCAAAGCTGTTACTTGATTGTGACCGACTGCCTGAGAACCGTTGTTGCCTTTATGGTTCGAAGTATTGAAAAAATCATTGATTGTGACTGGAAAACCATAGAGTCACCACCCGAGAGCGCTGGTCAAAATATTTTTGTCACGGGCATTACTCAGTATGAAAACAAAATGGTTCAAATGCTTGATGTCGAATTGCTATTGTCCAAGATCTATCCCCAATATGAGCATTCAAAAATCCCAATGTTGACTGACGTAGAACGTGAACGTTTAAAAGCTCTTAATATCTTACTCGTTGACGATTCTTCGATTGCACGTAAGCAACTTAGTGATGCATTAGACAGCATTAACATCCCGTACCAAATCAGTAAAAATGGCGCGGAAGCGTTGCAATTCATGAGAGATCAAGCGGCACTACATAGCCCAATTGATTTGTTAGTCAGCGACATTGAAATGCCGGGACTGGATGGTTACGAGCTGGCGTTCGAAGTACAAAATGACTCGGCACTGAACCACTCGTACCGTATTTTGCATACTTCTCTTTCAAGTGAAATCTGTGTTGATCGCGCCCATCAAGTGGGTGCACACGAGGCTCTGGTAAAGTTTAACGCTGGTGAGTTAATTGAAGCCATGCTGAGAGGGGCGAAGGAGATTGAAGCTACAGCTATGGCTTCATAACGTCGCAGGCAGAGAGGGGGAGCTCGAGAAACGCCTCCCCCAAATGGTTTTACTCGGCCCAATAAATCTCTAAATTTTTTGATGTCCTTTCTCTAAGTGGATAAAGTCCACAAGATCATCGCCAGAAACCTCATACGCCTGACCGAACCCTTTCACAAACAAGCCTTTTTCTGCTTTTAGGTTGAACAAAACGAAGTCTTCCAGATTGCTCAAACCATCAATAATATCTCCGAAACGTGCTTTCATCTGAGCAACAATTTGTTGCCAAAGCTCGGTGTCACGTTCCACAACGATTGCTACCGCATCAAACGTCAGGCGCTTACGGGCAAAAATTTGACCAGCAGAGACTTCATCTTCGATCATCATTAGGGAGACGTTAGGATTTTCTAGTAAGTTGCGTGCATGGCGAGCAAGCTGTGAAATAAGAACAAAGTAACCTTGCTGGTTTTGTACAAACGGGGCGTAACTGACGTTAGGTCGGCCTTCAGCATCTACCGTAGCTAGCTGTAGTGTTTGGCGCTCCTGACGAAACGCTTTGATCTCCGGCCCCAGACGACCTTGCAGGCGATCTTGTTTCACTTGTTGATTCATTTTAATTCCTGAGGTTCTCTACCACTATGATTAATGGAATGGACCCTCTCTACCTAATCGGCTTCAAATGAGCCATATTGAT
>ERZ1673961.77-NODE-77-length-49188-cov-6.190910_pt1 | contig 49188 bp, 46 predicted proteins | sample MGYA00580189_ERZ1673961 | MGnify/ENA primary metagenome ERZ1673961 (study PRJEB41334, sample SAMN05608105) | rock metagenome | biome: terrestrial subsurface; feature: shale formation; material: shale | place: USA: Pennsylvania ... | reverse complement strand
CTCGATCTGATCGTCACTTAGGCTAAAAGTTCAATTTATAATGATCTTGCCGTGGTCGCCGGAGCGCTCAGTTCCAGTTGCGGATTGACGTAGTAGCCTTTACGTTCAATCGGCACCAACACTCCTTCCTCGGCGAGCTGTTCGTAGACCCGCAAAATAGTATTGCGCGAGACCTTGAGTTTTTCCGCCAGACGACGGGATGACATGATGCTGGTTTGCTTGGGCACAAATCCGGCAAAGATGGCTTTCGCGATGTCGCTTTTAATTTGATCCTGTAGCGTACGCGAATCCTGGGGGTCGATATGAATAAATTGATACAGCATAGCTTTCCTGCACATCAAACAGTCGAATCCGATGAGTACCAACGAAGGGGGAGCGAAAAGAGATGTGCATGACTGCACATCTCCTTGGGAAATCGTTGACGCTCAGATTAACGACTGCAGTTCCGTTTTTATAATATCCAGGCCTTTCGTGATCAGCTCTGACTCAATGGTCAGCGGTGGAAGGAAACGAATTACGTTTGCCTTAACACCACATGAGAGCAAGATCACACCTTGGTGATGACACTTTAATACCAATTGTTTGGTCAGGTCTGCAAGTGGCTGGCCAGTGGTTGGATCATTGAGTTCCATCGCAATCATGGCGCCGACCTGACGAATATCCCCGATTTGCGGGATCGCTTTCTGCATTTCGATCAAGCTTTCTTTAAATTGCAGACCGACGTGTTGCGCTTTCTCACACAGATTTTCGTCTTTGATGATCTTAATCACTTCCAGCGCGGCGCGGCAGGCTAAGGGAGAACCTGCGTATGTGCCACCGATGCCGCCCGGCGTCGCTGAGTCCATGATTTCCGCTTTGCCGACCACACCGGATAGTGGGAAGCCACCGGCAATCCCTTTCGCCATGGTGATCAAATCTGGCTTGGCGTCGAAGTATTCACACGCAAACAGTTTGCCTGTGCGGGCAAAACCAGTCTGAATTTCATCACAGATCATCACGATGCCGTGTTGGTCACACAGTTCGCGAATCGCGCTGACCCAGGTGTTCGGTGCTTGGTAGAAACCGCCTTCACCCTGAATCGGTTCAAAAATGATCGCGGCAACACGTGATGGCTCGATGTCGCAGGCAAACAGGTCCTGAATCGCGCTGAGGCTCTGCTCTTGGCTGATGCCGTGGTACGCATTTGGGTAAGGCACGTGATAGATTTCGTTCGGGAACGGACCAAAGCCGATTTTGTACGGTGCGGTTTTGCCGGTCAGGCCCATACACAGGTTAGTACGACCATGGAAACCGCCTTTAAAGGCAATCACGCCGCTACGGCCGGTGTAAGCGCGCGCAAATTTGATCGCATTTTCCACCGCTTCCGCGCCAGTCGTTACAAATGCGGCTTTCTTGTCGAAATTGCCCGGAGCAATGTCGACCACGTTCTCAGCCAGTTCGACAAAACTGGTGTAAGGGGTCACCATGGAACAAGTGTGACTGAATTGCTCGAGTTGCTCTTTTACCGCGGCGACGATGCGTGGGTGTGAGTGACCGGTGTTGTTGACCGCGATACCTGCGGCAAAATCGATGTACTGCTTACCTTCAATGTCGGTGATCAGCGCGTTTTCTGCTTTCGCTGCGTAGATAGGTGCCAGGTTAGCCATGCCTTTCGCGACGACTTTTTCCTTGCGACTTTGCCATTCCGTATTTGTCATGTTTGCGTGTCCTTGTGGTTACGTTCGGCGGCTTAAAAGCCACCGAAGCAGAGGTATTTGATGTTGAGGTATTCGTCGATGCCTTGTTTGGCGCCTTCGCGGCCAAAACCGGACTGCTTCACGCCGCCAAATGGCGCGACTTCGTTGGAAATCAGCCCTTCGTTGATACCGACCATGCCGTATTCCAGTTTTTCAGCGATGTGGAAAGCGCGGTGAATATTGTTGGTGTAGAAGTAGCTGGCGAGGCCATAAATGGTGTCATTGGCACAGCTCACCAGTTCCTCATCATGAGAGAAACGTACGATTGGCGCGACCGGGCCAAACAGCTCGGTCTGGACAATGTCCATCTCCTGCGTCACGTTGGTCAGTACGGTCGGCTCAACAAACAGTCCGCCAGCCGATTTTCCACCCAGCGCAATGCTGGCGCCTTGTTCGATCGCGGTGTTGATGTAACCGAGCACACTGTTTTTGGCTTTGATGTCAATCAGCGGACCGATGTTGACGCCGGCTTCAAGGCCGTTGCCCATTTTCAGCTCGGCGACGGCGGCAACAAATTTAGTCACGAACTCGTCATACACTGCATCCTGCACATAGAAGCGGTTGGCGCACACGCAGGTTTGACCGGCGTTGCGGAATTTCGAAGCAATGGCCCCTTGCACCGCGGCATCAATGTCGGCGTCATCAAACACGATAAACGGTGCGTTGCCGCCCAGCTCCATCGACGTGCGTTTGATGGTGCCCGCGCATTGGGTAATCAGGTGGCGGCCCACTTGAGTCGACCCGGTGAACGACAGCTTTTTGATGTCCTCGTGAGTGCAGAAAATATCGCCAACCGCGACCGATGAATGGTTGTTGAGCACAATCAGCAGATCTTGAGGCAGGCCCGCCTGATAGGCCAGCTCGGCGGTCGCATAAGCCGACAGCGGTGTTTGGTTGGCAGGCTTGACGATGAAGCTGCAACCAGCGGCCAGCGCAGGCGCGGCCTTGCGGGTGATCATCGCAATCGGGAAGTTCCATGGCGTGATGGCGGCGGCGACACCAATCGGTTGTTTCACGGTCAGCAGACGTTTATTACCAGCCGGTGACGGAATGGTATCGCCATAGGTACGTTTGCCTTCTTCGGCAAACCACTGAATGAATGAGGCGCCGTACATCACTTCCCCTTTGGCTTCAGCCAGAGGTTTACCCTGTTCGAGTGTCATGATGCGTGCCAGATCGTCGGCGTTATCCAGCATCAAGTCGTACCAACGCTTGAGAATCACTGAGCGCTCAGCTGCACTTTTTTCCTGCCAAACAAGCTGTGCCTGTTTCGAACGGGCAATCAGTTCATGAATGGTTTGCGTATCCAGCGACGGAATGTAGGCCAGAATCTCATCGGTGGCGGGGTTGAGTACCGCAATCGCGTCATCACTGGCGGCGCAGGTCGCATTCAGCAGAGTTTTGTTAACAATGTGCTCCATATTTGTGTCTCTTTTGTAGGCTGTTGATTGCATGTTAGACACAAAAAGTGGGTCGCACTGAGTACCAGTTGGTCACAAACGTTGGTACCAGAACGGCAAGCCTGACTGGTACCATAACAACTTCGCGACTGGCACTATCGCATTCCTTTTCCGTTCTTCATATTGAGTCGGGAAACAAATCAATAACAAAAGTGTAACGATGCAGGAAGAGGAATTTCTATGTTAAGTGTGAAGGGAACCAAGCTGGCGAAAGCCGTTCTGGCCGCGGCTGTCGGGGTAAGTGCACTGATGTGTTCGACCGCGACCATGGCCGCGCAGTACAATTGGCGTTTCGCGAACTTATACGGCCGTGGCACCGCGTTTGGTGAGGTGTATGAAGACCTGGCAAAAAACATTGAGACCATGTCTAACGGCCGCATTGCGGTGCAGGTGCTGTACTCCGGTGAAGGCGTCGGGACCAGCGGTATTCTGAATGCGGTGAAATCGGGTCTGATCACTATGGGCGCACCGTTTCAGCCAATGCATGCTGGTGAATTCCCGGCGGGCGTGGTAGAAGTCGGCCTGCCGGGCGGTACGTCGGATGTGGCTGAACTGACCACGCTGTTCCACGACAAAGGCTGGGGCAAAATTCTTAAAGAAGCGTACGGTTCGCAAGGTCTCGAATGGCTGGATCCTTACATTCAGCCACCGGTGTACATCATCACCAAACAGCCCATCAATTCGATTGCCGATTTCAAAGGTCTGAAGATTCGTGCGCCAGGCGCGTACGGCAAGTTCCTGCGTAATCTGGGTGCATCTCCGGTTTCTCTGGCGTGGAGCGAAATTTACACGTCGCTGGCGACGGGCGTTATCGATGGATCTATCGGGTCGAACATGATTGACCACCGCGATGGTAATCACGTTGAAGTGGCGAAATACATGTATCCGGTGCCACTGGCGGGCGCACAGGTTCTGCCAATCATTGTTAATAAGAAAGAGTGGAGCAAACTGCCAGCTGACTTGCAGGCAATCGTGAAAGCGGCAACGGCGGCGCACGCTCAGGAACAGATGTCGAAATCAAAACTGTGGGAATCGCAAGCGGTGGCAGACATGGAGGCCAAAGGCCTGCAATGGAGCCCGCAGCCTTCAGAAGCGGATCTGAAAGCGTGGAAAGAAGCGGGCATGTCACTGGCGAAAGAGTACGCAGCGGAAGACAAGTACTCGAAGCAGCTGGTGGATATTCTCGAGCAACAATAATGGACGACGCAGGTGAACCCGTTTGGGTTCGCCTGTTTTTATAGGGAGATTTCTATGCTTGAAGCCATTTTACTGAGGTATTGCCAGTTCACGAAATACGTCGTCAGTCTGATTGGACGCTCAGTGTCGTATTTGCTTCCCGTGCTTGCCGCGATCGTATTCTACGAAGTGTTTGCCCGTTACGTGCTGAACCGCCCGACCATCTGGGGCTATGACACATCGCTGTTTTTGTTTGGCTACATTGCGGCATTAGGCGGCGCGTATGCTCAGCAACGCGAAGCGCACATCAACGTCGATATTATTCACGCCAAAGTGTCGGAAAAAACACGCCGCATTTTTGATGTACTGACCAGCATTCTGGCGATGGGCTTCTTGGCCGTGATGGCTAAAACCTGCGGTGGCATGTTCATCGAAAGTGTCGAATTTAACTACAAAACCCAGAGTGAATGGGCCCCGGCCATGCATCACTTCTGGCTGATGATTACTGTCTCTGCGGTGATTTTTATTGCCCAGTATTCTACGGAGCTGATTGCCAATCTGTTCTTTTTGATCAAAGGCCGCGAATTGAATGGTGAGGTTCACCAGCACGTCAATCTGACTGAGCAGCCATTTAAGGTCGATAACGACCAGCTGGATTCCGTTTTTGACAAGGAGAGCCCAAATGGGAATTGAGATGTTAACCCTGCTTCTGTTGGGTTGTATCCTGACCGCGTTCGTTCTTGGTGCCCAGGTTGGTCTGGCGCTGGGTGGAATCGCGATGGGTGTCGGTTATCTGGTGTGGGGGGAGTCGCTGTTTAATATTATTCCGACTACTGTCGAGAGCACCTTCTTTAACTTTATTTTGCTGGCGATCCCGCTCTATATCTACATGGGACAGATTTTGACGCGTTCCGGGATCGGCGATGCTATGTTTAATGCCAGTCAACTGGCGATCGGCCGTGTGCGCGGATCGCTGGCGATCAGCGTGATCGGCGTATGTTCGATGATCGGTGCTATGGTAGGGATCATTGGTGCGGGCATCATGACCTCGAGCTCGATTGCGCTCAAACCTATGCTTGAACGTGGCTACGATAAGAAGCTGGCGCTTGGGGTTATTATGGCAGGTGGCTCACTGGGCATTCTGATTCCGCCGAGCATTCCGATGATCATGTTCGCGTCGTCCACTCAGAACTCGGTCGGCAAGATGTTTCTCGGCGCGATGGTACCCGCGCTGATTACCATCGTGCTGCTAATAAGTTATGTGGTGATCAGCTGTAAGTTGCGTCCGGAACGTGCGCCGATGGATATCGATAATGACATCGAAGTGCCTAAAGGCTATGAGCTGTTTAAAACCATTCGTGATGGCGCTTCATCATTTGCTCTGATTGTGGTGGTACTCGGCAGCATCATTGCCGGGATTGCGACGCCAACCGAATCCGGTGCGCTGGGCGTGATGGGCGCGATTCTGCTCTCGATTCTGTTTAAGCGTTTTAAGCCGGAACTGCTGATGCGTTCTGGCATGCAAACCGCCATGCTGGTCAGTGTCGCGATGTGGATTATTCTCGGGGCGTCGGTGTTCAGTAATTTCCATCTGTTGATGGGCATTCAGGGCATGGTCTCGGGCTTTACTCAGAATCTCGATCTGCCGCCGATTGTGATCATCATGATGTTCCAGGTCATTATGCTGCTGCTCGGTTTTATCATTGATGAATTCATTATTGTGCTGATGTGCGCGCCGATATTTACTCCGGTGGCCGTGTCGCTCGGCTATGACCCCATCTGGTTCGGCGTATTGATGATTCTCAACATTGTGATTGCGGTGCAGACGCCGCCCTATGGGTTTGCGCTGTTCTACCTCAAAGGCATCGCGCCGAAAGGGGTCACGATGATGGATCTGTATAAATCCGTCACCCCATTCATCATGGTGCAATTTGTGGTTTTGGTGATCTGTATGCTGTTCCCGGATCTGGTCACCTGGTTGCCTAATAAGGTGATGAATTCCTAATCCAGTCGATGGTACGCTTCTGATATTCACAACCTCTCTCTGATGTGCAGCCAAGCAAAAGGGAGAGGTTGTTCTCATTTCTGAACTCTCATTCAAGTCGGTTAATTTCTAGTCGAAACGCCTGCCATTTATGTGTAACCGTGCATAGTTCTTTCTTAGTTTCTGCAAAATCGATGCAAATTCCGTCTGGAATTTGTGATTTGATAACTTTATAATCTGCGCCCAATCGATTACGCAACCGTTTACTTTTTACCTTTATTAGGATTCGAACATGCTGGAAAGGCTATTCAAACTCAGTGAAAATGGCACCAACGTGCGCACTGAGATCATTGCAGGGGTCACCACCTTCCTGACAATGGCATACATTATTTTCGTTAACCCAGCGATTCTTTCAGATGCCGGAATGGATCGTGGTGCAGTCTTTGTTGCTACCTGTCTGGCAGCGGCGGTTGGCTGTTTCATCATGGGTCTGATCGCGAACTACCCAATTGCACAAGCTCCGGGTATGGGCCTGAACGCATTCTTCACTTATGTGGTTGTGCTGGGCATGGGTTACACCTGGCAGGTGGCACTGGCGGCGGTATTCTGCTCGGGTGTGCTGTTCATTCTGCTGAGCCTGTTTAAGATTCGTGAGTGGATCATTAACTCGATTCCAATGTCACTCAGAACGGGTATCTCTGCGGGTATCGGTCTGTTCCTGGCGTTCATCGCGCTGAAAAATGCCGGTATCGTGGTAGACAACCCAGCGACTCTGGTTTCTCTGGGTGCGATTACTTCTCTGCCTGCGGTACTGGGAGCTCTGGGCTTCTTCCTGACCATCGCGTTGGTACACCGCGGCGTGAAAGGCGCGGTAATGATTGCCATTCTGTCGATCACCGCTCTGGGCCTGATTTTCGGTGACGTGCAGTGGGGCGGCGTGATGTCGGCTCCGCCAAGCATCGCACCGACGTTCATGCAACTGGATTTCTCTTCTGTGTTTGAAGTGGGCATGATTTCAGTCGTGTTTGCCTTCCTGTTCGTTGACCTGTTTGATACGGCGGGTACGTTGGTTGGTGTGGCAACGAAAGCGGGCCTTATTGGTGAAGACGGCAAGATTCCACGTCTGAATCGCGCGCTGCTGGCTGACTCAACCGCGACTTCTGTGGGTGCTCTGTTGGGTACGTCAAACACCACTTCTTACGTAGAAAGTGTGTCTGGTGTCGCGGCGGGTGGCCGTACCGGTCTGACCGCAGTTGTGGTTGGTATTTTGTTCCTACTTGCATTATTCTTCTCGCCATTAGCGGGTATGATCCCAGCCTACGCAACATCAGGTGCGCTGTTCTATGTCGCAATTCTGATGCTTTCAGGCCTGGTCAGCATTGACTGGCGTGATCTGACAGAAGCGGCCCCGACGGTGGTAACCTGTCTTCTGATGCCACTGACTTTCTCAATTGCAGAAGGTATTTCAATGGGCTTCATCGCGTACGCGCTGATTAAGCTTCTGAGTGGCAAAGGCCGCAACGTATCACTCAGCGTCTGGGTGATGGCGATCATCTTTGCAGTCAAATACATTCTTGCCGCGTAACACTGGCAAAAAACATTTCCAAACTTTAGGTCTATAACAATGAGTAGAAAATTCGTTATCACTTGGGACAATATGCAGAAGTACTGCCGTGAACTGGCTGAACTTCAAATGCCTGCAGAACAATGGAAAGGTATCCTGGGTGTAAGCCGTGGTGGCCTGGTACCAGCTGCGATTCTGGCTCGCGAACTGGGTATTCGTTACGTGGATACCGTGTGTATCTCGAGCTACGACCACGATCATCAGCGTGACATGAGCGTTCTGAAAGCGCCTGAGCACGATGGCGAAGGTTTCCTGATTGTTGATGACCTGGTAGACAGTGGTGATACTGCACGTAAAATTCGTGAAATGTACCCGAAAGCTAAGTTTGTAACTGTATGCGCGAAGCCTGCGGGTCGTGATCTGGTGGATCAGTACGTTGTTGATATCCCGCAAGATACTTGGATTGAACAGCCTTGGGACATGGTGTTGTCTTACGTTGAACCCGTCAACCGTAAACAAAAATAAACCGTGATTCTCAACTTTATTTGATAATGGCCCTGTATAGGGCCATTTTTTTTATTACTATTAGGCCATTCCTCTTAACAGAGACGCGTTATGTCTGAAGAAATCAGTAAAAACCTTTCTGAGACTTTGTTCCAAAAGCACAAACAAGCCAAAGAAACGTCCTCTCTCACCCAGTACATGCCAAGCAGTCAGGATTTCCTCGAACAGAAGAAAGAGCAGGATGGCTACGCCTGGTATCGTAACTTGCGCCGTCTGCAATGGGCCTGGCAGGGGATTGACCCGGTTGAACAAGAAGAAGTTCTGGCCCGTATTGCTTCCTCGAAACACTCCCGTACTGAGGAGCGTTGGCTGGATACGGTAATGGGGTATCGCAGTGGTAACTGGGCGTACGAATGGACGAAGTTGGGCATGCGCCATCAGGCGCGCGCGTCGCAAAAGCAGGGTGAAGAGGCCGCTGATGAAATGTTCGCCGCATCGCTCTGTTTCAGTATTGCCGGTTATCCGCATCTGAAAAATGACAACCTGTCGATTCAGGCTCAGGTCTTGGCCAATAACGCGTACACCGAAGCGTCGAATCTGACCAAATACGTGGTCAAACGTCTCGAGTTTCCGTATCAGAACAAAAAAATTGTCGGTCACCTGCACCTTTCCAATACCGAGAAGCCGCAACCTGTGGTGATCGTCAGTGCCGGGCTCGATAGCCTGCAGACCGATATGTGGCGCTTGTTCCGCGATTTTCTGGTTAAGCGTGATATCGCCATGCTGACCATTGATATGCCTTCTGTTGGCCACAGCTCGCACTGGGCGCTCACGGAAGATTCCTCATGTCTGCATCAGGCTGTACTGAATCAGCTGAATACACTGCCATGGGTAGACCATTTCCGTGTCGGGCTGGTCGGTTTTCGTTTTGGCGGCAATGCGATGGTTCGCCTCTCGTTTCTTGAGCCGGAACGCATTCGCGCCTGTGTGTCGTTGGGAGCGCCAATTCATGACGTATTGGTTTCACCGAACAAGATGAAGCTGATGACCAAAATGTATCTGGATGTCCTGGCATCGCGCCTTGGCAAATCTGCCGTGGATATCGACAGCCTGTCCGGGCAGATGATGGCTTGGTCGCTGAAAGTACAGGGCTTCCTGTCCAGTCGTCGCACCAAAGTGCCGATTCTCGCTATGGGGCTGGAAGGCGATCCGGTGTCGCCGTACAGCGATAACCAGCTGGTGGCGATCTTTAGTCAGGGCGGAAAAGCGAAGCAAATTAAGAGTAAGACAATTACACAAGGATATGAGCAATCCCTCGATTTAGCGATAAACTGGCTGGAAGACGAACTCTGTAGGTGACATTTGCCCTAATTTAGTTAAGAGTGATGAATGTATGTTTTTTAAACATATGATTATTAAAAATAATAGTCATTCTTAACATTGAAACGGAGAGTCAATATGTCAGAGGTGACGAAAAGTCCTACCCATTATCGTTTGTTGTCAGCAATGAAAGCTATTGGTCCTTATTTGCGCGAAGGACAGTGCAAAGAAGGGTTCTATCTGTTTGATTGCCTTGCATTTTGTGTAAACGATAAAAAATCGCCAGAGAAACGTGAATTCTGGGGATGGTGGATGGAACTGAGTCCGACTTCAGAGGGGTTTGAGGCTAAGTATCATATCGGACGATACAACCTAGCCGGGGAATGAGATACCGATAAGCTGCCCGAGCATGCGCTACCGGAAGTCAATCGAACCCAGGAAGAATTTCATAAAAAGTTAGAGAAAACGTTAAAAGAACGTTTCGCTCTGTCGTTATCTTTCCACGATCAGTCAATCGAATTCGTCTAGTTTTACCCGTCTGATTGACCAGTGAATCAAAAAGGTGCTTTTTAGCACCTTTTTCTGCTTGTGCATTACGCAGTTGATTGCTAAAACATCCTCTCTTAAATGTTTTCCATCACAGAAGAAATCATGAAAACGAATCAACAAAGCGGAAAAGTTTCACAAACTGTCATCGTGAAACTAGGAACCAGTGTTCTTACCGGTGGTACGTTGGCGCTCGACCGTGCGCATATGGTCGAATTGGCGCGTCAATGTGCTGAGCTGAAAAAACAAGGTCACTCAGTCGTGATCGTGTCGTCTGGTGCCATTGCAGCAGGCCGTGAACATCTTGGTTACCCCGCACTGCCCAACGCGATCTCCAGCAAACAACTGCTGGCAGCCGTGGGGCAAAGTCAGTTGATTCAGGCTTGGGAATCGCTCTTTTCCATCTACGGCATCAAAATTGGTCAGATTCTGCTGACCCGTGCTGATCTGGAAGACCGTGAGCGTTTTCTTAATGCGCGTGACACAATTAATGCCTTGGTAGCCAATGGCATCATTCCTATCGTCAATGAAAACGATGCGGTGGCGACCAACGAAATCAAAGTCGGTGACAACGATAACTTGTCAGCGCTGGTGGGTATTTTATGTGGTGCAGACAAACTATTGCTGCTGACTGACCAGAAAGGTTTGTTTACCGCCGATCCTCGCAAAGACCCCAATGCTGAGCTGATTAAAGAAGTCAAAACCATCGATGACACCTTGCGTAAAATTGCTGGCGGCAGTGGCACTACACTGGGCACTGGTGGCATGGCGACCAAGTTACAGGCAGCTGATATTGCACGCCGCGCTGGCATCGAAGTGATTATTGCAGCGGGCCGAGCGCCGAACGTGATCTTTGATTCGCTGAGCGAAACGCCACAAGGCACGCGCTTCCTGCCATTGGAAGAAGCGCTCGAAAACCGTAAACGCTGGATTCTGGCGGGACCTGCAGCTTCAGGAGACATCTTTATTGATGAGGGTGCGGTACGCGCGGTAATGACCAAAGGCAGCAGTTTGCTGGCCAAAGGCGTGGTACGTGTGCAGGGGGAATTTTCCCGTGGCGAAGTGGTGCGTGTGACCAACGGCCATGGCCATTTAGTGGCTCGCGGCATTGCTGCTTATTCTAGTCACGATCTGGCTAAAATTGCTGGCAAACACAGCAAAGTGATTATCGATATTCTGGGCTACGATTATGGCTCTGAAGTTATTCACCGCGACGACATGGTCGTGATCCAGGAATAGGGAGAGAGAAAGTGGATTTAACCTTAATGGGAAAAGCGGCCAAAGATGCTGCTTTTCAACTCGCCACCGCCTCGACGGCGCAGAAAAACCAAGCTCTGGCGATCATTGCTGATGAGCTGGAAGCGAACGCAGCACAGATTCTGGCGGCCAATGCCAAAGACATTCAGCTGGGCCGCGAAGCGGGCCTGACCGATGCGTTGCTGGACCGACTGTTGCTGAATGAATCGCGTCTGAACGCGATTGCCAACGATGTGCGTAACGTGATCAGCCTCAACGACCCGGTGGGCAGCGAAATCGACAGCAAAGTGCTGGAAAACGGTATGTCGCTGTCGCGTCGTCGCGTGCCACTTGGTGTGGTCGGAGTGATTTACGAAGCGCGTCCAAACGTCACTATCGATATTGCCGCGCTGTGCCTGAAAACCGGTAACGCGTCGATTCTGCGTGGCGGCAAAGAAACCTTCTTCTCCAACATGGAACTGGTCAAAGTGATTCAGTCCGCATTGGAAAAAGCACAATTACCTGCGGCCTCCGTGCAGTACATCGAAAAGCCGGATCGTGAACTGGTGACGCAATTGCTGAAACTGGACGATTACGTGGATATGATTATTCCGCGTGGTGGTGCGGGCCTACACAAAATGTGTAAAGAAAACAGCACGATTCCGGTCATCATCGGCGGGTTTGGTATCAGCCATATTTTCGTTGATGAGAGTGCCGACCTGGATAAATCGGTGGACGTGATTGAGAACGCCAAAGTACAACGTCCGTCGGCGTGTAATGCGTTGGATACGCTGCTGGTGCATGAAGCGATTGCTCAGCCACTGCTGGAAAAACTGGTGGCAAAACTCAACGGCAAAGTGACCTTTGTTGCTGAGCCAAAAGCAAAAGCGCTGATGAGCGCGGCGACTGAACTTCGTGATGCTCAGGCGGGTGATTTTGATACCGAATGGCTCAGCTATACATTGGGCGTCAAAGTGGTGCGTGACGTTAACGAAGCGATTGACCACATGCGCGAGCACAACGCCAGTCACTCCGATGCCATCATGACCAACAGCTTGGTGAACGCTGAACGTTTCATCAACTCGGCAGGCTCTGCGGCAGTGTATGTCAATGCATCGACGCGCTTTACTGACGGCGCGCAGTTTGGCTTGGGCGCCGAAGTGGCGGTATCAACCCAGAAACTGCATGCTCGCGGCCCGATGGGGCTGGAAGAACTGACCAGCTACAAGTGGGTAGGCAAAGCGAACTACTTGTCACGCAGTTAACAAAATAAGCGTAAGTTGTCGAGAAAAGGGGCGAATCCGCCCCTTTTCCTTTTCTTCGCCAAACTAATTCCGGTACACTGAACGCCTTGCTATGGAGGTGATATGCATTGTCCTTTTTGTTCTGAGAACGATACAAAAGTGATCGACTCACGTTTGGTTGCCGATGGTCATCAAGTGCGCCGTCGCCGTCAATGTCTGGCTTGCAATGAACGCTTTACCACCTTTGAAACCGCGGAGCTGGTGATGCCAAGGGTGATTAAATCCAACGGAAACCGTGAACCGTTCGATGAAGATAAAATGATTGGTGGTCTGCAACGCGCACTGGAAAAACGCCCGGTGAGTGCCGATGCGATTGAACTGGCCATCAGCACCATCAAATCGAAGCTTCGAGCGACGGGGGAACGTGAAGTCCCGAGCAAGCTTATCGGTAATCTGGTGATGGAACAGCTCAAAGAGCTGGATAAAGTTGCTTATATTCGTTTCGCCTCCGTGTACCGCAGCTTTGAAGATGTGCGGGAATTTGGCGAAGAGATTGCCAAACTCGAAGATTGATCATTATCTGACTATGCCTACATTTACCTCTTTTGATTATCAAATGATGTCCCGCGCGATCAAACTGGCTCAGCGCGGGCGTTTCACAACGGCGCCCAATCCAAATGTCGGCTGCGTGGTTACCCAGGGCGAGTCCATCGTTGGCGAAGGTTTCCACTTTCGCGCAGGTGAGCCACACGCTGAAGTACATGCGCTGCGTATGGCGGGCGAGAAGTCGGTTGGTGCAACGGCGTATGTCACGCTCGAACCGTGTTCTCATTACGGTCGCACGCCTCCTTGTGCAGAAGGCCTGATTAAAGCGGGCGTGGCGCGAGTGGTTTGCGCAATGCAAGATCCCAATCCGCAAGTCTCCGGACGTGGCATTCAGATGCTGCGTGATGCCGGAATTGATGTGCAGGTTGGCCTGCTTGAAGCCGATGCGCAGGCGCTCAATCCTGCGTTCATCAAACGCATGAAAACCGGTATGCCATTTGTACAACTGAAAATGGCTGCCAGTCTGGACGGTCAAACGGCACTGGCCAATGGCCGCAGCCAGTGGATTACGTCAAAGCTGGCTCGCCAGGATGTGCAGGCTTACCGTGCGAAAGCAGGAGCGGTGCTGTCGACCAGTCAGACCGTACTGGCTGATAACGCGTCGCTGAGCGTGCGTTGGGCGGAGTTGCCAACTGGCGTACAGGCTGAGTATCTGCAGGAAAATCTGCGCCAGCCGATACGTGTCATCCTTGATCGCCAACACCAATTGCATGGCGACCTCAAGCTGTATGCTCATGATGGGGCCGTGATTCGTGTCGCGGGTGAGCAAGCTGATGTCTGTGTTGCACTCGATGAGCATGAGCAACTGAACCTGGCTGAGACACTGGCTGATCTGGCTAAGCACCATAACATCAACCATATTTGGGTAGAGGCTGGCGCGACGCTGGCCAAGTCTCTGCTTGAGAAACAACTGGTGGATGAACTGATTTTGTATCTGGCACCGAAAATCATGGGCAGCGACGGACGCGGCTTGTTTGGTGCTTTAGGGCTGAGCGATATGCAGCAGGTTCTGAATCTCAATATTCAGGATTGCCGAATGGTTGGCCCGGATATTCGCGTCGTGGCGACGCCTGAACTGAAAGATGAATAAACTATGTTTACTGGAATTGTCGAAGCTGTCGGTACGCTGACGGCGATTACGCCAAAAGGCGAGGACATCACCATCTCGGTCGATGCGGGCAAACTGGATATGGGCGATGTAAAGCTTGGTGACAGTATTGCAACCAACGGCGTGTGTTTGACCGTCGTTGAGTTTAACTCGCACAGCTATAGCGCTGATTTATCTCTGGAAACACTGAAAAAATCCGGCTTTGCCGACTACAAAGTGGGCGATAAAGTCAATCTGGAAAAAGCCATGTTGCCCACCACGCGTTTTGGTGGCCACATTGTGTCTGGTCATGTGGATGGCGTCGGTGAAATCGTTGAGCGTAACCCGGTTGGTCGTGCGATCGAACTCTGGGTTGCCATGCCAGCGGAACTGAGCAAGTACGTGGCTGAAAAGGGATCCATAACTGTCGATGGCATCAGCCTGACGGTTAATGATCTGCGCAAAAATGCCTTTAAGCTGACCATCGTGCCACACACCACACAAGAAACAACAATCGATCATTTCCAGGTTGGCCGCAAAGTAAATCTGGAAGTTGATGTACTGGCTCGCTATCTGGAGCGTCTGCTGAATGGCGGACGTGATGAACAGCCAGAGTCACGCATTACAATGGAATTCTTACAACAAAATGGTTTCGCGTAACACTGACACCAGTGTGCGTGCCTGAAAATAGGACGAGAATCATGCCAATTAGTACGCCTCAAGAAATTATCGATGATATTCGCCAAGGTAAAATGGTCATCCTGATGGATGATGAAGACCGTGAAAACGAAGGCGACCTGATCATGGCCGCTGAGCATATTACCCCAGCCGCTATTAACTTTATGGCGACCCATGGGCGTGGCCTGATTTGTCTGACAATGACCAAGGAACGCTGCCGTAATTTAGGTTTGCCACCAATGGTTCAGGATAACAACGCGCAATACACCACCAACTTCACCGTGTCGATTGAAGCGGCTGAAGGTGTAACCACGGGCATTTCGGCTGCAGACCGCGCGCGCACTGTGCAGGCGGCGGTGGCGAAAGATGCCAAAGCATCGGACCTTGTGCAGCCGGGACACATTTTTCCGCTGGCGGCACAGGATGGTGGCGTACTGACTCGCGCGGGCCATACGGAAGCAGGCTGCGACTTAGCTCGTCTGGCAGGTCTTGAGCCAGCGTCTGTGATTGTTGAGATCCTTAATGATGACGGCACCATGGCGCGCCGCCCGGATCTGGAAGTGTTTGCTGAAAAACATGACATCAAACTGGGTACCATTGCGGATCTGATTGAGTACCGCAACAACACAGAAACCACAATTGAACGTGTTGCGCAGTGCAAACTACCCACTGAGTATGGTGAGTTTGAACTGGTGACCTACCGCGATGTGATCGATAACCAAATTCACTTTGCGCTGAAAAAAGGCGATCCGAAAACTCAGACTCCTTTAGTGCGCGTGCATCTGCAAGACACCTTTACTGACCTGTTGCGCAGTGATCGCAGCGCTGAGCGTAGCTGGACTTTGGACAAAGCGATGAAACGCATTGGCAAGGAAGGCGGCGTGTTGGTCATTCTGGGGAACGAAGAGTCATCTGAGCTGCTGCTGCATCGCGTGAAAATGTTTGAACAGCAAGACAAAGGCGAAGCGCCAGCGATGGCCAAAAAGCAGGGCACATCACGCCGTGTTGGCGTTGGTTCGCAGATTCTGGCGGACTTAGGTGTCGGTGATATGCGTCTGCTATCGTCTGCCAACAAGAAATACCATGCGCTAGGCGGTTTTGGCCTCAATGTGGTCGAATACGTCTGCGAATAATCCTCTACAGCTTGCCGCTCGGCCTGAGCGGCAAGTCGCTGTGCTTTATTAATAATTCAGATTCAATGCTGTTCTCAGGTTGAGCCGCTTGCTGGTATGCAAATAGCGTGTCAAATTTCCATTAGATATCGCTCACAAATTTGTGCTAGAATCCGGCGATTCTCACTTGATGAACAGAGTTAAAGGAAAGCTTATGAAAGTGATCGAAGGTGGTTTCCCAGCACCAAATGCAAAAGTTGCGATTGTGATTTCTCGTTTCAACAGTTTTATTAACGAAAGTCTGCTGTCTGGTGCCATCGACACTCTGAAACGTCACGGCCAAGTAAGCGACGAAAACATCACTGTCGTTCGTTGCCCAGGTGCAGTAGAGCTTCCTCTGACTGCGCAACGTGTTGCTAAAACCGGTAAATTCGACGCTATCGTGTCGCTAGGTTCAGTAATTCGTGGTGGTACGCCTCACTTTGACTATGTTTGTAGTGAAATGAATAAAGGTCTGGCACAAGTGTCTATGGAATTCAGCATTCCGGTAGCATTTGGTGTTCTGACTGTTGATACAATCGATCAAGCTATTGAACGCGCAGGAACCAAGGCTGGTAATAAAGGTGCAGAAGCTGCACTGAGCGCACTTGAGATGATTAACGTTCTTTCTGAAATTGATTCCTAATGGGGGCCAGTGTGAAACCAGCCGCACGTCGTAATGCACGTCAATTTGCGCTACAAGCTATTTATTCGTGGCAAATTACTAAAGATAATGTTGCGACTATTGAAGAGCAATTCTTATCAGGTGGTAAGTATGATGAAGAAGAGCATCATGCGTCTGAACCAGCACTTGCTGCTCCAGAGACTGACGTTGCATACTTCCGTGATCTTTTAGCGGGTGTAGTGCTTAACCACACAGAGCTAGACAGTAAATTACGTCCGTTCGTGTCTCGTCCAATGCAAGACCTGGATATGATGGAGCTTGCTCTGCTTCGCCTTGCAATGTACGAAATGACGCGTCGTGAAGATGTACCTTACAAAGTTGTGATTAACGAAGCGATTGAACTGGCTAAAGTTTTCGCTGCAGAAGACAGCCACAAATTTGTGAACGGGGTACTGGATAAAGCCGCACCTCATGTACGCAAAAAATCGTAATTCGCTTTACAATAAAGAGGTCAGCATACGCTGACCTTTTTTATTTCGCTGCTACACTCTTCTCTGTTCTGAAAGACTTGGAATTTCCGATGTTTGGTGAATTTAACCTAATCGACAAATACTTTTCTTCACGCCAACCACAACGTAAAGACGTGCATCTCGCTCTCGGCGATGATTGTGCGGTTGTCAAAGCGCCAGATAATGTGCGCATTGCTATCAGCACCGATACCATGGTGGCTGGCATTCATTTTCTGGCCGATGCCAACCCGGCTTGGGTGGCACACAAAGCGCTGGTATCCAATTTAAGCGATCTGGCGGCCATGGGCGCAACCCCGGCTTGGGTCTCCATGGCACTGACGTTGCCTGAAATTGATGAAGCCTGGCTGGAGCCGTTCTGCACGGCATTTTTTGACTTGGCTAATTACTTCAACATTCAGCTCATTGGTGGCGATACCACCAAAGGCCCGCTCAGCATTACCCTGACAGTGCAGGGGTTCGTGCCGCAGGATAAAGTGTTGCTGCGCAGCACAGCCAAAGTCGGCGATTGGGTGTATGTCACGGGAGAGCTTGGTGACAGCAAAGCGGGGCTGGATGTGATTCTGGACGAGGCTAAACGCCATGAGCCGTTTGCGCCGGAGTTGGAAAAGCGCCACTACCTGTCGACACCACGTATTTTGGTGGGGCAGGCATTGCTCAATCTGGCGTCGTCAGCCATCGATATATCGGATGGTCTGATTTCCGACCTGGGTCATATTCTGCGTCAATCCAATGTTGGCGTCAGTCTGGATGTCAGTACTCTGCCGATGTCTCAGGAACTGCGTCAGTTTGTCGGCCACATTCAAACCGCACAGAAATACGCTCTCACCAGCGGTGAAGAGTATGAGCTGTGTTTTACCGTACCCGAGCAGAACAAAGGTTCGCTGGACAGTGCATTAGCGCACTGCGGTACCAAAGTGACGTGTATTGGCCAGATTCGCCCGCAAGGCACATTTGAATTGCATAACAACGGCGAAAAGCTGGACTGGAATCTGCGCGGATACGATCACTTTAAGGAATCAGAATGACCAATCCGAAATCTCGTTTGTCGATGACAAATCCATGGCATCTGCTCGCCACCGGATTTGGCAGCGGTTTGTCTCCTGTAGTGCCGGGCACTATGGGAACTCTGGCGTCTGTGCCCTTTTACCTGTTGCTGGCGCAACTGCCGCTCACGCTGTATATCGTTGTCGTTATTGCAGCCAGCCTGATTGGGATTAAGATCTGCCAGGTAACATCGAATGACATGCAGGTGCATGATCACGGCTCAATTGTGTGGGATGAATTTGCCGGATTCTGGATCACCATGCTGATTGTGCCGGTGTTACAACTGCCAGTGTTTGAGTGGAAATGGCTGCTTGCGGGTTTTGTGTTGTTTCGCTTTTTCGACATGGTCAAACCCTGGCCGATTGGCTGGCTCGATAAACGCGTGCACGGCGGACTGGGGATCATGCTTGACGATCTGGTTGCAGGCGTGATGTCTGCGCTGGCTCTGGCTCTGGTCGGCTACTGGGCTGGTTGGTTAAGCTAAACACAAAAGAAAAGGTTCCCAAGTGGGAACCTTTTTTATCGAATAAATGGTATTACAGTTTTTCCAGATCGGACTCAATTTCCGCAATTTTGCTGGCAACCACCTTTTCCAGGTGACGCAAGTCGCTCAGGATCTTCTGTTTCACGTCCACTTGTGTAATCTGAACATGCTTGGTGATTTGGTTCAGCTCATCGATGATTAAGGTCAGATTACGGTTAATCTCTGTGACCTCTTTGTATTGATGGCTACCGCTGTCAACCAGCACATTCTTAACTTGCCTTGGGTATTTGAATTTTACACTCTTGGCAAACAGTTCACCTTTCTGCTTTTTGAAATAGATTTTTAAGACATCCTTGTGCGCTTCCTGACGCAATGAATAGCGTTCAATCTGCGTTGGATCTGTAATCCCTAAACCCGTGAGGTGTGGAAACATAAGCGACCTCTATATTATTTTTGTTACATCAATGACCTGAATTCAATGTAGCAGTCTAATCCTGTGGTAGATAGCTTAGTTTCTACCCATACGCTTAAGTTGTGGACAAGATCGCTATTCCTTTGTGCCACTTAGCTTGGCGCCAATTCGGAAACGTTTTCAATCAGTCTTTCGCGCAGGGCCAACTCCTCTTCCTCACTCAATCGGGCGCCGTGTGCGCCAGTCAGAATGAACAAGTCTTCTGCACGCTCACCGATGGTGGTGATCTTCGCTGCGTGCAAGTCGAGATGCAGCTCTGCAAAGGTTGCACCGACGGTGGCGAGAAGTCCTGGCGTATCGAGCGCCACGAATTCCATCAGCGTACGTTTCTTACTCTTGGTTGGCAGGAAGTCGACCTGAGTTTTCACCTTAAAGTGCTGCAAGTTGCGCGGCAGACGACGGGTCTTAATCTTGGTCGGGCGACCGTCTTCCAGCACGTGTACCAGATGTTTACTCAAGGCTTTGTGGCGCGATTCTTCAATCGCCTGACCATTCTGATCCAGTACCATAAAAGTATCGAGTACGTAACCGTCTTTGCTGGTCATGATCTGAGCGTCATGGACGTTGAGATTACGACGGTCGAGTTCCGCTACCACGGTGGCAAACAGCGCGGGCTGGTCTTTGGTGTAGACAAAGATTTCCGTGCCGCCCCGGGTGGCCTTCTTGCTTACCATGACCAATTGTTGAGTCGGATCATCGTGGCGCAACAGGTGAGTGCAGTGCCAGGCGATTTGTTTGTGCGTATGGCGCAGAAAGTAGTCGGCTTTAAAGCGTTGCCACAGCAAATCAATTTCGCGGCTACTAAAGCCTTCCTTGCGCAGTAGGGCAGACGACATTTGCTGATTGTGACGAATGCGATCGCGTACATCGACCGGGTTTTCCAACCCGCGGCGCAGCGCGCGCTGCGTCGAATAAAACAGCTCGGCCAGCAGAGTACGTTTCCAACTGTTCCACAATTCCGGGTTGGTTGCGCAGATATCTGCAACCGTCAAACACACCAGATATTCCAGATACTCTTCATCACGCACTTTTTTCGCGAACTCAATGATGACGTCCGGATCGTAAATATCCCGGCGCTGCGCGGTGACCGACATCAACAAGTGGTTCTGAACCAGCCAGGCCACCAGTTTCGCTTCCGGTTTTGATAATCCGTGTTCGATACAAAAATCGTACGCTTCGGTTGCTCCGATTTCAGAGTGATCGCCACCACGACCTTTACCGATGTCGTGGAAGATGGCTGCCAGAATCAAAAGCTCTTTTTTCTGAATCTTAGGGTAGACTTCGCAGCAAATCGGATGTTTTTCATGATTTTTCATATCTGAGAAAACATGAATGTGTTTTAGCAGGCGAATACTGTGTTCATCCACGGTGTAGACGTGGAACAGGTCAAACTGCATTTGACCCACAATCTGACTCCACTGTGGCAGATAGGCTGCCAGAACGCCGAGTTTGTGCATCTGGCTGAACGCTTTGTGCAGAGCATTCGGATGACGTACCAGCTCCATGAACTTCTCACGAGCCGCTGGAATGGTATGCAGAAACTTGTTCAGGCGGCGCCGTGCCGTACGCAACTGACGCATCGTCGAAGGTGATACACCTTCAATCGTGGAGTCGTTGGCCATGTGCAGGAACATGTCGAGAATGGTTTCCGGACGTGCCTGAAACAGTGCCGGTTTGCGCGCTTCAATCAGATTGCCACGACGCTGGAAATCGTCATCAAGGATTTCAGGCTCGCTCTCTTCACCATTGTTCAAAATGGCCTGATCAAACAGTTTGAGCAGCATCTTATTGAGTTCTGCTACGCGGCGCAGCGTGCGGTAGAACTCTTTCATCATCATTTCGACCGGACGGTTACCTTCGCCGGTAAAGCCCAAATGTTCGGCAACCTGCGCCTGATGAGCAAAGGTCAGGCGGTTGTCGTACCGCTTGAGCTCCAGATGGAGTGCAAAGCGAACGCGCCATAAAAAGTCCTGACACTCCACCAGTTCACGAAACTCAGCGTCGGTCAGAAAGCCATAGCGACTCATTTCATACAACGTAGTAGCGCCAAAATGGCGACGAGCAACCCAGCTGAGAGTATGAATATCACGCAGACCTCCTGGCGTGGACTTGATGTCCGGTTCCAGATTGTAAGTGGTGTCGTGATAACGGGCGTGACGTTCACGTTGTTCTTGAATCTTGGCGCGGTAAAAGGTTTCACTTGGCCAAAAGGTTTCTGAATGGATCACCAGTTTGAGACGGTGGAATGTCTCTTCGCTGCCACACAGCAGGCGAGCCTCCTGCAAGTTGGTCGCCACCGTCAAATCTTCACGACCGATATCCGCACACTCAGCCACAGTACGTACGGCATGACCAACTTCCAGACGCAAGTCCCATAGAAAGGTGATGAACTCGCTGATTTTGGACGCGATGTTGTCGTTGAGTTTGTCTTTTGACACCACCAGAATGTCAATGTCTGACAGTGGATGCAGTTCTCCACGGCCATAGCCTCCGACCGCGACCAGACTCAGGTCTTGTATCTCGGCGAAACCAAAAGATTGCCACAGACGGCGCAGTAACAGATCCATGTACTCTGCGCGGCCAAGCACCAAGTCGGTGACCGGGTTGTGATTGAGGAACTCGTCTTTCTGATATTGAGCGAAGTGCTCCAGCTGTTGCTTGAGCTCGCTGATGGTCAGTTGTTCATCGCTGAAACTCAGCGGAGATAAATAGGGCATACAATGCGGTCCGTGCAAGTCTTTCAAAAGATACTGAGACTGAATCTAACAGATAATCCCAAGTGTGCTCAAGATGCGCCGCCGTAATGGCTGGCCTTGGGAGCGCAGATAAAAAAATCCCTGCCGAAGCAGGGATGATGTGAATGTGGTTATGCGTTGTGGAATACGCGAGGAATGCTTTCCTCTTTGCGCAGCGTGAGGATCTCGCAGCCGTCTTTCGTCACCAGAATGGTGTGCTCCCACTGTGCTGAGTTTTTACCGTCAGCGGTGTAAACTGTCCAACCATCTTCATCATCCAGACGACAGCCAAATTTACCTGCGTTGATCATCGGTTCGATGGTGAAAATCATGCCTTCACGCAGTACAGTGCGGTCGCTGTTCTTGTAGTGTACAACTTGTGGCTCTTCGTGGAATTCGGCACCAATGCCGTGACCACAGTAATCACGCACGATAGAGAATTTAGTGCTCGGGTTGTTCTTGTTGTTGGTCTTGATGTGCTTCTCAATCGTCGTGCCGATTTCACCCAGTTGCACACCTGGCTTCACTTTTTTCAGAGACAGGTACAGACACTCTTGAGCTACCAGACACAGACGCTTGTCTGCCGGCGCAACGTCGCCCACTTGGAACATTTTTGACGTATCACCGTGGTAACCATCTTTAATTACGGTAATGTCGATGTTCAGGATGTCACCATCTTTCAGTACGCCAGGGCGCACTAGCTGACCAAAGTTGCTGTCGCCAGTCGCTGGAATGCCATGACACACGATGTGGTTGATTGAAGTACAGATAGATTTAGGGAAACCGTGGTAGTTGAGAGGTGCTGGAATTGCGCCTTGAACTTCAGTGATGTACTTATGACAAATCTGATCCAGTTCTTCGGTCGTTACGCCCGCTTTTACATGAGGTTCAATCATTTCCAGAACCTCAGCTGCCAAACGGCCCGCTACGCGCATTTTTTCAATTTCTTCAGCATTCTTAATTTTTACAGACATCGGCTTTCTCTACTAACTCTAGGCACAGGTTGTGCTAATGGCGTTATTGTAACAGTGGAAGATGGAAGCGCAAGAAGTGAGGCGAGTAAGAATGAGAATTAGAGTCGCTTCACTCGCGGAGATGCAGGCAAAACAGAGAGCCAAACTGCACGCCAAATGAGCGGGCTTTACGGCTCGCTGTTCGGAGAAAAAGGTAATTTTTTCTAGCCACACAAGGGCCAAATATGATATAAAGCGCGCCGGAATCTCGGTCTGTTTTCTTCATTTTGGCGAAGCAGCGTCGAGTCCACTAACATTAAACTTTAAATCACACACATTCCGACACGTGTTCCGGGGTGCTTCCAGCTAAGCTGAGAAGTCGGAGACATGGGGGATGTGGAGGCCTAACCCCATAGAGGATTATATAATGGCAACTGTATCAATGCGCGATATGCTGAAAGCTGGTGTTCACTTCGGTCACCAAACTCGTTACTGGAACCCAAAAATGAAGCCATTCATCTTTGGCGCTCGTAACCGCGTTCACATCATCAACCTAGAAAAAACTGTACCAATGTTCAACGACGCTCTAGCTGAAATTGCTAAAGTTGGCGAGAAAAAAGGTAAAGTTCTTTTCGTAGGTACTAAGCGCGCTGCATCTGAAGCTGTTAAAGAAGCTGCTATCGCAAGCAACCAGTACTACGTGAACAACCGTTGGTTGGGCGGTATGCTAACTAACTACAAAACTGTTCGTCAGTCTATCAAGCGTCTAAAAGACCTAGAGACTCAGTCTCAAGACGGTACTTTCGACAAGCTAACTAAGAAAGAAGCTCTAATGCGCACTCGTGAAATGGAGAAGCTAGAGAAATCTCTTGGTGGTATCAAAGATATGGGCGGCCTACCAGACGCTCTATTCGTAATCGACGCTGATCACGAACACATCGCAATTAAAGAAGCAAACAACCTGGGCATTCCAGTGTTCGCGGTTGTTGATACTAACTCTAACCCAGACGGCGTTGACTTCGTTATCCCAGGTAACGATGACGCAATCCGTGCAGTTCAGCTATACCTGAACGCAGCAGCAGAGTCAGTAAGCGAAGGCCGTAACAAAGACGTAGCGGCAGTTGCTGACAAAGACGGTTTCGTAGAAGCTGAATAATAGCGGCTCTGAGTTACACTTAGCTCTATGTGCCACAAAGCTGAAGCATAAGCTAAGTTATAGTTAGCATTGGGGGCCGAAAATGTAGGCCCCTAATTTTTACCATATCCAGAATCAAACTGAGGAATAGAGAATGGCTGTTACTGCTGCTCTAGTAAAAGAACTGCGCGAACGTACTGGCGCAGGTATGATGGAATGTAAGAAAGCGCTTGTTGAAACTAACGGTGACATCGAGCTTGCGATCGAAAACATGCGTAAATCAGGCGCTGCTAAAGCTGCTAAAAAAGCAGGTAACGTTGCTGCTGAAGGTACTATCGCAATTAAAGAAGCAAACGGCGTAGCGGTTCTTCTTGAAGTGAACTGCCAAACAGACTTCGTAGCAAAAGACTCTAACTTCACTGCATTCGTTAACCAAGTAGCTGAAGACGCTCTGGCAACGAAAGCAACCGTTGAAGAACTACAAGCTAAATTCGAAGAAACTCGCGTTGCTCTAGTAGCGAAAATCGGCGAAAACGTAAACATCCGTCGCGTTCAGTACGTTGAAGGTGTTGCACTGGCTTCTTACCGTCACGGCGAGAAAATCGGTGTAGTTGTTGCTGGTGAAGGCGACGCTGAAACTCTGAAACACATCGCAATGCACGTTGCAGCATCACGTCCTGAGTACGTAAACCCAGAAGACGTACCAGCTGACGTAGTAGCAAAAGAGCGTGAAGTTCAAGTTGAAATCGCGATGAACGAAGGCAAGCCTAAAGAAATCGCAGAGAAAATGGTTGAAGGCCGCATGAAGAAATTCACCGGTGAAGTTTCTCTGACTGGTCAGCCTTTCGTGATGGAACCTAAGAAATCTGTTGGCGAAGTCCTGAAAGAAAAAGGTGCGTCAGTTTCTACATTCGTTCGCCTGGAAGTGGGTGAAGGTATTGAGAAAGCTGAAGGCCTAAGCTTCGCTGAAGAAGTAGCACTAGCTCAAAAAGGTTAATCCTTAGCGAGAATGCTCAGAAAAAGACCGTGGCCATGGCTGCGGTCTTTTCACGACTAAGGCGAGATTAACCGTGATGAATGCGCTTAAATGGTTAAGTGTATCCATGACTGTTAATCAACAACTCTCTTTGGAAGGTAAAGTCCATGACAACGAACCCTAAACCAGCATATCAACGTATTCTGTTAAAACTTAGCGGTGAAGCGCTTCAAGGCGAAGAAGGTTTTGGTATCGATCCAGCCGTTCTTGACCGTATGGCTCAAGAAGTGAAAGAACTGGTAGAACTTGGTGTTCAGGTTGGCGTTGTTATCGGTGGCGGTAACTTGTTCCGTGGTGCCGGTCTGGCAGCAGCAGGTATGAACCGCGTCGTTGGTGATCACATGGGTATGTTGGCAACAGTAATGAATGGTCTGGCAATGCGTGATGCGCTGCACCGTGCGTACGTGAACGCACGTGTGATGTCGGCGATTCCTCTGAAAGGCGTGTGTGACGATTACAACTGGGCAGATGCTATCAGCCAACTGCGCCAGGGCCGCGTAGTGATTTTCTCTGCTGGTACAGGCAACCCATTCTTTACCACTGATTCAGCAGCCTGTCTGCGTGGTATCGAAATTGAAGCAGACGTAGTTCTCAAAGCGACGAAAGTAGACGGCGTTTATAGTGCAGACCCGGTAGCCAACCCTGACGCACAACTGTATGATAAGCTCGCATACAACGATGTACTTGATAAAGAATTGAAAGTGATGGATTTGGCAGCGTTCACGCTGGCTCGTGACCACAAAATGCCAATCCGTGTCTTCAACATGAACAAACCAGGCGCACTACGTCGCGTGGTGATGGGTGAAGCGGAAGGCACGTTGATCAGCTCCGCAGTATAATCACTCTCGAGATGAAATAAGAATTAAGGTGAAATTGTGATTAATGAGATCAAAAAAGACGCTCAAGAGCGTATGGACAAAAGTGTTGAAGCACTGAAGAACAACCTGCAAAAGGTTCGTACTGGTCGTGCGCACCCAAGCCTGCTATCTGGCATCTCTGTTGAGTACTACGGTGCTCCAACACCTCTTAACCAAATCGCTAACGTAGTCGCAGAAGACGCGCGTACTCTGGCGATCACCGTGTTTGATAAAGAACTGACACCTAAAGTTGAAAAAGCGATCCTGATGTCGGATCTGGGTTTGAACCCAATGTCAGCAGGCACAGTTATTCGCGTTCCACTGCCACCATTGACTGAAGAACGCCGTAAAGACCTGGTTAAAATCGTACGTGGTGAAGCTGAAGGCGGCCGTGTAGCGGTACGTAACATTCGTCGTGATGCGAACAGTGATCTAAAAGCGCTGCTGAAAGACAAAGAAATCTCTGAAGATGACGAGCACAAAGCACAAGACGAGATTCAGAAGCTGACTGACGCTGCAGTTAAACGCATTGATGAAGTGCTTGCTGCTAAAGAAAAAGAGCTGATGGAAGTGTAATTCTCCCGTCATGCCAGTGAAAAAAACGCTGTGCTCGCAGCACAGCGTTTTTTTATGCTACCCTTCATCATCTTTTTATCGTCACTACGTTTCTATGCAAAATTCGCAACTCACTTCAGATGTTCTTCCTCAGCATATTGCAATCATCATGGATGGCAATGGCCGTTGGGCGAAAGCACAAGGCAAACCCCGTGTCTTTGGTCATAAAAATGGTGTAGCCGCTGTCCGAAAAACCATCTCCACTGCTGCGAAACTAGGGATCAAAGCCGTTACTCTGTTTGCATTCAGTAGCGAAAACTGGCGCCGCCCTGAAGAAGAAGTTGGTGTGTTAATGGAGCTGTTTATCACAGTTCTGTCTACCGAAGTCAAAAAATTGCACAAGAACAACCTACGTCTTCGTATTATTGGTGATAAGAGCCGTTTCAGTGAGCGTCTACAAACGAAGATCGCTCAGGCAGAAGCTCTGACGGCGAATAACACCGGGTTAGTGGTTAATATTGCCGCGAACTATGGCGGTAAATGGGACATTACTCAGGCCGCTCGTGACATCGCAGTCAAAGTGGCGCGTGGTGAAATCAACCCGTCAGAGATTGACGAAGCGTTGATCACCGAACATCTCACCATGTCTGATATTCCGGAAGTGGATCTGCTGATTCGTACCAGCGGTGAATGCCGGATCAGTAACTTTATGCTGTGGCAACTGGCCTACGCAGAAATGTATTTTACGCCAGTGTTCTGGCCAGAATTTGGTGAAGACAGTTTAATTGAAGCAGTGACTTGGTTTGTAAATCGTGAGCGCCGATTTGGTTGTACCGGTGAGCAAGTTAAGGCATTGATGGAATCATAAAATAGGATTTCTAAGTTTGAAGCAAAGAATAATTACAGCGCTCATACTTGCACCTTTGGTCATTTTAGGCATTTTCTTCCTGCCACTTCCTTGGTTTATTCTGGCCTTGGCAGTTGTGACTCTATTGGGATTTTGGGAATGGACCCAATTTGTTCAGCACACATCGCGTTACATTGCACTGCTGCCGGCTATTTTAGTTGGCGGTGCGAGTTTTTTTCTGATTTCTCCGGCAGTTCAGTCGCTTGCAACACTTAATGGCACTCACTTTGCTATTCTGGCTATCGGTACCATCTGGTGGCTGTACTCCAGTTTTCTCGCCATTACTTTTCCCCGTTCCCGACGTTGGTGGGAGGAATCAAATCCTGCGCGCCATTTGTTCGGTTTACTGACGTTACTGCCATTTTTCTGGAGCGTGGTGTTTTTACGTGCAGAAGGGATGGAAACGGATTTCTACCACGGCGCCAAACTGGTTCTGTTTGTGTGTTTGATTGTCTGGGCCGCGGACAGTGGTGCGTATTTCTCGGGAAAAAGTCTGGGTAAACACAAAATGGCGCCAGCAGTGAGTCCGAACAAAACTATTGAAGGTTTAGTTGGCGGTGTGATTGCGGCGATGATCGTTGGCTGGTTATTCGCTGACTGGTTTGCGATAGAGTTTTCTTCACTGAGCATCATGCTGCTGACGATTCTGTTGACGGTGGTGATCTCTGTGCTGGGAGATTTGGTTGAGAGCATGTTTAAGCGTGTTTCTGGAATCAAAGACAGCAGCAATATTATTCCCGGGCATGGCGGTATTCTCGATCGCATTGATAGCCTGACTGCGGCCTTCCCTGTGTTCGCTCTTCTCTACTTCATGTTCTAATGTGTGGGTAGCCATTTGGCTGCCCATACTCAATCACGACGGTTTTTGCTATGCGTAAATTAACGATTCTGGGAGCGACAGGTTCAATCGGAGCCAGCACGCTTAAAGTAGTTGCAGAGAATCCTGAACAATTTACTGTGGTCGCGCTCGCGGCAGGTGGCAATGTCGCCAAAATGCGCGACTTGTGTCTGCGCTGGCGACCGAAGTACGCCGTCATGGCAACCGCTGACGCTGCGCAGCAACTCGCGGCCGAGCTTCGTGCTCTGCAACTGTCGACAGAGGTCATGTTTGGTCAGGACGCAATGTGTCAGGTTGCCGCGTGTGACGAAGTTGATACTGTCATGGCCGCGATCGTCGGTGCGGCCGGGTTGCTGCCCACTATGGCGGCAGTAAAAGCGGGTAAGCGTGTACTGCTGGCGAACAAAGAAGCATTAGTCATGTCTGGGCAGTTGTTTATCGATGCCGTTGAACAGCATAGCGCAGAGCTGATGCCGGTCGACAGTGAACACAATGCGATTTTTCAGTGTCTACCAGTCGAAATTCAAACCCGCCTTGGTCGCTGTGATTTACAGCAAAGTGGCGTGTCCCACATTCTGCTGACCGGCTCTGGTGGTCCGTTCCGTTACAGTGATATTCAAACACTGAAAGATGTGACTCCTGAGCAGGCGATTGCACATCCGAATTGGTCAATGGGGCCGAAAATTTCGGTCGATTCCGCGACGATGATGAATAAAGGCCTCGAGTTTATCGAAGCCAAATGGCTGTTCAATGCGGCGCCCGAGCAATTGAAAGTGCTGATTCACCCTCAGTCTGTGATTCATTCAATGGTGCAATACCGCGATGGTTCAGTAATAGCCCAGTTGGGTGAGCAAGACATGGCAACGCCGATAGCCTTGACCATGGCCTATCCTCAGCGTGTGAATGCCGGAGTGAAACCGCTTGATTTTACCCGCTTGAGTGAACTGACGTTCCTCGATGTGGATTATGCGCGCTATCCGTGTCTCAAACTGGCCATTGATGCCTGTTATGAAGGTCAGCATGCGACGACGTCTCTGAATGCCGCCAACGAAGTGGCGGTGGATGCTTTCCTGCGTGGTCAGATCCGTTTCACCGATATCGCAACTATCAATGAACGTGTGTTGTCTAAAGTGTGTGGAACCAACAGTCCGTTACATTCCTATACCTTGGAAAGCCTGATTGAGCTCGATACAATGGCTCGTAGTCTGGCATCTCAAGAGTTGAAAGAGCGATTATTATGAGTGGCATTTTGTGGAACCTGGTGTCCTTTATTGTTGCGCTGGGCATTTTGGTTGCCGTGCACGAATATGGTCATTTCTGGGTGGCGAGAAAGTGTGGCGTCAAAGTTGAGAAGTTTTCGATTGGTTTTGGTAAGTCGATTTGGAAACGCCTTGGCAAAGATGGTACTGAATACAGTATTTCCATCATTCCTCTGGGTGGCTACGTCAAGATGCTTGATGGCCGGGTGGATGACGTTAGCCCGCAAGACCAGCAGTTTGCTTTCGATAAAAAGCCGCTCTGGAAGCGAGCTGCTATTGTCAGTGCAGGCCCTGCCTTTAACTTCTTCTTTGCAGTCTTTGCCTACTGGCTAGTGTTTATGATTGGTGTACCTGCCGTTAAACCAGTAGTGGGTAATGTTGCACCGTATTCTATTGCCGCCAATGCAGGTCTTGAACCGGGCATGGAAATCAAAGCGGTCTCTGGCACTGAAACACCGGATTGGGAATCGGTCAATATGGGGCTGATTTCTCATATTGGCGATCAACGTATGACCGTGACGGTTTCATCGCCAAATGGTGTCGGCGTCGACGAAATCAAAACTTTTGACCTCAGTGGGTGGAACTTTGATCCTGAAACAGAGTCTGCTATGGGAGCGCTTGGCTTTAAGCCATTTACACCGCAAATCTCTGCGGAGCTGACGAGTGTAGAGGCTGAAGGCGCTGGTGCTCGTGCTGGGCTGATGGTCGGCGATGTGTTGACTCACATTAATGGCCAGCCGATCACAGATTGGCAACAGGTGATTGACGCGATTCAGACGCATCCTGACCAGGCATTAGTGATTGATATTGAACGCCAGCAAGAATCGCTGTCGTTGTCTTTAACCCCTAATGCTAAAAAGCTGTCTCAAGGAAAAGTGATCGGTTTTGCGGGAATCGCACCTAAAGTCGCAGATTGGCCGCAAAGTTATCGATTTGAGCTGCAATTTGGTGTATTTGAATCGTTCGGAAAAGCATTTGAAAAAACTGGCCAGGTGATTGATCTGACCGTCAGCATGCTGAAGAAGTTGATAGTCGGCGATGTAGGGTTGAATAACCTGAGCGGCCCAATTTCTATCGCGAAAGGCGCAGGTGCAACGGCGGATTATGGTCTGGTCTATTTCCTCGGCTTTTTGGCGCTGATCAGCGTCAACTTGGGCATCATTAACTTGGTGCCGTTACCGATGCTCGACGGTGGTCACCTGCTATTTTTCGCGATTGAAGCCATTATTCGTCGTCCGGTTCCGGAAAAAGTGCAGGAAATGGGTTATCGCATCGGCGGTATGATCATCTTCTCTCTGATGGCCGTGGCAATATTTAACGATTTTACTCGCCTGTGATTGATAAGCATTAGGCAAAGGTTGTAGTAAGGAATAACTAAAACAAATATGGCAATGAAAAAAATCCTGTTCGCGACGCTGCTCGCAACAAGCGTGTCGGCGAATAGTGCCGAAAATTTTGTTGTGCAGGACATTCAGATTCAAGGGTTACAGCGTGTTGCTCTGGGTGCCGCATTGTTAAAAATGCCGGTCCGTGTTGGCGATACCGTTGATTCTCAGGACGTTGCTGAAATCATCAAGGCTCTGTATGCCTCGGGTAACTTTGAAGATGTTAAAGTTCTGCGCGACGATGAGACTTTAGTCGTTCAGGTGAAAGAGCGCCCAACCATTGCGAGCGTCTCTTTCTCCGGCAACAAGGCGATCAAAGAAGAACAGTTGCAGCAAAACCTTGATGCTTCTGGAATTCGTGTTGGTGAAGCATTGGATCGCACCAAGCTCAGCAACATTGAAAAAGGTCTGGAAGACTTCTACTACAGCGTTGGTAAGTACAACGCCACCGTAAAAGCCGTGGTGACGCCGCTGCCGCGTAACCGCGCGGACCTGAAGTTTGTTTTCACTGAGGGTGTCTCGGCTAAAATCCAGCAAATCAACTTTATTGGCAACGAAGTGTTTTCCGATCAGGAGCTGTTGTCACGCTTCAATCTGAAAGTGGATGTCGCGTGGTGGAACTTCCTGTCGGACGACAAATATCAGAAGCAGGTGTTGGCAGGCGATATCGAAGCACTGCGCACTTTCTATCTCGATCGCGGTTACCTGAAGTTTCAGGTTGATTCAACGCAAGTTGCTATTTCGCCCGACAAAAAAGGCGTCTACATCACCATGAACCTCAATGAGGGTAAACCTTATACGGTGAAAGATGTTCAGTTCCGCGGTGAATTGATTGGTAAAGAAGACGAATTTAAGTCGCTGATTCCGTTTGAAATGGGTGAAACCTATCGTGGTTCATCGGTGACTCAACTGGAAGAAAGTGTCAAGCGTGTGCTGGGCGAAGCGGGTTATGCGTACCCACAAGTGCGCACGATTCCTGAATTTGACGATGAAACACAGCAGGTGTCGCTGGTCGTGCATGTTGAAACGGGTAAGCGTATGTATGTACGCGATATTCGTTTTGTTGGTAACAATGCGACCCGTGACGAAGTTCTGCGCCGTGAGATGCGCCAGATGGAAGGTTCTTGGCTGAACTCGAAATCTATCGATACTGGTAAGGCGCGTCTGAACCGTCTGGGCTATTTCGAAACCGTTGACGTTCAGACTGTCCGTGTACCGGGTACCGATGATCAGGTCGATCTGGTTTACACGGTGAAAGAAGCGAACTCAGGCAGCGTAAACTTTGGTGTCGGTTATGGTACGGAATCGGGCGTAAGCTTTACGGTCGGTCTGACTCAGGATAACTTCCTTGGTAGCGGTAACCGTGTGGGCATCAACGCGACCACTAACGATTACCAGAAGAACATTACTCTGGAATATCGTGACCCGTATTGGAACCTAGATGGTGTCAGCCTGGGCGGTAAAGTTTTTTATAACCAGTTTGAAGCATCGGAAGCGGGCATCGTCGACTATACCAACGAAAGCTACGGTACCAGCCTGACCTGGGGTTTCCCATTCGATGAACTGAACCGTTTTGAATTTGGTGTGGGTTACACGCACAACAAGATCGGTAACCTGACGCCATATCTGCAAGTGGAACAGTTCCTGAAAGCTCAAGAGAGCAATATCGATTCAGACGGTAGTCTGCTGACTAACGATTTCGATATGAACATTGCCTGGACGCGTAATAACCTCAACAAAGGTTACTTCCCAACGGCTGGTAACTACCAGCGTGCGTCGGGCAAAATCACAGTTCCGGGTTCGGATGCGAAGTACTTCAAACTGCAATACGATGTGCGCCAGTATGTTCCGCTAACTAAAAAGCATGAGTTTACGCTGTTACTGCGTGGCCGCCTGGGTTACGGTAACGGTTATGGCCAGACAGACGGGAAAGATAACCTCTATCCGTTCTACGAAAACTTCTATGCAGGTGGTTTTACAACATTACGCGGATTTGGCTCTAACACAGCGGGTCCAAAAGCGGTGTACCGTGATTACTCAGGTTCCAACAATGGTACCGATACCGCAACCGATGATTCGGTTGGTGGTAACGCTATTGCATTGGCCAGTGTCGAGCTGATTGTGCCGACGCCGTTCGCTTCGGATGAGGCGCGTAGTCAGGTTCGTACCAGTATCTTCTACGATATGGCCAGTGTTTGGGATACCGAATTTGACTACCGCAGCAGCGGGGCAGATTATGGTGACAAGTACTACTACGACTACTCAGATCCAACCAACTATCGTTCTTCGTACGGTGTAGCGTTGCAATGGATGTCGCCAATGGGGCCTCTGGTCTTCTCTCTGGCGAAACCTATTAAGAAATACGAAGGTGACGACGAAGAATTCTTCACTTTCACTATCGGACGAACCTTCTAATAGAGGAAACTATTTTGAAACACATCATCAAAGCAGCAGGTGTTAGCCTTATTGTTCTTAGCTCATCATTTTTTGCTCAAGCAGCTGAAGCGGCTCAAAAAGTGGGATTCATTAACACTGCGCAAGTTTTTCAGGCCCTGCCACAGCGCGAAGTTGTCCTGAAGAAAATGCAAGATGAATTCAAAGACAAAGCGGCGGAGCTGCAAAGCATCAAAGCGGATGCAAAAACGAAAATTGAAAAATTGAAGCGTGATTCTGAGCTGATGAGTCAGGATGACGTGGAAAAACTGCGTATCGAAATTGGTCAACTGGACAGCGCTTACAAGATCAAAGCTCAGGCACTGGAACAAGCATCGGCTCGCCGTGAATCGGAAGAGAAACAGAAGCTGTTTAAAGTGATCCAAGATGCGGTGAAGAAAGTGGCTGAGAAAGAAGGCTACGATATGATTGTTGATATCAGCGCAATGCAGTACGGCAAGCCTGAGTACGACATTTCAGAAAAAGTAATCAAAACAATCAAATAATTAAAGCATTATGACAACACTAACTTTGGCCGAATTGGCAACGATTACTGGGGGCGAGCTACACGGTGACAGCACTGCTGTTGTCAGTGGTGTAGCGCCGATGGATCGCGCACAGGAAGGGGACATCACCTTCCTGTCGAACCCAAAATACAGTAAACACCTCGCTGAGTGTAAAGCGACCGTCATCATGGTGAAGGCCTCTGAGCGAGACTTATGTCCGGCAAACGTACTGGTTGTTGCTGACCCGTACGTGGCGTTTGCGAAAGTGACACAAGCACTGGACACCACACCAGCACCTGCGGCGGGCGGTATTGCACCGAGCGCAGTGGTGGCTGACGACGCTAAGTTAGGGAACAACGTGTCAATCGGCGCCAATGCCGTGATCGAATCTGGTGTTGAACTGGGCGATAACGTGATCATTGGTGCTGGCTGCTTTATCGGTAAAAATGCCAAGCTGGGCGATCATACCAAGCTGTGGGCGAACGTGACCATTTACCACAATGTGGTGGTGGGTGAACGTTGCCTGATTCAGTCGGGTACTGTAATTGGTTCTGATGGTTTCGGTTACGCTAACGAACGCGGTGAGTGGATTAAGATTCCGCAGCTGGGTTCTGTGCGTATCGGTAACCGTGTTGAAATCGGTGCATGTACCACTATCGACCGTGGCGCGCTGGATGATACCGTGATTGAAGATAACGTCATTCTCGATAACCAGATGCAAATCGCGCACAACGTGCACATCGGATATGGTACGGCCATGGCTGGTGGTACTATTGTCGCCGGCAGCACCAAGATCGGTAAATATTGCATCATTGGTGGTGCTTCTGTTTTGAATGGTCATATCGAAATTGCCGATGGTGTTACCATCACTGGTATGGGTATGGTCATGCGCAGCATTGACGAGAAGGGTATGTACTCTTCCGGTATTCCGCTGCAAACTAACAAAGAATGGCGTAAGACAGCCGCGCGTGTTCATCGCATCGACGAAATGAATAAGCGTTTGAAAGCGGTAGAGAAGCTGCTTGAGCAAAAATCGGACTCTTAATTCCGTGTTTTTGTCAAAAAGGCTCGCAATGTGCGAGTCTTTTTCGTCTATAATGCCCTAAACAATTTTATGTATTTATAAATAGGAATATGACTTTGACTACTGAAAAGAAAATGATGAATATCACTGAAATTCAGGAGCTTCTTCCTCACCGTTATCCATTTTTGCTGATTGACCGCGTGACAGATTTTGAAGAAGGTAAATACCTGATTGGTCTTAAAAATGTTTCAGTGAACGAACCTCAGTTTACCGGTCATTTCCCTCAGCTCCCTGTTTTCCCTGGCGTACTGATTCTGGAAGCCATGGCTCAGGCTACTGGCCTGCTGGCATTCAAAACTTTTGGTGCACCAAAAGAAAATGAACTGTACTACTTCGCGAGCATCGACAACGCGAAATTCCGCAAACCGGTTGGTCCTGGCGACCAACTGATCATTGAAGTGGAATTTTTGAAAGAGCGTCGCGGTATTGCGCTGTTCAACGGCGTAGCCAAAGTTGATGGTGACGTAGTGTGTTCTGCAGAACTGAAATGCGCACGTAGAGAGTTTTAATATGATCCACGAAACGGCACAAATCCACCCAATGGCGGTGGTCGAAGAAGGCGCAGTGATTGGCGCCAACGTAACGGTTGGGCCGTTTACCTACATTACATCTGGTGTCACTATTGGTGAAGGTACAGAGGTAATGTCACATGTTGTGATTAAAGGCAACACTGTGATTGGTAAAGATAACCGTATTTTCCCGCACGCTGTGATTGGTGAAGAGAACCAGGACAAGAAGTACGGCGGCGAAGATACGCGTGTGATCGTTGGCGATCGCAACGTGATTCGCGAAGCGGTACAGATTCACCGTGGTACTGTGCAGGATAAAGCGCAAACCGTCGTCGGTGATGACAACCTGTTGTGTGTTAACGCGCACATTGCACACGATGTAATTGTCGGTAACAACACGCACATCGGCAATAACGCCATTCTTGGCGGTCATGTGACCGTGGAAGACAATGCGGGCGTGATGGCGCTGTCGGCGATTCATCCGTTCTGTACCGTAGGGGCATTTGCTTACATCGGTGGTTGTTCCGCTGTTGTTCAAGACGTACCTGCATACGTATTGGCGCAAGGTAACCACGCTACGCCATTCGGTCTGAACTTGGTTGGCTTAAAGCGTAACGGTTTTGAAAAAGACGAAATCCGCGCACTGCAAAAAGCCTACAAAGAGATTTACCGCTCAGGTAAAACTCAGGCGGAAGCGCTGCCAGTGCTGAAAGAGATGGCAGAGCAATGGCCATCGATTCAGCGCTTCATCACTATGCTGGAGACTTCAGAGCGTGGCATCATTCGCTAAGCTTTGCTGAATACGCACCTATAAAAGATCGCCCGGCAGCGGGCGGTCTTTTGTGTTTTATGGACAGCCTCTTTTTCAGGTGGTTTTCCATAACACACATCAAGGCTTAAAGAGGACGTTTGGCGTGGATAGACCATTACGCATTGGCATCGTCGCGGGCGAATTATCCGGCGACACGTTGGGAGAAGGCTTCATCAAAGCGGTCAAGGCTCGTTACCCGAATGCTGAGTTTGTCGGCATCGGCGGCCCGAAAATGATCGCGCAAGGCTGCCAGTCGCTATTTGATATGGAAGAGCTGGCTGTGATGGGGTTGGTGGAAGTGCTGGGCCGTCTGCCGCGTCTGCTGAAAGTGAAAGCGGAGTTGGTAAAGTACTTCACTACCAATCCGCCGGATGTGTTTGTCGGTATCGATGCGCCGGATTTCAACCTGCGCCTGGAACTCGACTTGAAACAAGCGGGTATCAAAACCGTCCACTACGTCAGCCCATCGGTGTGGGCATGGCGCCAAAAACGTATCTTCAAAATCGAAGCTGCTACCAATCTGGTGCTGGCATTTCTGCCGTTTGAAAAAGCGTTCTACGACAAATTTAATGTGCCTTGCGAGTTTATCGGTCACACGCTGGCTGACGCCATTCCGTTTGAATCTGACCGACTTGCGGCGCAAGCGCTGTTAGGTCTCAATAACAATAAACGCTGGTTGGCAGTGCTGCCGGGCAGTCGCGGTGGTGAAATGAAAATGCTGGCGCAACCGTTTATCGAAACATGTCAGCGTTTGCAGCAACGTTACCCGGATCTGGGTTTTGTAGTGGCACTGGTCAACCAAAAACGCCGTGAACAGTTTGAAGCCGTATGGCAGCAACACGCTCCAGAACTCAATTTTGTGCTGGTGGACGACACCGCGCGCAATGTCATCACTGCGTCGGATGCGGTGATGCTGGCTTCGGGCACGGTCGCGCTGGAGTGCATGTTGCTCAAACGCCCGATGGTGGTTGGCTATCGCGTCAATGCGATTACCGCCTTTCTGGCTAAGCGTTTGCTGAAAACGCCGTATGTGTCGCTGCCGAACATTCTGGCTGACCAAGCGCTGGTGAAAGAGCTGTTGCAGGACGATTGCACGGTCGACAATCTGTATCACGAAGTGTGTCGCCTGCTGGATAACGACAACCGCGAGATGCTGGAGAAGTTTGACGAAATGCATCATTGGATTCGCAAGGGCGCCGATGAACAAGCCGCCAACGCGGTGCTTAATTTAATTCAACACTGATTCTGATAGTAAACATCATGGCTAAGAAACCTGAAAAAGAACTGCCTCCGTTTGAAATTCCTGGCGGCTATCACCTGATTGCCGGAGTGGATGAAGTGGGCCGTGGCCCGTTAGTCGGCGATGTGGTCACCGCGGCGGTGATCTTGGATCCGAATAACCCGATTGAAGGCTTGAACGATTCAAAAAAATTGTCGGAGAAAAAACGTCTGGCGCTGCTGCCGGAAATTCAGGAAAAAGCACTGGCGTGGTCGGTCGGGCGTTGCAGCCCAAAAGAGATTGATGAGTTAAACATCTTTCAGGCGACCATGTTGGCTATGCAGCGTGCGGTGCAAGGGCTGGCGATCAAGCCAGACTTAGTGCTGGTGGACGGCAATAAGGTTCCGCAATTGCCGATGGACGCTCAAGCGGTGGTGAAAGGTGACTTGCGCGTGGCGCAGATCAGCGCTGCCTCGATCATTGCCAAAGTTGTGCGCGACCAAGAAATGGAAGAGCTGGATAAAGCCTATCCGCAGTTTGGTTTTGCCAAACACAAAGGTTATCCCACCAAAGCGCATTTTGATGCGATTGAGCAACATGGTGTCATTGAGCAGCATCGTCGGAGTTTTGGCCCGGTAAAACGGGTACTTGGGCTGGAATAAGCTCTGTAACTCCGCTCAGATTCACGTAGAATAACCGCCAGTAACAAATCTCAGTACTCCAGGACAGAATTGAATGTCAGATCCAAAGTTCATCCACTTACGCATTCACAGTGATTTCTCCATGGTTGATGGCCTGTCAAAAGTGCCGCCACTGGTGAAGAAAGTGGCCGCAATGGGCATGCCAGCAATGGCTCTGACCGACTTTACCAACCTGTGTGGCTTGGTGAAATTTTATGGCACGGCGCATGGTTGTGGTATCAAGCCGATCGTTGGTGCTGACTTTTCTGTACGCTCCGATGAATTTGGTGATGAACTGACTCGTATCACCGTACTGGCCAAAGATAACGTCGGGTACAAAAACCTGACGTTACTGATTTCCGATGCCTACCTGCGCGGACACGTGCAACATCAGCCCGTGATCGATAAAGAGTGGCTGCTCAAATACGCCGAAGGACTGATTATTCTTTCCGGCGGTAAAAATGGTGAAATTGGCCGTGCGCTGCTCAAAGGCAACCAAGCCCTGGTAGAAAAGTGCGTCGAGTTTTATCAGACCCATTTTGCTGACAACTTCTATCTGGAATTGGTGCGAACCGGACGTGCAGATGAAGAGAGTTATCTTCACTTTGCGTTGGAGCTTGCGGAACAAGCAGAACTGCCTGTGGTGGCAACTAACGATGTGGTCTTTATCGACCCTGACCAGTTTGATGCGCACGAAATCCGAGTTGCCATTCACGATGGTTTTACCTTAGAAGATCCCCGCCGTCCGAAAAACTACAGCCCGCAACAGTACCTTCGCAGTGAAGAGGAAATGTGCGAGCTGTTTGCCGACATTCCGGAAGCGCTGGAAAACAGCGTTGAAATCGCTAAACGTTGTAACGTCACGGTCCGTTTGGGTGAGTACTTCCTGCCTGCGTTCCCGACCGAAGGCATGGCTGAAACCGAATACCTGGTGAAAAAATCGCGCGAAGGTCTGGAAGATCGTCTGGAATTCTTATTCCCAGATCCGGCGGTTCGCACGGAACGCCGTCCGGCATACGATGAACGTCTGGAGATCGAACTTCAGGTAATCAACCAGATGGGCTTCCCCGGTTACTTCCTGATCGTAATGGAGTTCATCCAGTGGTCGAAAGACAATGATATTCCGGTGGGGCCAGGGCGAGGCTCTGGCGCGGGCTCGCTGGTGGCGTACGCGCTGAAAATCACCGACCTTGATCCGCTGGAATATGATCTGCTATTCGAACGTTTCCTTAACCCGGAACGGGTATCGATGCCCGATTTCGACGTCGACTTCTGCATGGATAAACGCGATCAGGTGATTGATCACGTTGCTGAAATGTATGGCCGCGATGCGGTATCGCAGATCATCACCTTCGGTACCATGGCGGCGAAAGCCGTTATCCGTGATGTGGGCCGAGTGCTTGGCCACCCGTTTGGTTTTGTGGATCGCATTTCGAAAATGATTCCGCCGGATCCGGGCATGACGCTGGAAAAAGCGTTCAAAGCGGAGCCGGCCCTGCAAGAGCTTTACGACGCAGACGAAGAAGTTAAAGAACTGATCGATATGTGTCGCATTCTGGAAGGGTGTACTCGAAACGCGGGTAAACATGCGGGTGGTGTTGTGATCTCACCAACGGCCATCACCGACTTTGCGCCGATCTATTGTGACTCGGAAGGTCACCATCCGGTTACTCAATTCGATAAGAACGACGTCGAATATGCTGGCTTAGTGAAGTTTGACTTCCTTGGTCTGCGTACACTCACCATTATTGACTGGGCGCTGGGTTTGATTAACCCACGCCGTGAAAAAGCGGGTGAACCGCCAGTGCGAATCGAGTCGATTCCGCTCGCGGATCCGGCCTCATTCCGCGTGCTGCAAAATTCGGAAACCACCGCGGTATTCCAGCTTGAATCGCGCGGCATGAAAGAGCTGATCAAACGCCTGCAGCCAGACTGTTTTGAAGACATCATCGCACTGGTGGCCCTATTCCGTCCGGGGCCTCTACAATCAGGCATGGTGGACAACTTTATCGACCGTAAACACGGTCGTGAAGCGATTTCTTACCCGGATGAAAAGTGGCAGCACGAGTCACTGAAAGAGATTCTGGAGCCAACCTACGGCATCATCCTGTATCAGGAACAGGTCATGCAGATTGCTCAGGTACTGGCAGGCTATACGCTTGGTGGTGCGGATATGCTGCGTCGTGCGATGGGTAAGAAAAAGCCAGAAGAGATGGCCAAGCAGCGCGAGGTGTTTCAGTCCGGTGCCGAAAACAACGGTGTTGACGGCGAACTGGCAATGAAAATCTTCGATCTGGTAGAGAAATTTGCTGGATACGGCTTTAACAAATCGCACTCAGCAGCCTATGCTTTAGTATCGTACCAAACGCTGTGGCTGAAAACGCACTATCCGGCTGAGTTCATGGCGGCGGTAATGACCGCCGATATGGATAACACCGAGAAAGTGGTGGGCCTGGTTGATGAATGCATGCGCATGGGGCTGAAGGTATTGCCGCCGGATATCAATTCGGGGCTGTACCGCTTTAATGTCGACGATTCCGGCGCAATTGTGTACGGTATCGGTGCGATTAAAGGGGTAGGTGAAGGCCCGATTGAAGTGATCCTCGAAGCGCGCAACAAGGGCGGTTACTTTAAAGATTTGTTTGATTTCTGTGCACGCATTGACATTAAGAAGGTCAACAAACGTGTGATAGAAAAATTGATTCTGGCTGGTGCACTGGACCGTTTGGGGCCACATCGTGCTGCAATGATGGCTTCGCTGGATGATGCGGTGAAAGCGGCAAGCCAGCACCATCAGGCGGAAGCGTTTGGTCAGGCGGACATGTTTGGTGTGCTCACTGACGCACCGGAAGAAGTTGAACAGAAATACATTCAGGTTCCTGAATGGCCGGAGAAAGTCTGGCTGGAAGGGGAGCGTGAGACGCTCGGACTTTATTTGACCGGGCACCCAATTAATGCCTACCTGAAGGAACTGAATAAGTACACCAGCTGTCGATTGAATGAAGCGACGCCGACACGTCGCGATCAGTCGTTAACTGTGGCTGGTCTGGTGATTGCTGCGCGGGTGATGACCACCAAGCGCGGCAACCGTATAGGGTTGATGACGCTTGACGATCGCAGTGGCCGAATGGAAGTCATGCTGTTCTCCGATGCGCTGGATCGGTATGCAGAATTGTTAGAAAAAGATAAAATTCTGGTGATTTCCGGACAGGTCAGCTTTGATGACTTCAATGGTGGCCTTAAAATGTCGGCGCGCGAAGTCATGGACTTGGGCAGCGCGCGTGAAAAATATGCCCGAGGCTTATCTATCTCGATTGAACAATCGCAGATTGATGAGCAGTTTTTTGAGCGCTTTAGTCAGATCTTAGAGCCTCACCGAGCAGGGACTGTCCCTGTCAATGTATACTACCAGCGCCCTGATGCGCGAGCACGTCTGACGTTAGGCACTGAATGGCGTGTGACTCCAAGCGATACATTGTTAGACGAATTAAAACAGTTACTTGGCAACGACCAGGTAGAACTCGAATTTAACTAAAATTCAGCTGCGCCATTGCGAGCTGAGTAAAAAAGGATCGGTAGATGAGCCTAAATTTTCTAGAATTTGAAAAACCTATTGTAGAACTGGAAGCTAAGATTCAGGCGCTTCGTGACGTGTCTCGTCATGGCGGTGATACTTCCGTAGATCTTGAAAAAGAGATCGAACAGCTAGAAAAGAAAAGCCTAGAGCTTAAAAAGAAAATTTTCAGTGATTTAGGTGCATGGCAAGTGGCACAGATGGCTCGCCATCCACAACGCCCTTACACTCTGGATTACGTCAACAACATGTTTACTGAGTTCGATGAACTGGCCGGTGACCGTGCGTTTGCTGACGATAAAGCGATCGTGGGTGGCATGGCGCGTCTTGATGGTCGTCCTGTGATGGTGATTGGTCATCAGAAAGGCCGCGAAACTCGTGAAAAAGTAAAACGTAACTTCGGTATGCCAAAACCTGAGGGTTACCGTAAAGCCCTGCGTCTGATGGAAATGGCTGAGCGTTTCAACATGCCAATCATCACCTTTATTGACACGGCGGGTGCATACCCAGGTGTGGGTGCGGAAGAGCGTGGCCAGTCTGAAGCGATCGCGAAAAACCTGAAAGTGATGGCTGGTCTTAAAGTGCCAGTGATCTGTAACGTTGTCGGCGAAGGCGGTTCAGGTGGTGCACTGGCAATCGGTGTGGGTGACTACGTCAACATGCTGCAATACTCCACTTACTCAGTGATTTCGCCAGAAGGTTGTGCGTCGATTCTGTGGCGTGATGCGGATAAAGCACCGCAAGCAGCGGAAGCGATGGGTCTGGTTGCTCCTCGTCTGAAAGAGCTGGAACTGATCGACGAAGTGATCGAAGAGCCACTGGGTGGTGCGCACCGCGACCACGTTAAGATGGCAGAAAATATGAAAGCAACGCTGCTGCGTCAGCTGGCGGATCTGGAGCAACTGGATCACGAATCGCTGCTGGAGCGTCGCTACCAACGCCTGATGAACTACGGTTACTGCTAAGTTCAGCATGCAATTAGCTCGAGGGTCGGACAGTGTCCGGCCCTTTTGTTTTTCGCGTGGTTCAATGTACTGCGCTACCTACGTTACTGCTTTGCGGTATACTCAAACGGTTCTTCATACTCAACCGACATTGCCATGGATTTGTACGCTCATACTCGTCAATTACTTGATGCTCAATCATCACGCCATTTTGTGCTCGCCTTCAGTGGCGGCGTTGATTCGCGTGTGTTACTGGAGCTGTTAGCCCGCTACCGAGATGAGCGTGCCATCAGCGTGCAGGCCGTCCATGTTCATCATGGTTTGAGCGTCCATGCCGATGAATGGGTAGAACGCTGCCAGCAATGGTGCAAAGCGGTCAACATTCCGCTCTCAATTGAACGGGTCTGCTTGGATACTGCCAGTGGTGAAAGCATTGAAAAGCTGGCTCGTGATGCGCGCTATAAAGCTTTGGCAACCTACATGGAGAGCAACCGCCTTCTGTTGCTCGGTCAGCATGCCGATGATCAATTGGAAACGTTCTTGCTGGCATTGAAACGTGGCAGTGGTCCGAAAGGCTTGGCATCCATGGCGCAGCAAGCGCCGTTTGCAAACGGTCAGTTGTTACGCCCGCTATTGAGTGTTTCCCGGGAGCAGATTGAACAATTCGCCCGACAGCAGCAGTTGCAATGGGTCGAAGATGAAAGTAATCAGGATGAGCGCTACGAGCGAAATTTCCTGCGTCACCGAGTGACCCCCGTGTTAAGTGAACGCTGGCCGGGAATCCGTCATGCCGTGCAACGTAGCGCGCAGCTGTGTGCGGAGCAGGATGAATTACTGGCTGAACTGCTTAACGATGCGCTTAACGCAGCTACGCAAAGTGACGGCAGTTTGTCGGTTGCTGCGCTGCTGCCGCACAGCGATGCACTGCGCCGCCAATTATTGCGTTACTGGCTGGCATCTCAGGGGCAGCCGATGCCGAGCCGCGTGCAATTAGAAGTCCTGTGGCGCGAAGTGGCTCAAGCCGAAGACGATGCTAATCCCAAGCTCAAACTGGGCGAGTGCGAAATTCGTCGTTTCCATCAACGTTTGTATTGTGTGCCACTGGCGCAGGATGTATCCGCTTGGCAGCAACCGCTATTGTCCGAAAACCGTTTACTGCTGCCTGACAATCTGGGCAGCTTGATGCTGGTGGCAAGTGCGCAGGGGAACCTTCGCCTGCCAGCCGACGATGCTCCGTTCTGGGTAACTTTTAATCCGGAAGGTTTGTCTGCATGCCCGGTTGGCCGAGCGGGTTCGCGTAAATTAAAGAAACTGTTTCAGGAATATCAGGTACCGAGTTGGCTGAGACGACGGACGCCGATTGTGATGCATCAGAATAAAGTGGTAGCGGTTGCAAATTTATTTATAGATCGTGACTTCAGTGGGCAAGATTGTGAACTCATCTGGGACAAGTGACGTTTTTTCATGCCAAAATCGCATTCATAAACACTTATAATCACTATGGACAAATAAGGGTGAGCAATGAATAAAGTCGCAATGGGAATGATGTTGGGTTTGACGCTATTAGCAGGTAACGCAGTTGCAGGCGATGCGGCAGCAGGGAAAGCAAAATCGGCGGTGTGCGCGGCATGTCACGGTGCAGATGGTATCGCGGTTATTCCGGGTTATCCAAACCTGAAAGGCCAGAACGAACAATACATCGTGACGGCTATCAAAGCGTACAAAAACAAAGAGCGTAACGGCGGTCTGGCTCCTGTGATGCAAGCTCAGGCATCGATGTTGAGCGATGACGACATTGCAAACCTGGCTGCATATTTTGCTAGCCTGAAATAATTTTTGCACCACAGTTTGTGAGAGAGCCCAAGCCTTGCTTGGGCTTTTTATTGATTGTTTACAACGGCTAGCAGATAATGCCAGCAACAAAACGAAGTTTAAGGGATGAACATGAAAAAAATCGAAGCCATTATCAAGCCATTTAAACTCGATGATGTCCGTGAAGCGCTGGCGGAAGTTGGTATCACGGGTATGACGGTTTCTGAAGTGAAAGGATTTGGTCGTCAAAAAGGCCACACTGAACTGTACCGCGGTGCGGAATACATGGTCGACTTCCTGCCAAAAGTGAAACTAGAAATCGTCGTGAACGAAGATGTGGCAGACCAATGCGTCGACACCATCATTGAGACAGCCCAGACCGGTAAGATTGGCGACGGTAAAATCTTCATCACTGACGTCGAGCGTGTTATTCGTATTCGAACCGGCGAAGAAGACGAAGACGCGATCTAATCTAAAACGCGATTAAAAAAATAAGGAGCTATGGCTCCTTTTTTTCTTTCTGTTGACCGGATTTAGGCGGTTTTTGCTTGAGCCAGATATTTTTCCGGTGCTATCGTTGGCTCGTTGTCGATTGACGGAGTTCTGCTGCTGATGAGAAAACGTCTTCTCTGGTTATTGCCGCTTTCACTGATTTTCTTAACGGTGGTGAGTTTTTCGCTGGTGTTTACTGTGCCAGCACAGCCACAGCTGTTTGCGCTCGGTGAGAACGACGACAATCAGCCGTTAGTGTGCTATCACGATCCTCAGCCCGCAACCCTGGATGAGAACGGTACGCTTAAGCTGGTGGTGTGGAATATTTATAAGCAGAACCGTGAACACTGGGACTCAGAACTGAGCCGCTTTAGTCGCGATGCGCAGTTGGTGTTGCTGCAAGAAGCGAGCGTGACCGCAGCACTGCAACGCTGGATAGCGGAGCACAACTGGGCAGGAACTCGGGTGAATGCATTTCAGGTGCTGGGGGAATCTGCCGGGGTTTTGAATTTATCGCGCAGCATGCCGCAACTGGCCTGTGGTTACACGGAAATGGAGCCGTGGCTGCGTTTGCCGAAATCCGGTATCTATGCGTTGTACGCGCTGAGTAACGGGCAAACACTGGCGGTGGTTAATCTGCATGCGGTCAATTTTGCTTATGGCACAGAAGAGTATCGTGAGCAGCTCAGCGCGCTGATTAAGGAGTTGCGCCAGCACAAAGGGCCGGTGATTGTTGCCGGTGACTTTAACAGCTGGAGTGAAAAGCGGACTCAGGTGCTGGCGGAGGCACTCAGTGCTTTGGGAATGAAAGAAGCGATTTTCAGCCCGGATAATCGCGCGCGATTTATTAACGGTTTGCCGCTCGATCATGTGTTTTACAAACAACTGACTCTGAGAAAAGCAAAAGCGCCCGAATCGGACGCTTCTGATCATAATCCATTGTTACTTGAGTTCAGCTTATCAGGATATAGAGCGCCCAGATAAGGTAGAAGGCAATCCACGGCAGAGTCGCTATCACCAGTGCCTGACCGCGCTCTAACGGTGTCCAGGTACCGACTGCTGCATAACCCAGCACGATATACCATGGCAGTAAGAGCGGAAATGCACTGGCAAACTGCGACCAGTCACTGGTGAGAGGCAGTTTGAGCAGGCCGTTAAGACTGTTGAGGTCAGCCGCATAGTTCATCACCTGACCGTGCTTGAGGATCAAACTGGCGTAGCTGGCCAGATCGCCGAGTACTGCCGGAAAAATCACCACCGTACTGGCGGCAAACCATTTCCAAAAGCCCATTGCCGGTTGCACAGGCTTAGTTGCCAAACGAAACCACAAGGCTAAGACCAGAATCGTCAGCGTGCGGCTGACGATATCACTGATGATTTCACTTGCCATCAGCGTGTTGGGTTCCAGCAGGGCTAACTGCGCCGGGTTGGTGGTTGCCAACTGAGCTTCCAGCCCTTGCTTGAGCCAGTCAAAGCTGACATTGTCAAAGTACGCGCCCCAGAACAGGAATGGCGTGATCATGAGTACAATGTAGGTTTGCCAGCCCCACATACCGCGCTGGTAGAGCGCGGCGAAACAATCGCTTGGTGAACGGAAAATGTCCACCAACATAATGAGCGGGTTTGAGGAAGGTTTCATACACTGACCTTAGTCACATCGACGTACAGTTTCAGTTTCTGACCCGGCTTAAGATACTTCTGGTTGGCCAGATCATTCCATTTGACGATATCGTGCGTTTTGACGCTAAAGCGTGCCGCAATGTCACTCAGCGTATCGCCATTACGTACCTGATAAAACACGGTACGGATGATGGCACCATCGGTGCTGTCTTTCCAAATCACCAGTTTTTGTCCAACACGCAGCGTGTCACGCGGGCCCATACCGTTCCATTTGGCTAAGGCCTGATGGGAGACATTGTTGGCTCGAGCGATGGTCCACAGACTATCGCCCGGGCGCACGGTATGCGAGAGTTTATACTTTCCGCGCGCCAGCGATTGAGTCTTGGCCAGGCGATTGCTAGCGCTCAGCGCATAGGCTTTCTCATCTTTGACCGAGGTAGGAATCATCAGATACTGGCCGACGCGAATCGAGGTACCGGACAAATTGTTCGCCGTTTGAATCACTTTGGTGGTGGTGCTGTGTTTGGTCGCGATCACGCTGAGTGTGTCGCCACTTTTCACTTTGTAACGCACCAATTTCATGCCTTTGCCGCGATTTTCTTCGACATTTTGTTGGAAACGCGCCACCGTATCGATTGGCAGTAACAGTTGGAATGGTCCATCCGGTGCTGTCGCCCATTGGTTGTAGGCCGGGTTATAGCTTTGCAGCTCTTTGACGCTGATGCCGGCATAATTGGCGGCAATCGCTAAATCAAGCTGCTCTTCTGGATCCACCAATTTCAACACGGGTTTGTTGGCAATCGCGCGCAGCGAGACGCCGTATCGTTCTTGATTGGCAATGATGTCTGCCAATGCGAGTAATTTCGGCACGTAGCCACTGGTCTCTTTGGGTAAATCGAGTGAGAAGAAGTCGGTCGGTTTACCCAAATTGGTGTTTTTACGAATGGCGCTGGAGACACGTCCGCCGCCACTGTTATAGGCCGCAATGGCGTTGTACCAATCGCCGTTAAAACGATTGCTTAAGTAAGTGAGGTAATCGAGCGCAGCATCGGTAGCAGCATCGACATCGCGGCGACCGTCATACCAGAAGTTTTGCTCAAGCCCGTACATTTTGCCGGTGCCCGGCACAAACTGCCATAACCCGGCAGCGCTGCCGTGGGAGTATGCAAAGGCATCGAAAGAGCTTTCAACGATCGGCAACAGCGCGAGTTCAAGCGGCAAATTGCGTTGTTCGATTTTCTCAGTGATGAGGTACAGAAAGGGCTCGGCGCGCTTGGCGACGATCTCTAAATGGCCGGGGTGTTTGATATACCATGTCCGGTAGTAGTCGACGGTTTTGTCGTCCGGAATGGGGAGCTGGAGTTGCATGGCAATGCGCTGCCACACGTCGTCCTGCTCCTGAGGCGTCAGCACTTTAGGCGCGACAACCACCGGTGTTTTTTTAGGTTTGGTGGGTGGTGTGACCTGAGATGCTGGCGTGTTTTCCTCGTTGGTCTCTGATGTATTTTGACTCAAGGGCTGGGTAAGTTGGCATCCGGCTAATAGTAGTGCAATTACCCAGCTGAATTGTACTCGCATGTAAGACAGCCTTTTTAATTCTTGGCTGCTGATAATACTTTCGGGATGAATGGCCTGACAAGCAAGAAAACGTCAAAATTCGTTCTTCCACTCACGTAATGCGGTAAATATTGAGAGTGCATCGGTTTGTGGCGTGCGGTTGGCTACCGACTTCATCACACTTGGTTCTTGTGTTCTCAAAAATGGGTTAATCCATTTTTCGCGGCGCACGGTGCTGGGCAAGGTGGCATAGCCTTGCCCACGCAGGCGAATGACTTCATCACGATAGATCTGTAATTGTTCATTGTCTGGCTCCACTGCCATCGCAAACGCCACGTTGCTGGCGGTGTATTCATGGGCGCAGTACACCTCGGTTTCTTCGGGCAGCGCGGCCAATTTACTGAGTGAGGTGAACATCTGTTCCATGGTGCCTTCAAACACGCGGCCGCAGCCAGCCGAAAACAGCACATCCCCACAAAAGAGCTTGCCATCGCCAACGTAACCGATGTGGCCGAGTGTGTGACCGGGTAGCCCCAACACCATAAAGCGCTCATCAAACAGCTCGATTTGATCGCCTGCGTCGACTGGGTGGGTCAGAGTGGGAATGGGCTCTTGCGATGGGCCCACCACATCCACGTTTGGGTACTGACGTACCAACTCCGGCACCCCCCCGATGTGGTCGTGATGATGGTGGGTGATCAGAATCGCTTCTAAGGTTAAATCGTGCTGAGACAAGTACGCTAAGACCGGCGCAGCATCGCCCGGATCGACCACGGCACAACGGCGATCGCTATTTTGTATCAGCCAGATGTAATTATCATTAAATGCGGGTATGCTTTT
>ERZ1673961.75-NODE-75-length-49582-cov-7.922567_pt1 | contig 49582 bp, 43 predicted proteins | sample MGYA00580189_ERZ1673961 | MGnify/ENA primary metagenome ERZ1673961 (study PRJEB41334, sample SAMN05608105) | rock metagenome | biome: terrestrial subsurface; feature: shale formation; material: shale | place: USA: Pennsylvania ... | reverse complement strand
TGTTTCAACAGTTATGAGATTACCCGAGGCGTACAAGGATGACTTCCTCCGCCCTAAACTAAATTAAGGGGGATGAGAAAGGCGTAGAAAATATACCGTATGGCGTTTCATCTAGCTATATCACGGATATAGGGCGTAGTCCGTAAGTATTTTTATTTATGGACTCGTACAAAATGATAGGAGGATCAAATTTTAAACACAAAAGTGAATATTTAAAGTAATTAAATTACATGAATATTTTATCTTGTTTTGTAATTAAGGCTGTTGACCTTAGTAAGACAAAGTTTTTAACTTATAGTTTCCTATAGGTAGCAATAATTATTAAATAAAGAATCTCAGATGACGCAATTTCGATCTCGCCCATACCCCTTGGGTGCAACACTGAATAAAGAAGGCTGTAACTTCTCTATTCACTCGCCCGAGAATAAAGACATAAAACTGGCGTTGTTTTCCGACGACGACAAGTACACGCTGCACGACCTACCAGGCGAATACGCCGGTATACGGCACACCTTTATTCCAAAAGTTAAGGCTGGTCAGAAGTACGGCTACATCGTCTCCCATAATGATGAACCGCTGCTCATCTCGGACCCTTACGCGAAGTCAATCGATAAGGCGCTCCATTACCAACCTCCTTACTCTGCAAAGAAAAGCTTTGATATGCCAAAGTGTGTGGTTATCAAAGATGATTTTGACTGGCAGAAAACGGAACACCCGCGAATCCCAAGAGAAGAAATGGTGCTATTCGAGACCCACGTAAAAGGTCTCACTCAACTTCACCCCAAAGTTGATGCCGCCAAGAAAGGACATTATCTCGGTTTGTCTACCCCAGAGATGTTGGCTTTCTATAAGCAGCAGAACATTAACACGTTGCAGTTGCTACCTGTCGCCGCGTGTATGCACGAGCCCCATTTACTCGAAATGAAGAAAGCGAACTACTGGGGCTATAATCCCTACCTGTTCATGACCCCCGATCCCCGCTATGCGAAAAAGGACGCGGTTACAGAGCTAAAAACAACCATTCGTGAGCTTCATAAAAACGGGATCGAAGTCATTCTTGATGTGGTCTATAACCACACTGCTGAAGGCGGCGAAGGCCCAACAATTTTCAACCTCAAAGCCTTGGATTCACGTTTTTACATTAAGCATGGCACCCACTTTGCTAACTATACCGGGTGTGGCAATACCGTCGATCTCACTTATCAACCGGCTCTAAACTTAGTGATGGATACGCTTCGTTACTGGGTTAGTGAATTCAAAGTGGATGGTTTCCGCTTCGATTTGGCCGCCACACTTGGCCGTCAGGGAGACAATTACAACCCTGAAGCGGCATTTTTCAAAGCAGTGGCACAGGATCCTATTCTTCGTGAAACCAAGTTAATCGCAGAGCCTTGGGATATCGGCCCTAACGGCTACCAAGTGGGTAACTTTCCGTTTGGCTGGAATGAATGTAACGATAAGCTTCGTGACATCTCTCGTAGCTTCTGGCGCGGCGATCAAGGCTACTTAAAAGAGTTCGCGACTCGCCTGATGGGTTCGCGAGATATCTATAGCGCTGCAAACTGGCCTTACAAACTGACCGTCAACTACATCACTTATCATGACGGCTTCACTCTGCAAGACCTGGTGTCCTACAAACACAAACACAATGAAGCCAACGGCGAAGAGAACCGCGATGGACACGGTGATAACCGCTCAGAAAACTACGGTGTAGAAGGTGAGACGGAAAACTTGATGATCATTGCGACTCGCGAAAAGCAGAAACGTAATCTGATCGCGAGCTTGTTGTTTTCATTCGGCATTCCTCATATCCTAACCGCTGATGTGCTGTCTCATACACAGGGAGGTAATAACAATGCCTACTGTCAGGACAACGAAACCAGTTGGTTAAACTGGAGCCAAACAGAGCGTAAGCAACATTTCAAAGTCTGGATGTCGCAAATGGTTGCCAATCGTAAGAAATACATGGTGCCATTTATTCGTTCATTCAGTGGTGACAGCCGCAATAACAATCGTATTTTCTGGCGAAGAACTGATGGCCACTTAATGGAGCATGATGACTGGAACCGCCTTAGCTCTGTGGCACTTCACCTTGGGATTGGCAAAGACGGGCAAGAGTTGGTGTACTTAATCAACCAAACCAATGCGACTGCGCGCTTTAAGTTGCCAAATGATCGCAAGCAAAATTGGATAACGATTTGTGATACCAATGTACGCAACTTAAATCCAGGCCACGCTGAAGGCGAAGTACTGCTTTCACCGACGTCAATGGTGATATTACATTACCAGCCGAACTCGAAAGCTAAACCTTCAGCAGAATAAGCGTTTGTTTGGATGAAATAACAATAAAAAAACCGATGCTTTAATTCGCATCGGTTTTTTATTTTTAATTTAGGGGAACGTTCCCTAAAAGGGTATTTCCATCTAGCACGTTTCACGTTCGATGTTTTGGAACGTCAGCACCACTTTGCTCATCTCTTCACCACGGCCTTCAATACGTTCAAGTAACATTTTCGCGGCATTTTCCCCCGCTTTATCAAAGGCATAGTTGAAAGTAGATAAACTCGGAATACTGATGCTCGAAAGTTCATCATTACCAACACCCAGTACACGTACTTGTTCACCGACCTTTATACCCATTTCACGCAGTGCCTTAACAGCACCAACGGCGATACGGTCAGTCGCACAAAACAGTCCATCGACTTCTGGATAGGTTTTAATCAACTCTTGCGCTTGCTGATAGCCTGACTCTATGGTGAAGTCGCCTCTGGCATGGACGAGCAATGATTGTTGATGAAAGGCTAAAGCCTGCTCAAGTCCCTGCGAACGCTGTGCATCAACCGCGATGTCATCGCCCTGAACACCAATGAAAGCGACATGTTGACAACCTGCAGCAATCAGGCGGTTACCCGCTTCAAAACCTACACGTACATCGTCATGGACAACACTTGGTACATTATGCAGAGAGCCATCTTGCCCCACCAGAACAACAGGTACATTAGACTGTTGAATGGCTTTCACTAGTTTCGCATCTAGGTGCGTTGCATAGAGTATAATTCCTTCGACCCTTTTTTGATTAAAGATCTGAATATACTCAACTTCTTTTTCATAAATCTGATGTGTATTGGCTAACAAGACGTGTTTTCCGGACCGTTCAATAACAGCAGTCAACCCATCAACACCCTGAGAAATAGCGTGAGAAGACACGCGCGGTACGATCACGCCAATAAGGTTTGTCTTTTGAGATTTGAGATCCTTAGCAACCTGATTCACTACGTAACCACATTCTTCCACCGCTTTACGTACTTTCACTTTGGTGGCTTCTTTTACCCCATACTCGTTGTTTATCACGCGAGATACGGTGGATTTCGACACACCAGCCAAACGCGCAACGTCGTGCAAACTTGCCATATTGCCCCTATTCCACTTATTTATTGGGATTGTTTGCAGAAAGCGCTCTGTATCCCTAGTCAATTAACGTGATTTTACCCTCGTTAAGCGGAATTTTGTTGACGAATATGGGGATCACACTCACACATTTCAGTCTTTTGTTTTGACCGCTTGTGAATAATCATCAAAAATCCATTTTGCAAACGTTCCCAAAAAATACAAAAACGATAAATCAGGTGCTAATAGGTACTCAGACCACAAACACAGGTGGGCTTGAGTATTATAAAGTCAAACATCCCCTCGAGAACGAGTGGTAAAACAGGTGATTCAGTAACAATGATCAATCTGTAATATTGGCGATAGCACTTGGATACATTTTAAATTTCAGTAATACCAATCGGGGTGTGCAATGAACTATCCAGTCATAGCAAAACAATTACTAGAGCACTTAGGCGGTAAAGATAACCTACAAGCCCTTGCTCACTGCGCTACGCGTCTACGCTTAGCGCTAAAAGACGAAGAAAAAGTCAATGAAGAAGCCATAGGCGAATTAGACGGGGTTAAAGGTCAGTTCAAAGTTGCTGGTCAGTATCAGATTATTTTCGGCTCTGGCATTGTAAATCAGGTATACGCCGAGATGGCGAAACAGACTGGCCTGGCCGAAATGTCTACCAACGACGTCGCGTCAGCAGGTGCTCAGAAACAAAATATCGTTCAACGTGCAGTGAAAGGACTGTCGGATATTTTTGTTCCAATCATCCCAGCGATCGTTGCCGGCGGTCTGCTTATGGGTCTTTTCAATCTGCTTACCGCACAAGGCTTGTTTATTGAAGGTCAGTCGATCATCGAAGCGTATCCAGGCCTGGCAGACCTAGCGAGCATGATCAACACATTCGCCAACGCGCCTTTTGTTTATTTACCTGTTTTATTGGCGTTTTCTGCTTCGAAGAAATTTGGTGGTAACCCATTCTTGGGTGCTGCACTTGGCATGCTGATGGTTCACCCAGACTTACTGAATGGCTGGGGCTTCGGCAGTGCATCGGTTTCGGGCACGGTCCCAACTTGGAACATTCTGGGCTTGGAGATCCAAAAAGTCGGCTACCAAGGCTCAGTACTCCCTGTTTTGGTGTCTGCGTTTATTCTGGCAAAAGTCGAACTTGGCCTGCGTAAAATTATCCCGTCCGTATTGGATAACTTGCTAACCCCAATGCTGGCTATCTTTATTACTGGCTTTGTAACGTTCACTTTGGTCGGTCCGTTTACTCGTGACCTTGGCTTTATGCTGGGTGATGGTCTGAACTGGCTATACGATTCGGCTGGTTTTGTTGGTGGCGCTCTGTTTGGCTTTATCTACGCTCCATTTGTTATTACCGGTATGCACCACAGCTTCATCGCAATTGAAACTCAGCTATTGGCAGACATCGCAACCACCGGCGGTACATTTATTTTCCCTATTGCTGCCATGTCGAATGTCGCTCAAGGCGCAGCTGCATTAGCGGTAGGTTTCACAACGCGCGATACGAAAATGAAAGGCATCGCTGTCCCATCTGGTATCACTGGGTTATTGGGTATTACCGAGCCAGCAATGTTCGGTGTGAACCTGAAGCTTCGCTACCCGTTCTTAGCAGCAATCGTAGGCTCAGCCGTTGCGAGTGCGTTTATCACCCTATTTAACGTGAAAGCGCAAGCACTTGGTGCAGCAGGCTTACCTGGCATTATCTCTATCTCACCAGACAAAATAAGCTACTACATCATTGGCATGATTATCTCTTTCATCACTGCATTTGCCCTGACCGTCGTATTGGGCATGCGTGAAAAGGCAAAACAGAATAAGCAAGCAACCGCTTAAACGTTTCGTCTCTTAGTTAACCACAGCCCTATCTCGTTTCTCGCCCCAGAGAAATGAGGAGATAGATAAGATGAAAAACGGCCCCCCTGCCATTAGGTTTTAATACCAAGCCAGTCAAAAGTTTTTTGACTGGCTTTTTTTATTTCTGCTGATTTCCTTCTCTTTGGTTCATTTGGTGTTGAAAGCATTAATGAACCAGCGTATATTTATGAACCATTACATTATATGAACCAACTTCTTTACGAGGCAAACCATCATGACAACCTACCTCTATTCCCGCTATTCGCCTCGAAATCGAGCTTACAGCGAGAACCTATCAATTTTGAAAGCGGCGGCTCCTGACGCGCAACATTTTGAAGACAAAGCGCGTGGCTGCATACCACCGACCGAGCGTGAGTCATTCCAACAATTACTCGAAATCATCAAACCTGGCGATACCATCATCATTTGGTGGCTAACGACTTTTGGACGTGATTTCAGTCAGTCACTCAATACCATCGAGCTATTACTAAATAAAAACGTGACACTGAAAACGGTGTGCGAGCCACTTTGTTTCGAGCCAGGATCGGTTGAAACCAAGACCTTGACCACCTTGCTGTCTGGTTACGGAAAAGTACAAACCCAGCATCGCTTGTTTGCCGCAGAGCAAGGTCGACGAGCCATTAAAGGTGAGCCAGATAGGTGGAAACAAAAATTTCGCGGTCGCCCTGCAGACAAAGCCAAGCATCAACAAATCGCAACACTACTGCTCGAAGGTAACACGCTACACAGTGTTGCTCAGCAGTGTGATGTCAGCTTATCGACAGTAAAACGCGTTAAAGCCAAACTGAATGAATTTGACGATGAGGGCGGAATGAGAACACGTGGAAGATCTGGTCTTTCAAATGGTGAATCATCATGAAGAATGCCATTAACTTTCGTTCCATTTTACTCGCCTGCCTGATTATCAGTGTCGGTCAGCTGAGTATGGGATTGGTGATGCCATCTTTGCCATGGATAGCAAAAGACTTCTCGATTTCACTCGACCAAGCTCAACTATTAGTAAGTATTTACTTACTTGGTTTTGGCCCGTCCCAGTTTATCTATGGCCCCATATCCGATGCCTTAGGCAGAAAAAAAGTCTTGTTAACCGGACTGCTGATTGCCATGTCAGGGCTACTGATGATCATATTTATGAGCCAGACTTTTACTGGCATGGTCATGGGGCGTTTTCTGCAAGGATTAGGTACTGGCTGCTGCGCTGTATTAGCCCGAGCTTCTACCCGTGATCGCTTTAGCGGTAGCGAACTTCCGGTCGCGATGTCTTACATTGCGATGGCAGCTTCTATCACACCTCTGATGGCACCCGTTATTGGTGGTTTTATCAACTTCCATTTCGGCTGGAGTATGGTGTTTATTTCGTTGTTAGGTTATGTGTCGATCGCCTGGGTAATCATTGCATTTCGCTTCACCGAGACAATTTCAAAGCGTTCTTCCATTCCGTCACCTAAGACGATGTTACGCCAGTACCGAAATCTACTGACCTCACGTTACTTCATGAGCTTTGCTAGCATAAGTTGGCTTAACTTCAGTTTGATGATCACAACCGTGTCTGTCATGCCGTTTATTATGCAGGATCAAATCGGTATGACTTCGGATGAATACGCGATGTGGGCACTTATTCCCGCTCTGGGTATGCTGGGCGGAACAACCATTTGTAACCGCGCCCGCCCGATCATTGGCAACAAAAAGATGCTGCTATGTACGCCGGTGTTGCATATCAGTGCGGCGATATGGTTGTTCTTCTGTCCGGTAGAGCCGTTGTATTTGATGCTGGGGCAACTACTGATGATATTGGGTAACGGCATTGCTTTGCCATGTGCTCAGGCTTTGGTCATGCAACCTTATAAGGAACAAGCAGGAACAGCCGCAGCAATGTCTGGTGGTGGCCAAATGATCGCTTCTTCTCTGGTGAGTTTGACGTTGGTCCAGTTCGGTTTGAGTGAGGCGTGGCACCTGTCACTGGTCATCGCACTGTTTACTGCAATTACATTGATGAATATCCTGCGAGGATTCAGTTCATCCCTACCTACAGAGCACATAGCCGATGAAGTAACTCAGGCTAGTTAATATCTGAATAGGCAAAGAAAAGGGGCGTCACAGTGCAAACTGTGATGCCCCTTTATCGTTTGAGTTTCTGGTTAGAAATCTGCTGTCATACCAACATAGTAAGTACGTGGTGCTTCAACATAACCAATGTCTTCAAGCTCTTTCGACACACTCTCATCAGTTAGATTGGTGATACCCGCGCGAATGCGCAGTGAATCGTTCACATGATATACCGTACCCATATCTAACGTTGTGTAAGAGTCTTGAGTCAGCTCAGAGTCAATCTTACGTTCACCACGGTAACGAGCGCTCGCAAACAGATCCAAGTCTTTGGTTGGGTACCAGTTCAGGCGAGCAAATGCCGAGTGCTTGTATCGCTCGTTCAGCTCTTCACCTGTCGACTTGTCTTCTGTATCCAGGTAAGTGTAGTTACCCGACATTGCCCACTGCTCAGAAAACTGAATGTTGCCTGACAGCTCAACCCCTTGGATAACGGCTTTTGAGACGTTTTTAAATGACTTGTATGGGTTAGAAAGCTCACGATCAATTGGGTCACCATTCTCGTCGATACAACTCATAACAGAGCTTGACCACGTTCCTGTTTCACAGAACACATCGGTTTGCTCAATCAGGTTTTCAACCTCGTTACGGAATAACGCCGTTTCAATATCCCAGTTACGAGCACTGTACAGTGCAGAAAGCTCATAGTTGATGCTGGTCTCTGCTTCCAGGTCTTCATTACCCTGAATGTCACAGTTACCTTTACAGCTGATCAACTTAAAGTCTGGGTTATTTTGTGTCATGGTTGGCGCTTTAAATGCTTTGCCTACGCCACCTTTTAGAACCAGTGAATCTGTGGTTTGGTGTACCAGGTAAACACGCGGGCTGAACTCTTCACCGAATTGCTCATGCTTGTCCAAACGGCCACCAATGGTTGCGGTTAAAGTATCCGTCATTTCCCACTGATCCTGAGCAAACACAGCGCCTTGGTAAGCTTCTGCTTTGTTGCCCACGAGGTTTTCTGGGTTAGTCAGCTCACTGTTTTGGTAGTCCATACCAAACGTGAACGTATGACTATCGCCAAAATACGTTGTTGCCGATGCTTCCACAATTTGTGTCAGTTCCTCGATGGAATCCACACCGTCATTTGCCGCATCGATATTCTCTACGTTTTCGCGTGAGTAACGTACTTGTGTGTCACCCCAAGACCATAAGCCAGTATGTGAAATTGCCTGGCTATCACGTCGAACTCGAGAGTTTGAAGACAGTACCGTCGTTGCGCTTTCAGCAACCGTGTCACGCTCGTCATTACTGTAACCTAAGTCTAAATCAATAAACTGAGTGTCTGATAAGTGCCATGACAATGTACCAAACATCGCTAACGTATCGCGCCCTTCTAAAGCCGTGATATCCGAACGATCATATTCAACGCCTCGCGCAGTCTTAGTGCCTGAATAGGGCTGCCACGCATCACGACTGGTTTGAGAAACGGAAAAACGCGCGAACAATGTGTCATCAATTAAGGCACCTGATGTGGTTAAACCAACCGTATATTTCTGCCCGCCGTTTCCGTCATTTGGTGTCGCGTTATCCAGACTTAACTGAGAACTCCAGTCATTTTCCGGCGACTTAGTGATGATGTTGATCGTACCACCCATGCCATCTGAACCGTAAAGTGCAGACATAGGACCACGGATGATTTCAACACGTTCGATTGAGTCCATTGGAATCGCAGAGAGATCGAAATCGTTACCACGGACAATCGCACTCGCAGAACTCATACGACGCCCATTCACCATAATGAGAGTGTATTTTGAATCCATACCACGAATAGAAATCTGCTGACGCCCAGCACGCGTACTATCGTAATCGGCTTCCACACTGGTTTGGTTCGCAACGATATCCGCTAACGTAATACCCGGATCATTCTCGATGTCTTCTGCCGTAATCACAGACATCGACGCAGGTGCGCTTTTCAGCTCCATCTGCGTACGTGTTGCCGTCACAACCATTTGTTCATCGACTTTGGTTGGGGTTGTATCAGCAAAAACTGACATTGAGGCGCATAGTGCACCGATCGCCACTGCTAATGGTTTTGGTGCTACCAGAGTAGTTTTAGACATATTAAAACCTGTTATTATTATTGAAAGTTATAATGATAATGGTTCGCATTAAATAGGTTTTATTTTGCTAAAACAAGTCTCCCCGTATACAGACAGTAAATTACCACTATGCAAAAAATGAATAACTAAAAATTTAATCATTCACTTTCGATGGACCCGTATATTTCTTTAAACAAGGACTTAACCCAGTTACACATCGGATCATTGTGGTAGCGCTTATGCCAATAGAGATAAACCGATTCACTATCAAGACGAATTTCTTCGGGTACCGTTTTCGTGATCAGCTTACGTCCAACACATGCCCCTTCCGCAAATGGGGTCGGCAAATGGAATATCACATCCGTCTCTTCAGCAATGGCTGGCGCTGCATTAAAATTGGAAAGCTGTATGGGTATCGACAAACTTCGGCTCTTATCCACTACACCAAGTTCGGCAAACCGATGGTAAATAGACAGCGTTTTGCCACCCTGAAGAGAAATCTGGCCAAAGTTGCATTCAAGTAACATGTCTATCGTCAAATCTTCAACATCCGCTAACGGATGAGACTCGCTCATCAAGAATCGATAGTCGCGGCTTGCAACTTTCATGCGATACAAGTTTTGCTCAGAGCTTGGGGGCGAAGCGGTAGAAAGCACAAAATGCACGTCACCCGTGATCAAACCATCAAAATGCCTTTTAGGAATAGAGTCGACATCGACAATCATATTGGGTGCTTCTTGGCGAATGCGTGAAATTACACTAGGCAACAACATGGTCACTTGAGGGACTAAACCATAGAAGCGTATCGTACCTTTACTCTTCTCCGGAACAAAAGACTGACCATGCATTAACTTCTCTAAACCCGTTAGCACAGTGGTTAGATCTTGTTTGATGACTTCGGCTTTGGGAGTCAACTCATAGCCATGAGCGGTTCTCACAAGTAGCTCGTCGTTAAACAAATTTCTCAGCTTTTGTAAAGACCGACTGACGGAAGGTTGGCTCATATTCAGCAAAACTGCGGTATTGGATACGTGCTTCTCCTCAAGTAAGCTCTTGAGAATAAACAGTAAGTTTAAATCTACCTGGGCTAAATTCACTTTTTGAATACTCACTATTCTGATAATTCAGTTGCTGGTTATAACCTATCTGATAACGTGTATGCAATCAATAATCATTCTTATTTGATTTTAATCAACTTAAGTTTCAGTACTTTCAGATCATCTTTTGCTCTGTTTTCTTTTTTAAACGCTTTCCAGTTAGATGACTGACTTATAGACCTTTTTGGGAATCATTATGTTTGGTAAAACTTCTCTTCGTGTAGCAACAAGTACGCTACTACTGGCATTAGCGCCTATCGGGGCATTCGCAAAAACCTACCAACACAGCATGGGTTCGGTAGAAATTAATGAAGTACCGAAACGCGTAGTCGTTCTCGGCTACGGCAGCCTTGATTACGTCGATGCTCTGGGTGTTACACCAATTGGCGTACCAAAGACATTACTTCCAACCACACTGGAAAAGTACAAAGGCGACTCTGTGGAAAACACAGGCAGCGTGAAAGAAGTGAATTTCGAAACCTTGTTTACGTTGAAACCTGATCTGATCATTGCAGAAGCGCGCATGGCGACCATCTATAAAGATCTAAAAGACATCGCACCAACGTACATGTTCGAGATTGATACCAAAGACTACTGGAAAACCACACAAAAACACTGGCGTACACTAGGCGAAATCTTCGAAAAGAGCGATAGAGCGGATCAATTGATCAAAGACGTTCAAGGTCAAATAGATACGCTTCACAGTAAAGTGGCACAACATCCTCCTCGCGCTTTAACTGTTTCGAACAGCGGTAATAGCCTGGCTATGTTCGGCGAAAAGAGCCGTTTCTCGTTTGTATATGATGAAGCTGGTTTCGCGCCATCAACGTCTCAAAACGTAAAATCCGTCTCCGGTAATCACGGCAACCTGATCTCATTTGAATACATTGCCGATGCACAACCAGAAGTTCTGTTGGTTTTAGATCGTGAGCAGGCAATTGGCCAGAGCAACGGTAAAGCGAAAGCATTATTTGATAACGACCTCGTCAAATCAACACCAGCAGCGAAAAATGGTCGCGTGATGTTTATTGACCCGGCGGCCTGGTACTTAACTGCTGGCGGTTACCACTCAACTCAAACCATGATTAAAGAGCTAAACCAAGTCGTTGTTAACTAATAAGCCCACGTTAATCACCCTATAAAAGATGACCTTTCCGCTTATGGCGTGAAAGGTCATTGTCGTATTTATAAACCTAAATCTTCACTATGAAATTACATCATATTTTGGCGTTTGCTTTGCTCATCAGCCTCGCAGGTATCTCATTGCTAGTCGGGGTAGCGAACGTATCTCTCTCGCAAATTTTGGCTGGTGACAGCCACAGTTTGAACATCTTGTTGGTCAGTCGACTACCGCGATTAATTGCCATTGTTTTAGCCGGCGCAGGTTTGAGTATTGCTGGATTGATCATGCAACAAATTGTTCAGAACCGCTTCGCTGCGCCGTCAACAACTGGCACCGTGGACTGGGCAATGTTCGGTTACATCATCGCTTTGATCTTCTTTGCCGATATGAGCAGCTGGGTTCACCTCATTACCATCTTCGCTTTTTCTGTGCTTGGTACGGTGATTTTTGTTCGCTTTCTACAGCGTTTGAAGTTCAAAAACACAGTTTTAGTACCACTGATAGGCATCATGTATGGCAATGTGGTCTCTTCTATGACGACCTTTGTCGCGTATAAATATGATCTAGTGCAGACACTTGGCTCCTGGACGGTCGCGAACTTCGCTTCTGTTTTACAGGGTAACTACGAGTTTTTATATTTGGCGCTCCCTGTATCGGTGCTGGCTTACGCTTATGCCAACCGATTTAGTGCTGCCAGTGTTGGTGAGAGTTTCGCGAAAAACATCGGCTTAAACTACCAGCGCATCGTACTTATTGGCGTTATCTTGGTCGCGGTATTGTCATCGTCTGTCGTGATGATTGTGGGGATGATTCCGTTCCTTGGTCTCATCGTGCCAAACCTTGTGTCGATATTTATCGGCGATAACATGCGTCGCAACTTACCTTGGACTGCTTATGCAGGCGTGATTCTGGTACTGACCTGTGACATTTTAGGCCGTTTGATTATCTTCCCTTATGAAATCCCTATTTCGATGATCATCAGCATCTTAGGCGGTTCTGTTTTCATTTACCTGGTATTGAGAGACAAAGCGAATGCGTGATTCCATTAAAGTCATCGTACTCGCGGCTGTCGCAGTACTGATATGCGCCGTATTTATCGGCAAAGGTTTAACACCGGACAACTACCAATTTTTCTTGTCTCGTCGGGTGCCTAAAGTGCTGGCGATTGTATTGGCAGCAATTGCCATTGCTTCATCGTCATTGATTTTCCAGACCATCACTAATAACCGAATTCTGACCCCGTCGATTCTCGGTTTTGACTCCCTGTACGTGATGATTCAGGTGGTATTGGTGGTAATGTTTGGTGGCCTGAGTGTTTGGGTCATCAACAGCAAACTCAATTTCGTCCTGTCTACAGGCATCATGATTGTGTGTGCCATGACCCTATTCAGCTTCTACTTCAGAGGCCGTCAGCGCAACATCTTCACCCTGTTATTGATTGGTATCGTGCTTAGCAGCTTGTTCAGCAGTATTACTGGCTTCTTCACTATGGTGACGGACCCAGATGAGTTTAACTTCATTCAGGGTTCCATGTTTGCCAGCTTTAACAACATCAACGGTGAACTGGTTTACTGGTGTGTCGCTCCGATGTTGCTTTGCGGCGCTTATTTAATTCGTATCTCACATAAGTTGGATGTGATGTGGCTGGGTGTGGACAACGCCAAGAGTTTGGGTATCGACACACACAAACTGACGATGCAAGTGATGTTCATCATCACGTTGATGGTGTCTATCTCCACCGCGTTGATTGGTCCAATCCTGTTCTTTGGATTAATTGTTGTCGCGCTGACGCGTCAAATTTTCACTGGTTACCAGCATCGCCTGCTGATCGTCGCCAGTTCTGTACTGTCTGTTGTATTGCTGTCTGGTGGCCAGTGGGTCGTCGAAAACCTATTCGATTTCGATACCACCATCAGTGTCATCATCAACTTTTTTGGCGGCGGTTACTTCTTAGTTCTACTTATGAAAAATAAATTCGATTAAAGGTGCATCACATGATCCGTATTCAAGGTTTAAGTAAAAAATATAATGAAAAATACGTGGTAAAAAATGCTGATGCCCTTTTCCCGCTTGGCAAAGTGACCAGCATTATTGGCCCAAATGGCGCAGGTAAAAGTACCCTGCTTTCCATGGCAAGTCGCCTGACAGAAAGCGATGCTGGTACCGTCGTGATCGGTGACAAGCCGCTTGATCAATGGAACACGGAAGATTTGGCCAAGCGCCTTTCCGTGCTGCGTCAGTCCAACAATATCAATATGCGTTTTACTGTGCGTGATTTAGTCGCATTCGGGCGCTTCCCATACTCTCAGGGGCGCTTAACAGAACAAGACCATCGCATCATTGAAGAGTCTATGCAGCACCTGGAAATCGACCATTTGCAAGATCGCTTTATTGACCAACTGTCTGGTGGTCAGAGACAAATGGCGTTTATCGCTATGGTCGTCGCACAAGACACCGATTACATTTTTCTTGATGAGCCACTCAATAACCTCGATATCAAGCACTCCGTCGATATCATGAGTACACTGCACAAGTTAGCTAAACTGAAGAACAAAGCCGTGGTGATCGTAATTCACGATATAAACTTTGCTTCTTGCTACTCTGACCATATTGTCGCAATGAAGCTGGGCGAAGTTATTAAAGCTGGAACGGTAGAAGAAGTCATTGACGAAGCGGTACTAAGCGATATTTATGAGATTCGTTTTGTCGTTCAGGAAATCGATGGAAATCGAATTTCTTTGTACTATCGACGTTAATTCTATCAGCACACGGAATGGCGGCCTAAGGTCGCCATTTTTGTACTGCAAGACAAAAAGATGTGTCTCTCCTTGCCAATAGTGGTACTGTACTGAACAGTCTGATTTAAGCTAGGTTTTGTTATGCGCGCGTCCACTCAACAAAAAAGAATTCGCATCATCGAAGTAGCCACTGAGCTTTTTATTACGCAAGGTTACAAAGAAACGTCATTGGACCAAATAGTCGCCATTTGTGGTGGTTCAAAGCAAACTTTATACCGCTATTTTTCCAATAAAGAAGGGCTATTTACAGAAGTGTTGGCGCACAACACTCAAACCAGTTTAGAGTCGGCTTTCCAGCTTTCTACTCAACAAAATGAGTCGCTACAACAAACGTTAGAAGACTTCGCCAAGAAGTATCTACGCGGAATTTGTTCCAACCCTGTTCTGTCACTTTACCGAATTATTTCTGCCGATTTTTATCAGCACGACTCAATACCAAAGCAGTTTTGGCAAACGAGTCCGATGCGGATTCATCAACACTTAATTGAGTTTTTAAAGACAGATATCGTCAGCCAACAATTAGACATCGACGATCCAGATCTCGCGTGTGGGCAACTCCTCGCTCTAATCAAACTCGATTATCAGACCAAGGCGCTATTGGGGTTTGAGTTACCCAGTGATGCAGAGTTGAATACTCATGCTCGTAAAGCCGTCACAGCTTTTCTCTCACTCTACCAGCAACAGTCAGCGTAACTCTTTATTAAAGACAAAAGCCGCCTTCGAACATGGAAGTCGGCTTATGCCTCAACTTAAAAGAATCCTAGTTTGGACTCGCTTCTCGCTTTGCTACCAGTTTCTTGCCGATAAGGAGCACTGGAGCCAACGCCAAAATCGAGAAAATAAACATAATCAATGAATTGCTTAATGCCAAAGTCGTGGCTTGCTCTTTGACGACAGCAACCACTTGGCCCGCTCCCATGGAGGAATTAGGCAAATGTCCATGAGTGAGAATCGTACTGGTAAGTGCCTGTTCATAAGCAGAAAAGGCATGGCTCGATTGCTCTAACGTTCGCCCTATCTCACCCGATGCTTGTGCACTATGAGTGTGTATTACGCCAGAAAAAAATCCACCGCCAATAACACTGCCCATGGTTCGGAACAAGTAGAAGTTACAAATACCCTCAAGGCGCTCATGATTTTTAAAATAGGTTAACACCGCAATGGTTACCGACACGTTCAGCATCCCTACCCCAAAGCCACGCAAAAGCATAGGTAAAAGCAACGATTCTGGCCCGGCCTCACTTGGTAGCAGACTGAATCGATATACAGAGAGCAAGATCATTAAAACACCTAATGGCACAACCGCATCAACCAGCGTTCGTCTTAGGTAAAACACCATCACACTCAGCAGCATGCCCACAATCATCGCATAGAAGAATGGCAACTGCGCATAGCCAGCGTTCAGATGATTGTAGTTCAACGCCATTTTAAGGAAATTTCCAAACAATGCAGAACTCGCCATTACAGCAAAACCCGCCAAAAAGGCGTTATACATGAAGACATTGGTTTTCAGCGTATTATGCAATTGCGATGACGCGGTATTTAAACGCCGTCTTTTAACTAAGAGGTAGATCAGGCTTAGCCCTAATGCGGCCGCGACCAGCGTAAGTTGAATAAACGCCTCTGAATCTAACCAGTTATAGTAACGGCCTCGCATTAACAGATAAACGACCAAACCTGTGGCTAACGCTGCAATAGTATAAACACCAACATGCGATTTATGCTTTTCGACAATGTTAACTGGTTCAGGTTTGTAAATACTCACAAGAATAAGCGCTGAAAAGTACAACCATGCCGATAGAACACAAAATAGCGACCAGTCAAATAGCTCCAATACATGTGCCATTAACCAAGGATACAAACCCATCGGCACCAACGTCGAGAAGACTAAAGTCAAAGCAATGATTACGGGCAACCAACGTTGCTCAAACACATCGAGCAAAAAGAGATTAACCACCACCAGCAATACACTCATGAAAAAGCCAACGAACAGCCAAGTCAGTTTGAATAACCATGGGCTCGGCAGTTGCCAGTATAAGATCATACTTGCCGTTATCTCTATGAGCAGAGCAGTGATCAAAATCCGGTAAGCACACCAGTGACGAACCAACTTCGGTGCCCAGATAAAGCCCAACACTTGGGCAATCATAAATCCGATTTTAACCCGCTCTGTTTCATCAAGAGACAAACCTATAGTCGCCGCCATTTCATACGAAAGCTCACTAAACATCACGGAGTTAATACCAAATGCCGCAAGCGCGAATAACACCCAAGTCAATAAACGGATACGTGACTTCATGGTAATTTAACCTTGTTTATCGGTTTTAATCGCTACCTCGACAGAAAGGCCCGGATAGATACGCTGTCTCAGTTCTTGGGGAATATCTAACTCAATTCGCACTGGCACTCGCTGAACGACTTTGACAAAGTTACCCGTCGCATTTTGTGGCGGGAGTAAACTAAACTGCGCACCCGTTGCAGGTGTAATCGAAGCAACTCTGCCATGCAGTGGCTTGTCAGGGAACATATCCAAAACGACTTCAACGTTCTGTCCTTCAATGACGTTTTCTAACTGAGTTTCTTTAAAATTGGCTTCTACCCAAACATAGTCCGGAACCATCACGATGAGCCCCATACCAGGCTGAACAAACTTACCAACCTGCACTTGTCTGTCTGCAATAAAACCATCAAATGGCGCTTTTACCACCGTTCTCGCTAGCGCAATTTTAGCAAGTTTCAGATTTGCCTGAGCTCGTTTCTGTTGTGCAATAAGCTGCTTTTTCTCGGTTTTTAATGCCTCATATTGCTTTTGCTCTGCACTTAGCGCCAATTTAACCGTTTCTAAATGACTGCGTGATTCAATGGCTCGCGTTCTTTGCGCTTCAAATTGGTTCTTGCTGACTGATTGCTTTTGTACCAGACGTGACAAGCGCTCTAACTCCGCAGCCTGATGATCGGAATTAGCTCTTGCGCTAGTAATGCTTTGCTTCGCCTGTTCAATTTTGACTAATTGCATTTCCGTTTTGGTCTGGTTCGCTGTGATTGCTGCGTTGGCGACGTCTAACGCCGATTCTGCGATCTCCAAATTGGCGATGAAATCCTCGTCGTCAATTGAAAACAAAGGCGTACCTTTGCTCACCCATTGGTTGTCTTTGACGAATAGCTGGCTAACTTGTCCTGCGACTTCTGGTGACACTGCTGTCACGTCAGAATGGACGTACGCGTTGTCCGTCTTAACTATGTTCGGCTGATACAAGCTGTAACCAACGCCGAATAATGATCCAAAAACAAGCAGTAATGCGATGGCTTTCTTTTTCATACTGAACACCTCAACTAATGATTCGCACAAACTGTACTGTACGGTACAGTTTTAGTAAAGCAACTTTTGATCATTTTGAAAAGTGAGGATCTAAGGAGATGAGTTAATCGATCTTCTGGGAAAATTTGGAGCGCCACGCAGCTTGTTGATAATTGGGCTAGATATTAATGTGTGGCTGTCCCAGTTTAAGCGGTTTGAACACTGGAGCCCGTGTCAGCAACTCAACTCTTTTCAATCAAACTGTTTGTAATGCCTCAAAAAAGAACAAGTACGTTTCACAATGGTGCACCACCTCTACATCACCAGAAGGAACTAAAGGTGATTTCTTTACAAAACAATGAGATATAAGTTGGTCTGTATTTTGCTAAACGAATATCGAATCGATGCTTCGATATAGATGCATCAACCATCAGCAACTTAAAAACGTTCGCGTTGTTTTAGGTTGCTTAGTTAGATTGTTTTGTTTACTTAGTTCTATCAAGGTGACTTAGTATGTTGTCTACAAACCATATCGCTAATTGGATAACCCTCGATTTTAAAATCGCCTTCTTTTTCCCTGCGCAATAACACTTCTTATTGGGCGCACAGCAATGTGCTCTGTACTGCTATTCGTTTGAACAAGCAGTACCACTCGATTAGCCCAAACCAAATATCAAGCATACAGAACAGTAAATCAGAGACTTATTTTGTTCGATAACTCACCTCTGGTGTTGATCAAGCAATAAGTCAGGTATTTGCCGCAGTGCGTTTATTTCTGAATTTTAGATTTGGGAAGGCACTGTTTTATTTCAACCCATCTGTATGCCTTAAAAATATTCAAAAAATGATCTTTTAGGGAAAATAAAATGGAAAACTTTAAACACTTACCTGAGCCGTTTCGTATTCGCGTTATTGAACCAGTAAAACGCACTACACGTGAATATAGAGAACAAGCGATTCTAAAAGCGGGTATGAACCCTTTTCTTCTGGATAGCGAAGATGTGTTTATCGACCTTCTTACCGATAGTGGTACAGGCGCTATTACGCAAGAGATGCAAGCAGCCATGTTGCGCGGCGATGAAGCATACAGCGGCAGCCGAAGCTACCATGCACTTCAACAGGCCGTTGAGGATATCTTTGGCTACCAATACACCATTCCAACTCACCAAGGACGTGGGGCAGAGCAAATTTACATTCCGGTTCTGATTAAAAAACGTGAGAAAGAGAAAGGACTAGACAGAAGCAAGATGGTGGCGTTGTCGAATTATTTTTTTGACACCACACAAGGCCATACACAATTAAACTGCTGTGTCGCGAAAAACGTTTATACCGCAGAAGCATTCGACACTTCAATCGAAGCCGACTTTAAAGGTAACTTTGATCTGGAGAAACTAGAACAGGCGATCCTAGAAGCTGGCGCTGCAAATGTACCTTACATTGTTAGCACCATCACTTGTAACTCAGCAGGCGGCCAGCCAGTATCGCTTGCTAACCTAAAAGCGGTTTATGAAATTGGTCAGAAATACGATATTCCAGTGATCATGGACTCGGCTCGTTTTGCAGAGAATGCTTACTTCATTCAACAACGTGAGCATGGCTACGCTGACTGGTCAATCGAAGCAATCACCAAAGAAAGCTACAAATACGCAGATGGTCTGGCGATGTCAGCTAAGAAAGATGCCATGGTTCAAATGGGCGGCTTACTTTGCTTTAAAGACGACTCGTTAATGGACGTGTACACAGAATGTCGCACGCTGTGTGTTGTTCAAGAAGGCTTCCCGACCTATGGTGGCCTCGAAGGTGGCGCTATGGAGCGTCTTGCCGTAGGCCTTTATGATGGCATGCGTCAGGACTGGCTGGCATACCGAATCGGTCAGGTTCAGTACCTGGTTGATAAGCTGGAAGCGATTGGCATCGTTTGTCAGCAAGCGGGTGGCCATGCTGCCTTCGTTGACGCAAGCAAACTCCTGCCGCACATTCCTGCAGAGCAATTCCCGGCACATGCACTGGCGTGTGAGCTTTATAAAGTCGCTGGTATTCGGGCTGTAGAAATAGGCTCCCTTCTATTGGGCCGAGATCCTGCGACTGGTAAACAACACCCGTGTCCGGCTGAACTGCTTCGCCTTACCATTCCTCGCGCTACCTACACACAAACGCATATGGATTTCATTGTCGAAGCATTCCAGGCGGTAAAAGAAAATGCAGCAAATGTAAAAGGTCTGGACTTTACTTATGAGCCGGAAGTTTTACGTCACTTCACCGCGCGTCTAAAAGAGGTTGAGTCAGAGACTCAAACTCCATCCATCACGACAGCAGAAACAGTATAAAAACTAAAAATTTAAGCGCAGCGTGGAAGGTTGCGCTTTTTATTTATTTTGATAAAGGAATAGCATCATGAATAAAAACCCATCTTTAGTCGGTGGCTCCTGCATTATTGCCAGTGTCTGTGTTGGTGCAGGTATGCTTGGTTTGCCAAGTGCCAGTGCAGGTGCCTGGACAGTGTGGTCCATTCTCGCGATTTTATTGACCATGGTCGTGATGACAATATCGGGCTGGATGTTGTTGGAAGCGTTTAAAGAGTATGATTTAAAAGTTTCTTTTAATACCGTAACCAAAGAGCTATTGGGTAAAAAAGTTAACTTTATTAATAACCTGACCGTCTATTTTGTCGGTGGAATTTTACTTTATGCCTATATTACGTCTTCTGGGTTAATTATTCAGAACTTGCTCGATATCGATAGCAAAAGCGCTTCTGTTATTTTTGTGGCCGTTTTTTCTGCTTTCGTATGGCATTCAACGAGAGCGGTAGACCGAATCTCAGTTCTGTTGATTCTGTTCATGATACTTAGCTTCGTGTTTGGTGTTTCAGGGCTGGCAGCCAATATAGACACCTCTATTCTGCTAGACACCATCAGTCAGGAATCACAGTACGCACCCTACGCAATGGCAATTTTACCTGTGGCTCTGACGTCATTTGGTTACCACCACTCCGTTGCGTCTATGCGCGCCTACTACGGTGAAGAAAACAAAGCTAAAAATGCAATCTTAGGCGGTACTGTCATCGCTTCTGTTCTGTATCTATTATGGCTGACAAGCATCTTTGGTAATTTGCCTCGCGTTGATTTTGGCCCGGTCATTGAACAAGGGGGTAACGTAGATGTGCTGCTAAGTTCACTTGGCTCGGTGATTGAATCAGAAAAAGTGAGCCAGGCAATTAACAGCTTTTCAATGGCCGCGATTCTTTCTTCTTTTATTGGTGTGGGTTTAGGCGTGTTTGATTTTCTGGCTGACCTATTTAAATTTGAAGACAACCGCACAGGTCGAGCGAAAACATGGGCCGTAACTTTTGTCCCACCTCTGGTTTTATCTGTGCTGTTTCCATTTGGATTTGTTAGCGCCATTGGTTATGCCGGAGCTGCTGCAACCGTATGGACCTGCATCATTCCAGCACTGTTAGTGAGAAAAGCGCGCAAAACATCCGGCACGAAAGACGGGTTTAGAGCTCCTGGTGGGCAACCAATGCTCATGGGCGTCATCTTCTTTGGTGTCGTGACTGCCGCCTTCCATTTTATGAACATGATGGGAATATTGCCGACGTATTCTGGCTAGATGTCATGACTTACGGCTCGACAATCAGGGTATGCTTACAGGAACGTCAGCTAAAACATAAGAAAAGTACGAAATGATTGGTCAACAAGAAACGATCACTGTTACGAAAGGCTGATTTTGTTAATATTCATGTTGAGTCGAAGCTGACGACTACACCAACCTAATTAAATTGGCTTATTAAGTCACGATGTTAGGTTGGTAAATCATAACTATCACTAAATCCTAAAAAAAAGCAGTAAAAAGGAAAACAATGACAATTGAAAGAATAGAATCCACAGAGCGTATGAGCCGTATTGTTAAACACAACGGTACTATTTATCTTTGTGGCCAGACAGCTGGTGATGCGGCGTGGGATATTACCGAGCAAACAGAGCGCTGCCTCGCTAAGATTGATGCCTTACTTGAAAAAGCAGGCAGCCATCGCGATAAGCTCCTATCCGTTACTATCTACCTTCGCGACATGAAAGACTTCGCCGAGATGAACAAAGTGTGGGATGCGTGGGTTGCGAACGGAGAAAAACCTGCGCGCGCATGTGTTGAAGCTCGCATGGCAAGAGATGTTATTCTGGTAGAAATGTCCGTGACGGCCGCTCAATAGTCTGTAAATGCTTAGTTAGTACTTAGCAAGACATTTCAACGCCACCTATTCTAAGGTGGCGTTTGTCCTTCTTCATCCAGTTTTAAATACCGAATCACTTTGTAAGCCAACCATTCAGGATTATCCAAAGGAATATCGTGCCCGTCACTATGGTTGTAGATAATAGGCATGTTCCAAGCCTTAGCAGGGGCTTCTGTCGCGGTATGACTGACGAGATTATCTTCGAGAGACGAGATAAATAGGATTTCGTTTACCGGTTTGTTCGCCCTGAACGTCATGGCCGCGAGTAATTGCCGAAAAAAGTTCGACGCCGTGGTTGGGTAGAGTCTATTCAGCATAACCCAATCATCGATTACCGTTTCGCTTATCGGCTTATTCGATACCATGGAGTAAATGATCGACTCTTTTTGCTCTGGGCGCGAAAACAACGCTTTCATGATTTTGAGATAGTTCACGGGCTTTAATCGCTGATAAAAAGGACTAAATCCCCGGCTGCTGGTATTAATACAAACAACCCGCCTCACCTGATTGGGATACAGCTCTGCCCACTTCAGCGCAATCATTCCTCCCATTGAAATCGCGACAATATCAACCTGAGCATTGGTTGCCAGCTGAAAACGTATACTCTCGACCATTTCCTCTATTGAGCATGGTGATTTCTCATCCGACAGAGCACCAGTACCGGGAATATCTACAGCGATAACTCTCTGGTTTGGAAGGAGTTCACTCAGCAGCAGTGAAAACTCGCCCCAATGGTACTGACCACGAAAAAGCCCTCTAATTAAGACGATGTCATTACTCATGAAGCTTTACTCACGGCTCGTTTATTCGGGTTGATTGGCATCAACTAAAGGGCTAACCTCGACTTCAGAGCATGCATTGTGTGCTGTTAACCATTGTTCAACGGCGACACGGTCATCTTCTGAAGCTGAATCATACCTACGCTCAGGAACCACAAAACCATCAAAGCTAGAGAGATCAGCACCACCACCCATGACTAAACCTCGCCCCTCTAAAAACGACAAGAAGTCATTGATAAGAAGATCGCACTCCTCTTCATTCGTTAAGTTCAAATGACAAAAAAATGAAAACCCCAACACTTTAAACTCGTCGACATACAGCTTTTTTCTTAATCTTCTCGATCGTTTAGTCTCCATAATATTGCCTCAAACACTATTAAACGGGAGTACAAGAATTTACTTTTATACAGTGTAGTAGCCTGATTAAAACAGGGGATAAATATTTTGAGCTAAAGATACGCGGTGAAAGGTATGAAGCTAAGAAAGAGGCAGACTCAAATTACGCCGTCATTGTGATAATGCCAAGGACTAAACAGATCAGACTAATAAAAAATAAAGCCGGGTATTTCCCAGCTTTAACAAAAGTATTAGGAGTAAATATTTACTGTGCGTCTGGCTTTAATGCGTACTTGCCTGAACCAAGAAACATAATTGCAATTGAAGCAAACAAATAAACACCAATGCCTTCAACCGCCCATGCGCCAAACTTATTTAAAGCGAACAAATCTCCCATGTTTAAGAGATAGATAACCATTAAACAAGTGCCAGCGACAACAACAGAAGCCAAGCGAGTGTATAAGCCAATAATCATTAGGATTGGGGCAACCACTTCACCTAAGTAAACCCCGTAGGCTACAAATGCAGGCAGACCATGGTCGACCAACAAGCCTTGTATAAACTCGGTTCCGCCAATCACTTTATGGATGCCGTGCAATAAAAATAGGAATGCAAAACTGACACGTAACACCAATTTACCCAGATCGGGTTTTGCCAATATTCTATCGATAAAATTTAATAGTTCACCCATAACCACTGCCCTTTTTATGTCTAATAATTAACACTATAGAGGTCTGGAAAGGCGATTATCAGCTTAAAAGATTAACTGACTTCATCAATTTTTCCGAACAACATCATTGACATAAATCAATTAGACCACCAGCACATTGGGGTATGAAAATGTGTCGTTGGGAAGGACTTAAGTAGTCGGTGTGAATATCTGTTTGAGTTCGTCAAATAACCACTGAAATACCGGCCCATGCATTCTTCCCTTTTTAAAGACTAAATCGACAGGTGCATTCCAGGGCTTGTGGTCGAATGCCACTTTAATTTTATGTAGTTCACCGGACTTTATTAAGTCGTTGACTAAAAATGATGGCAAATAAGCCCAGCCAACCTGCTGTTTAACGAGCTCTAACGCGCTGTAATGGCTTGAACTCCACCAAACTTTAGGTGCAATGCTGATCAAAGCCTGCGATTCTACTTTTGATTTTCCTCGGATCGCCAGTTGTCGAAACGGTGCCAGATCAGATTGCAGCTCGACATCAATATCTGCAAGCGGATAATTCGGATGACAAACAGGAAGGTAATCAATGCTTCCAACATAACAGAAGTCGACTTGCTTTAACTGTTCAAACTCGGTGAACATCACTCCGATATCAACATCACCATTTGCAACTTCAGCAGAAATATCGCCAGACGCTAAACTCAGCACATCGATTTGAATCGTAGGAAATTGATTATCCAAACGCTTAAATAAATCGGCGAACTTTGGATTATACACGCCGTCGTCAATGGCTATCGTCAGCTGGCTTTCTTCCGATCGTTCAATGGATTGAGCAATTTTTTCGAATTCGTCTGCCTGCGCCAACAAGTTTTTCGCACTGCGTATCAAACGTTCACCCGCGGGGGTTAACTTGGGGCTTCTGGCCGAACGATCAAACAATTCGATGCCTAAATCAATCTCTAAGGTACTGATACCATGGCTAACCGCAGATTGAACCTTGCCCATTTTCCTTGCACATGCAGAAAATGACCCTAGCTCCGCAGAGAGTACCAACATCCTAACTTGTTCCAAACTCAACATATGAAAAAAATCGATAGTTATTAACTTTTATCTATCATAATAATCGATACCATAGCCTGCAAATGTTTTTCCTTTATCTAATTAGGTGGAAATTATGAGCTGGTTATATTTAGTTTTAGCTGGTCTTACGGAAATTGGATGGCCGGTTGGATTGAAAGTTGCTCAGTCTGGGCACAAAGTGTTAGGGATAACAATGGCAGTGGTATTCATGGCGATAAGCGGCGCGTTGCTATTTGCAGCGCAGCGAGCGATCCCTATGGGTACCGCATACGCAGTTTGGACAGGCATTGGCGCAGCCGGAACATTTCTTGTCGGCGTTTATTTCTACGGAGACCCGACTTCCATGGTTCGCTACATCGGCATCATGCTGATTTTGTCTGGCGTGGTCATGTTGAAGCTTGGTCACTAATGAGAAAAAGCATTAACGCAGCCTTATATAGCAAGCGTTAATGCTTATCTAAACATCAAATAGCGTTTTTTCTTCAAACAAAGTTCTTTACTCAATCAAAGAAAAGTCAGCGATAGTCAGGTCGAACGAGCTGAGCAGTGGATGCGGCGTTACTCCAGAAACTAACACAATGTCGACCGCAGGCAACGGTGGCATATCATCTAGAATCTGTAGATCGTTTGTGACACTTAATCGTCCCATTGCACCAATAGCCAACCCCTCTCGAACTATTGCCCTTTGCGCTGACGCGGTATTACAACACGCTAACAGCTGGTAAGAGATACCTCTTTTAGTTAGACCATCGATTGCAGCAGCGTGGTATTTACAATCCGGCTGGAAAAGTGCCAATGGTAAAGGCTTAGTCTTATCCGTTTGGTAATCCTGACTGGCAATCCACACCCCTTTATCGTGAGCAAGCCAATGCCCTTCTTCACTTCCAGCGGAGCGCGTGAGTATAGCGGCGTCTAATTTGCCTTCATCCAGCCATTCTCTCAGTGTGACGCTGGGTTGGCTAAACACTTGAATAGAACAGGTTGGTTCCGCCTTTTTTAGAATCGAGATGACTTTCGGCAAAATGGCATCGTTGTAGTCTTCCGGACAGCCTAACCTTAGTGGCAGCTTATCGTGATAACGGCGTACCTGAGTCACCGCTTTGTTGTGTAAAGCGACCAGTTGCTCAGCATGAGCTCGTAACGCAAGGCCAGCTTCGCTGAGCACCAGATTACGTCCTTCTTTTTCAAACAGGCGAATATTCAGTTCATCTTCCAATTTACGCATCTGAGCACTGAATGCCGACTGGGTTCGATTAATCTGCTTCGCTGCTCGTGTAAAACTGCCTGTTTCTGCAAATGCCAGAAGGCTTCTTAAAGCGTCAATATCCATACTAAGCTTATCTATCGGTTTTATTAATGTGTCCCATCAAAACTATCCGTTAGTTTTCGATAAAACAATCTATTACCGTAAATGTTCCAAACCATCACTCAGAAATAAGGAAGCATGGATGAAACTTTATATCGGCAATCAAAACTACTCGAGCTGGTCTCTCAGAGCATGGCTTATCTTCATGCAATACGACATCGACGTTGAGATCGAGAAAATCAAACTGTTTACGGACGAATTTTACAACACACTGGAGGACATTACACCGACTGCCAAGGTACCAACTTTAGTTTGTAATGATGTTACCGTCTGGGACTCGCTGGCGATTCTCGAGTACGTAAACGAAGCTTTCTTAGACGGTAAGGCGTGGCCACACTCTCTTACTGAGCGAGCCAAAGCAAGAGCTATATCAGCTGAAATGCATTCAGGATTTATGGCACTACGTAACGAGATGCCAATGAACTGTCGCGCTAAGAGAACGGTATCTTTGAGCAAAGACGCACTTAAAGACATCGAGCGTATTGACCAAATCTGGTCACTGCAAATGGAACAATACCCGGATGGTTGGCTATTTGGAGAATGGTCAATTGCAGATGCGATGTATGCACCTGTGGTACTGCGCACGCTTACTTACGGCATCAAGCTATCAGAAAAGGCTACGCAATATCAGCAGAAAGTCTTGAATAGCGACACCATGCAGCGTTGGCTAACGGAAGCCAGCCTTGAAACGGACATCGTCGAAGAAGATGAAGCGGGTGAGCCTGTCTAAATATTCTTATCAAGCCACAAACAAAAAGCCTTTTTCAGAAAGGAAACTTTCTCGTCAAAGGCTTTTTCATTTAGTAACTGATTAAACGTTGAACAATGGCAAGTCTATACACTAAAAAATCGGTCGACATGCTTAACCAACGCACTAGTATCAATGGCTTTGCAATTGTAACCCGCAGGTTTAAATGTCGTCACATCTTCAGCTGCAACCATGGCATTAACCACCGATTCCTCAACAGACTGAACCGCAGCCAAATAAAAATCATCAAACAGCTCATCGTTCACGCATGTCATTGACGCATAATGCCCTGACAACTGAGGCAAGTCTTGCTGGTTCGCCGTACTGAACGCCAGGAAGATATCACCAGAGTTATTCCCGCCTGGGGATCCATTACGGCCAATACCAATCGCTGCACGCTTAGCCATGCGTTTTAGTTGATGCGGCAACATCGGTGCATCGGTAGCCAGTATTACGATGATAGACCCCATCTCTTTCTCTTCTGGCATCATTTCATCAGGCATGTATTTACCGATAGGGACGCCCAGTACATTAAACCAAGGACGAATACCGTGATTAGCCTGAACCAAAGCTGCTACGGTATAGCTATCATCACCCACATTGACGACTCGGGATGAGCTTCCCGTCCCACCTTTAAAACCGTAAGCGATCATGCCGGTACCACCGCCCACATTGCCCTCGGCTATCACACCGCTTTGGGCGTTTTCTAACGCATCAATCGCATCTTGCTCAGTCACGTGCATCGCATTGATATCATTTAGAACACCATCATAGGTTTCCGCTACAACTGGCATGGCCCATAAATGATGTTCTGCCCATACCTCTTTATACTGTTTAACCATCCACTTAACCGTGGCGTGGTGAGTAATACCGACACCATGAGTATTGGTGATCATCAAAGGACCACAAAAATAGCCACCATCCTGAATCCAGTGCGTTCCGGTCATTTCACCATTGCCATTCAGAGCATAGCTCCCAGCCCAGACTGGCTGTGGCGTTTTTGCGTATCCGCGAGGCAATATCGCCGTCACTCCTGTCCTTACCGGTGATTCTGGATCGTCTTTGATCAAGGTTTTATAACCAACCAGTACGCCTGGTACGTCAGTTATTGCGTTATTGGCACCAGTCACTCCTGGAAATGGAAGCCCTAGCTCTCTAGCTCTGAGTTTGTTCGTCATAGTTAAACCCCATATCCTTATATTGAGCTTTTCTTAGATTTAAAGTAGATACCCGCATAGGCTATAACTAATGAGAACAACAACATTAGTGTTGCTATCGCATTGATTTCCGGTTTAATTCCTTTTCGGATCATGCTGAGTATGTACACAGGCAAAGTCGTCGAGTCTGTGCCACTGATAAAATACGTAATCACAACATCATCAATAGAGATGATAAAACTGAGTAAAGCGCCACCAATCACACCCGGCAAAATTAACGGTAAAGTGACACGTTTGAATGTTTGCCATTCGTTGGCGCCAAGATCCGAAGAGGCACTTTCTAATAGTGGGTCCATGCCCGCCAGTCGTGAACTCACAACAATAAATACATAGCTAATTAAGAAGGTACAGTGACCAATGACAATGGTTGTTGAACCAAGCGTCATTCCAGAGCCGATAAAGAATATCAGCAGTGCAATCCCCAATACGATGTCAGGCATCACCATAGGAACGTGCATCAGCATTTTATAAAACGGCTGTAGCTTGAATCGAAACCGAGCTAATGCTAGCGCAACCATTGTGCCCAATACGGTAGAGATCACCGTTGCACTGCTTGCCACCACCAAACTGTTTTTTAACGCATTCAGTAGTTGCCCTGTCGAATCAATATACGTGTCTGGCAATTGCGTTTCTGTCTCTAAACCAAACATGATTCGATACCAATCCAAGCTCGCCCCCGCCCAGTTCATGATGTTTACCGAGTTGGAGTTGAAGGAATACACCACAATCAAAATGACTGGCGCATAAAGAAAGACAAAAAACAGCAAACTGTAAGTCGATAAGATCCGTTTAAACATCGAGTTTCCTTGCATATTATTCTCTTACTGATTTGCCGGAGAGCGGTTAATTCGATAAAAAAATACGCTGAGTAACACCAACATAAACAGCGTAATGATCATCGATAACGCCGCGCCAAAGGGCCAGTTTCTCGCATAGAGGAATTGCTGCTCAACCATATTGCCAATCATCAATACCTTGGCGCCACCAAACAGCTCCGGAATAACAAAGTTGCCCAAGCTAGGAATGAACACCAACACACTACCCGCCATAATGCCTGGTAATGTCATAGGAAAAATCACTTTGCGAAAGGTCGTAAATGGCGTTGCGCCTAGATCTTCAGACGCCTGAATCAGTCTTGTATCAAGTTTCTCAACACTTGAGTAAATCGGCAGGAACATAAACGGCACAAAGATGTACACCATGCCAATGATCACAGCGGTGCCTGAATACATGATGCTCAGAGGTTCCGCGATCACGCCCGTCCACTCCAGGAATTGGTTTGCAAAACCCGAATCCCTCAGAATAAGAATCCAGGCATACAATCGGACAATCATGCTGGAAAAGAACGGAAGTGTTATCAACAAGATAAATAGTGATTTCATCTTAGATGACAACCGACTGATCCAAAATGCCACGGGATAACAAACCACTAATGAGCAAATGACGGTCGCCATGGCCAAACCAATAGAACGAAGTAGAATCTCCAGGTAAACGATATCGAACTCTTCATAAAAACCGTCGGCCCAACCCAAGATTCTGCCGTAGTTCCAATGGTAGAAACTCCATTCAACACCGCCATATAGCCCCGGTTCTAATAAGCTGTAAGTCAGCATTATCAATAACGGGATTAGAAAGAAAATCCCCAGAAATAGTGACGTGGGAGATAACATGACAAGTAGCGATACCTGCTCTCTGGAAAACGTCTTTGAGGATAGCTTCATGCAACCTCCCGCTCAGATTTCCTTTCGAGACTAATCACATGTGGTGCGTTCACCTGGTAGTAAAGCGTCACGGTATCGCCTGCGCGGTAACTTCCATCACTGCGACGGGCTAACGCACTAACCGATTGACCATTAGTTAGTTTTCCGTGCAATTGATAGTCAGCTCCGACAAACACGACTTCGTCGATGGTCATATCGATACCGTGAGTCAGCCCTTGGTCAATGACGGGCTTTACAGCGAACTGTTCAGGTCTCAACAGCAGTTCCACGCTATCACCAATCCGGTAATTACCCGCCTCGCAGAATACTTTTATTCCATTACAGTCAACGACTGCTACGTGATTCTCAATCAAAATTACCTTACCGTTGAATATGTTACTTTCGCCGATAAATGTGGCGACGAATTTATTTTCAGGTGTATGGTAAATTTCATCAGGCGTGCCCATCTGCTGGACCTTACCCCCGTTTAAAACCACAATCCGATCTGAAATGGTCAAGGCTTCTTCTTGATCGTGAGTCACAAACACAAAGCAAATACCAAGCTCCGTCTGCAAGCGCTTGAGTTCTAACTGCATTTTTAGACGCAGGTTTTTGTCTAACGCCGATAACGGCTCATCGAGCAGAAGAAGCTTCGGCCGATTGATAATAGCTCGTGCCAGAGCAACACGTTGTTGTTGTCCGCCCGAAAGCTGCGAGGGTACTCGTTTTTCAGTGCCACTCAGGCCAACCATTTCCAACGCTTCTTTGACACGCTGATTACGTTCATCTTTATTAACTTTAGCGACATCCAATCCATAGCCCACGTTATCTTCGACGGTCATATGTGGAAAGAGCGCGTATGACTGAAATACGGTGTTCACGGGTCTCTTATGAGCAGGCAGCGCAACGATGGACTCGTCATCGATTAACACATCACCTCTATCTAAGCTCTCAAACCCAGCGATAATTTTGAGTAATGTGGTTTTGCCACAACCCGATGGCCCTAACAAAGTGATGAACTCTTTGCGCGCGATGGCAATATCCACTCCATCGAGTGCTTTAATCACACTACCTTCAGGTGTGGTAAATTGACGATAGCCACGACGTATACGAATGTATTCTTCGGATTGAGATTTTGACATCTAAGTCACCATTTAAGATTGTTGAGTGCAGGCTTAGAGGATAAGCCCGCACTTATTGGTCAATTAGTGAGTGCGGATCTTGGTCCAGACACGATCATAAAGCTTGATGTCTTTGCCCAGTTCAGCAAAGAGTTGCAGTTTTGAACGAACTTCTGCCGACGGATTAATGCTTGGGTTATCGCGAATGTATTCAGGAAGAAGCGCAATCGCATCTTTGTTGACTGAGCCATTCATTTGCTGCTTAGTATTCAGTGCAGCAATTTCAGGCTGTGTGAAGAACTCCAAGAACTTTTTCGCGTTGCTCTTGTTTGACGCGGACTTCAGTACACACATATTCTCTTGATACATGGTCGCCCCTTCTTTAGGAATGACGTAACCAAGTTCATCAGGAGTTTGGAATACGTAGAGCATCGCCCCAACATACCACTGAGCAGCAGCAATATCGCCCGACTGCACCAATGGAGCACTGTCATACGTGAATGACGAAACATAAGGTTTTTGCTTGATAATGAACTCTTGCGCCTTTTTCAGATCATCACGATTTGTCGAGTTCACGCTCTTTCCGTGCTCGATCAAACCGACGCCGATAACTTCACGCATGTCATCCAGCATCGCGATCTTTTTGCCCTCTTTTGGCAGGCTGAAGAACTCTTCCCAGGAATCAATCGAACTTACCTGATTCTTGTTGTACAGAATTCCAACCGTGCCCCATGCATACGGAAGACAGTATTCGCCTTTCGGGTCTGATTTTGCGTTTAAGAAACTGGTATCGATATGTGAGAAACCGGCATATTGGTTAATATTCGTTTTCTCAAGAAGATTCAATTGAGCCATGATGTCTTGCATATGAACGGATGGAAATACAATGTCGTATCCTGTCGCGCCCGCTTGTAATTTGGCTAACATTTCTTCGTTAGAAGTATAGGTATCAATGCTGACTTCAATTCCGGTTTGTTCGGTAAATGCTTCAAGAACAGCGGGATTAATGTAATCACCCCAATTGTAAAGTTTCAGGGTTTCCGCAGATGCAGCGTGTTGAGATACGCTTAATCCCACCATTGCTATTGTCGCTGCGACTGTTTTTCTATTTATTCTACGGGTGTAACTCTTAACATTTAATGCCTTCATGTATCCACCTTCCATGTGTTTAAAGCGAGCTGTTTAAAACTCTGTTCATCCACCAAATCATCGCCTTCGATTTCAGTAACAATTCTTTTACATTGGCATGTTTATTTCAATATCATGATATGTTATTCATGTAACATATTAATAAGAACTTAATAAACAGTCAGTTAAGTGCAATATTTCAAAAAAGGCCGAAAATATTGCATAAATAGAGCAACACTTAGCACCTTTATAGGGCAACATCCCACCCAAATCGGTGCGCCGGTACATAAGGAGATACTATGGTTCACACGTTTAGTAACCCGTCAGATGTGGTAACGTCGGCAACCGCACAAAAGCTTAAATCATTGATACCCAAACTCTCTGTTTCTGAAGCACGAGTTGCACAATATATTTTGCTCAACCTGGAGCAGATCAGCTTTGAAACTGGTGCCTCTATTGCCGAAAAAGCAGCCGTGAGCCAGATAACAGTCAGCCGATTTTTAAAAAAAGCGGGCTATCATGGAATCTCGTCCTTGAAAGATGAAGTTAAGAAAGAGCAGATAGAAAAGAAATATAACAGCGATGCAGATCTCCCCATCGATAGCTTTTACCAAGAGCATATGAAAAACGATATGCAGGCTTTGATGCGACTTTACGAGCAATTTGGTACTGCTACCTGGGATGGGCTGGTTGGCTGTGTCAGTGCAGCTCGAAGAGTGTATGTGACAGGCTTTCAATCGATCAGGGGCACGGCTGAAGACATCTCCCGAAGGCTGTCTTTTGCACGCGACAACGTTCAATACATTTCAGCCCATGATGGGATGCTTGCAGAATGGCTAGGAATGGAAATCCAGCCTGCGAACAAAAAAGGCTATGATGTGCTGATTGTTCTGGATATCGTGCCGTACGCGGCTGAAACAAAAAGATTGTGTGAAGAGGCGAGAAAACGCGGTATTCAGCTCGTCATCATCACTGATGAGTTTTGCTACTGGGCAGAAGACTTCACGCCACATGTCTGCCACACCAAGTCTAAAGCGGGGTTATTTCTGGAATCGACTTGGGGAATCGTCATGGCGGCAAATATGCTGGTGCACCGAATCGCGCAACAAAACCCAGACAGTCAGCAGCGCGTAAAGCGTTGGCACAGCCTGTCTAAAAGCATGAATCTATTTTAAGCCAACGCCTTTCCCCCAGCTAAAAAGCCAGGGGATAGGTAGTTAACGAAGATAATTAGCGCTAGTTATTACTTGTTACTTGGAAATGCAAATTGCGCCGCTTCGTTGGTTTGCGGCTTTGGCCATTTCTGAGTAATGGATTTGCGGCGAGTGTAGAAGCGCACGCCGTCAGGGCCATACGCATGGAGATCGCCAAACAACGAACGTTTCCAGCCACCAAAGCTATGGTAAGCCACCGGGACAGGAAGCGGTACATTGACACCAACCATGCCAGCTTCCACTTCGTCACAGAATATCTCTGCCGTTTCACCATCGCGTGTAAAGATGCAAGTCCCGTTACCAAACTCGTGTTCATTAATGAGCTGAATGCCCTCTTCAAGAGAGTTCACGCGCACAACACACAACACAGGGCCAAAGATTTCATCAGTGTAAATCTTCATGCCTGGTGTCACTCTATCGAACAAGCTGCCACCGATAAAGTAGCCAGCAGAGAAGTCAGGAACCGAAAGACCACGGCCATCCACAACTAATTCCGCACCGGCCTCAACACCGCTTTCAATATAACCGGAAATCTTCTCTAAATGCTCTTTCGCAATCACTGGTCCCATGTCCACCGAGTTCTGAGTAAAGGCTCCGACTCGCAATTCTTGGATAAGCGGGGTCAATTCTTTCACCAAGTTATCTGCGACTTCATCACCCACACACACCGCAACTGAAATCGCCATACAGCGTTCACCACAAGAGCCAAATGCCGCACCCATCAGTGAGTTGATGGTGCTCGAAACTTCAGCATCCGGCATAATGATCGCGTGGTTCTTCGCGCCACCAAGTGCCTGTACTCGTTTACCGCGCTTAGTGCCTTCCGAATAAATATATTCCGCAACAGGCGTCGAACCAACGAAGCTCATCGCTTTCACTTCCGGAGCTACGATCAGCGCGTCAACAACCTCTTTTCCGCCATTTACCACGTTTAAGACGCCATTTGGCAAACCTGCCTTATGCAATAACTCAACAATAAATAAGGTTGAAGCCGGTACCTTCTCTGACGGCTTGAGGATAAAACAGTTACCGCAAACAACCGCGAGTGGATACATCCAAAGCGGCACCATAGCAGGGAAGTTAAATGGTGTAATACCAGCGACGATGCCGACAGGTTTGTGATCACTCCACGCGTTAATGCCCGGTCCGGTTCCTCGGGTGTATTCGCCTTTTAATAACTCTGGTGCACCACAAGCGTATTCCACATTCTCGATACCACGCTGCAGTTCGCCGAGAGAATCTTCTATCGTTTTACCATGCTCTTCACTGATCAAACGCGCAATCTGATCTTGATTCGCTTCCAAAAGATCCTTGAACGCAAACATGATACGCGCTCGTTTTAGCGGAGGCGTTTTACTCCAGGCTGGATAGGCACGTTTCGCCGATTCTATTGCCTGAATCACAGTTTCAGACGTACCCATTTCTACTTGGCGAATCGGCTCACCTGTCGCCGGGTTGTAGACATCAATCGTCGAACCTGAGTGTGAGAACTTGTCTCCGTCAATAAAGTGAGAAATAACTTCCATGATCTGACTTCCTTCCTTAATTTTTTTAATTTAGTTGATTCAATGTCTCGTAAACCGCGTCGAATAAGCGCTCTAGATCTTCAGCTTTGGCATTAAAATTTGGACCGAATTGAATCGTGTCGCCACCAGAACGTACATAGAATCCTTTTTCCCACAGGTCTAATGTACATTCGAACGGCCTAATCGTTGGATCATTGTCTCTCGGTGCGATCTGAATCGCTCCGGCTAAGCCGCAGTTTCTGATGTCGATAACGTGGTTTGCACCTTTTATCGCATGCAGTTTATTTTCAAAAATCGGTGCCAGCTCGCTCGACTGTTGGATTAACGCGTCTTTTTCCAACAGGTCTAATGTTGCCAACCCTGCGGCACACGCGACGGGATGAGCGGAATAAGTATAGCCATGAGCAAACTCGATCATATGAGGAGGTAAGTCCTGCTCCATAAATGCCTGATAGATTTCATGAGACGTAATCACTGCGCCCATTGGGATTGCACCATTGGTAAGCTGCTTCGCGGTGTTCATAATATCTGGCGTCACGCCAAAATACTCAGCACCAGTCCAGCATCCCATACGTCCGTAAGCCGTAATGACTTCGTCGAAGATCAGCAAGATGTCATGCTGGTCACAGATTTCACGCAGTCGCTGTAGGTAACCTTTCGGCGGCACGATCACGCCCGCAGAGCCCGACATTGGCTCTACAATAATTGCGGCAATATTGGATGCGTCATGAAGTTCAATGAGCTTCAAAAACTCATTCGCAAGTTCCACACCACCCGTTTCCGCGCAACCTTTTGTAAAGGCTAATTCGGGTTGCAGGGTGTGAGGAATATGGTCGGCATCAAACAGCTGACCGAACGTCTTTCTATTGCCGCCAATGCCACCCAGGCTGGTGCCGCCAACGTTAACGCCATGGTAGCCACGGGCGCGACCAATCAGCTTGGTTTTCGACGCTTTGCCTTTGACACGCCAATAAGCTCTTGCCAACTTAAGTGAGGTGTCAGCACATTCCGAACCAGAGCCAGTAAACAGCACATGATCGAGCCCTTCTGGCATCTTCTCGACGATTTTATCTGCCAGTTTAAAGGAGAGCTCGTGACCAAATTGAAACGCAGGTGAGTAATCGAGAGTCCCTAACTGCTCTGCTACCGCTTTTTGAATCTCTTGGCGACCATGCCCGGCACCACACGTCCAAAGCCCAGACAGCGAGTCATAGATATCACGACCATTGGCATCTTTGAGCCAAGCGCCTTGAGCTTGAGTGATGATGCGGGGATTTTGGTGAAAGCTGCGATTGGAAGTAAATGCCATCCAATGAGCAGAAAGATCTGTATCGATTCCGTCTTGTGTAAATTTGTAGTTACTCATCGCTATATCATCCTTGTAGTGACCAGGGTCTGTTGACCTTTCGCGGTTAATTTTTGTTCGAGATAAAAGCGTTTTAATCGCGGCGAGAGGCGGACGGCTAGTTGTTTGTAGCCTAGTCATTCTAAGCAAACACCTCTCAACAAAGAGTAAAACGCTTTTAGCGGGGGCGCCCAGCTCGAACCCTTCGGGCAGCGTTTGTGGGCCCTTTCTACTGTGTTATCGGCTTATCAGGTAGGGTAACTACATTTCAAAGCCTCTGCCTTGTATAAAGAACCCACAAACTGCTGCAAAAATCAGCTCGAAAGGTCAACAGACCCTTTATTTATTTTTAGCACATGAGTATGTTAAGTAGATTATAAATTTACTTTACGTTAGTTATGATAAAGCTCAACAATAAAAACCGAAGCATCATTAATCAGATCACCGACTTTGATATCAAACTAATCCGCCTGTTTAAAACCGTTGTCGAGTGCGGCAGCTATACCGCAGCAGAACCCGTTCTTGGCATTACAAAATCAGCCATATCGTTACAAATGAGTGATCTTGAAAAACGGCTAAATATGAAGCTTTGTCATCGCGGGCGAGGTGGTATTACCCTGACTGACGAAGGCGAAGCGGTGTTAGAATCCGCCGATATTCTGCTTGCTTCGATTGAGCAGTTTCGCAATGACGTAAACCAAATCAATAATGAGCTGCGTGGCGAGCTCAATATCGCGCTAGTTAATAATTTAGTCACTCAGCCACACATGAAGATAACCCGCGCGCTAAAGCATATTCGGAAGATGAGTGAAAAGATTAATATCAACATCACGATGTCGACCCCAGCAGATATCGAAAAAGGCTTAATCGACGGACGGTTTCATGTCGGCGCATTCCCTGCCAACAACAAAAGCAACAACTTTGATTACCGCACTTTGTACAACGAAAATTACTTCCTCTACTGCAGCAATGAGCACCCATTGTTTATGGAAAGTGATCAGAATATAGAGCGTCTTAAACAGACCAATTCGGTCATCACAAGACACCGAATGTCTCCCGAAGTCACCGAACTGTATCAAAAGCTAAAATGCTCGGCGACGGCGTCCGATCACGAAGGTATCGCTTTCCTTATATTGACAGGGACTTACATCGGTTTTCTACCGCAGCATTACGCCGATTATTGGAGTAATACCGGGAAAATGCGACCGTTGTTTCCCGATACGTTTCACTTCAGTTCTGACATATCCTTGGTGACCAGAAGCGGGTTAAAACACAACCAAATACTAGATAAGTTCTTAGAAATCATAGAGTAAACATTGATTAACAAATGTTATCCTGACGATAAAAAACTTGTTCTTTATTTGCTGTATTTTTTATTGCGCGTGAAAACTTATGACCTTAATATCGCGCTGCTTCTTGATGATAGCCAATCCGAGTACATCACAGCAGTTTTGTGGCAAGGCGATAGAGCAACTATCCAAGAGTTTCTTTGACGGCGGTAATCCCGCTCTTATTGACGCTCCACTTTTCATCACAATGCACATGAAAAGTGTCTACTTAACTTTGGAGGTTTGCGATGGCTCATTCTGCGTCTGTACTCGGTTTTCAATCTTTTTCTTCTCCGGCTTTACCAGCGGAGACGGTCGATCTTATTCAAACATCTGTTGAACAATTTGGCGCGCCATTGTTAATGCTCGACTGCGATATGATTCGTAAAAATTACAGAGCACTAAGCCAAGCATTACCGAATGTTACTCTGCACTTTGCATTGAAGCCATTGCCTCATCCAACGGTGGTTAAAACCCTATTGGAAGAAGGTGCAAGTTTCGATTTAGCAACATCAGGTGAAGTTGACCTGGTAAAACAGCAAGGTGTGCCTGCAGATCGTACGATTCATACTCACCCTATTAAACGTGACCGTGATATTCGTGATGCATTAGCGTATGGCTGCAATGTGTTTGTTGTTGATAACCTGAACGAGCTAGAAAAGTTCAAAGCGTACAGCCACAAAGTAGAACTACTTGTGCGTTTGAGCTTCCGTAACTCAGACGTGTTTGCCGACTTGTCGAAAAAATTCGGTTGTACGCCAGAACAGGCACTCAACATCATCGAAACGGCGAAAGAGTGGAATATTCGTATTAAGGGACTGTCGTTCCATGTTGGTTCACAAACGATGAACCCACAGAAATACGTTGATGCAATCCGTACTTGTAAGCAAGTGATGGACGAAGTTGTGGCTCGCGGTTTACCTGCATTGAGCACACTGGATATTGGTGGTGGCTTCCCGGTTTCTTACTCAGAAAAAGTGATGCCAATTGATGAATTCTGCGTACCGATTAACGAAGCGTTAAACGAGTTGCCAGAAACAGTACAGGTTATTGCAGAACCAGGTCGCTTTATTGTTGCTGAGTCAGTAACCAGCGTGGCATCAGTAATGGGTCAAGCAGAGCGTGATGGTCAAATGTGGTACTACCTGGATGATGGTATCTACGGCTCATTCAGCGGTTTGATGTTTGATGACGCGCAATACCCGTTGGTAACATTGAAGCACGAAGGCGAGTACTTACCAAGTGTGTTGTCTGGCCCAACTTGCGACAGCATTGATGTGATCGCAGAAAACGTAATGCTACCAAAACTAGAAAACGGCGACTTGATCATTGGCCGTATGATGGGCGCTTACACCAGCGCTACAGCAACGGATTTTAACTTCTTCAAACGTGCTCAAACGATTGTGATTAACGAGCGTGATGAGCGCAGCGAACGTCTGTTTGGTTAATTAAAAGCAAATAGAGATAGAACACAAAAGCTCCCAACCCTGGGAGCTTTTTTCTTTGATAAAACAGCAAATTAATCCTTCGCCACAAGCAACATCTAAATGCTCCGATATCACCCTAGCGCATGTTACTTACACACATCGACAAACCACTCGACAAAAGACATCACGTCTTTGGATGCATCTTTCCTTTTGCAGATGTTATAAAACTTATCGGTATTACTCGCGATATCAAAAAGAGTAACTAAATCGCCTCTTTTGATTTCTTCCCGGAAGGCATCAATAGGGCAAAGTGCGACGCCATGGCCTGCGATAGCGGAAATCACGAGTAAGTTAAAATCGGCATAAGTGTTACCTGGAAGCCCTCCCTCCACATCGACTCCCGCCAATTTGAACCACTCTGTCCAACCATCTTTGTTTTCATCGTGAATCACCTCGGAACGGAGTAAGTCTTTGGGTTCATCAAACGGGCCATATTCTTCCAAAAACTTCGGGCTACAGACTGCGTAGGTGTTCCTTGAGATGAATGGAATTTCAATCACATCATCCGATTCCTGCTCGATGTAGGTGATGAGTACATCATAGGTACTTCCCGCCAGTTGATCCCGCATATCCACGTATAGAACCTGCACTTCAACGTCTGGGTAGAGCTTGGTAAAACTTTTCAGGTTTGGAACCAGCCACCGAGTTGCAATCGAAGGAATACACCCGACGACTAACGAACTTTTCCTGCCTCTGACTTTAAAATCCGTCGCTATATCCGCGAGCTCATCAAAAACACGCCCGGTTCTATGCTTAAGCTCATGTCCGGTTTGGGTTAGCATCACGCTCCTGCCCTTTTTCTTGAATAACTCAACTCCAAACCACTCTTCAAGGTTTGATATCTGATGGCTGATAGCCGTACTCGTGACGTGTAACTCCTCGGCGGCTTTAGAAAAATTCTCATATTTTGCTGCACAATTAAATGCTTTTAGAGCATTAAGAGGAGGTACTAAAAACCCTTTATTTTTACTCATCAATAGTCAACTTTTTCTCATCATTTAATCTAGATTTCATCATTTGTTTACAAAAAACTCAAGTGATAGCATTGTTTTCGTAACAAAAACCAGCCAAAGCCAACAGGATTGGTGAATTAATTTCATAAGGAAAACACATGTTTGTAAGAAGTTTAAAAGACGTAGCGACGAGTGATTACTTTGTTGATTGGGGTAACGGTACGAGCCACCGACTGCTTACTGAGCAAGATGGCATGGGCTTTACCGTTTGCCACACCGTTGTTGCACAAGGTTCAGAGTCAATCCTTGAATACAAAAACCATCTAGAAGCATGTTACTGCATTGCTGGCGATGGCGAAGTTGAAGACATGGAAGGCAATGTCTACAAAATCTCTCAAGGCGATATTTATGTTTTGGATAAGCATGATAAGCACTACCTGCGAGCTTCAGAGAAAAACGACATGATTCTAGTCTCTGTGTTTAACCCACCACTAAAAGGCACAGAAAGACACAACCTTTCTGGAGATGGCTCATCAAGCTACTAATCTCAGCGCCCCTTAAATAACAAACAACTACATTCAGGGAGGAATGTCTATGGGTTATCTATATACAGCCTTCATTCTCTATTTACTGGGAATGCTGGCCATTGGGTACTACTTCTACAGAAAAACGAATACGGTATCCGATTACATATTAGGTTCTCGTAATCTACCACCAAGTGTTGCGGCATTAAGCTCAGGGGCTTCTGATCTGAGTGGTTGGGCGTTGATGGGTTTACCGGGGGCGCTTTATGCCGGCGGCCTCGGATCCGTATGGATTATTGTATTTACCCTGATGGGTGTTTATCTCAACTGGAAGCTGATCGCACCTAGGCTACGTTTAGAGACGGAAAAACTAAACGATGCTCAGACGATTCCAGAATATTTACACAACCGCTTTAAAGATAATACCAATGTTCTTCAACTTACGTCCTCGCTCGTCACTTTGCTATTTTTTACCCTTTACGTAGCAGCAGGACTCAGTGGCGGAGCGGTTCTCTTTAAAAGTACGTTCGGCTTAAGTTACGAATCAGCCCTAATTATTGGCTCAATTGTTATCGTCTCTTACACCTTCATGGGAGGTTACCTTGCGGTATGCTGGACGGACTTTTTCCAAGGGTTAATGATGGCGCTATCGCTGTTCATTACCGCTTTAAGTTTGTTCTTCCTGTTTAGTGCACCAGAGCAAGGCGTAAGCTACAGCCAAATCATGAGTGAGATTTCACTGGAAAGCTTAAAACCATCTAATGGCTGGTTCTTGGGTCTTTTATCTCTCAGTGGCTGGTGTATTGGTTACTTAGGTCAACCTCACGTGCTCGTCCGTTTTATGAGTGTACGCAGCGTAGAAGACGTGAAAGTTTCTCGCCGAATTGCCATGGTCTGGTCAACCATAACCATGATGTCTGCAGTCGTTGTTGGCGTGCTCGGGTCATACTATTTTGAGCCAAAGCTTGATAATGCAGAAACGGTATTTATTGCATTGGCACAGGCGTTTTATCATCCACTGGTTGCCGGACTGATTATTGCGGGTGTGCTGGCAGCAATTATGAGCACCATAGACTCGCAGCTGCTTGTGTGTTCAACCACTATCTCTGAAGACTTATACAAAACCTATTTGCGCAAAAATGCATCTGACAAAGAAGTGTTACTGGTAGCACGCCTTGGTGTCATTGCCGTCGCACTAATTGGCCTTGCGCTGGCATTCAACAAAGCGGATCAAACACTATTAAGCATGGTTGCCTTCGCTTGGGGTGGATTTGGTGCAGCCTTTGGTCCTGTCATCTTACTGAGCTTGTTCTGGCCAGCGATGACCAAAGCGGCCGCTATTTTCGGAATGATAACAGGTGCAGCCATTGCATTAGTTTGGGAAATTTTGGACGGAGGTATTTTTGATATCTTTGGTGTCGTGCCCGGATTCCTGATGTCCACACTCGTGATTGTTGTATCAACGTTGTTGTCAGCCAAAAACGACGGTAAAGAAAGCGAGACATCATTGCAGTTTAAGTAAAGCAATAAGGCTGCTTTTGAATCTCTAGAAAACTACCTTCAGACGAAGGTAGTTTTTTATTACAGGAAGACTCCGACTACACGGTAGATCAATTTACAAAACTCCCAGCCCCAGAACGTATAAACCGTCCCCCAAAAAAAGGCGGATTACTCTTTCCTGTATAACAAAGCGGCGAGTACACGACTCGCCTCCTAGAGCTGTAGGAATTTGTGTTAGTTCAACGTGATCTGAACAGAACGCTCAAGTTGTGCGTTACTACCATTCGTTAAAGGCTGTTGATCTGCAACACCAGAAGTGTGGATGCGCTCAGCTTCAATACCTTGATCGATGATGTATTGGGCAACATGCTCTGCACGCTGCGTTGAAACACGTTCATTGGTAGCAGCAGAACCAGTCGCATCCGTACGGCCTACGATTTCAGCAGTCAACTCAGGGTTGCTGCGCATTGTCGTGATCACTTCATCAAGGTTGTAACGACCGTAGTCATTTACATCAACCTGACCCACCTGGTAAGGCAATGTGTAAGTAGAGCGAGAAGTCTGCGTCACTTCTTTTACGACTTCTACTGGCACTTCAACTTGCTCTTCAACAATGAGAGGTGTATCTGGCTGACCAAATTTGTACGTCATGCCCCAGTAGACTTGGCTAAGATCTAAATCGTGGCCATTTTTCGCTTCAAGGTTGTTGTAGTAGTCGTAACCGATTTTTGTCGTTACAGCATTAGTCAGTTGGTATTCAAGACCCACACCTGCAGTACCACTAAAGCTGTCAGTTTTTAGTTCGCTGCCATCAGCAAAGATGTACGTTGCACCAAGCTTACCGAACATCGACAAGTTGTCAGTGAAGTACAGATTTCCTTTCACGCCTAATGTGCCAAGGTGTAGTTCTGCATCGCTTAGGTTATGCATGTAATCGTAGCTGCCGTAAAGACCAAAATGCTTGCCGAAATCGTAACCCATTTCAAGTTTAGGGCTCAGTACTTCGCTTTCTCCAGCATCAGTATCAGATAGACCCATACCAGCTGCTGCACCCAGCCAAAATCCAGATTTATCGATATTTTGATCTAAGTCCGCTGCATTTGCTGCCGAAATACCACCAGCCACAATAATTGCTAGCGTTGCTACTTTTAGTTTCATATATTTTTCTGCCTTTATTCAATTATTCGATATAAAATTAAAATCGATAGTTATCGAAATAAAATAATCAATTAACTGAGTTAATAATGTGTAATTTAATTAAAACAAGGAACAACTAGTAATAAGAATGAAATTACATGTTATATGAATGCAGGCTTTTAATTAACAACTCAAATTTATCTCTGTCATAAATGACATTTATATAATCCAGTCACATTACACTTGCTAATTAATTTCAACACCATTAATTCACGAGATGCATAAAACCATACCATTTCGCTCAAAAATCAAACTAAATTAACAAATTACCTCTCTATAGAAAGAGAATGCCTCATTTTTGGAATTATAAATTCCATACTTGTAACTACATGTTTTTCAGATAGTTCTTACAAAACCGATAAATCGAAGATTATTATTCATCCGTATGTATTTTAACAGTGAGTTTTATACTTTAGACCTGATGAAAATTCACAATCCTTTTCTTTTCCTGAGAAATTCATCCATTAATGGTTTTAATAAGGTTGATGTTTTTAATTATGTCGATAAAAAGATAATCTCAGTCGGTTAGTCAGCCATCATCATTGTTGTTTGGTCTCATCAAATATAATTCAGATGAAATTTCTACGTAATTTGGAAAAGTTTCTTTAAATAACCAAAAGGACGCATTACTTGCGTCCTTCTATTCTTAATTCACTTTTATACACTTAACGTTTAAACGCTAGATTTCGCTACTTCATGTCTGGTTCAAACAATTTACGTTTCATGTAAAACTTCACCCAAACAACACTTATCGCTATCACTAAAGCCAAAATGCCTCCAGTAATGGTGTAAACCAACGATGTCATCTCCGGTGAAGGTGAGTTATTCAGCGCGACATAACCCATCCCGATAATCCCTAAGATCTGCGGCAGCGGGTAGAAAGGCGTTTTGTACGGACGCTTGTGTTCCGGCATACGTTTACGCAATACGATGACATTGATGTGAGCCACCATGTAAGCCAGTAACCAGCTTGTGGTTGCCGCAATCACCAACACAATCAGTGAATCGATATCGAGGAACAAGAACGGAATGGAGGTACAACCAGCCATCACCACGATGCCTACCCAAGGCACATCAAAGCGATTAAGCGCTTTAAACTGCGGGAATGCCTGATCTTGCATCGCCATTCCGTGCAGCATTCTAGGGATAGAGGCTAAAATCGTATTCACGGTACTACAGGTTGCAGCCAGCGCCATCACTGTTGCAATCACTAAACCAGCTTGCCCGAAGACAGCATTGATGTAATCAAGATATGGGATTGGTGAGCTCACTAACGTATCCACGTTGAGATAAAGGCTGGCTCCGTAGGCAAAAGCGAGAAATATTAGGAAGATCAACAACAAAGAAAGGTGCATAGAACGGGGGATATTCTTAACAGGATTTTTCACCTCTTTGATCATCGGGCAAATAAACTCGACGCCGACCATCAGCCACATTGCGAGTGCAATCAAGCCGACAAAACTGCCATCTATGACACCACCAAAACTCCAATCCACCGTCGTACCTGATAACTCGGGATGCGGTTCACTTAATCCGGTGATTGCGCACAACCCGACAAGAATAAGCGCTGCGACCAGAATAAATGCCAGCAGGTTTTGAACTCGAGCAAAAACATCCGCGCCCACCATGTTCGTGACACTAAGCAAAACAAGGATACCTAAAGGCACCACTTTTTCAGGTAATACACCCGGTAATAGCTCACTTAGCATGGCGTCGACTAAGAACAACTCAACCGGCAGTGCCAGTACGGACACCACGACATAGCCAGCAAATACCGCGACAATGGCAGGAAAGTGGCCGATGGCTTTTTGTGTGTAGGTCGCAAGCGACCCCTCCTGCGGAAACATCAAAGACAGTTCCGCAAAGCTCATCGCATTAAACTGGGCGAGGATAAAGGCAGCGAACATAGCAGCAACAAACGCCATGCCACCGAGGCCAATGCCCTGAGTCGCCGAGATCATGGCCCCCTGAACAATAACCAGGCCGATACAAATCGCCATCATTGTTCCAAGCCCAATCTTTAACTTTTGATTCTTAGTCGCTGATCCTTCAGCTATATGAATGTTGTTAGTGTTGACTACTTCGTTCATATTTCTATTCCTTAGATTCGTTAAATCAAGATAACCAACTACAATCGGTCAAATCGGTATGGCTCGGGATTAATAAGTGGTGTCGTGCCACTTATCAGGTCGGCCGCGAGCATCCCTGCGGCTGGCCCTGTACCAAACCCATGACCCGAAAACCCGGTAGCAATAGTCAACCCAGGTATCGCGTCCAGTGTGTCGATAACGGGTTTGGAATCTGGTGTAATATCAATCAGCCCTCCCCACTCTTCAGCAATTTCAGCTTGCTCAAAGTCAGGCCATGCTTTGCGCAGATTTCTCAGTGCTTCTTGGTTTAATCCAGAGTTATGATCCGGGTTCATTACGCGAATCTGTTCGAACATGGAAGATTTGTTGCGTGACCAGCGTTTTGAAGCTTTAAGATCTTCAATGAAATGTCGCCCGACCGAAATTCTCAGCGCATCGCGTTGCTGTTTCAGCTGTCCTAAATAACGGTGTCCAATCAAGAAGTGATCGAGTGTCAGGCGCGCTTCTATCGCGCCGCGCTGCATGATGACAAAGCCGCCATCCAAGTGTTTACGAAATGAAAAATCAGGTCCCGCAACGGCGATGTCCGTCGGGCCGTTCATCGGCTTAGAACGCATCACGGAACAAATCAAAGGCAACGAAGGCAAAGATACACCGTGGTGACTCAAAAAAGCTTTAGACCATGCCCCGCCAGCCAGCAGTACCTGCTCACAACGAATCTCACCCTTTTCAGTCACCACGCCGCTGACTTTTCCTCCTGACAAAGACAAATTGCGCACCGCACAGTTCTGAATAATGACCGCACCTTTCTCAATGGCAGCTCTCGCCATCGCACTGGTGGCGATGGAAGGTTCAGCTCTGCCGTCCGAGGCGGTATAGATTCCACCCAGCCATTTGCCTTCACCGCCTGGCACCATCGCTTTGATTTCTTCAGCACTCAAAAGTTTGGAGTCCAGAGAAAGCGACTTAACCGATTCAAGCCACGACTCATAAGCGCCCATCTGCTTTTCGTTATCAGCCAGGAACATAATGCCGCTTTGCTTGTAATCCACATCACGGTTGATTCTTTCTGACATACCCGCCCATAGCTGGTCAGAAGCGAGTGCCAAAGGAACATCGTCCGCATGACGATTGGTTTTACGTATCCAACCCAGGTTGCGTGAAGATTGCTCCGCGCCAACAAAGCCTTTTTCAATCACAACCACTGGAATGTTTCTCTCAGCTAATGTCAGTGCCGCATTAATACCAACAATGCCGCCACCAATAATCACGACGCTGGTCGATGCTGGTAGCTCGTTTGGTGTCTCTACAATTTCGAGTGTTTTTATCATGTCTACATCCCTTTAGTAACCTGAACTCGAACCATCAAAATCTCCGCGAATTGCTTGTTCCAAGCTCAGGTTAAAATGATAAGAATCTACTTTGTCAGCCGATAATCCGATGTTCGGTATCGCTCTTTGAAGCGCCTCGGTAAGCCGTCACTTCCAACTCAACTTTGTAAATACTTGAGCCCAGAGGAGGACACGTGACTGTGGTCGTAGGATCGATTCCTTTAAACTTGCTGCCGATGTGTTCCATCACAGCGCCGACGTCGTCTGGATTTTGAATGAACACTTTTGACGTCACGACATCGCCCAAGCTCGCGTCTACAGCCGCAAGAGCCCGCTCAATATTGAGAAACACCTGATCAGTTTGCTCGAACACATCGTCTGGCATTTCGTTGGTTTCCGGGTTTCTTCCCGCAGTGTTGGAGACGAATATCCAGTTATCGACAGTCACGACACGTGAGTAACTCGCAATCTCTTCGAATCGGGAGCCGGTTTTTACCTTGATTATTTTTGCCATCTCTACATTTCCTTTGTTCTGTTATGCCACTCGATTTAGCTAAGTACTGGCTCATCCCATAAATTCAGCGAAACACCAATGCCTTTCTCAACAGCGTTGCGGTAAATTTTGGTTGCCCAAGCCACATCTTCGACTGGCATGCCACCCACTGACATCACGATGATTTCTTCGTCGTTTTTGCGCCCCGGAGTAACACCTGCGACAATCTCACCCAGATCTTCCAGTTCACTTGCAGACATTTTTCCAGCATCGATCATGTCCATAAAACGCATGCCTACCAGAGGGATGATGTTGTGAGTCGGCTTGGGTACCTCTTCAAACCACGCCTCATACAGCCCTTTGTTATCCATTACTTTGCGAACATCAGACTGTTCCATCCCTTCATCGAGACGACAGCTGGCTGGCATCGCAAGAAATGCCCCCGGTTTTACCCACTCGCGTTTCACTTCCGGATAAGTAGTCGGATCACCGGTCTCGCCTGAATTGCAATAAGTCACCAGATCGGAATCTCGAACCGCCTCTTCTACGGTATCGACAATCTGTACATTGGTGATTTGAGGGTAAGAAGCGGCGAGCCAAGTCATAAAGCTGTCCAGGCTCTTTTTGCCACGACCTTTAATTTTGATGGTATCGACCTGTGGGCAGGCTGCGATAAAGGCGGCGACGGTGGTTTTGCCCATTACGCCAGGGCCAAGCAAACCAATCACTTTGGCATCTTTTCTCGCAAGGTGGCGCGCGCCCACTCCGGGTACTGCGCCTGTGCGATACGCAGAAAGCAAGTTTGCAGACATATAGGCAAGTGGAGCACTGGTTTCAATATCGTTGAGGATGAACATCAGGATTGAACGCGGCAGGCCTTTCTCTCGGTTGGCGATGTTCGAGCCATACCACTTCACGCCGCAAGTCTGGAAATCACCACCAAGGTATGCAGGCATAGCCATCAAACGTCGGTCAGCGGTGGGTTTAGGCATGTTCGGGAAAGGGGACTCATCAGGAAATGTCACCATTGCGCCGTGCGAATCGTTGTTCGCACCTGCCATTCGGTAGTCACCTTTTTGGAGCAGTGCGAACATCTCTTCCATGGTGTCGACACACGCAGGCATATCCGTTACACCCGCTTTAATCATGTCCTGCTCTGAAAGGTAGATAAAATCAATTTTTGTGCTGTCTGACATAACGCCACCTATATCCATATAGTTTTTTGTTTGCTGCTTCATGCATTCATCAATGTGCTCAAGAAATCCGTTATATGTGAATCAGGCGGTTTCCTTCTTGAGCTATTGCTTTCGATACTATTGAGCAATGTTCTTGGCGTATTGAATTTTTGCGACATTGGGGAACACGGGGCTTCGCGGAAAAATATGGCACCTTGCTTGCTTTACTTGCTTACTTTGGCGGCTTATCGCTGAGCAGTGAGGAGAAGTGAATGGTGGCTTCATCAATGATGTTCAATATTTCGGGGATTCACTCAAAACAGCCTTGGTTTGTTTTGAGTTCAGAGCAGTTTCTTACGCGTCTATCAACCAGCAACCCCGAAGTGTCTCACTTCTACAGCTTTAAAGCCGGAAGTTCAGAATCCTCAACGACTGCCATTCCTGATGGGTGTATCGATATCGTCTTTGACTGCGATGCAGACACATCCGGCGCATTAGTCTGCGGTACGAGATTAGAGGCTTCGTCGGTACTATTTGAACGGGGCCATCGCTATTTCGGTGTCCGCTTTAATCCAGGAGTTAAGCCCGATTTTTTACAGGCCTCAGCAGGCGAACTCACGAACAAAGAATATTGTTTACAAGATGTTATGCCTCACTCCAATGAACTCATTGACTACGTTTTAGCAGCAAAAGATTTTTCGAAGCAAGTTGACGCAGTAAGTCAGTATCTCACTAGGAAAAGCCCGCGAGATTCAACGAACGTGACCCGACAAATCGTCGCAAAAATTTGCCAGCATAAAGGGAATATCCAAGTTCAGGAACTGGAGAGGTTTTCAGGATATACCTGCCGGACTTTGCAGCGTATGTTCAAAAATGATATTGGACTAACACCGAAAGGCTTTAGCCGCGCTATTCGTTGCCAGTCAGCCGTTTACGATATCAATCACAGCAACAATCTCACGTTTTCTAATCTAGCGACAGATTTAGGTTTCAGCGACCAGCCCCACTTTCTGCGAGAGTTTAAGAAGCTGGTGAATGTTACCCCGCTCGAGTATCAAAACAGAGTAAAAGAAAAGACTTACCTGGAGCGAATTCATTGCTACTAAAAGCACTTTAATGGTGCGCTTTGCTCTAAATTTGTACACTTCTGCGTTGTTTTTCTCACAATAAAAGTCACTCCTAAACGAGAATAAACAGTGGTAATCGAAATCTCAGCACTTAGAATGCAAGGACTGAAACTTATTACCAAACTAGAGTGATTTTATGCTTCGTGATTACACCTTCGATTGTCTTGTAACCATGCC
>ERZ1673961.74-NODE-74-length-50159-cov-345.000659_pt1 | contig 50159 bp, 46 predicted proteins | sample MGYA00580189_ERZ1673961 | MGnify/ENA primary metagenome ERZ1673961 (study PRJEB41334, sample SAMN05608105) | rock metagenome | biome: terrestrial subsurface; feature: shale formation; material: shale | place: USA: Pennsylvania ... | reverse complement strand
GAGGTGTAACTTTAGTTACGATTAGTTACTTGACACAGATTTTTAAACGGTCTCAAATAAGAGTAAAAACTCTTATTTATTATAATTGATACTTTTTCTGAAACTCTTCATCAATATCAATAATTCCTCTTTGTTTTAATGACTCTAAAACCTCTTTTGAACAATCAACATCATCAGGCCATCTTCTTTTAAAATTATCTAACTCATTTTTATTTGTACCATCTAAACAAATTGTATTATCTTGAATATACAAATCTCTATTAGAATCAATATTATTAACTACTCTCCAAAGTAACATGTAAGCATTATTTACATCATTTTGATTTTTTGCATCAACTATTATTAATATTTTAATATTTTCAAATAGTGGTTTTAAATCATCCAATAGATACTTTTGATTTCTTTTTTTATCTACAGTAATAACTGTTACTGGATTTTTAGTATCTGTGTAATACTGTTTTAAATCTTTTACCTCATCTGTTATTTCTTGCATTTTTAAAAGTAATTCATTATCGCTTAAAAGTGTAATTCCTAATTCATTAATCTCTTCATTTGTACAATCAAGTCCTAGTTTTCCACCAATTGCAAATTTTGGACTTGAATGATCAAGGGCATCAACCACACCTTTTGAAATTAGCATCTCATCAATATCAATTCTATTTAAAATATATCTAGTTATAGCATCATGATCTTCAAGTTCAGGAGCATCTGCATTAACAAAAATCGCATGTTTAACAAAACTCATTTGCCCTACTCCCCAAAATGCATGCATCATTTGAGAAGCATGACCTGGATATAAAGTTTTGATTTTAGCAATAATGAAATTATGGAAAACACCATTTTCAGGCATATAATAATCTATTAAATCAGGTGCTGTTGTTTTAAGTAATGGCAAGAAAATTCTCTCTGTTGCAAAACCCATATATTTATCTTCTAGTGGCGGTTTACCAACAACTGTTGCTAAATATGTTGGCTCTTTTTTATGTGTTATTGCAGTTACTTCCATAAATGGATACTCCTCTTCTAAAGTATAATATCCAGTATGATCACCAAATGGACCTTCAATTCTTAGTTTACTTGTATCAACAAAGCCCTCAATTATAAAATCATTATCTCTTGGTACATAAATATCATTTGTTATTGATTTTACAAGTTGTGCATTTTTATTTTTAACAAAACCATATAACATCAATTCAAAAATACCAATAGGAAGTGGTGCTTGTCCACACCAAATATACATAGGATCTCCACCTATTCCAATAGATACTGGCATTTTTTTACCAGCTTTTTTGTATTCATGGAAAAAATGATTAGAGTCTTTATGTATTTGCCAATGCAATCCTAAAGTATTATCTTCATAAACTTGAAGTCTATACATTCCTAAGTTTTTCATTTCACCATTTAGTGAAGTTGTATAAACTTGTCCCATTGTAATAAAAGGACCACCATCTTGTTCCCAAGTTGTTAAAATTGGTAATTCACTTAAGTTTGCATCACTTCCAAGTTTAATAACTTCTTGACACTCCCCTTTTCCTTTATTTTTCTTAGGAATAGTATTTTTAAGTGCAAATAACTTTCCAAATGTAGAAAGTTTTTCACTAAAAGTTGTTGGAGGCTTCATTTTTAATAAAGACTCTATCTCTTTTCCAATTTTATTTCCATCACCTATAAAAAGTTCAACTGCTTTTTTTGAACCAAATACATTCATTAAAACAGGAATATCAAATTTTTTTCCGTTTTTTTTATCAACTGGATTTGTAAAAAGTATAGCTTTTGAATCTTTTTTCTTAACTTCTACATAAGCAACATGTGGGATTTCCAAGTTTATATCTAACTCATCATCAATAATTTTCAACAAATTATGCTTTTTTAACAATTCAATTGCTTTTTTCATATGAAACCTTATTAGTAATTAATCTTATTTTTATATCATTATATCTATAAAAAATAGTTTATGGTAGAGGTAAAATGAAAAAATATAATTTTGATGAGTATATTAATAGAAAAAATAGTGATTGTGTTAAATATGATGGTTTAAAAAAATATTTTAATGTAGAAAATGCAAGACCAATGTGGGTTGCAGATATGGATTATCAAACTCCACAATTTATACTTGATGATTTAAAAAAAGTTTTTGATAAAAAAATACTTGGTTATCCAATAGTTAGTAATAAAGTATATGAAAGTATAATTTTATGGTATAAAAAAAGACATGAAATTTCCAATTTTACTGAAAATGATATCCTTTTAACAAGTGGTGTTGTTACAGCACTAAGTGCTTGTGTTGAAGCTTTTAGTAATAAAGATGATGAAGTTATAATTCAAACACCAGTATATTTTCCTTTTTTCTCTGTTGTTAAAGACAATAATAGAAAATTAATATTAAATCCATTAAAAAACTGTGATGACTATTATAAAATGGACTTTGAAGATTTAAAAAGTAAAATAACTTCAAAAACAAAACTTTTAATTTTATGCTCACCTCATAATCCAGTAGGTAGAGTATGGAGCAAGGAAGAACTTTTAAAATTGGCTAAAATATGTTATGAAAATAGCATAACAATAATAAGTGATGAAATACATTCAGATTTAGTCTTTAAAAAATTTACCTCTTTTTTACATCTTGAAGATAAATATTTAGATAATCTAATAATATTAAACTCACCTAGTAAAACTTTTAATCTTGCAGGTTTAAATAGCTCATATATTATTTGTAAAAATAGTTCTTTAAAAAATAAATTAAATAAAATAATCCAAAAAAGACATATTGGCTCTGTAAATATATTTGGACTTGAATCAATAATTTCTGCATACAATGAGGGTGAGGAATGGCTAGATATGCTTCTTTGCTATTTACAAAACAATATAAACTATGTTGATGATTTTTTAAAAGAGAGTAATAGTAGTATAAGCTTTAATAAACCAGAAGCAACATACTTACTTTGGTTAAATTTTTTAAAAATCAATGATTCACATGAAAATATTTTTGACAGACTTTTAAATAATGCTAAGCTTGCATTAAATGATGGTTCAACTTTTGGCAAAGAAGCAAAAGGCTATTTTAGGCTAAATATAGCACTTAGTAAAAATGAATTAATTAAATCACTTTCTTATTTAAATAATGAATTTAATTGACATATTTAAGTTAGAAAAAATGTTATTTTTAAAGTATTACATTTTTTCTCACTATATTAATGAATGTGTAAAATAATCTTATAATACCTTTATACTTACTATAAAATATTGTACAATCGAAACATAATAAAACTATATGGGAAGAAGTACAATGTCAACAGAACTACTTTTAGCGACGAGTGTCTTTATAATTATGGGATTAGTATTAACGGGCGTATTCGTGCTCACTAGATACTTAGGACCTAATAACAAAGATAACAAACAAAAAAACACAGTATACGAAAGTGGGGTTTCAAACCCAGTAGGTACTACAAATCTTAGATTTTCAATCAAATTCTATTTAGTAGCAATTCTTTTTGTAATTTTCGATGTAGAAATTATTTTTATGTTTCCTTGGGCAGTAAATATTAGAGAACTTGGATTTTTAGGCCTAGCAGAAATGTTTATGTTTATGGCATTACTTTTTGCAGGATTAATTTATATTTATAAGAAAAAGGCGTTATCATGGGATTAGGAGCAGAGTCATCGTTTGGAGATTCAATAATCACAACAAAACTAGATCATGCAGTAAATTGGGGTAGATCATACTCTTTGTGGCCGATGGTATTTGGTACTGCATGCTGTGGTATTGAGTTCATGTCTGTAGTTGGTGCAAAATATGACCTTTCAAGATTTGGTGCAGAGGTTGTAAGATTCTCTCCAAGACAAGCAGATTTAATGATTGTAGCTGGGACTATTACATATAAACAAGCACCAATTTTAAAAAAAATCTATGATCAAATGTGTGAACCTAAATGGGTTATATCAATGGGAGCATGTGCATGTTCTGGTGGATTTTATGACAATTATACAACGGTTCAAGGAATTGATGAAATTATTCCTGTTGATGAGTATGTATCAGGTTGTCCTCCAAGACCAGAAGCTGTTTTAGATGCTGTAATGAGAGTTCAAGAAAAAGCCCAAAGAGAATCAGTACTTGAAGATAGAGAAAAAAGAGAGTACAAAGGAATTTTAGATGCATAAAAATGAAATTTTAATTAATGCAAATGAAATAAGAAATACAATTTCTAAATTAAAAAAAGATGGTTATCCTCTTTTATTAGATATTACTGTAATTGATTATTTAGAGTATCCTGATGTAACTCCTAGCAGATTTGCTGTTGTATATATTTTAAGAGATCATACATTTAAAAAGTTTATAACAGTAAAAGCTTTTGTTGATGATATAACTTTAACAGTTGATTCTATTTCAGATATGTATTATAGTGCTAATTGGGCTGAAAGAGAAGCATATGACCAGTATGGAATAATATTTAAAGGTCACAAAAACTTAAAAAGAGTTCTTAATCACCACCAGTTTAAAGGTCATCCATTAAGAAAAGATTATCCAGTAACTAAAAGACAATTATGTACTCAAACAGAAGATCTAATGGATGAAATGACTCCATTACTTGAATCTTATGGATATAACAAAGAAGATCATGAAGATTTAATGTTTTTAAATGTTGGACCATCACACCCAGCAAGTCACGGTACTATTAGAAACTTTTTAGCAATGGAGGGTGAAACAATTAAAGCTTGTGTAACAGAAGTGGGTTATTTGCATAGAGGCTTTGAAAAGGCATGTGAAACACACACCTATTCACAGGTAATTCCTTATACAGATAGACTTAACTACTGTAGTGCTATTTTAAATAATATTGGATATTCAAAAGCAATTGAAGATATGTTAGGAATTGATATAACTGCACGTGCTAAAATGATTAGAATTATAATTGGTGAACTAAGTAGAATAATTGATCATTTAGTATGTAATGCAGCAAATATGGTTGACCTTGGTGGACTTACAAACTTTTGGTACTTATTTGCTCCAAGAGATAAAAGTTATACTTTATTATCAAAACTAACAGGTGCAAGACTTACAAACTCATATACAAGAATTGGTGGTTTAGAGTTTGATTTATATGATGGGTTTGAAGAAGATTTAAATGAAGTATTAAAAGATGTAGAAAATGGAATAAATGATGCTTTATCGCTAGTAGAACACAATAGAATTTTCCATGATAGAACTCAAGATGTTGGCGTTATAAATGATGAGTTTGCAATAAGTGCAGGAGTTACAGGACCTAATTTAAGAGCCTCAGGAGTAGCTTTTGATTTAAGAAAAGATGCTCCATATTATGGTTATGAAAATTTTGATTTTGATGTAGCAATTGGAAGCCATGGTGATGTGTATGATAGAGTAATGGTAAAATTTGAAGAGATTAGACAATCAATAAGAATAATCAAACAAGCTATGAAAGAGCTTCCTGATGGACCTTTAAATGTGAATCACCAAGGAGTATTACTTCCTGATAAAAAAGATGTTTATGGAAATATTGAAGGTTTAATGAATCAGTTTAAACTTACTTTTGAGGGTATTAAAGTTCCAAAAGGTGAGTACTATGGATATACTGAGGGTGCAAATGGAGAGTTAGGTTTTCATGTAACAAGTGATGGAACAGGAACACCTTATAAAGTAAAATGTCGTCCACCAAGCTTCTACTCTCTTGGAGCATACTCAAGAATTGTTGAGGGTGGAATGTTAGCAGATGCTGTTATTACAATGGCAAGTATGAACTTTATTGCAGGGGAGTTTGATAGATAATGAGTAAATTTAAATATACACCTGAAAATGAAGCAAAGTTTCAAGAGCAAATAAAAAGATACCCAAATAGTAACTCTATGATGCTTCCAGCTTTATGGTTAGTTCAAGAACAAGAGGGTTGGGTAAGTCCAGATGCAATGATTTATGTTGCAGAAAAACTAAATAAATCTCCAATTGAAGTTTATGAGTTTGCAACATTTTATACAATGTTTAATCTAAAACCTATTGGAACATACCATATTGAACTATGTAAAACATTGTCATGTATGGTTATGGGTGCTCCTGAATTAAAAAAGTTTATAAAAGAGACAATTGGTATAAATCCAGGAGAAACAAGCGAAGATGGTTTATTTCATTTTAGTGAAGTTGAGTGCTTAGGTGCATGTGGTGGAGCTCCAATGTTTGCACTAAATGGACAATACCACGAGAATCAAAGTGTTGAGTCATTAAAAAATGTAATTGAGGAGTGCAAAAATGCTAGTAAAAGTAGTAAGTAAAAACTTTGATATTCCTAATTCACATAAATTAGAAGTAGCAAAAGATAATGGAAGATACTCTTCAATACAAAAACTATTTACTATGGCACCAGAAGATGTAATTGAAGAAGTTACAAACTCAGGGCTTAGAGGTAAAGGTGGTGGTGGAGCACCATGTGGTCCAAAATGGAAACTAATGCCAAAAGATGATCCAAGACCAGCATATTTAATTGTTAATGGAGATGAATCTGAACCAGGAACATTTAAAGATAGACAAATTTTTCAATATGATCCACACCTTTTAATTGAGGGAATAATATGTTCATCTTATGCAATGAATATTCATGATGCATATATTTATGTAAGAGGTGAATATAAATGGTTTATTGATAGATTAAATGAAGCTATTAAAGAAGCATATGAAGCTGGAATTATTGGTGAAAAAGTTATGGGTCATGATTATAGAATGGACATAACAGTTCACAGAGGTGGTGGAGCATATATTTGTGGTGAAAAATCAGCACTTATTGAATCACTTGAGGGAAAACGTGGACATCCAAGATTAAAACCACACCAAAAAGAGTGTGAATGGTTTTTTGATAATCCTGCTACTGTAAATAATGTAGAAACAATTGCAACTGTTCCATTTATTGTAGAAAAAGGTTATGAAGCTTACACAGCATACGGAACTGAAAAGTCACCTGGAACTATGTTATTTGCAATGAGTGGACCTGTTAAAAATCCAGGTGTTTATGAATTAGCATTTGGTAATAAGATGATTGATGTAATCAATAAAATTGGTGGAGGGATGAAAGAAGGTAAAAAGCTTAAAGCTGTAATTCCTGGAGGTTCATCTTGTCCAATTTTAACTGCACAAGAAGTTGAAGAAGCAGTGTTAGATTATGAATCAATGTGGAATATTGGTTCAACACTTGGTACAGGAGGAATGATTGTAATTGATGAAGATATGAGTATGATTGATGTAGCTAAAAACTTAATTGAGTTTTATCATCATGAATCTTGTGGACAATGTACACCTTGTAGAGAGGGCTGTGGCTGGATTGATAAAATACTTGCAAAAGTATTAGCTGGTGAGGGAACACAAAAAGACTTAGATACTATTTTAGATGTTTGTGAAACAATGAATGGTAAAACTATATGTGTTTTTGCACCTGCTGTTAAAGATATAATTAAAAGTATAATTATCAAATTTAAAGATGAATTTATAAAAGAATTTAAATAAACCTAGGAGAAAATTATGGCAAAGAATACAATGACATTAACTGACAATAGAAGTGGAAAGTCTTTTGAGTACAATATTATTGATGGTACTAGAGGACCAAGTGTTGTAGATATTAGAAGTTTCTATAAGGACTCTGGAATGTTTACATACGATCCAGGTTATACTTCAACAGCTTCTTGTGAATCTAAAATTACATTCATTGATGGAGAAAACTCAGAGTTAAGATATAGAGGTTATGATATCGCTGATCTTGCTGGAAAAAGATCATATCTTGATGTTTCATATTTACTTATGATGGGAAGACTTCCTACAAAAGCTGAATCAGAAGATTTTGATTTAGAGATTAGACATAGATCATTTTTAAATGAAGGTATTATTAGATTATTTGATGCTTTACCAGATGGTGCTCATCCAATGGCTACAATGGGAGCTGCAACTACTGCTTTATCTGCATTTTATAAAGATCATTTACATTTAGAAGATGAAGAAGAATTCAAAACAATGAGAAGAAGAATCTTAGCTAAAATGCCTACAATTGCTGCTATGGCATATAGAAACTCTATTGGTACTCCATTAATTTACCCAGATGTAAATAAATATTTCACAGAAAACTTTTTATATATGTTAAGAGCTTATCCAGGTGGAAATATGAAGTACCTTGGTGGTGGAAAAAATGATGAGATTAAACAAGTTGAAGTTGATGCACTTGATGCAATTTTAACACTTCATGCTGACCATGAACAAAATGCATCTACAACAACTGTTAGAAATGTAGGTTCAACAGAAGCTCATCCTTATGTTGCTATTTCATCAGGAATTGCTGCTTTATGGGGAAGTGCACATGGTGGAGCAAATGAAAAAGTTATGGATCAATTAAGATTAATTGGTGATGTTAAAAATGTTCCATCTTACATTGCAAAAGCAAAAGATAAAAATGATCCATTTAGACTTATGGGATTTGGACATAGAGTTTATAAAAACAGAGATCCAAGAGCTGAAACACTAAAAAAATTACAAGATAAATTAAAAGAAGAATTAAATCTTGATTCTAAATTACTAGATATTGCACATGCAGTTGAAGAAGCAGCATTAAGTGATGATTATTTTAAAGATAGAGGTTTATATCCAAATATTGACTTTTATTCAGGTGTAATATTAACAGCACTTAAAATTCCTGTTGCAATGTTTACTCCAATCTTTGTTATTGGAAGAATTCCAGGATGGATTTCACAATGGTCTGAATTAAAACAAGATCCAACTCACAAAATAGCTAGACCAAGACAATTATATACAGGTAACTAAAAAATAGTTACCTAAAGGAGATAACAAAACATGAGTGAAATGGTTAAAATATCAGTAAACGGAGAAGAATTAGAAGCTACTAAAGGTAGTCTTTTAATTGATACTTTATTAGATGAGAATATACATATTCCTCATTTTTGCTATCACCAAGCACTAGGGAAAGATGGAAATTGTAGAATGTGCATGGTAGAAATTGAGGGACAAAAAAGACCTCAAATTGCATGTGATACACCTATTAAAGATGGTATGAGTGTAAGAACAAAGGGTGAGAATATAGAAAAAGTTAGAAGAGATATTTTAGAACTTCAACTAATCAATCACCCAATAGACTGCCCTACTTGTGATCAAGCAGGCGAATGTAAATTACAAGATTACTATATGGAATCAGGTTTCTATGACTCAAGAGTGAATGTTGATAGTAAAAATCATGCAAGAAAAAGAGTTGATCTTGGTGCAAATGTTATGCTTGACCAAGAAAGATGTGTTCTTTGTACAAGATGTGTAAGATTTTGTTCTGATATAACAAAATCAAATGAATTAGGTGTAATAAATAGAGCTGATCACTCAGTAATTGGGACTTTTCCTGGGAAACCACTTTCTAATCCGTATGCTATGAATGTGGTTGATTTATGTCCAGTTGGAGCATTAACATCAAAAGATTTTAGATTCCAACAAAGAGTATGGTTTCTTGAAAGCTTTAATGCAATTTGTAATGGCTGTTCAAAAGGATGTAATATCCATGTTGATCATAGAAAAGAGAAATATAAAGATGATCAGATTTTTAGATTTAGACCAAGAGTAAATAAAGAAGTAAATGGTCATTTTATCTGTGATGAGGGAAGATTATCTTATCACAATGAGAATAAAAATAGATTTACAAATGCAATAGTTGATTCAAAAGAGTCAACAGTTGAAAATAGTATTGCCTCAATGTTTAAACTTATTGCTACAAATAAAGAAGCACTATTTGTATTAGGACCAAATCTTTCTTGTGAAGAGATACAAAATATAAAAGCTTTAGCTAATATGGTAAAAGCAAATATAAGTGGATATTCACCAAACTATATTGATGAATCATTTGGTGATGACTATTTGAAAAAAAATGACAAAAGTGCAAATAGAGCTGCATTTAAAGAGTATCAAATAAGTGAAGAGGAAAAAGAGTTTAAAGAAAATTTAGATAAATCTTCATTGGTTGTAGTTTTTGATAGTAGTCTCTTTGATGATAATTTAGCCTTATTGGAAAATAAAAAAGTAGTTAGTTGTTTCTCACATAATTGTATGACAATTAAAAAATCAAATGTAGCAATTGCTATTTCATCATTTTATGAAAAAAGTGGAACATACATTAATTGTGATGGTGTAAAACAAAAAGTTATCTCTAAAATGAATAAAGAAAATCCAGCCTTATCTATTACTTCACTTATTGAAGAGATGAAAAGCATGGTTGAAAAAGGAAATATATGACAACAGTTTCTTTAGTAGTTATTATTATAAATATTCATATTGCATTGATTTTAGCAACAGGAATGACTCCTATTTTAGTATGGTGGGAAAGAAGAGTTGCAGGTTTTATTCAAGATAGAGCTGGTCCAAATAGATGTAATATTGGCCCAATTAGACTTGGTGGACTAATACAAAGTATTGCAGATATGTTAAAGTTAGTATTTAAAGAAGATTTTATGCCTAGTCATATTAGATATAAATTTTTCTTTACATTAGCTCCTATTATACTATTCTTTTGTATATTTTTAACATTTGGAGTTATACCTTTTGCAGATAACTTAATAATTGATAATCAATCACATATGATGCAAGCACTACCAATGGGACTTGGTATTATGTGGTTTTTAGCATTTGCTGGTTTATCAACTTATGGAATCATTTTAGGTGGATATTCATCTGGAAGTAAATATGGTATTTTAAGTTCTATTCGAGCAACAGCACAAGTTATATCATATGAAGCAGCTATGGCTTTATCAGTTATCTCTATGATATTAACATATGGTTCAATTCATTTAGGAGATATGGTTGTAGCACAAGGAGAACTATTATTTGGTTTTATTCCTGCTTGGGGTATATTCTTACAACCTTTAGCAGCACTTATTTTTATTGTTACTGCATTTGCAGAAGCTAATAGAGCTCCTTTTGATTTAGCAGAAGGTGAATCAGAGATTGTAGCAGGTTATCATACTGAATATTCTGCTATGAGATTTGGACTTTTTCAAGTTGGTGAGTTAGCAGCACTTTGTGCAGCAAGTGCTATTATTGTAACACTATTTTTTGGTGGATATCAAATTCCATGGTTAGATACTCAAGCTCTTAAAAGTAATATTGATTATGTGATGATTGCAATCATGATATTAGTTCCTATAAAAATATTTATTTTAACTTCATGGATGAAGAAGAATAATAATTGGGAAGATCCTACGGATATAAGAGCAAAAGAGACTGGAATTTTAAATAAAGTATTTTGGGCAATTGCTATTATTACTGTTGCTTTATTTGCTTGGTTTTTATTAACAGGCTTAAGTCAAAATGGTGTAGCAATTACAGTTGCAGTACTTCAAGTTTTAACTTTTATTATTAAGTTTTTTCTTGTTGCTTTAGTTTTTATCTGGATTAGATGGACACTGTTAAGATTTAGATACGACCAACTTCAAATGTTAGGTTGGAAAGTGTTATTACCTTTATCATTATTAAATATTGTAATAACAGCAACATATATTGTAGTTACAGGAAGTTAATATGGGAATTAAAATAGTACCAAGACACGGAAAGTCGCTAAAAGATAAACTATATCTACCAGCTATTGCAGGTGGAATGAAGACAACTTTTAAGCACTTTGTTAAAAATTTAAAAGATACATCAAATCTTAGAACAATGTCATACCCAGAAGTACAACCTGATGACTTAAATGAAAGATACAGAGGTGTACATAGACTTACGAAGTGGGATGATGGAAGTGAAAAGTGTGTTGCATGTTATATGTGTGCAACAGCTTGTCCAGCAAACTGTATTTTCATTGATGCCCAAGAGAGATTTGATGGAGTTGCTGAAAAAAGACCAAAACAGTTCAAAATTGACCTTTTAGAGTGTGTTTATTGTGGATATTGTGTTGAAGCTTGTCCTTGTGATGCAATTAGAATGGATACAGGAATCTTTTCATTTACAGGCTCTTCAAGAGAAGAGTTTGTAGTTGATAAGGACTACTTAATGTCAAATGAACGTTCAAAGGATTTAAATGATGGCTGATATAGTTTTTGTAGCACTAAGTATATTTGCAATAGCTGGTGCAATTGCAATGCTAGTTAATAAAAGTCCAATCTACAGTGCATTAGGTTTATTAATAACTATGCTATCAATTGGTGGATTATTTGCCCTATTGAGTGCAAGCTTCTTATTTATGGTTCAAATAATAGTTTATGCAGGTGCAATTATGACTTTAATACTTTTTATTTTAATGTTTCTTAATATTAAAGAAGAAGATTTACCAAAAGAACCAAAAAAATACTCATTAATTGGCTTAGGTGTCCTTTTGGTTTTACCTTTAAATATTCTAGTTTTAAAAGCAGTATCAAATCTACCTGAAAAAGATTTAAATATTGTAGAGGGTAACTTTGGAGATATTAAACCAGTTGGCTTAGCACTTTATAATAATTGGCTAATAGCATTTGAGCTTATATCAATACTATTATTAGTTGCACTAGTAGGTTCAATTGTTCTTGCAAAAAAAAGAAAACCTAAAGAAAATAAAGGAGAACAATAATGATAAGTTTATCATCATATGCATTTGTTTCAATGATGCTATTTTCAATAGGTGTTATTGGTGTTATTGCAAGAAAAAATATCTTTGTAATTTATATGTCAATAGAACTAATGTTAAATGGTATTACACTATTTTTAGTTACATTTGCTAGATATCATTTTAATTTAGATGCACAGGTAATGACAGTTCTTGTAATTGCAATAGCTGCTGCTGAAGCTGCAATTTTCTTATCAGTAATTATTTTATTATTTAGATCTAAAAAATCACTAGATACAGATATCTTCACTACACTAACACAAGGAGAAAATTCATGAATACTCCTTTATTAGTTTGGATAATTTTAGCTCCATTATTAGGTGCTATATTAAATGCAGGATTTTATTTTTATCATATAAAAAAGCAAAAAGTCTCTGATAAAATATTCTCAATTATTGGTACAGGAACACCTTTAATTGCATTTTTAATTACACTTTATCTATTTTTACAAATGAGAGAAGAAGGTGTAATTTTCACTCAAAACTTATTTACTTGGATTTCAATTGGCGATTTAACAATTCAAATGAGTTTTCTTGGAGATAACCTTGCAATTTTTATGTCAATGTTTGTTACATTTGTTGGATGGCTTATTCACATTTATGCAATTGGATATATGAAAGGTGATGATGGCTTTGGAAAGTTTTTTGCTTATTTTAACTTATTTTTAGCATCAATGTTAATCTTAGTATTAGCAGATAATCCTATTATTTTATTTATAGGTTGGGAAGGTGTTGGAGTTTGTTCTTATCTACTAATTGCATTTTATTATGGAAATAAAGAGAATGTTATTGCAGGAAATAAAGCTTTTATTGCAAATAGAGTTGGAGATTTTGGATTTTTATTAGGTGTTGTAACTCTATTTTTTGCTGTAGGTGCAGATTCACTTAGCTTTTCTACAATAGAAGCAAATATTTCTAATGCTTCTACAGAACTACTTGTATTATCAGGTTTCTTGCTATTTGTTGGGGCAATGGGAAAATCAGCACAAATTCCATTATATGTATGGCTTCCTGATGCAATGGCAGGACCAACACCAATTTCAGCACTTATTCATGCAGCAACAATGGTAACAGCTGGTGTTTATATGGTTGCAAGATTTCACTTTTTATATAGTGGAATTGAAAACATTGGTCTATTTATTGCTTATATTGGTGCATTTTCTGCTTTATTTGCAGCTGTTATTGCAACAAAGCAACAAGATATTAAAAAAATACTTGCGTACTCTACTATGTCTCAATTAGGATATATGTTTATAGCTGTTGGTCTTGGTTTTTATAGTTCAGGACTATTTCATGTATTTACACATGCATTTTTTAAAGCAATGCTATTTATGGGTGCTGGTGGTATTATTATTGCCCTTCATCATGAACAAAATATCTTTAAAATTGCACAACACAGAGCTCAATTACCAATTATTCATTTTACATTCTTAGTTGGTGTAATTGCAATTTCTGGTATTCCTCCATTTTCAGGTTTCTTTTCAAAAGATGCGATTTTAGCAGCAGCTTTCCAAGAAGGTGAATACTTAATTTGGGGAATTGGAATGTTTACAGCATTTTTAACAGCATTTTATATGTTTAGATTATATTTTATTATTTTTGTAGCACCTACAAAAAATGTTTCACAGCATATTTATACATCTAAAACTATTACATTTCCACTATTAGTATTATCTATTGGTGCAATTGCAGCAGGATTTTTAAACTTTCCAGCAATTTTTGGAGGAGAAGCGATGGTTGATGCATGGCTTACTCAATTAAATTCAAATGCAATTCACATGTCTCACTCAACGGAGTATATCTTAATGGCAGCTTCTATTATTGTAGCAGTTGCTGGTATTTTAGTTGCATATAAAAAATATGCAAAATTTGATATTTATAAACCAGAGAGTGAAGAAGGAATTATTGCAAACAAATTCTATGTTGATGAGTTTTATGACAAAATCTTTGTACAAGCAAGTAAAAAATTAAGTACATTTATTGATAAAGTAGTTGATGAAAAGATTATTGACGGATTTATTATGACTGTTTGTAATGAATTTGTTTCATTTGGGAAAAAAGTTGCAACTATTCAAAATGCAAATGTTAGATTCTATGCAGGATTTATGTTAGTTGGAATGAGTTGTATCTTTGTATATTTATATATTTTGTTAGGATTGTAGTATGAGTGCAGATGTTTTATCTTTTATAATATTTTTACCAGCAGTTGTAGCCTTTGGATTAATGATTACAACTAAAAATGTTGAAGCTGTTAGAAATATAGCTTTTTTAGCAACTACAGTTGTTTTAGCTTTAGTATTAAAGCTATATTTAGAGTTTGAACCAAGTGCAGGTATGCAGTTTGTGACAAATGCCTCATGGATTAGTAGTTATGGAATTAACTATTACATTGGTGTTGATGGTTTTTCATTAACAATTTTAATGATGATTGCCATATTAATACCAACTTCATATTTACTTTTATGGGAAGGAAGAACAAAAGGTTATTGGATTAACCTACTTTTAGTACAAACAGGTGTAACAGGTTCACTTTTAGCCCTTGATGTTGTACTATTTTACTTCTTTTGGGAAGTTATGCTTCTACCTGTATTTTTACTAATTGGTATATATGGTTTTGGCAATAAAGTATTTACAACAATTAAAGTTACTGTTTATACAATGGCGGGTTCATTATTAATGTTTGTAGCTATTTTATATCTTGGAGTTGCTTTTAATTCAGAGTATGGTTACTGGTCATTTCAATACAATGATCTTATGAAAATAACAACACTAAGTTATGAAGAGAATATTTGGTTATTTTTAGCATTCCTTGCAGCTTTTGCTATTAAAATTCCAATATTTCCTTTACATACATGGATTATGGAAACATATAAAAATGCTCCAACAGGTGCAGTATTTTTATTATCATCAATAATGGCTAAATTAGGTGTTTATGCAATTGTAAGATTTATGATTCCTATTTTTCCTGAAATTTATGTAGAATTTTCAATGTGGTTTGTTATATTTGGTCTATTTGGACTTGTTTATTTTGGTATAGCAGCACTTATGCAAGATGATATCAAAAGAATGTTTGCTTACTCTTCTGCATCACATTTAAGTTTTATTTCTGCTGGTATTTTTTCATTGAATGAGTATGGAATTAATGGTGCACTATATTTAATTATTGCCCATGCAATTGCAACAGGTGCACTATTTTTACTTGTAGGAATCATACATGAGGAAACAGGAACAAAATCTATTAAGCAATTAGGTGGTATTGCAAAAACTGCACCTATTTTTACAGTTATATTTGCAATTATGTTATTTGCAAATGTAGGTCTACCAGGAACAAATGGATTTGTATCTGAATTACTAATTATTTTTGGTATTTATGAATTTAATCATACTTTAGGTTATATTTCAGCTCTTACAGTAATTATTGGTGCATCTTATATGTTATGGATGTTTCAAAGAGCTATTTTACAAAATAGAGATGGTGAGTGCTTAAAAATGAGAGATTTAAAAATAAAAGAGATTATTGGCTTAACTCCATGGATTATTTTAGTATTCTTAATGGGTATTTATCCTGACATATTTATAGATAAATTTGAGCCAACTGTGACTCATTATATAAATGACATTTTAAAAATTGGAGCGATGAAATGAATCAACTAATCTTAATAATGCCAATTTTAATAATTTTATCAGCAAGTGTTATATTAATGCTTTTAAGTGTATATGACAAATATTCTACAAAGAATTTTATTGTTATATCATCGATATTTTTAATTATAGCTTTAGGTTTTTCTATTTTCTCATTTGAAGATATGTATTCAATAAAAGTGTATAGTGACATATTTAATAATGTACTAATTTTTGATTCATTTTCAAACTTTTTTACAATATTACTTATTTTAGGTACTTTACTTACAATACTAATTGGAGAACACTACTTTTTACATAGAAAATATTTTAAAGGTGAATTTTTTACTATTTTAATGTTTGCTCTATTTGGAATGATTTTATTAGCTAATTCAAATGAGTTACTAACAGCATTTATAGCCCTTGAAATAGCTTCATTTTCAGTATATGTAATGGTAGGATATAACAGTGATGACAATAAAAGAGTTGAAGCAATTTTTAAATATTTAGTTCTAGGTTCTTTTATAGGTGCATTTTACTTATTAGGTACTGTATTAATTTATGGTGCTACACAAACAACAAATTTAAGTGAAATTTCAACATATATAGCAACACATAGTGGTGCAGAATTAAACTTAGTTTATATAGGAATTACTTTAATTTTATTTACTTTTCTTTTTAAAATTGCAGCATTTCCATTCCAATCATGGGTATTAGATGTATATAGAGGTGCACCTATGATTATTACTGCATATATGGCATCTGTATTTAAAATAGCTATTTTCTCATTTTTCTTAAGAATATTCTTACAAGATATTGCTTCTATTATTGATTTTTGGGATACTATTATGTATGTACTTGTTATTTTAACTTTAGTATTTGGTACATGGTTAGCAGTAACACAAAAAATTGTAAAAAGAATGTTAGCAGCATCATCAATCGTACATACAGGATATTTATTATTGGCATTTCTTGCATTGGGACAAAATGGTGAAGCAGCATATGCAACTATGTTTTATTTAATTGCTTATTTAGTTACAGCTATTGGTGCATTTGGACTAATTTCACATATTATTTCTGAAACAAGTGTTAGAGTTACATATGATGATTTTAAAGGTTTATCAAAAGAAAGACCTTTCTTAGCAGCAATGATGACTATATTTCTTTTAAGTTTAGCAGGTATTCCATCAACTATTGGTTTTATTGGAAAATTTTATGTATTTACAGAAGCAATTAATGCAGGATTTGCAGCACTTGCAGTACTAGCAATATTTGCAACAATTGTATCTGTTTATTACTATTTTAGACTTATTGCAACAATGTATTTTTATCCAGCAAATGCATCTTGTGAAAGTGTAGGATTTAATGACAAAAGAGTATCAACATATGTAATTGCATTCTTAGCAATAGTTACAATTTTAGGTGGTATTGGTAGTGCTATAGTATTTTTTATTCCAATTCCAAGTATTGATACAATAATAGAAATTTCACAAATGACAGTTAGGTCATTATTTATAAAATAGTATGTGTTATTATGTAACAATCGACGTATAATATTTTATTTTTTCTTATCAAACACACTATCTAAAAAAGCCCTAAAAATAGGGCTTTTTTTATTTATCTTACTTTTTTATGCACAATATTTGTACAAGCTAATTATTTCTTTTTATAATGATTTTTGAAGAAGATTTTTGCTATTATCTCTTTACGTTAAAAACATTAGTAATATCACTAGAAAGGATGTAAAATGAGTGACCTAATTGAAGGTTATATTGGTACTACAACTGAAAGAAAAAAGAGTAGGCTTCCTGCAAGGCTTGATTATATTCAAAGTGCAACGGGTTTATTTTTAGCTCTTTTTATGTGGGCTCACATGCTATTAGTATCTTCGATATTAGTTAGTAAAGACTTTATGTATAGTGTAACAAAAGCATTAGAGGGAAGTTTCATAATTGAAGGAGGACATCCCCTGTTTGTATCTGCAGCAGTTGCAGTTATTTTTGTTATATTTATTGTTCATGCTGCTTTAGGTATGAGAAAGTTACCTGGTAACTTTAAACAGTATCAAGTAGTAAAAGCACATGCAAAAAGTATGGGTCATGATGATACAAAATTATGGTTTATACAAGCATTTACTGGTTTTGCAATGTTCTTTTTGGGTTCTGTACACTTATATATCATGTTAAGTAATCCAGGAGAAATTGGTCCTTATGCTTCTTCTGATAGAGTTGTTAGTGATTGGATGTGGCCTTTATACATCCTTTTATTACTAGCTGTTGAATTTCATGGAACAATTGGTCTTTATAGACTATGTGTAAAATGGGGTTGGTTTGATGGGAACAATCCAAGAGAGACTAGAAAAACTCTTAAAAAAGTTAAATGGGCATTAACTGTATTTTTTCTTGTATTAGGTTTTGCTACATTAGCAGCATACATGAAAATAGGTCTTGAGCACAAAGCTAATTATGGTGAAAGATATGTTCCAACAGCAAAAATAATGAAAATTGACAATACTGGGAGGCTAGCATAATATGAAAATTAATTACTGTGATGCATTAGTAATAGGTGGAGGACTAGCAGGACTTAGAGCGTCTGTTGCCGCACAAAAAAAAGGGCTTAGTACAATTGTTTTATCATTAGTTCCTGTAAAAAGATCACATAGTGCTGCTGCACAAGGTGGTATGCAAGCTTCTTTAGGTAACTCAAAGATGTCTGATGGAGATAATGAAGATTTACACTTTGCAGATACTGTAAAAGGTAGTGACTGGGGATGTGATCAAGAAGTTGCAAGAATGTTTGTTCACACTGCACCAAAAGCTATTAGAGAATTAGCTGGTTGGGGTGTACCTTGGACTAGAGTTAGAGCAGGTTCAAGAGAAGCAGTTATTAATGCTAAAAAAACTACTATAACAGAAGATGAAGATAGACATGGTCTTATTACATCAAGAGACTTTGGTGGAACAAAAAAATGGAGAACATGCTATACAGCAGATGCAACTGGACATACTATGTTATTTGGTGTTGCAAATGAAGCTTTAAAACATGAAGTTGATATAAGAGATAGAAAAGAAGCTATTTCTATTATTCATGAAGATGGTAGATGTTACGGAGCAGTTGTAAGAGATTTAATTACAGGTGAATTAGAAGCTTACGTTGCAAAAGGAACATGTATCGCAACTGGTGGATATGGAAGAGTATTTAAACAAACTACAAATGCAGTAATTTGTGAAGGTATTGGTGCAGCTATTGCACTTGAAACTGGAATTGCACCACTTTCAAATATGGAAGCTGTACAATTTCACCCTACTCCAATTGTTCCATCTGGAATTTTATTAACTGAGGGTTGTAGAGGTGATGGAGGTATCTTAAGAGATGTTGACGGTCACAGATTTATGCCTGATTATGAGCCTGAGAAAAAAGAGCTTGCTTCAAGAGATGTTGTATCAAGAAGAATGATTGAACATATTAGAAATGGTAAAGGTGTACCATCACCTTATGGTTTCCATGTATGGTTAGATATCTCTATTTTAGGTAGAGAGCATATTGAGAAAAACTTAAGAGATGTACAAGAGATTTGTCAAATCTTTAATGGGATTGATCCAGCTGATGAGGGTAAAAAAGGATGGGCTCCTGTTTTACCAATGCAACACTACTCAATGGGTGGTATTAGAACTAAACCAACTGGTGAATCAACAAGATTAAAAGGTCTATTCGCTTGTGGTGAAGCTGCTTGTTGGGATATGCATGGATTTAATAGACTTGGAGGAAACTCTGTATCTGAAACTGTTGTTGCTGGTATGATTATTGGTAATTACTTTGCAGATTTTTGTAAAGAGAATGACGTTACAATTCCAACTGCTACAATTCAAAAGTTTGTGGATAAAGAAGATGCATACTTAGATGAATTATTAGCTTTAAATGGTAGTGAAGATATTTTTAAAATTAAAAATAGAATGAAAGATATCATGGATGAAAAAGTTGGTATCTTTAGAGATGGTCCACACTTAGAAGAGGCTGTTGAAGAGTTAAAAGAGTTATTAGAAAAAACAAAAAATATAACTGTAAAATCTAAAGAAAGAGCAGGAAATCCTGAACTTGAAGAAGCATATAGAGTTCCAAAAATGCTAAAAATTGCACTTTGTGTAGCTAAGGGTGCAAGAGATAGAACAGAATCAAGAGGGGCACACTATAGAGAAGATTATCTAAAAAGAGATGATGAGAACTGGCTAAACAGAACTTTATGTACATGGCCAAATCCAAATGATATTGAACCAAAACTTGAATATGCACCACTTGATGTTATGAAAATGGAAATGCCACCAGCATTTAGAGGTTATGGTGCTAAGGGTATGATTATTGAAAATGAGCTATCTGCAAAAAGACAAGAAGAAGTTGACTCTATTAGAGAGAAACTTGAAGCTGAGGGTAAAGATAGACATGAGATTCAAGATGCCTTAATGCCATTTGAATTACCAATGAATTATAAAGAGAAAAATGAAAGAGTAGGAGACAAGTAATGAGTGTAGAAAAAGGTAGAGAAATAACTATATCAGTTCTTAAATTCAATCCTAGAAGTAAGGTTTCAAAACCTCACTTTGTAGATTATAAACTTGAAGAGACTCCTGGAATGACTCTTTTTATTGCATTAAATTATATTAGAGAGAATTTTGATGCTGATTTATCTTTTGACTTTGTTTGTAGAGCAGGTATTTGTGGTTCTTGTGGAATGGTTGTAAATGGTAAACCAGCACTAGCTTGTAGAACACTTACATCAAGCTATCCAGAAGGAAAATTAAAATTAATGCCAATGCCTGCATTTGAACTTATCAAAGATTTATCTGTTAATACAGGTAAATGGATGGATAAAATGTCAAAAAGAGTTGAATCATGGATTCATACAAATGAAAAACCAGATATTTCAAAACTTGAAGAAAGAGTTGATCCAGATGTAGCAGATGAAACTTTCGAACTTGACAGATGTATTGAGTGTGGTATTTGTGTTGCTTCTTGCGGTACTATATTAATGAGACCAGATTTTGTTGGTCCAGTTGGGTTAAATAGAGTAGCAAGATTTGAAGTTGATCCACATGATAATAGAACAACTGAAGATTTTTATGAATTAGTTGGTGATGATGATGGTATTTTTGGATGTATGTCATTAATGGCTTGCGAAGACCATTGTCCAAAACATTTACCATTACAAAATAAAATTGCTTATTTAAGAAGAAAATTAGTTTCAATTAAATAAAACTTCTTTAATACGAAAAGAATTAACCTCCCTTTTCGTATTAAAACAATATAAAAAGATAATTACCAATTTTGGTAATTATCTTTTTATATTTAATGCTATATGGAGGCATAATGAACCTAGCAAATGACTACTTTTTACTTTATCATGGAATTTTAATAAAAAAAGAGATTTCATATGAAATTATTAAGTCAAATACAAATGAATTCTTTGAAATAGTTGCTTTAATTTTAAGTGCAAATAGAAAAAATTATGAAAAATACTTACCATTAAACTCTTTTAACTCTTTATGTAAAAAAATAACTAGTAAAACACCAAATAATGTAAATGAACTTTATCAACTTCAATATAATCTAATAGAAGAGATTATAAATCATGAAAATAATAATATATCAATATTGCACAATGCATTTGAATATCTAAAAAATGAAAAGATAATTACTGTTTCAGATAATGAAAAACTGATTTCTTTATTTGACCCTAGTGAAATTAATAAAAAAGAGATAAACTCTGATATTTTTATAGATGATAATTTAAACTTTAATGAACATAAAATTGAGATATCAAAAATCATAGAAGAGCTAAAAGAGATATTTAATAAACAAGATTTAAAACAAGAACTTGAAGATACAATAAATTACATAAATTCTCAAAAATTCTCAATTGGAATAACTGGTGTTATGAATGCTGGTAAATCTACAATGCTTAATGCACTTATGGGTAAAGAGATATTAGGAAGTGCAGTTGTTCCTGAAACTGCAAATTTAACAATTGTAAAATATGATAAAAATCCATCTGCAAATGTATTTTATTGGAATAAAGAAGAGTGGAATAAAATAGAAAATAGCGCCAATGAAATAGAATCAATTAAAGATTTTGTAAATGAAACTAAATCATTGTTTAAAGATGAATTAGATAATTATATAAAAGATGACACAAGAAGTGATAAGGTTGATATTGAGAATTTAGCTTCTTTCACATCAGCAGAAGCTAGTGGGAAAAGATGTAATTTAGTTAAATATGTAGAATTAAAATCAGATTTAAATTTTTTAAAAGATGGTATAGAAATAGTTGATACTCCAGGACTTGATGATCCGGTTATTCAAAGAGAAGAGATAACAAAAGAGTACTTATCAAACTGTGATATGATGCTACACTTAATGAATGTAAGTCAAAGTGCAACTTTAAAAGATGTAGAGTTTATTGTAGATGCATTACTATATCAAAATATTTCAAAACTATTAATAGTAATCACAAGAGCAGATACAGTATCAAAAGAAGAGTTAGAAGAAGTAATAAACTACACAAAAACTTCAATTAAAAGACAACTTCATAATTTAAATAAAGATAGTCAACTAGACTATATTTTAAAAACTATCAAATTTATTCCAATTTCTGGGAAAATGGCTTTACTTCATAGAACAGGAAAAGAAAAAGAAGCACTAGAAGCTGGATTTAAACTTGAAGATACAGGTATTATAGAAATTGAAAACTATCTTTTTGAATCACTATTTGGAAAAAATAGTTCAAAAACAGAGCTTATTATTAAAGGTGCTAAATCACAATTGATAAAAGCAATTGATAAACAATATTCAGCACTAAATTATGAATTAAGATTATTAGCAAAATCAAAAGATGAATTAGAAGCAGAATTAAAAGAGTTCAATAAAAAGAAATCTGCAAATGAAAAAATCTTTCAAGCAATGCAAGAAGATATAACTTATTATAAAAGTGATGCAAAGAATTATATAGAATCATTAGAAGCATTTTTAAGTACAGAATTAATAGACTTACAAAATATTATCAGACAAAGAGTCGTTAGTGATGTAAAATATACATTTGAAAAAGAGAAGAAAAAACCTCTACAAAGTAGAATAGTAAATATTATTCAAACTGCATTAAAAGATGGAATAATTGATGTAGTAAGGGATTATAGATATAAATTTATAAAAAAATCTCAAAATATTGGTGAAATTTGTGAACAAAAATATCATGATTTTGGTTTTTCATTAAAGCATGACAATGATAATTTTGATGCAAGAGGTTTTTTTCAACAAGACTTTAAAAGTGGATTTTTAACTTCTTCAAATGATATATTAATTCTAAAAATTACTAATTTAGTTTCTAAAGCAAAAGCATCAAAAATACAAAGTTTAGATTTACAAATTCAAAAAGTTTTGGAAGAAGAGTTTATAAGTATTGAAAAAAGTATTAAAACTAAAGCAAAAGAGGTTTCAGAACAACTAATTGATACATTTTTTGATACATTAAATGCACCACTTAAGAGTTTTGAGACTAAATTATTAACTAATGAACAAATATTAAAAGAACAGATTAATTCATTTAAAGAAAATGATAAAAATAAAGATAAAATTTCAATCGAAATTCATAAAAATTTAAAAAGATTAGAAACAATAAAAAAAGGTTGTAAAAAATGAAGTTATTACAACAATTTGTAATAGAATATAAAGACGCTTACATAAAAAAAGATGTAGTTTATGAAAATAGTATAGAAGGAGAAATAAGAAAAGTAAAGGATTTACTTTTAGATGATGATTTTTTACCATCAGTGCAATTAAAATCAATTTTAGATAAATTTATTAGAAGAGCAAGATATCCAATGGAAGTTGCAATAACAGGACAATTTTCAGCTGGAAAATCAACTTTTTTAAATGCACTATTATCAAGAAATATTCTTCCAACTGGAATAACTCCTGTTACATCAAAAGTTAATTTTATAAATTATGGTGAAGAGTATAAATTAAAAATTACTTACAAATCAGGTGCAGAAGAGTATTATAGTATCGATGCAATTGCTGATTTTACAGATCAAAGAAAAGAAGAGCTTGAAGAAGTAAAATATTTAACACTATATGCTCCAATGGATATTTTAAAAGATATATCATTTGTTGATACTCCAGGGCTTAACTCACAAAGCCAAGGTGATACAGAAACAACTAGAAGAGTATTAAGAGATGTTGGAGGAATAATTTGGCTAACTCTTATTGATAATGCAGGAAAAATGAGTGAAGCAGAAGTTTTAGAAGAGTACATGCAACACTTTAAAAATAAATCTTTATGTGTACTAAATCAAAAAGATAAATTTACAAATGAACAAATCCAAACAACAACAAAATATATCAAAAATAGATTCAATAAATACTTTGCAGAAGTTATTCCTATATCTGCAAAACAAGCACTAGATTCAAGAAAACATCAAAAAAACATTCTACTGGAAAGTGCATATGAAGAAGTAACTAAAGAGTTTAAAAATAAATTAAATGAAAATTTAGAAGTTAGTTCTCTTGACTTTTTTTCTCAAAACTTTGAAAAATTTAAAGATAAAGTAAATAAGATTCAAGAAAAAGATACTTCACTTGACATGAAACAACTTGAAGAGTCAAATATAAATTCAGTTTTAGAGTTTATTGATAATACAATTAGACCACAAGCTAAAGAATCAAAAGAGTTTGCTATAAAAAAAGATTTAAGAAATGTTTGTGATATTTTAATCAAAGAGTATGAAACAATCATTGGAACTTATGATTCTTTAATAGATATTTTAAAATCAACTCAAGAACAAATAATTGAAGCATTTGATAGTATATACAAGAAGTATTCTAAAGATTTATTTAACATCTATACTTCTTTAGAATCTATTATGGATAAAATTGCAAATGAAACTTTTAAAAATGTAAAAAAAATCACAGATTATAGATATCAAGAAAATAAAGGTGGTTTCTTATCATCAAAAAAAATAGAAAAAGTAGAGTTTACAAGTTACTGGATAGATAGTGATAATGTATATAAAAATTTATTTTATGATGATCAAACAGTAGATAAAATGTTTAAACGCTCAATTAAGATGCTAAAAAACAATGAACTACAAACAGATGAAGCTTTTAGAGATGTTTATAGAATATTAAAATCAGAAATACATAAGTGGCAAGAAGCATATGAAAAAATCAAAAAACATAGAGAAATTGCATCAGATTTAGAGTTTTCAAATACTAGACACTTTGCTGCAAAAGTTTATGAAAATGTATTATCTGATTATCATAGAACAATATTAGAAAATATTTCTGCACTTAGAAAAAAGTTTGCATACTTTAATGGGGCTTTGTCATACTCTTATATACAAACAACTCAAGCAACTATAGCACACTTTGAACAACAAATACAAGAATCAGAAGAGTTACACAAAAAAGAACCTACAAAATTCAATGTAGTTCATCCAAGAGAAGATGAAATACTTACAAAATTAAAAGTTAATTTTGGATTTGAAAAAATCGAAGATTTTTTAACATCAAAAAGAAACTATTTATTTAAAATTATAAAATACTCTAAACAACAATATTTAGAGATAAATGAAGATAGAATAAAATTTGTTGAATCAAAGAAAGATATATATAATAATAAGATTAAAAAACTACAAGATATAAAAAAGAGTATTTAACTCCTTTTTATATCTACATTTTAAAATGACTTATTTTGCCCTAAAGCTATCATATTAGCAATTGAATAAGCTGTTGCAGTTAAATTCTCATCTGCTTGTTTTAATAAATCTTCTAAAGGTTTTGAAATAGGTGTTATATCAAAGATTGCAGTTGCTCCATGGGCATATAACTTTTCATATCCCTCATCCAAACCACCTGCTATAATTATTACAGGTTTGTCATACTTTACAGCTAGTTTTAAAACTCCTGTTATAGTTTTTCCATAAATAGTCTGCTCATCAACTCTACCCTCACCTGTAATTATTAAATCTGCATTCTTAACTTTCTCTTCAAAATCTACCAAATTAATTACAGTATCAATTCCACTTTTAAACCTTGCGTTTAAAAATGTATTTAAAGCAAAACCTACTCCACCAGCAGCTCCAGCTCCTTGTTCATCTTTTGTTTTCTTTGCTAATTTTTTCTCACAAATTTTTGAAAATTTAAATATACTCTCTTCTAGAAATTCAATGTGCTTTGAAGTTGCTCCTTTTTGTTTTCCAAATATATGAGTAGCACCATTTTTACCACACAAAGGATTAGTAACATCACTAGCAATTACTATTTCAATATCTTTAAAAGCACTCAATGCACTAATATCAAAATTTTCAATTTTAAATATATCTTTTGCAGTCAATATTTTACTAGTAGATATCTCTTCATTATGCTTATCATAAAACTTTACACCTAATGCCTGAAGCATTCCAATTCCAACATCATTTGTAGCACTTCCGCCAATTGCTAAAATAAGTTTTTTTGCTCCATTGTTTATTGAATCTGCAATTAATTGCCCAAAACCAAAACTTGTAGAATTAATAATATCTCTTTTCTCTTTTTTTACAATTTCTAATCCACTTGCTTGTGCCATCTCTATAACAGCAGTTTTTTCATCTATAAAAGCATATTTTGCTGTAATTTTCTCATCAATTGGGTTTAATACTTCAATCTTTTTTTCTTGACAATTCAATGTTTGTGTACAGATTGATTCTAGTGTGCCCTCTCCTCCATCTGCTAAAAAAAATTTTTGATATTTTGCATCATCAAAAACTTTTGAAAAACCCTTTTGTATTGCATTGGCAACTTGCATTGAACTTAAAGAGTCCTTGAATGAATCACTTGCAATCAATATGTTCATAATATCTCCTAATAAATTGCAAGATTTTCTTGCATTATTTTATGAAGTTTACTATACTCTTCATTATTGATTGCTTTTTCATAAGATAATAGAGTTAATATAATTGATTTATCATCTTTTTTTAAAGGTATTTGATAATGTTCATAGTTATTTTCAACAAAATTAGCTCTTTTATAAAAATCCAACCTCTTTTTTGTCTGTTCATCACATACAGGCTCAATCTCTAAAACTACATTTTTCTTATCTTTCAAAAATTCATTTAATATTTTCGTCCCATAAGATTGTCCTCTACACTTTGGGTGAACAGCAAAATGTTCTATAAAATAAAATTCACCAAGTTTCCAATAAAACAGCAATGCAATTAATTGGTTTTTACTATCTAAATAGCATAATGCAGTATAATTTTTATTTTTAAGTATTTTTTCTTGTACAGATAATTCTCGCTTTTCATTTGAGGGAAAAGAGCCTTCATAAAGGCTCCATGTAGCTTTGAAAAGCTCAGTTTCAATAGATTCTAGTTTTATTTCTTGCATAAATATTCCTAAGTAAATTATATATATAAATTTACTCTAAATAATCTTAGAATATGCATATGCTAATGATTTTAGTTATTGTTTAAAAATCTCCATCTTGTAGGTTTTTTAAGCTTTATCACTTCTCTTACTTTTTGGTAGTAAGTCACATTTTTAAAGCCCAACTCTTTTAAAGCTCTTTTGTATCTATATTTTACATTTTCCCAATTTATAGACTCTTCTTCTTTACATATTTGATTTTCAATCCACTTAACTTCCGTATCTAAGTCTAAAATTTTACTGTTTACAGATTTTGGATAGTCATTATCAAAAGATACTTCAAAGAAAATTTTATTATTATTTTTGTTTACCCAAACAATATCATCTTTTGTTAATAGATTTTCTACTTTATAAAATAGGTCTTCATCTTTTTGTAATATATCTATAACATCATCCATATTATCTGTAATATTTGTTATTCTACTTGAAACTATAACTTCAGAAATTTCTTTCGCTAAATTCTCCACTCTTACCCTTTATTTTAGTAATTACATATATTATAGCAAAATTTAAGGATTTTTGTGATTGATTTTTGTTTTTTTTTGTTTTTTCAAAACAAAGTCCCTAAATATAGGCACAAAATATTGAAATTTTTCTTTTTTCTAATCTTAAATTCATATTAAATTAGTTAAAATTAAAAGAAAACCAATTATTAAGTACTTTCATGAAAAAACATATTATAGAACAATCAGTTATATTTTTTAGTGTTACAAAATGGGTTTTATTATCATCTTTTGTAGGTGTAACAATTGGCTTTATTATTGCATTTTTTTTAAATACTATTCACCAAGCAGAAGTAAGTAGAGATTTTCTTCCTTTTGATTATTATTATTTATTACCTTTTGCTTTAATGCTTAGTGTTTACCTTGTTAGAAAATTTGCTCCAAATGCAAAAGGACATGGAACAGAAAAAGTAATAGAAGCTGTACATAAAAGAGATGGTAAAATTGAAGTTGCAGTTATTCCTGTAAAATTACTTGCAACATTAATAACTCTTTTTGCTGGTGGTTCAGCTGGAAAAGAAGGTCCTGGTGCACAAATTGGTGCAGGGAGTGCTTCTTTTTTATCTGACCTTTTTAAATTTTCAAAAAAAGATAGAAAAAAACTTGTTATTTGTGGTATTAGTGCAGGTTTTGCTTCTGTATTTGGAACTCCGATTTCAGGAGCAATTTTTGGAGTTGAAGTATTAATTGTAGGTATCATTATGTATGATGTGCTTCTTCCTTCATTTATCTCTGGCTTTGCTGCATATACAACTGCAAAAATGCTTGGAGTAAACTATACCTATTTTAATTTACATTTTTCCCAAGCAATTCCTATAGATTTAACTTTAGTTTTTCAAGTTATAATTGCTGGATTATTTTTTGGTATTGTTTCTGATTTTTTAATTACAGCTTTTAAAAAATCTGAATATTATATAAAAAGAATTGATATAAATATTTACACAAAAGCTTTTTTAGGTGGATTAATCTTAGTAATTTTATCTTTTTTTGTAGGAGATAGATATTTTGGATTAGGTCTTGATACTATTTCTGATGTTCTTTATTCAGATCCTAGTATAGCAGAAGATGTCCCATGGTATGCATTTATTATGAAAACCATTTTCACCTCCATAACACTGTCTGCTGGTGGTAGTGGAGGAGTTATTACTCCTATATTTTATATAGGAGCCACAAGTGGACACTTTTTGGGAGGACTTTTTGGAGATAATCTTGCATTATTTGCAGCTTTAGGATTCACAAGTGTATTAGCAGGTGCAGCTAATGCTCCAATTGCAGCTACTATTATGGCAGTTGAACTCTTTGGAGTTGAAATAGCGCATTATGCAGCAATAAGTGCTGTTATTAGTTTTTTAATTACTGGACATAGAAGTATATTTTTCTCACAAATATTAAAAATGAAAAAGTCCGATATGTTAAGTATTGAATTTGGAAAAGATTTTGATAACAATGATATAGACTTATCTTCAAAAAGTAAAGAAAAAATTGTAAAGATGAGAAGAAGACTTAAAAATATAATAAGACATACAAAAGAGGATTAACTCTTTTGTATTTTAACTATTTAAATCAACTTTTGTTAAATACTCTTTAAAACTTTTACTATTTAAGTTATCTTTTTTATAATCATTAATTAGTTTTTCAATAAAACTTGGAACTTCATCTGCTGGTATTTTCAATTTTGAAGATTGAGCAAATTTACTCTTTATTGTTCCTTGTAAATGTCCTCCTAGTTGAATATCATAAGCTTCAACTCTTTGACCATCAACTCTTGTTTTACAACCTATTAATCCAATATCAGAAATTTGAGAATGAGAACATGCATTTCCACAACCTGATACTGATATTTTAATGTACTCATCAAAATCACTACATTTATCTTCAAGATATTTTATCAATGAATTTGTATAGTTTTTTGTTTCTGTAATTCCAAACTTACAAAACTCTTTTCCAGTACAACTTTGTATTATACCTCTAAATGTGTTTGGTTTATAAGGATATCCTAAAGCATCAAATTCATCAGCTAACTGCTTTACAAACTCATTTTTTACACCATATACAATAAAGTTTTGTCTAGTTGTAAGTCTTATTCCTTTTGCATCGTATTTTTCTAAAATAGTAGCAAACTTTTCAAAATCATCACCTGGAACTCTTCCTGCTATTGTTGCAAATCCAATAAAACTTTCACCCTCAATTTTAGATTTATTTATTCCAAAATGATTTCTTTTTTCAATTGGCGTAATTTCTGGTTCTTCTAATCCAATTTGAAGTTTATATCCAATTTTATTCTCTATTTCATCTACAAACTTTTCAACACCCCAATCATTAATTAAGTGTCTAACTCTTGCTTTATTTCTATTATGTCTATTTCCATTATCTCTAAAAATTTCTGCAACTGCAATAGCTATATCTTTTATTTGCTCTTTTTTAACATATCTATTTGCTCTATATGCAATTTGTTTTGATTTTGATAATCCTCCACCAATTGTCATATCAAATAGCACTTCATCTTCTACTTTAAAAGCTGTAAATGCTAGGTCTTGTATTTCATGTCCACAACAGTGACATGAACAACCACTAACTGATAGTTTATATTTTCTAGGGAAGTTACAAAATTGATCTTCGTTTGTATCAAAATATGTATCAATCTCTTTTACTATTTTTGTCACATCAAAAATTTCATTTTGATCTAATCCACTAACAGGACATGTAACAATTGGTCTTGGTCCATCACCTGAAGCCATTCTTGATGTTAATCCAACAGACTCTAACATATTAAATATTTCTGGTAAATCTTTTATTTGTATATAATGAAACTGTACATTCTCTCTTGTTGTAAAATCAACTAAACCTTGTGCATATTTTTTTCCTATTTTAGCCATTACTTTTAATTGCTCAAGATTCATAGAAGCATCAACTAATTTTACTCTTTTCATAAAATATTTTTTATCTTCTAAATTATCATGATTTATATGAGGATACATTCCATACCACTTAAGCAAACCAATATAATCTTCACTTAAAGGTACTCCTTCATTAGCTTCTTTATAAATATCATCTATAACCCTCAAGGGATTTCTAGATGCTTTTAATTGTTCAAGTTTTGATAGTTCTTTTTCCATTTTAAATCCTATTTAATTACTACTTTTTACTATTTTACATTAATACTTATATATTTTATATAAAATAAATTTATTTTTATTATAAGTAATTAATATTATAAAAAAATTTTACTTATACTAAAGAAACAAGACTATTTAATAAAATCATAAATTATGTGAATTTAAAAAAATATGCAGATAAAAAACAATTTTATTTTCATATATTGTATAAAAAAGTAACAATCGACTTTTTTTTCTATATATAAAGAGCAAAAGAGCGATTTTACGGGCTATTGGTAACTTCAAATACATTTATTATGTTATAATAAGCAATTATTGTATATTTTTTATATAGTAATTACTACATTAATGACTAAAAAATAGTCATTTGCATTCAAATAGTATTACGAATATAAAGTATATTATAAGTTTAATTTCAATTTAAAACTTTTTGTGGGAAACTAACACAAATTAAATTTTAAATCAATAATTTGGAGATAAGATGAAAGCATCTGATTTATTTATCAAGGCTTTAGAAAACGAAGGTGTAGAATATATTTTTGGTATTCCTGGAGAAGAAAACTTAGACTTACTTGAGTCACTAAGGCAATCACCAATTAAATTAATACTAACAAGACATGAACAAGGTGCAGGTTTTATGGCGGCAACTTATGGAAGGTTGACAGGAAAAGTTGGTGTATGTTTATCAACTTTAGGCCCTGGTGCAACTAACTTTGCAACTAGTGCAGCTTATGCACAACTTGGTGGTATGCCAATGATGATGATCACTGGCCAAAAACCAATCAAGAAATCAAAACAAGGTAGATTCCAAATCATAGATATTGTTGATATGATGAGACCTATGACTAAATATGCAAAACAAGTTGTAAATGGAAATAATATCTCTTCAATGGTAAGAGATGCATTTAAAATTGCAACTGCTGAAAGACCAGGAGCTGTACATATTGAACTTCCAGAAGATATCGCAGAAGAAGAGACTACTGATACTGTATATCCAGTAAGAGAAGTAAGATATCCAAGAGCTGATAAAACTGCTATTTTAGACGCTGTTAGAATGATTGAACAAGCGAAAAGTCCTTTAATTTTAATTGGAGCAGGTGCAAATAGAAATAGAATTGGCAATGCTTTAACTGAATTAGTTAATGATACTGGTATTCCATTTTTTACTACACAAATGGGTAAAGGTGTAGTTGATGATAACCACAAATTGTGTTTAGGAACAGCTGCATTATCTGATGATGATTTTATTCATGGAGCAATAGTTAAAGCTGATTTAATTATCAATGTAGGTCATGATGTTATTGAAAAGCCACCTTTTTTCATGCATGAAGGTCCAGAAGCAACAAAAGTTATTCACTTTAACTTTTTCCCATCAGAAGTTGATCCAACATATTTCCCTCACTTAGATGTAATTGGTGATATTGCTGGAAGTATTGAGTACTTAAATAGAGCTTTATCTCCACAAGCACATTGGGATTTTGACTTTTATAAATTAATAATAAAAACAATAAACAAAAGATTAACTAAATATTTTGGTGATATGAGATTTCCAATATTACCACAAAGAGCTGTTAAAACAATCAGAGATATTTTAGATCCTGAAGATATAGTAACATTAGATAATGGTGTTTATAAAATATGGTTTGCAAGAAACTATAAATGTGCTAGACCTAATACACTATTATTAGATAATGCACTTGCAACTATGGGTGCAGGTCTTCCATCAGCAATGGCAGCTAAAATGGTAAATCCAGATAAAAAAGTTGTTGCAGTTTGTGGTGATGGTGGATTTATGATGAACTCTCAAGAAATTGAAACAGCTGTAAGATTAGGATTAGATTTAACTGTTATAATATTAAACGATAATGCATATGGAATGATTAAGTGGAAACAAACAGGTATGGGATTTGACACTTACGGTTTAGATTATAATAATCCAGACTTTGTAAAATATGCAGAAGCTTATGGTGCAATAGGTCATAGACCTGAATCTTGTGAAGAGTTTACTGAAACTTTAGAAAAATGTGTTAACTCTAAAGGTGTTCATATAATCGACTTAGCTGTTGATTACTCTTTAAATCACGCAATTTTAAATGACCTTGTAAAAAATGCAGAAACATTACTAGAAGAAGGAGTAGATAATGAGTAAAACAATAGAAGTTACATCACCATTTGATGGTAAAGTAGTAGGAGAAGTTCCATTTAGTACAACGCAAGAAGTACAAGAAGCTATTGATTTAGCACAAAAAACTTTTTTAGATCACAAAAATGCTTTACCAAAATTTAAAAGAATTGAAATTTTAGAAAATGTAATGAAAATTATGTCTTCACAAGTAGAAGAGCTAACAAAACTTTGTGCTAGTGAGGGTGGTAAACCTTACATGGATTCTAAAGTTGAAGTAAATAGAGCAATCAATGGTGTACAACTTGCTATTGAACACTTAGGTGCGTTTGAAGGTAAAGAAATAGCAATGGGTCATACTGCATCAAGTGCAAATAGAATGGCTTATACATTTAAAGAACCTATTGGTGTAGTTGCTGCAATTTCAGCATTTAATCACCCATTTAACCTAGCAGTACACCAAGTAATTCCTGCAATTGCTGTTGGTTGTCCTGTAATTATTAAACCTGCAACTCAAACTCCAATGAGTGCTATTAAATTAGTAGAAATTTTAGAAGAAGCTGGACTTCCTAAAGGTTGGGCACAAGCTGTAGTTTGTGGAAGAGATGCTGGTGAATTACTTGCAACATCTCCTAAAGTTGACTTCTTAACATTTATTGGTTCAGGTGCTGTTGGTTGGTACTTAAACTCAAAAGTATCAAATGGAACAAGAGTTGCATTAGAGCATGGTGGTGTTGCACCTGTAATTGTTGAGCCAGATGCAGATATTGATGCAATGATTCCTGATTTAGGAAAAGGTGGTTTTTACCACGCAGGTCAAGTTTGTGTATCAGTTCAAAGAGTTTATGTTCATGAATCAATTTGTGATGAAGTAGCTACTAAACTAACAAACTATGCTTCAAACTTAGTTGTTGGAGATCAAATGGATCCAAAAACAGAAGTTGGTCCACTAATTAATAATAATGAAGTAGATAGAGTTGAAGAGTGGGTTAATGAAGCAGTACAAAAAGGTGGAAAAATTTTAACTGGTGGAAAAAGAATTTCAGCTTCTTGCTATGAACCAACAGTTATTTTAAATCCAGCTGATGATGCACTTGTTTCTACAAAAGAGGTATTTGGACCTGTTGTAATCATTTACTCTTATTCAGATATTGATGAAGCAATCAATAGAGCTAATAGCCTTGAAGTATCTTTCCAAGCTGCTGTATTTACTAAAAATATTGATACAGCTTTAAATGCTGTTAAAAGATTAAATGGTACTGCTGTAATGGTAAATGACCATACTGCATTTAGAGTTGATTGGATGCCATTTGGTGGAGCAAAAGCTTCAGGACTTGGTCTTGGAGGAATTCACCACTCTATGGAAGAGATGTCAAACGAAAAAATGATGGTTATTAAATCACCAGTATTATAATTTAAAAGGTACAAAGTTAAACTTTGTGCCTTTTTATCTACTTTAATAAAAACTAACAAATTTATCTATTATAATATAGATACTTCATCTAGATAGTTATTAATCTTTTTTTTGTTATTATTAGCAAATGAAAGAGAAAAATCTAAAGTTATATCACGAATATACACACTATAAAAATCTTATGACATACATACCAATAAATTATTGCAAAATTCAAAAAGATGATATTTGGATTGATGCTGTAATTTATGAAGCTGATGATAAAAGTTTGTATGTAAGAAGTATACAAGAGTTTATAGAAAAATTTAATTTAAAGAAATAGCTTTACTTAAAAGTATGTGATTTATATACTTTAAAATTATGGAGTAAAATAATAATGAATTTACATGAATATCAAGCAAAAAATCTATTCAAAAAATATGGTATCCCTACAACAAAAGGAAAGCTACTTACTCACTCTTCACAACTAGATGATATATTAGATACATTAGGTGAAGAAAATTTAGTAATTAAAGCACAAATTCATGCAGGGGGAAGAGGAAAAGCTGGTGGAGTTGTTTTAACAAAAAATAAAAAAGAAGCAAAAGAAGTGACAAATAGACTACTTGGAAGTAGATTAGTAACTTATCAAACATCAAAAGAGGGTCAACCTGTAAACTCACTATATATTGAAAAACCTTGTGAATTTGACAAGCAACTATATTTAGCTTTTCTTGTTGATAGAAGTAGCCAAAGAATAACTATTATGACATCAAGTGAGGGTGGAGTAGAGATAGAAGAAGTAGCAAAAAATGACCCTAAAAAAATCAAAAAAAATAAAATAAATCCAGTTGTTGGAATCATGCCTTATCAATGTAGAGAGATTGCATTTGATTTAGGATTAGATGACCATCAAGTAAAACAAATGATTCCTTTACTGCAAAATATGTATAAAATGTTTTTGGAAAATGACTTATCATTAATTGAAGTAAATCCATTAGTTATTACAAAACAAGGAGATTTAGTATGTTTAGATGGGAAAATCCAAGTTGATAACTCTGCACTATTTAGACATAAAAAACTAAATGAAATTAGAGATGAAACACAAGAAGATGCAAGGGAATTACAAGCTGAGAAAATGCAGTTAAATTATGTTTCATTAGATGGAAATATTGGTTGTATGGTAAATGGAGCAGGACTTGCTATGGCAACAATGGATTTGATTAAAACATATGGAGGTGAGCCTGCAAACTTCTTAGATGTTGGTGGAAGTACAAACGAACAAAGAGTTATTGAAGCTTTTAGAATTATTTTATCAGATAAAAAAGTAAATGGAATACTTATAAATATTTTTGGTGGAATTGTAAGATGTGATGTAATAGCAAATGGGATAATTGCAGCAGTTGAAAAAATGAATATGAATATTCCATTAGTAGTTAGACTTGAGGGAACAAATGCAAAAGAAGGCTTAGAACTAATTAGAAATTCTGGATTAAATATAAAAGAAGAGCAAGATTTAGATAAAGCAACTAAAAAAATAATAGAATTAACAAAAGGGAATTAATAATGTCTATCTTACTTGATAAAAATACAAAAATAATGTGTCAAGGTATGACTGGAACACAAGGTACATTTCATACTCAAAAAGCACTTGAATATGGTACAAATATGGTTTGTGGTGTTGTTCCTAAAAAAAGAGGTTTAACACACCTTGGACTTCCTATGTATAATAGTGTTAGATGTGGGATTGATTTGACAGGAGCTAATGCAAGTATTATTTATGTTCCTGCTCCATTTTGTAAAGATTCAATTATTGAAGCAGCTGAAAATGGAATAGAACTTATTGTTTGTATAACAGAGGGTGTTCCTGTAAAAGATATGCTTGAAGCAAAAGCAGCAGTTGATGCAAATGGTGCAAGATTAATTGGTCCAAATTGTCCAGGTGTTATTACTCCTGGAATTGGGAAAATGGGAATTATGCCAGTTCAAATTCATAAAGTTGGAAATGTAGGAATTGTATCAAGATCAGGTACACTAACTTATGAAGCAGTAAATCAATCAACACTTGCAGGACTTGGGCAAAGTACTTGTGTAGGTATTGGAGGCGATCCAATTCCAGGGAGTGATTTTATTGATATGCTTAAACTTTTCCAAGAAGATGAGCAAACAAAATCAATAGTAATGATTGGTGAAATTGGTGGAACAAAAGAAGAACAAGCAGCTGAATATATAAAAAAACATATTACTAAACCTATTGTTTCTTATATAGCTGGTGTTACTGCACCAAAAGGAAAAAGAATGGGTCATGCAGGAGCAATCATTGATGGGGGAAGTGGAAAAGCCCAAGATAAATACAAAGCTTTAGAAGCAGCAGGTGTTACAACAGTAAAAACAATTACACATATAAAAGATGCACTATTAGAAGTAAATAAAAAATGAAACTAACAAATGAACAAATAGAAGAGTTTAATGAAAATGGTTTTTTACTAATTAGAAATTTTGCAAGTGAAGAACTTTGTAATAAAATCTTAGAAAAAGCAAATTACCATTTGGATAATAAAATCCAACCAATTGAAAGTGAACAAGAGTATTTAAAAATTAATGAAGGAAATATTACGGTTAGAAGATTAAGACAAGTTTATGATAGAGAAGATGTTTTTAAAAAGTGGATGACAGATACTAAAATAAGACCTATTTTAAAGCAACTTTTAAATGATACGCCTGTTTTAACCCTTGCACATCATAATTCAATTATGACAAAAATGCCAAAAGATAGTTCAAGAACAACTTGGCATCAAGATAGAAGATATTGGAACTTTGAGAATGATGACTTAATTAGTATTTGGCTAAGTTTAGATAATGAGTATTTAGACAATGGCTTATTAGAGTTTATTCCAAAATCTCATAAATTAAATTTAAAAAAAGAGCAATTTGATGAAAGAATAAATTTCAAAGATGATATAAAAGAGAATAAAGAGCTAATTAATAATGCTGTTCATTATAATCTAAATAAAGGGGATATTGTTTTATTTCATTGTAAAACATTACATCATGCACATAAAAATAATACACAAAAACCTAAAATATCATTTGTATATACAGTAAAAGCAAAATCAAATAATTTTATTAAAAATACTAGAAGTGACTTTAAAGAAGTAGTTTTAGAAGATTAAAGAGACTTTCTCTTTAATCAGGTTCAGGAAGACCATGTGGTGTTGGTTGTTTATTATAATCAAGCGCAACCATAACAACCTCTTCAACATTTACAATAACCTTGTCTGTAGTTTTATTTCTAAGCTCACATCGTACTGTAATTGAAGTTCTACCTGTTTTTACAAGTTCTGTTCCAATAACTAAGATATCACCAATATTTGCTGGGTTTTTAAATCTAACCTCACTCATTTTTACTAAAGCAAGTCTTGTAGTTCCAAGTTTATTAGCTGCAAAAATGATAACCTCTTCATCAATCCATGCTAATGCTTGTCCTCCAAATAAAATTCCCGCTGCATTTAAATGAGGATACATAACTAATCTTTGTGTTCCATATTCCATATTTATTTAACCTCTTTTTTTATTGCGTATTTATATCAATTATATAGTAAATAATAGATAAAAATGAACTATTTTTTTGGAAAAAACAGTTCATAATCTTTTGGTATATTTTTAAAACTCTCTAAGTTTTTACTTATAAAGCCATTTTTATTTAAAGCTGCATTTATAATAACTTTATTATATTCTAAAACATTTTCATCACATAAATACTCATATACATTTATCCACTTTGCATCTTCAATTTCATCAGTATCATTAATATTTATATTATATGAAAGTGCTTTGGCAGAACATAAAATATATAAATTAGATTGTTCAAATTGATGGGGATAAAAATGTCCTAAACTAATAATTGATTCAAATTCAACTTTTATACCTGTTTCTTCATATGTTTCCCTTGCCACAGCACTTGAAATTAGTTCACCATTATCTATGTGACCACCAGGAAGTTTATAGCCTATTTTTGATATTTTTTCTTTTATTACTAGAAGCTCTTCATTTTCATTTATGACAACAACTCCCACACCTAAAGTATGATTTACAGCAGTTGGTATTATGGCATCTTTTACTAATTGTTTTACCATAAATACATAATCATGTTCACATGTGTGAAACTCAAATCCATGTTTTACTGCAATTGGTATAAAACTACTTTTTGTTATATCAATAGTTATCCATATAAGTCTTCTTTGTTTTTTTAAACAGTAATTTATTAAATGTAGTAGATTTTTTTCAAACCCCATATTACTATTTGGCATTGTATTTTTTTCTACTGTAATTCCATTATATGGATCTAAAACAATATCGAAGCAGCCAATAGTTTCAATATAATCACTCATAAATAAACCTTTTAAAGTGAAATTAAATCAATTTAAGTAACTTTTAGCCAAAGTAACAACACCACTAATTATAAACTGTATTGCTAAAGCTCCTACAATTAAACCCATAAGTTTTGTAATAACATTTTGTCCAGTTTGACCAAGATATCTTTTAATATGAATAGAGTTTTTAAAGATAAAATAGAAAATAATAGCATTTAAACAATAAGCAACACTAATAGAAGCTAAATCTATAAAACCATCTGCTTCATGTTTAAAAATAATAATTGTAGAAAATAGTCCCGTTCCAAAGACAATAGGTATCGCAATTGGAATAATCGCTAACTCTTCATTTAATTTATCTTCATCATTTGATTTTACTTTTATATTTCCACTTATCATAGAAAGTGCCATAAGCAAAAGTACTAATCCACCCATTACTTTCAATGAATTAATATCTAAACCAAATACTTTTAATACAAACTCACCAGCAATAATAACAACAAAAAAAGAGATAATTATTGTATATGTAGTTTTATAAGCTACTTTGTTAATCTCTGTTTTTGTTATATTTGGACTTAATATTGATAAAGCAACAGCGCTAATTCCAATAGGATCCATAATAGCAAAAAATGTAATTACTTCTTGCAGAAAATTAGCTAAGTAATCTTCCACTTATGCCATCCCACCTTTTGCATTATATTTCTTTTCTAATAAATATCCTAGATAACTTAGTGAAAATGTTATACTTAAATAAACTAAAGCAATAACAATCCATGTTTCAAAAGGAGAAAATGTGTTTGAAACAATTTCTCGTCCAACTTTTGTTAAATCTGTAATTGCAATAACAGAAACTAATGAAGAGTCTTTTACAAGTGCAATCATCTCTCCAACTAATGTAGGAAGTACTCTTTTTAAAGCTTGAGGGAAAATTATATGTTTCATTGCTTGAAAATGTGATATTCCAAGAGAATTGGCAGCTTCTAACTGTCCTTTATCAATTGATTGAATTGCTCCTCTTAAAATCTCTGCCATATAAGCACCAAAGAAAATCCCAAGAGATAAAACCCCCGCAACAAATCTATCTAATTCGAAAATATTTGCAATTATAAAATAAAACAAAAATATTTGAACAAGTAGTGGAGTACCTCTTACTAAGGTAATATAAACTGTTGCAATATCCTTTAAAAACACATAAGAAGATAACTTCATTAAAGCAGTAATTATACCTACAAAAAAAGTCAATATTGCAGCAAAAAATGAAATTTTTAATGTTGTCCAAAGACCAATAAGTACTGGACCTGGTTTTGTAACAGTTTTAGAAGCCACATAATCAAACTCATAAATTTCTGAGCCTACTTCATACTCTAAAATATAACTACTATCAATATTTAAAAAAGTTTTTCCATCATCATTTTTTAAGAAGTATTTTCCCTCTTCTTCCATCAATACACCACCTGTTGGTGCAGTAACATTTACAGTTTTTTCATAGACGAAATATTTTGGGATAGAAGTCCACTTCCACTCATAATTCATATTTGAAGCAGCCGAATATAAAAAATATCCAACTGCTAGATAAAAGGCAAAAGCAATAATGTGCCCTAACGTTTTATTTTGTGCTAATGATTGTTTCTTACTCATTATTTACTGAACTCTTTTTAGCCAATTTGTATCAACTAACCACTTTTCATATAATTTTTGGTGAAAATCTACTAACTTGTCTTCTTTAATCTGTCTCATGAAATTATTTAACCAATTTAAAAAATCAGGATCTCCCTTTCTAATTGCAAAACCAAGAGGTTCAAATGTCAAAGGTTTATCAAGATGAACTACTCTTCCTTTTCCTTTATCAGACATAAATAAAATATTATAAGGTTGGTCATAAATAAATGCATCTGCTTTTCCATTTAACACTTCTGATATTCCATCTGCTTCTGTTTCAAATGTAATAATTTTAGCATTTTTGAAAAATTTTCTAGCAACAATCTCACCTGTTACACCTGTTCTTGTCGAGATAACAAAATCTTTTTTATCTAAATCTTTATACGATTTGATTTTTCCTTCATGCTCTTTTTTCATAAGAATAGTTTGACCTATAATTACATATGGAGTTGCAAAGTTAACTTTTAAATTTCTTTTTTGAGTAATAGTCATACCTGAAATAATAATATCAAATTTATCAGATAGTAAACCACCTATAATCCCATCAAATGATGTAGGAACAAGCTTTAATTCTACACCCATATCTCTAGCCATCTTTCTTGCCATATCTACATCATAGCCTATGATTCTTCCTCTTTTATCTTTCATCTCAAAAGGCATATATCCAGGATCAAGCCCTACTCTTAACTCTCCTCTTTGTAAAATTTTATTTAAAGTAGAGTTTTTCCATACATTAATATCACCTGCAAATAAAGATGCATTTAATATTAACATTAAAACTAATAAAAGTTTTTTCATTCATTTTCTCCTTATAATATTAGTGACTTAAAATTTCGTTTAAGAATTTTTTAGCTCTTTGGCTTTTTGGATTTTCAAAAAATTCAATAGGAGAACTTTCTTCTACAATTGCACCATGATCCATAAATACAATTCTATCTCCTACTTCTTTAGCAAATCCCATTTCATGAGTAACACAAACTAAGGTATAATTCTCTTTTGCTAAATCTTTCATAACAGATAATACATCTCCAATAGTTTCTGGATCAAGAGCAGATGTAGGCTCATCAAAAAGTATTACTTTTGGCTTCATTGCTAAACTTCGTGCAATCGCGACTCTTTGCTTTTGTCCACCACTTAAATCAGCTGGATATGCATTTGCTTTATCTTCTAGCTTTACTTTTTTTAAAAGTTCAATTGCTATTTCATGCGCATCTTTTTTTGAAATATTTTTAACTAAGGTTGGAGCTATTGTAATATTTTCTAAAATTGTCAAATGTGGGAAAAGATTAAAATGTTGGAATACCATTCCTACTTCACTTCTTATAGCTTTTAAATTTTTTTTACTATTATGAATATGTAAATCATCAACTATAATTTCACCATCATCAACTTCTTCAAGGCCATTAATACATCGAATAAGTGTAGATTTACCAGAACCACTAGGTCCACAAACAACTACGATTTCACCTTGCTTTACTGAAAAATCTATATCTTTTAGTACATGAAAATCATCAAAATATTTATTGATTTTATTCATTTTTATTATTTCATTATTATCCATTAGCTCTCTTTTTTGAAAAATAGAAGCTATTATTTTACTGTATAGTCATTTAAAGGCAAATTAATGGATAATTTTTATATGACTAAAAAGATTATTTATGATTTTTTTAAATGCTTCTTTAATGCAACTATTTAATTATATAATGATTACTTAATTAAAAAAAAGGAAGTCTTATGAAAAAGTTTCTATATATAACAGATCAAGACGAATATACTGATCATAGTTTTATTGGTGCCTTTTTTGAAAAATATCTAGGTAAATATTTTGATACAAATATTCTTTACTTTTCTGAATTTAAATCAGATTTTGAAAGAAAAGATGAACAAAGATTTATACTGCCATTGAAATTAAAAAAAGAATTACTAGATGAGTTATCAAAAAATGGTATAGATATAAACTCATATGATTATATTGTAGTAAGAAATGATTTTGATACTTTAAAACACATATTAAAAAGAAAAATCAAACACAATTATAAAGTTGGATTTAGATTATCTTTTTCAAAAAGAATTGTAAAACTACAAGAAGATGAAGTTAATAATAAAAAAAGTATTTTTGATGTTATAGGAAATAGTATAAAAACAATAAGTGAAACAAATCTTATAAATGAGTGTGATATTTTTATCCCTACTTCTGAACATATAAAAAAAGAGTTTTTCCCAAACATAAAAATAAAAACTTTTTCAATTCCCCCGGCAATTGACCCAGAAATTTTATATGAAAATATTCAGCATGTAGAGGATTTTAAAAGATTTTTTTATGCAGGAACATTAGATAAACTTAGAGATTTTGAAACAATACTAAAAGCATTTAGTCAAATAAATAGCAATCAATTTAGACTCTCAATCTCTACAAAAGATCCAGAATATGCAAAGAAAATGCTTTCAAATTTTCCTAATTTAAAAAATTGCGTAGAAGTTTATAATGCAAGAACAAAAAGTGAACTTTTACAACTAATTGCAAAAGCAGATGTAGGATTATCCATCTTACCTGATATTGCACTATTTAATAGTTCAACACCTGTTAAAATTCTTGATTATTATTCTAGTGGTATTCCTTGTATTATGACAAATAGTACAAATAATCAAGAGCTATTTAAAAGTGATATTGAAGCTTGGTTTTGCAAATTTGATGAAAATTCAATAAAAGAAAAACTTGAAGAGATTATTAGTTTATCTAAAGAAGAAGTAGCACAAATAGGAATAAATGGACAAAAAAGATTACTTGAAGTAAGAAATCATGAGAAGATATCTAAAAATTTTGCTTTAGAATTAGATTTATTATAAGAAGGATTTAATCCTTCTTATCCCATGAAATAAGTGCCCATTGCACATAATCTTGTTCTTGTTTTTTTCTTAAATCCAAAGAGTCATAATAGTGTTCTAAACGTTTTATCTCTTCATCGTTTAAAGAGCCTAAACTCCAAGAAATAGAGTCAACAAACTTCTGTTTTGATTTATAAATAGTATTTCTTCCCTCACTATCAATAAAATTAACTTCTGCTTTAATTCCTAGTGAATATAAAATATTTACCACATAAATATAATCAGGCTTTTTTATGATATCTTTGTTTAGTACATCCAAAATTTCATCACTTACAAAAGAGCCACCTTTTTTATATGAAATAATAACTTTTTTATTTGCTTTGTCATTTAATTTTATCAAAGCCTCTTTCATATCTTTTACTTCCATTGATCTTGAAGCAATAACTAAATCTGCATTTGGAACATCACTCCAATCATCATACCAAGACTTATTGATTGTTTTAATATTTGTTATATCACTTTTTTTTGCATTTTCATTTAATAGTTCTAACATCTTTGTTGAATAGTCTAAACTATAAACTTTTTTTAATTTTGGTGCTAATTTTAAAGATAGATTTCCAACTCCACAACCAACATCTAATAGTGACTCAATCTCTTGTAAATCCAATCTTTGAATAAACTGTTCATTATATACTGATTTGTGAACTCTTTGATTCATAGAACTAGCTTTTTCATCCCAAGCCTCTTTTGCTTTTGGTTTAAAAGTTGTAAGCTCTTTTTGTTTTTTATAAAGTTCGTTAAAATCTATATCTTCATACTTCACGATAAATCCTTATTGTGCTTTTTTTGACCAATATCCTGCAATAATTGAACCTGAGATATTGTGCCATATACTAAAAATAGCTCCTGGCAAAGCACTTAATGGTGTAAAATACTTTGTAGCAAGAGCAACTGCTAAACCTGAGTTTTGCATACCAACTTCAATTGCGACTGTTTTACATACTTTATGATCATATCCTAAAAGCTTTGAGATATAGTATCCTCCAAAAAGTCCAATAAAATTATGTAATATTACTCCAATAAACATAGAAATTGCAATACTACTTATTCTTTCTTGATTTAAACCAATTACAATTGCAATTATAAAAATAATAGAAATTATTGATAAAAGAGCAAACAATTCCTCTCTTTTTGCAATATATTTATGAAAAAAGTGATTTATTACAAGACCTAAAAGTACAGGTAAAAGAACTATTTTCATAGTACTTAAAAGCATACTTAAAACTGGTACAGGTACAGTTTGCCCCACATAAAGTAGTGTTAAATATGGAGTTATTATAATTGATAAAAGTGTTGAAACTACTGTCATTGTTATAGATAAAGCAACATCAGCTTTTGCTAAAAAAGCAATAACATTTGAAGCTGTTCCACCTGAAACAGCACCAACTAAAATCATTCCTACTAATAACTCTGTAGAAAAATTTAAAAATTTAGAAATAACAAAAGCAGCCAAAGGCATAAGTAAAAACTGTAAAAGTATAGTAATTGCAACTATTTTTGGTTTTGTTAAAACTCTTTTAAAGTCCTCAACTTTTAAAGTAATACCCATACAAAACATAATAAAAACTAAAAGTGGAATAATCCAACTTTTAAAACCAACCACAGCCTCAGGCTGAAAATACGCAAAAATTGATACTAAAATTGCCCACAAAGGGAATAACATTGAGATTTTTTTAATCATTATCTATCCAAATTTTTTCCATATTTTACAAAAAAAGGTTTAAACTTTCTTGTATAATCTTGCTTTTATACTTATTTTATATACTCTTTTACACTAATCACTTCTGAAAAAACAGTTTTTAATGCTGCCATATAAGAGTTATGAACTGTTTTTGCAGGAATTTTCTCACCTAAAAACTCTAAATCTTTTGTAGCACAAGCATCACTTAAGACTGTACATTTATAAGCTAAATCAAAAGCTGCTCTTGTTGTAGAATCAATACACATGTGACTCATCATACCACAAATAACTAACTCTTTTATATCTTTTTTTTCAAGTTCTTCTTTTAGTTTAGTTTTTAAAAAACTATTTGGAAAGTTTTTCTTTATTACAATTTGACTTGATAAAGGAGCTACATTTTCATGTATGTTTACACCTTTTGTATCACAAACAAAGAAAGTTGCATCTTTTTTTGTATTTATATGTTGAATATGAAAAACTGGTAATTTATTTTTTCTAAAATATGTTAAAACTTCTTTTGCTTTTAAACTAGCTTCATTAGAGTTCACTAATGGATTTTTTCCTTTTTCAAAATAGTCATTTTGAATATCTATAATTAATAATGCTTTATTCATAAATTTTCCTTTCTTTGACTAAATAGTCAAGTGAAAGTATAGCAAAGTCTTGACTGATTAGTCAAGACTTTTAAAATTTATTTTTTAAGTGTGTTTAAAAATAGTTCTAGTTGAGAAATACAAGTTGTAAAACAACTTGCATCTTGAGACTTCTTTGCAGTGCCTATACACCCTTCAATTGAAGCTACTATATACATAGAGAGTGCTTTTGTGTCATTGTGAGAGATTTCATTTTTTGCTATTGCTTTATCTAATACTTTTTCAAAAATATTTTCAAATTTTTTATAAACAATCTCTAAAGCTACTTTAAAATCTTTGTCAATAGGAGATAATTCTTGCATAAGATTATTTAGTTTACATCCAGATGTAAAATCAAAATTATCTCTTTTTTTTATCATCTGCATCATCTCATCACAGATATTCTCTTCATACTCTAATAATACACCATATTTATCTTCAATATAAGCATTTACTTTTTCATTTATAACTGCAAGAGCTAACTCTTTTTTAGACTTAAAGAAGTGATACATACTTCCTTTGTTCATATTTGCTTTTTTTAAAATCTTATCAACAGAAGTTGCAGAGTAGCCATGATGATATATCTCATCAAAGGCTACTGTTAGAAGTTTTTCTCTTGTGTTATTCATACTAAATTCTTAATCTTTTTTTGTATAGACTTTAAAACTCCAAGCTGGGCTTTTAATTCTATCTTCTTCTAAAATAGCTTCATAATCTTTTTGCTCAATTAAATCCCAAGAAGAGAAATCAATCTCTTTAAGATAAGCATCTGCTTTACCTTCAAAGTCAACCTCGCTTAAATACATTTTATCAACATAAGGAAATAGTGTTTCATAGATATTTGCTCCACCTATTATAAAAAGTTCTTCTTCGCCATTTGCTCTTGCAAAATCAAAAGCATCTTGAACTTCACTAAAAGTATGTACACCCTCATGGCTAAAGCCAGTTTTACTTAATACTAATGAAGTTCTATTTGGAAGAGGTTTTCCAATACTTTCAAAAGTTTTTCTTCCCATTAAAAGATGATGTTCTGAAGTAATATTTTTAAAGTTTTTAAAATCCTCTGAGATATGCCAAAGCATTTTATTGTCTAAACCAATCTCCCAATTTTTACCATATGCAACTATCATTGAAATTTTCATTATACTGCCATCTCCCCTTTAATTGCTTCATGACACTTGTAATTTACAAGTTCAAAATCACTCATTTTAAAATCATTTATATTTTTTATTTCTTTATTTATTTTCATTTCTGGTTTTTCATATGGTGTTCTTGTAAGTTGTAGCTTTACTTGCTCCATATGATTTGAATAGATATGTGCATCCCCAAAAGTATGTACAAAATCCCCTACTTCAAGTTCACATACCTGAGCTATCATCATAGTTAAAAGTGCATATGAAGCGATATTAAATGGAACACCTAAAAATACATCTGCACTTCTTTGATATAACTGACAAGATAGTTTATTATTAGCTACATAAAACTGAAAAAAAGTATGACAAGGTGGTAGTGCCATATTCTCAATTTCTGCTGCATTCCATGCATTTAAAATGATTCTTCTACTATCTGGGTTTGTTTTGATTTGATTAATTACATCTGCAAGTTGATCAACTTTTTTACCATTTGCACCTTCCCAACTTCTCCATTGACTTCCATAAACTGGACCTAACTCTTTTATGGTATCAGTATTTATATAACCTAAATCTTTACCTTGTTTATTGGCATTTGCAGTCCATACTGTTTTTTTATCTATTAGATTTTCTCTTTTGTCATCAAAATGAATTTCTGCAAGTCTTCTTTCATCTGTACTTCCTTCAATAAACCATAAAAGCTCACTAATAATTGCTTTTAAATGTGTCTTTTTTGTAGTAACTAAAGGAAAGCCTTCACTTAAATCAAATCTCATTTGATATCCAAAAACAGAACTTGTACCAGTTCCAGTTCTATCTTCTTTTTTTATTCCATTATCTAAGATATGTTGTAATAAATCTAAATACTGTTTCAATTGTTTTCCTTATTTAAATACTCATACAAATACAAGTATTTTCTTAATTCTTTTAAACTTTCATACTCTAATCCAGTTTGAATCCATCGTTGAATTTCACTTGGAATAGTTAAAGGTTCTAAAAGTTGTGCTTTTTTCTCTTTTGATATTTTACCATGTTCAAATAAAAGTGAGATATGAGAAAGAATAGAAGTTATTGCTAAATCTCTAATTTGTGATATTTCTTCTACTGTTTTTTCATCTTGTATTAATTCAAAAGTTTCTAAGTATGTTTTTGTAAGTTTTTTTAAAGGAATTTTATCTTCTAACTTTTCACCAAACTCTTCTTTTATACTTTTACATAAGCTTAAAAAATTCTTGCCATATTTTTCATATTTTACAAGACCAACGCCATTTATATCAAGCATATCTTCTTTTGTAAGAGGTAGTTTTGAAGCTAACTCTTTTAAAGTTTTATCTCCAAATATAACATAAGCTGGTACTTCATGCTCTTGTGCTAACTCTCTTCTTAAGCTTTTAAACTTTTCATATAACTTTTCATCAAAACTTAACTGTGTATTCTCTTCTTCAAATTTTTGAGCAATACCTAACTTATCACTATCTATTAGAAGTTTTTCTTTGCCTTTAAGGATTTGCATTCCTAAACCACTTATTTTTAAGACTCTAAATTCACCTAAATTAACTGCTTTTATATCTATTAGTTTATCAGCAATTGCTATCCATTCATTTTTACTTTTATCACTTCCCAAGCCATAAACATTTAGTCTGTCATGTCCAAACTCAAGAAGTTTTTGATTTTTTGAGCCTCTTAAAATATCAATAATATGATTTGTTCCAAAACGCTGTTCGCTTCTATAAACAGCACTTAAAAACTTTTGTGCATCAACACTTACATCAACTTGTTCAATCTCACCTTTTGTACAGTTATCACACAAAGTCTTACAATCATCAATCTCATCTTCAAAATAAGAAGCAATAATCTTATGGCGACAATTATTTGATACACAATATCTATACATAGCTTCAAGTTTATCAAGTCCAGTTTGTTTATAGCCTGTATCAATTGCATCTTCTATTTGTATTTTTCTTTTTACCTCATCAGCTTTTGAATAAAGTAAATAAACATAAGACATATCACCATCACGACCTGCACGACCTATTTCTTGATAATAATTCTCTAAGGTTTTAGGTAAACTTGTATGTATTACAAATCTAATATTTGACTTATCAATACCCATACCAAAAGCAATAGTAGCTACTACAATATCAATCTTTTCATATACAAAATCATCATAAACCTCATCTTTAATACTTGGGTTTAATCCTGCATGATATGCCTTTGAAGAGTAGCCATTTTCACATAAAAACTGCGCTGTTGATTCTGCTTCTTTTCTTGTAAAAGTATAAATGATTCCACATAAGCCTTTGTGAGTTTTAAGAAAATTTAGTATTTGCTTTCTACCATTTGTAATTCGTGGTTCTACTTTTATATCAAGATTGTTTCTATGTGTTTTAGCACGAAAGTGCTTAGCATCATTGAGTTTTAAACTTGAAGCAATATCAGCTTCTACTTTTTTAGTTGCAGTTGCAGTAAATGCAGCAATACAAGTATCTGGGAAAAATCTTTTTAGCTTATCAAGATTTCTATACTCTGCTCTAAACTCATGTCCCCAAGCACTTACACAATGGGCTTCATCTATAACAAAATAGTTAATATTTATTCGCTGTAATACTCCTACAAACTCATTTGAGGTAAATCTTTCAGGTGCTACATAGATAAATTTTAGTTTACCTTCCAAAAGCTTTTGCATTGTAAAACTATTTTCATCATTTGTCTGAGAAGAGCTTATCATCTCTGCTTTTATATTTAAATCATTTAGTGCTTTTACCTGATCTTGCATAAGTGCAATAAGAGGAGAGATTACTACTGTTACACCATCCATAAGCAAAGTTGGCAATTGATAGCAAAGTGACTTACCACCACCAGTTGGCAAGATAGTTAAAACATCTTTTTTTTGGATGATACTATCTACAACCTCTTCTTGGAAACTTCTAAAGTGTTCATGACCAAATATATCTTTTAGTATTTTGTGTTTATTATTCATTTAAA